>Ga0164243_10011407_pt1 | contig 12674 bp, 8 predicted proteins | sample OricompcompostOP_FD_108781 | JGI IMG/M metagenome (GOLD analysis project Ga0164243, IMG submission 108781) | Organic Plus compost microbial communities from Emeryville, California, USA - Original compost - Organic plus compost (OP) | ecosystem: Engineered > Solid waste > Mixed feedstock >...
AGAACCAGAAGAAGAGCTGATTTCGATTGTCCGTCCCATTGATAGGCAACAATCCGGCGAAGGACTCGCCAACGTCGAAATCAACCTCTGGGATCGAACTCCCGTTCACCGCAAAATCTGATATGTTTCCCAAGAAATTAGCCCAGGATTCCAAGCATTAGACGTCCTCTAACCCACTTTGGGAATTTTGGTTTAGGAATCTCGATTGTGTCTGGCGAGGACGCAGCGCAGGATTCCCAAGGGGGAGGACCTCAAGTGGGTTAGTCGCTCCTTCAAGTGTATTGAGGCCGTGTCGCGACCAGTCCAACATGGCCGCAGCACTAGAAGCAAGTAGTAGCTGCCGCCAATCGCCCAAGAGGGGAATTTTCATCCTCATTTGAGTGGCCGTCTTCAAGACAGGCTCAATTGAATATATCTTACCACTCTAGGAAGAAGTGGGATGCTGATAAGGAGCCAGGCCATGACGGTTAGACAGGTTCATTGCAAGAGAACCGGGGAATCGATTTGCTTTCATATTGGTCCATCAATTAATTACAACGGTAGCCCTACTTTTACTACAAGTAAGCAAGATCGAAGGGTGATCAGCATCATTGCTGCGGCATGATAATGTTATGTGTTTCAGAATCCCGCTATTGATGGCATCCTGTCGATGACACACTTGCCATCCGGATTGACAATGTTAAGGGACGCACACCACTCGAGAGGTTTCGTCTGCGGGTCCGCGGTGTAAGCATCCTTCTAGGCGAAGAACTGGTGCTCGTAGATGAAAGGGTGGTCTTGCAGTGGGATAGCCCTCCTACTTCCACACGACGATTTTGTCTGCTCCTCAACGAGATCAAGAATTCGGTTGGGATGTCTGCGCCTCAAGGCGGACAGAATCATCTGATGACAGAAAAACGTAATCAAGGACCGATGGGCAATTTAGGCTATAGACCGAGCAGAGGCTGCCAATTACCTCCCAAGCTTCCCTCAGTCACCGGGTAGGATCCCACCTTCGCGGTTTACCGATTGGCTCACGATATTATCTCGTTGGTTCCACAGCATACATATGTAGTTTAACGGGCATTAGGCATCCTCTTGGGTCAAGGCAGAAGAATAGATGGCTCTCATGTGTTGCCATCAGGAGTATATCAAGATGATGGTTCCCCCATTCCATATCAGGTCCGAGTCATTCATAGTCTGCCAGCTCTATAAGTGCAATCAACAAGTTTAGCATCTGCAATGCCTGTCACCATTGTTACCTGCGACGTGACGCCGGAAGAGTGGCCGGCCTCTCGACCATTGACCACCGACCCTAGACACGTGCTAGATGCGGCATCCAGGGCCGACAGTGCCAAATGCGCCAGCCTGATTGCGAGTTCCTTCTCCTCCCAACCCGACGCTCCGGGTGTGATTGGGTGCAAGAACGGCCTCATCGAGGCTGCTGCTCATGCCTGGAAGCACCACAACAACCTAGTCCTCCGCCCCGACGATATCTGGATCTGTGTCCTTTCTCAGATCAACTTCTACCTCAACAAGAATGCCGAAGAGTTGAGGGACTTCTTCGTTAGCCACAAGAACAAGAAAGAACTAGTAGTCGGGGTGGAGGGCACTATCGAGACTGCCGATTATGCCCTCTTCGCTAACGCGATGGCCGACAATATTGGTAAAAACGTCAAGGACCCGGAACTTAAGGATTGGATTATGCCCGATTTCTCGACGACGACGGCTGAAGATAGAACAGTTGCCGCAGTCCTCTTTATGGGAAGCATGCAGAAGTACTTTGGGTACTCTTTCTCATGCGCATCATGTGCTATTCCGCGAATTACGCTTCTGGGTGAGAAGGAAGATTGGGCTAAGCTGCAGCGTCGTATGGATAAGATCCTTCCCTGGGGGCCTGAGGCTGAGAGATACCATGGCGACTTGGTCCCCATCTTCAAGCATATCCTTGCTTCCTTCGATGATCCGACTTCGGAAGAGGTTGTTAATTTCTGGGACAAGATGGTCTCTGAATACGGACTTCTTGAAATGAGCGGGAGCTCAGATGAGTGGGTGACGGGGTGGATAGCGGGGCTTTTTCTTTGGGACGAGGACGGGATTGTACGGGGCCAAGTGCGTGCCTTAGACGAGGGTCAGTACTCGCGTCATCCCCCTCTGGAGTTAGACGGGGTCAGATATGCGGCGCTCGATATGGGAAGCTCTTTCATCCCCGCCGTGGGCTCGGTACCTGTTAAAGTATGGCAAGTCGACGGCGGGGTGGTTACGAGGGAGCTTAATACCTTGATGGTGGCGGGGTGTGCGGGCTACCGACCCTGCGTTGTCAAAGAAAGCCTCGTGGCAGAGACACCGGCTCTTCGCAGGTCGGCTCGCCAAGTAGACCGCGGCTACGAAGATGAGTCGGAACTGTTCTGGCGTCAGCTGCACGAACCGTACTGCATGGCACCGAGGAAACCACACCATCCACCAAAGTCTGGCCCAAAGGGTACGAGTCACGACGAGTTGGAGGCTGCATGTCCCTCTTCTCGCCAGGATGGGGTTATGACCTATGTCAAGCCTGCGCACTTCTGGTGTATCTTCGAGGCTAGAGAACCATTATCATTTGATAATATTGCTGGTCTCGGCTTTCAAGGGTATTGACGGACCCTAACTTGACAATTCCACGCGATATTTCGGGCTCGATTGGCCGGCTGCGCGAGTTCATGATCATTGGTGTTCTTGAGAGTCTGTTATGTACAGTCCATTATCAGATTGAATCCTATGGGCAATGACAACACGGGTGATTCGGCAACTATAAACGACGATATTCGCATAACGGCTTCCCGACGGCAGGTAGGAGATCATCGCGTCTTCTGCCTTCGGTGTGCACTCCATTGTAGAATAATACCTCAATCTTAACGGCAGCTTTTCCATTCTATTATAGATGAATCTTAGCCGGCGACGACTATCTAGGGGAACGTCATTCACCGGCTATGGCCGCTAGAATCCAATTCTCGAGGCGGAGGTGAGTTGCCCCAAAAGACGCAAGAGGCTCGGTTCTCGACATGAGAGGGTCGGAGGGGAAAGTTCACCGATTCTGAGTCCCACCATCACATTGCCTCCGATCTGTTGACGGGCGCGGGGGGGGCTGTTTTGGGGGGTTGCTTCCGTTCATCTCTCGAATAGATCCCGTGGGATGGCAATAAAGCAAGATGGCGACGACGACGGACAGGAAAGTTGTTGTAAGGGCCGGTTTAAGATGGTCGAGTCTCTCGAGAATACGTGCCAGAATTAGGCCCAAGCATGCGACGCGTTTGATCCTGGCAACTGATTCGACATACATTCCAGTTAGTCTTCCTCCAAGTCATCGGGGAGTTCAATGAGTTTGCTGGTCTCGCGAGGAATAGTTGTACACATACCATACGATGACGAACGTTGCGGAATAGGAAGCCTTTCCATCTGAAGGCTCAAACATGTCTTGGGGGTTCAATCACGTCTTCCCCAACGTCCGACCAACCCACAAAGAAGACGAAATATCCGAGGACTGAAGAAGACCAAGCCTCTAATGGCAAGACGCAGAAGTAGAGATTCCCGACCGAAGTTGTGTGATGAAATATCTTTCATAGAGTCTTGGAGATACATGAGCAAATCCAAGGCTGAAATATACCATTCGTTTGTAAAGCCGTCGAGGAACTCAGGATAGACAAGCTCTATCAAAATGGGTCCAAAGGCAGAAATAAAGGTGATACAGTCCTTGAAGGCTTGCAAAAGAAGGAGAATAACTTCCCTGTCCAAAGCATTAGTATAGAGGGTCTGTATAAAGTCCATTTTTTTTTCTGCTTCTTGACCTATCTCAACTGTGTATGGTGTGAATCGATGGTGCGATTGTGCTGACCGTGCGATCAATGATGAAGAGGGAGGATGGGTCAACTTAAGATTAGAGCCATTCCAGCTAGAGAGGAGGATACAAAGCACTAGGGTATCGCCTACCCTAGGAAGGGACGATGAATCAAGCTACGGGGGGAGACATAGACTGTAACTGGCGCAAGCCTAGGAAGATGGAAAGACAGCAGAAGGTAAGAAGAAAAGCAGACATGGAATCCATAGGCCAGTGGTTCCTTCCTCCACTTGCTGGAGAAAGGTGGTAGATGTTGATTGGAATAAGGAAAAACCAACCTTCAAATTGCTGAACAGAGGTGTTTGAACAGAGGTGTAGAATATGTAGAATTTCCACCTTGCATCAAATCCTAACTCACAAGGCAACCTATCTACCTATCCAATTGTTCCAATTCCCTCTAAGAAAATACCAACTCGGCAGTTACTGTCGTTCTCCTAGGTCGACTCGCCATCCCAATATCTCTCCCAAGCCTCAGGCCACTTCTTCTCTTTTAACTCCACCAGCCAATCGCGGAAGACCATCTCCTTATCCTCGAACTTGAGCACTCCGTTCTTCAGTCCCTTCCATCCCTCGGCCGGTGCCTTGATGTGTTTGTGCCCCGCAGGGCATATGACTCGCCAATCTGGAGGGAGCTTCCCTGACAGCCTTTCCGAGCGGTTGGTGTAGCACTTTTCACAGAGGTCGAGCTCGGTACAGTAGTAGCATAGATACAACGAGCCATTGTGCCAGTTTGAGAACAATTCGCCGCATCCGTCACACCCAAGTTGGCCGTTGGCCGAGTCCAGGTCCTCGTCAACTTCCGAGGCAGCGAAATCATTGTCGTCACTGTTCTTTTTCTCCTCCTCGCGATGCTTTTCGGAAGATCCAGATCCATTCGATCCAGTCTCCGCCAATGCGCCATTACTTTTCTCGGAGTGGCCGCCCGTGTCTCCACTGTCAGGCTCGCTCTCGCTCATTGAACGGTCTTTCTTGTGGACTTCCATATCGGTGATGTATATTTGGCAGGTAACAGCAATTCGGGCATCCTCTTCAAGACCAACCACTGCAAGCGTCTTGGCCAGGGCTCGGAAGCTACCCTTGTCGTTCCATGACACCTCGTCCGTAAGGGCCTGGATGCAGCCTTTGAACATCCGATCGAGGCTCTGATGGTACTCATAAGCATCCAGCCTACGCATCATCAAGACCAGCGGCATCATATTCTGAGACTGGTTGGAATCAAAATCGCTGCCCATCATATCACCGACACGCTTTACTAGGGCTTGCATCTCTCGGTATGCGGCAAGCTTTTCTGCTGGCTCACGCGTGGTACGGAACTCCTGCAGTAGGATGTTTGCAAGACGGAAAGATGCCGTGGTGATATTGGACGTGACCGTGCTCACATCAATAATCTTGTTCAGGATGGCTTTCGCCTTCTGGATTGCATCTTTCGTGCCGATTACCTCCTGGTAGAAGGCAGCCCAACCATGCATTGTGGTGAGCGGCCAGGTACGCAAGTCTTCCAGCATCGCGCATTCCCTATATAAGTCGATAAGGTTGTCGACCCGACCGGCCTCTTTAGCTGCCCGGTCGATTTCGTTGCCGTACTGGTAAATGTAGTACCAGACATCGTACTTGTTCAGACATAGCGGTCGGAGCACGTCCATTAGCTTCTCCCATTCCTCCATCTTGGCCAACCTGGTAACGATAGTTGCGATGGGTCCTGTGACCCTTTCGTCGGTCTCGATGACCGCCTTCGCTTTATGGCAGTAGCTCACAGTGTTCGTTGCGTTGTTGAGGTACAACTCCGCCTGGGCCTTCATAAGCCAGATCTCCCGAATGGTGCGTTGCACTCTGAGGTTCTCAAGGTCACTTGGGGGGATCTTGTCGACAACACCCAGAGCAGAGGATAAAACATCGAGGGCCTCATGGACCCAATCTTCGTATGTCTTCGTCTTTGCTTCATTGTCACTCCCAGTGTCTGGCTTGGCGTCCTCCATCTTGGCACGATCTGCGCCTTCCTGGGCACCGACTTTAGGATTCGGCTTAGCGGTTTTCTCTTCCGTCGTTCCGTTGGGCCCTGCGCTGTTATGCCCGCTGGAATCCAGAGATTTCGGTGGCTCCATACGGTCGACAATGTCGAGAATCGCATCTCCCATCTTGGCGAAGATGGTTAAGGAATCGAGGGGTGTATCGGCACTCTGGGCACCAAGCCTTAGCTGCTCCAGGCCTTCGTCCTTCAAATCAGCTAATACCATCGTGACACCGATGGATTTGTATGATTGTGCAGTCATATCAATGTGCAAAAACGCCCTTGATACCGCCATAAATGATTCCTTGGAGAAGATATGGGTGTTAGGCTCAGCATCTCGAGTTTCCCAATATTTTCGCAGCGATTCATTCTGCTGTACCGCGGGCAGTTCGCGTCCCAGATACAACGCCTCATGTGCGAATGCGAAGCGCCGATAAATGAGGTAATCCCAATCTGCATCGTAGCTCGCCAGCCAGTTCGAGACGTGTGCATCGGCAATTTTGATATGGATTGCCTTGGGATTGCGTGCGAACGGCCTCATCCAGGCGACAGTGCCGCCCGAGATGGAGGAAGACGGAAGCTGCGTCGCCTTTACGGCCCATTTTTGAATGCACGTCAGCGCCTTGCCCAGAGACTCTTCAGTATTTCCCAGGATACTGCAGGGGGCCACACCCAAGTCGTACTGGAGATGCTCCTCCATCTTCCGAATGGAACCTCCCCTGTTAGAGAGGATCCCACAAATGGAGTCAATGGTGCGGACCAACTCGTCCTGGGTCAGGTCGTCCGGTTCGATTTCCAGCAAGTGCTGTATCCAAAATTGAACGCCGTAGTAGGAAAGATCCACCTGTGCGAAACTCGGCTTTTCATCCTCCGAAGTCAGGATGGAATGAATTATCTCGAGAATCATGGCGTGTCCTAACGAGCGCGAGCTTCGGAGTTTGTCATCACTTGCGTTGGTGCGTGGTCGAAAATAACTTCGAAGAGACCGTTCCTGAAAACTCAGGAATACTTCGAGATCTTCTTGATAGTTCTCCTCATTCTCATTTATCTTGTCATCGTCAAACTTATCGCTCTCGGCATCGCTACCTTCGTCTTCATCCTCTTCCGTCTCATTCGAGTTTGAGAGACGAAGAAGTCTTGATGGAAATCACGGTTAGCTTTGAAACTACATGCGGCCAATAAGAAGGGTGAATGACGCGTCATTTAAACGTACCTGGCACATCGGTGGTCAAGTTCCTCATCGATGCTGATATTGTTGTCCTCGGCGATAAAATGGAGCAGTTTGTTGGCAGCTCCGAGACTCAGCGGTTCCTTTGAATACGCCAGCCACGCAAAAAATCTGCGGAGGACTTCGATGTCCTGATCGGACCGAGATTTCTGACAATCTGCGAGGAGGACTCTATACAAATCCGCCGTGCTAGTGGGTAACGCCTCCAATTCTCGCAGAACAGCCTTCTCCCGACCAATCTGATTGAGTCGGCGCAACATATGATCAATGTAGCGAATCGCTGTAGGTCCCAGCTCGTCAATATTCAAGTGTAATACGAAAAGCCGGGGGGGGTGGGGGGGGAGGAGGGGGAGAGATCTGGGTGGGAGACAAACTGTCGGCTTGCTTCGTTAAGCGCAGTACAATCTTCTTCTTGGTCCTTTGAGACAGCTTGCGAAGTCGACTGAGGGATTTCAACCGTGCCAAGATGACGGTTTTGATGTCGGGAAGCAGATGCTCCTTGGTCAATTGGAAATTCTTCACGGGAATTGACTCGGAATCTATCTGGAAAATACCCGGATCACACGTGTACAGAATCTGGATTTTCAGGTCTTTCGAAGCGCAAACCTCTTTGAAGAGTTCCTCGAGATAGTTTCGCGAATCCTCTTTCGCCTCGTTGACACCATCAAGAATCAAGACAAGGCGTCGGGACGACTTTTTGTCGAATTTCTTCTTGTACAGCCGCTGCCAGAGTCTGAGATGATCATTGTTCAGTTCATCGTTGTTATCTTCCGGGTACCTAATTTCGAACTGGAGGTCCGTCAAGACTTCTTCTCGGTATTTGACATCTTGGCGAGCGACCTGGACGGCACAGGAGCGCAGCATCCGGGACGCGGTGGTCAGCTCGTCTACATCTTCTCGGAAGAAAAAGTAGGCGACGGAGGTCGTCGGATCTCCGATATATTCATCCTGCAATGCCCTGATGACAGTGTAAGACAGCGAGGATTTGCCCATGCCAGGGGCGGCCGAAATGGACACCAGAGGCAAGTTCCCACACTCAAAGTCGCGATATATTTCCTGCTCGCGGAACCACTGATATGTTCCATTGACGTATACGTTCTCAATCTCAGTGAGCTGGGCCCTGTCGTCCAAGTTACACGATAGACGGTTCTCCAGTGTGCGCATGGCAGCAGATTTGCGGGCACCGGCATCAACAAGTCGAGAATCTTGGCCGCTCATAGTCCCGGACATCTTATTCAAGGCTCTTACCACCTTCTGCAAGCCCGCGGCATGTTCAGCGCCGCGCTCCTCCTGACGGCTGACGACAGTGAGAATCTCGTGGCTAGTGAAGGCGGCATCCTTAGCGAAGCCCTTTGTCTCGAGGCCTACCATGTAGCTTTGCTGCGACAGTGCCAGATTTTGCTGGACCCCGGCATGGATGTTCCTCACATCCTGGCCGATACCGTCGACCTTCTTGGCCGTGTCAATGGTTTGCTTCAGCGTCGCGATCATGGTCGCCGACTCGAAGCGCTCGAGATGCATGTGCAACGAATCAAAAGCAGCCTTCAGCTTCGGGTCACTTCCATCAATAAGCGCCTTCGCCCACTTGCTCAAACGGCCCTTTTGGCGGCACTTGCGAGCGATGGCGCTCAAGGTCAACATGGCGGAGAAAACGTTGACGAGGAACTTCTTGAACTGCCACTCGTTGGGCATGCGGTTCTCGAGCATCGATACACGTTCAAGGAAGGAGTTCATGATGTCGAAGAAGGAAACAATCAAGTCGTAGTCTTCTGACACGGCCTTGGACGCATTGAGAACGTAGTTGAAGGCCGTCAGAATCGCGGCACTAGGGGGGAAGGCTGCGCTCGCGGCTTCGGCGATATGAGTTGCGACGCCCTGGATGATTTCGGAGTTGCTTGAGATGAGGGTCCTAAGCTTGTCAAGTTTGCCCTTGTCGTGGCGAAATTGGTTGAAAAGCAGGAGTTGGTGATCTTGCTCGGCAACGATATGCGCCGCCGTGAATCTAGAGGGGTGGATGGTACGGAGATCAGTACCGCATTCCTCGTAGTATTTGATGAGCGCCTCTTGCCACATGGTTCCTAAGTCAGTCTGCTCCGGGTCCCCTGCCGGGGCGTTAGGATATGGAGCGGCCATTTGTCTCGCGGTTTTAAACTCGTCCGGCCAGGGGAGCGGAACGGAGTGTTCACTTTCTGGGATTGACGGAAACGTAGGGAAGTGAATGGCATTCTCAGCCCCAGGGAAGAAACGAAAGAGCAGGATTCCACCGCCATTTTGTATCCACGATAATACCCCAGTTGGTATTTATATTGGCCGGGGGAATGGGAGCGAGGCAAGGCAAGGGTTCAGGACGCAAATTGCCAGGTCCCATCGCGATGTGGTGTGCTGACATGGATGTAACCGAACCCACCGATTCGGCAAGATGATGCGCGCATTCGAAGCACTAGGATGCAGCAAACAGCCTATCAGACCATCCGTTGATCGATTTCACCCATTCCTCTCGTATTTTCCCCAGCCACATCGCAGATAATCCAAATCTGACGATGATGCTGCTGTCGCCTTACAAGGCTCCGAATGGATGCCTGCCACCCCCGCCCACCCCGCCCCTGCCGCAGCTGGACAACGGACCAATCCATCATGATCTGAAAATGGCTCCTCATGTAAGAAGCATGCGAATGAAAGACATTCCCGCCCGACCCACGGGCCGTGATATCTTCGCGCATTCTGATCGCCCTGGAATTAACAATCCCCCGGTCGAGAACAGGAGAGCCATCGTTGGCACGCATGATGAAGTCGAGACCCGTGCAAATAGGCATGCAGCACCGAATAGGTACCTTTCATTTAAATTAGGAATCGGGATGAATATAATACGCACGGCAAATTCTGAACTTCTGGACTAGATTTGATCATCGATATTGATGCCTCGAGGATGGCCCGCATCGTGCATTCCGAACCTGGATCACGATTCTGCAAAGCATCCAGCTGTGCTGACTAAGACATCAATGTACCTGCTGGTTAACCACATCAATGGGTACCTTCACAACAACCTAAGGAACTATCACCAACCTCAACAATTTGCCGAACCATGCGCCCAGGCCGGAGGCAGGCCGCCCGGCTTGCAGCCACCAGAATCTCTGCGCAGGCATCCGAGGCCGACCCAGATGTATCCGTGCCCTCTTTTTCCCATAAAACGCCGTCGAAAGGACCCCAGAGCGCGACGACGCGTCGACCAGTCCAACAGGTAACCTCGAGCAACAAAGGCCGTCATGCGCAAAGCAGTGACGAACACGAAGAGACCCCGCAATCTATCAAGAGAAGAAAAATCGCGTCGTCAGACCCCAAACGAGACACGAAAATTTCTGAAATACTCTTCGATCGCTCTTCAACTTCGGAGGTTCTTCCCGTCTCCACCCGTGGTAGACTCCACACGATCGAATACCACCGACCACAGCTACTCCGAAATGATGCAAAAGGCAGAGCCGGTCGAGATTCGCTGCTCCGATGGTTCGACTCAGTGAGCACGACGCGCAACATGCCATGGCGCAAAGAGTGGATTAATCCTCGTGCGAACACCGACGCTGGCGCGCTCCGCGACGCGCTCGAACGGAGGGCCTACGAGGTTTGGATCAGCGAGATTATGCTTCAGCAAACGCGAGTATCTGTGGTTATCGATTATTGGAATAGGTGGATGGCGAAATGGCCGACGATACACGACCTCGCGGATGCTAGCGTCGATGACGTGCTCCTCGCCTGGAGAGGGTTGGGGTACTACAGTCGCGCAAGGCGGATACATGAGGCGGCAGCTCTGGTTGTTAGGGACCCCAAAATGAAGGGACTCCTATCTGCCGATGCAAAGGAATTAGAGGCAAGCGTCCCAGGTGTAGGGAGGTATACTGCCGGTGCCATCTCGTCCATTGTGTTCGGTCACGCAGTGCCCATGGTAGATGGCAACGTCCTTCGGGTTCTCAGCCGACAGCTCGGTATATACGGTAACGTCAAATCTGACAAGACTATCATCGATGTCATGTGGGCTGCGGCCGACGCTCTTGTCAAGGCCGTGGCGGAAGACGTGCGCATGACGACAGACAAGGAGATTCTGAGCGACGCTCCAGGGCGCTGGGGTCAGGCGCTTATGGAGCTCGGCAGCACCATTTGTGCGCCGAAGCCAAATTGCCTCTCTTGTCCAATCAGTTCTACGTGCCTCGCATTCCAAGAAGGGATGGCGCGGAGTGAGGAGATCAAGAATGAGCCAGTGGATATAGAGGATTTATGCGCCTTGTGCGAGCCATTCGACGAGGCATTTAATGAAGAAGACACCTTCATTCCCGCCGCCAAAAAGAACGGATCTAACGACACGAGAATTAAGCGGGCCACGAAATCAGCCGGTGAGGGAATCGATACGAATCCTTCCGGCGAGGCTCCTCTCTCTGTCGCCGTCGAGTACGCGCGTAGATTCCCTCTGAAAATAGTCAAGAAAACGGTCCGAGAGGAGCAGACCGTCGTCTGTGCCCTTCGACATCCTGATGGCAGATACCTCATCCGGCGCCGTCCTGAAAAAGGACTCCTGGCTCGGCTCTGGGAACTACCCAGCGGCGCCCTCTCAGAGGCATCCGCCAGCAAATCCTCGACTCGGAAGACGGCCGCGATCAAGTTCGTGAGAGAGCTACAGGAGGTCGGTCACGGCGGCCTAGGACCAAACGTCGTTCTCAAGCACGGAGGTGAACTCGGCAGCGTACCGTGGCTGTTCTCCCATCTCAAGTTGACCATGCATGTTCAGATATTTACGATCTCATTTTCTGGCGATGACCTAGTTGATAAGTCATGCGAATCGGGTCAATGGCGATGGGCGGAAGAAGAGGAGATTGACGAAGAGTCGATGGGCACCGGGATGCGCAAGTGCTGGGCACTGGTGAGATCGGCAGCAGCGGGGGATTAGACTCATCACCATGGACGAGAAAAATATCCACCTCTTGGGATAATGTATAAATCTTAATTTTAGCATGTAAGCGTGCGTGCCAATCAACGAACCGACAAGGGTGACGAGATGTTGTTCAAATCTCGGAAAGGTCTCCCCGATTGATGCGCAGACAGACCCATCCCGCCCGTCAGCTCGGGAGGATCCAACCAGTACAGCCCGCCCGAAATAGTGCGATCGGAGCGCAATTCTACCGGTCATGCAAGATTTGCAATTGTATTTGCTCAAATGCACTGGAGAGTATCACCCGCACAGTTCACCTCAAAGAGAATTATAAAGGAGACGGCCTCCATGGCGAGACTTCCCCACAACGTCGCTCACGCGTCACCATGATGGAGATTCCTGTTTACTTCTTTCCATGATCCGAGATTACCCGCTCCGTTTCCTCGAGGAGGGTAGCCGAGTATTCAAGGGTTTTGGTTTCCAGGTGAAGAAGAAAAAAATAAAATAAAATAAAAAAAATTAAATTAAATAAAAAAAAATAAAAAAAAAATATTACCAACGAATATCTACTTCGCATTTGAATGATCGGTTGCCTTCTCGTCCCAGACCAAGTTCAACCGTTTTCCATTTCCCTGAACGTGACTCAAGCTTTCACTCTGAAGGCCCCAGC
>Ga0164243_10011408_pt1 | contig 12674 bp, 12 predicted proteins | sample OricompcompostOP_FD_108781 | JGI IMG/M metagenome (GOLD analysis project Ga0164243, IMG submission 108781) | Organic Plus compost microbial communities from Emeryville, California, USA - Original compost - Organic plus compost (OP) | ecosystem: Engineered > Solid waste > Mixed feedstock >...
GACGTCTACTACTTCGCACCCCAGAAGGGCTTCGCCTCCGACGGCGGACTGTGGATCGCTCTGATGTCGCCGGCCGCGATCGAACGGGCCGAACGCATCAAGGCCTCCGGCCGTCACATCCCCGGTTTCCTCGACCTTCCGGTCGCGATCGACAACTCACGCAAGAACCAGACGTACAACACGCCGGCCGTCGCAACGCTGTTCCTGATGGACCACCAGGTGCGCTGGCTCAACGAGTCCGGCGGTCTGGACTGGGCCGTCACGCGCACCGCCGCTTCGTCATCGCGTCTGTATGCGTGGGCCGAGCAGACGTCATACGCCGCGCCGTTCGTCACTGCCCCGGCCGAACGTTCGCTGGTGGTCGGCACGATCGACCTGAACGGTGTGGACCAGTCAGCCGTCACCGACGCTCTGCGCGCCAACGGCATCGTCGACATCGACAGTTACCGCGGTCTGGGCCGCAACCAACTGCGCATCGGCATGTACCCGGCGGTCGACCCCGAGGACGTCGCGGCCCTCACCGAGTGCATCGACCACGTGGTCGAACACCTCTGACCCACCAGCGCCGCACCGCGCGAACCAGCCGACCGGTGGTAGCAGCTATCCGACGACTTCGCCGGAGCGGTACAGGTCGCGGTGTTCGGTGTAGACCTCGGCGTTGTGGTGCAGTTTGGCGACCTCGTCATCGGTGAGCTCGCGGCGCACCTTGGCCGGGACGCCCGCCACCAGCGATCGAGGCGGGATCTCCATGCCTTCGGTGATCAGCGCGCCGGCCGCGACCAGCGTCTCGGCGCCGACGACCGATCGGTTCATCACGATGGCACCCATGCCGATCAGCACGAAGTCACCGACCGTCGCGCCGTGGACGATCGCGCCGTGCCCGACCGAGACGCCCTCGCCCAGCGATACCGGACAGCCGACGTCGACGTGGAACGCCGCGTTGTCCTGGACGTTGGAGTTCTTCCCGATCGTGATCGGCTCGTTGTCGGCGCGAAGAGATGCGCCGAACCAGACGCTCGCTCCCTCCTCGATCGTGACCGAGCCGGCCAGGGTGGCGGTCGGCGCGATCCATGCGGAGTCGGCGACCTGTGGTGTCTTGTCTCCCAGAGCGATCAGCATGGAGCCACCGTAACGCGCCACGGGCGGCGCAGACCGAGGCCTCCACCGCCCGTGAATCCGTCAGCCGATCAGGTCAGCCAGCGAGTGAGTGGGTCGATCGAGAAGTAGATGACGAACAGCGCCGCCACGATCCACATCAGCGCGTGGATCTCGGCCGCCTTGCCCTTGACCACCTTGATCACGACGAACGCGATGAACCCGGCGCCGATGCCCGCGGTGATCGAGTACGTGAACGGCATCAGCACGATCGTCAGGAAGGCGGGGATCGCGATCTCGTCGTCGTCCCAACTGATGCCCTTGATCTGCGTCATCATCAAGAAGCCGACCACGATCAGCGCCGGGACGGCCGCCTCGTTCGGGATGTGCTGCACCAACGGAGCGGCGAACGTCGCGAGCAGGAACAGGGCACCGGTCACGATCGAGGCCAGACCGGTCCGCGCGCCGTCGCCGACGCCGGACGCCGACTCGATGTACGAGGTGTTGCTCGAAACTCCTGCAGCGCCACCTGCGGCGGCCGCGATGGAGTCGACGATCAGGATCTTCTGCGCACCTTCCGGCGTCTCCTCTTCGTCGTTCAGACCGGCCTCGGCGCCGATGGCCGTCATGGTGCCCATCGTGTCGAAGAAGTCGGCCAGCAACAGTGTGAAGACCAGCAGGACGGCCGTGACGAATCCGGCCTTCTCGAACGAGCCGAAGAGGGAGAACTCGCCGAGCAGTCCGAAGTCCGGCTTCTGGAAGATCTGGTCGGGCCACGACGGAACGTTGAGATTCCAGCCCTTCGAGGTCGGGTCACCGCCGGAACCGGGCGTGTCCGTGATGGCCTGCACGATGCCGGCGACCACGGTCGTCAGGACGATGCCGATCAGGATCGCGCCCGGAACGCCACGCGTGTACAGAGCGATCATGATCAGCACGCCGATGACGAACACCAGGACGGGCCAGCCGACCAGATGATTGTTCAAGCCCATCTGCACCGGCGGAGCGGGGATGCCGGAGGTGCGGACGAAGCCGGCGTCGACCAGGCCGATGAACGTGATGAACAGGCCGATGCCGACAGCGATCGCGGTTTTGAGCTGCACGGGAACGGCGTCGAAGACGGCCTTTCGGAAGCCGGTGAGCACCAGCACCAGGATGATCAGGCCCTCCAGGACCACCAGGCCCATCGCGTCGGCCCAGGTCATCTGCGACGCGACCGAATAGGCGACGAAGGCGTTGAGGCCCAATCCCGTCGCAATCGCGAGCGGGAAGTTGGCCACGACACCCATCAGGATCGTCAGGATGCCGGCCGCAAGAGCGGTGCAGGCCGCGATGGTCGAGAAGCCCGCGCCGGAGGTGGCACCGCCACCCAGGAAGTTCCCGTCCGCGTCGGGCACACCGGCCAGGATGATCGGGTTGAGGACGATGATGTAGGCCATCGTCAGGAACGTCACGACGCCGCCGCGTACTTCGCGGGCGACCGTCGACCCCCGTTCTGAGATCTTGAAGTACTGGTCAACGGCGGACATGAGTCCCTACCTCTCGAGTTGTTCGGTCCTGACGGCAGACTGGCAGAACATGGCCCGCCGTGTCGCGCATTCGGGCGGGGTGTTCCGCGAACATCCAACCCCATACCTCACTTGGGTCTCATCCGACCCTCTGTCACCGGCGGCGCAACAGAAGCAGCGCTGCCACGGCGCCGATCGCGGCACCACCGCCGATCCACCACGCGGCATGTGATGACTCGTCGTCAGTCGCGCGGGGCACGTCAGAGGTGGGCGTCGGACTCGGTGTCGGTGCGGACGTCTCCTCCGGCGGGATCGGGACGCGCACGATCGGCGACGGTCGGCCCTCGGTGCCGATCAGGAAGGATTCGTCTCCGCGCTCGACGGCCAGCGACTCGCCCTGCTTCTGCTGTGGGACCGCGATCGATCGATGCCGACTCCGATCGCCGGTCCAGTACTCGTGGACGGCCACATAGGTCCGCAACAGCATCCGCTCACCATCGCCGGTGAACGCACCGTCGGTGACCAGGCCGGGGACACGGTCGGCGAGCGCTTCGGGTGTGTTCACGGTCTCCTGGCTCAGGTCGGACCCGAACCGGTAGAGGGTTCCTGCCAGCAGCCCTTTGCCGGCCAGGAACACGCGACCGTCCCGCGGGTCGATCATCATGGCCTCGATGTCGTCAGGACCGTCCGGCAGTGAGACCGGATAGCGACGGGCCGATACGACGTGATCACCCGGGCCGGGTTCGGCGAATGCGTACAGCGCGACGTCATCGCGACGCCTCAGGTTGTCCCCGGTGTCCGCGATCCACAGCGTGTCGTCGGGACCCAGTGCCATCGCCTCGGTGTCACGCCATCTGACGCCCTGCACCGTGGTGGTCCCGACGATGTCGCCCGTCGTCAGTCTCACCGCGTAGACGCCGGGCACGTTGCCTGAGTCGTTGATGACGTAGACCAGGTCGTCGTGGCTGCGACTGACGGCCAGGCCGCTGGCTTCGGTGATGCGGGCATCATCGATGATGCTCACCACCACGGAGCCGTCATCGGCCGCATCGGCCTTCTGGGTCAGGGACGCGATCACGACGACGATCACGAGCGCCACCAGCAGGCCGGGGATCAGCAGACGACGGTGGCGGGGGTTCATGACCGCCCCAGGATAATGTGGAGATGTGAGGGAGCGTCAGCGAGCGAACCATCGAAGCACCACAGGTGCGCCTCGCCACGCTTGTTTCTTCTGCGAGGTGTACCTGTGAGCAACGGCGACGACTGGACCATCCGTGAGGGGGACGGCCCCGACACGATCGAGCGCAAGATGGGGCATCGTGAGATGGCCCGCCTCGACCGCGCGGCCCGTCGTCACGAGTTCGGCCGCCCCGAGATCACCGAACTGGAGATCGGCAAGAAGACGCACAAAGTTGCCGAGGTCGAGCCGATGGACGTCGACGGCGTGCGCACCATGACGGTGGGCACCATCATCTGGGCCGTGACCACCGTGGCACTGCTGCCGTTCCTCGGTTCGCTGGAGGAGCAGGGCCGCACCTGGTGGCTGTGGACGTCACTGGCCGGATTCGGCCTCGGACTCATCGGCATCGAGTACTGCCGTCGCCGGCGCAACACTCTGCGCATCCAGCCCGGTCGGCGCCGCCGCACCGGCTGACGCCTCGGGCTCGGGCTCAGGCTCAGGAACGTCCAACGACTCCAGATCGTCGTCGACCGTGATGGTGTCCAGCACGTGCGGCGGAAGTTTCTGTGCGGACGTCGAACGCTTCAACTTCGCATCCGAATGCGCGCCGCAACCGTGGCCGAACGAGACGACACGACCGTCGGCGTTGGCCTGACCATTGCCGCACACGCCGAAACGGTCCGACAGATCCCCGGCCAGACTGATCATGAAGCCGCACGTCGCACACACGCCCGATGCCTGCTGCGCGATGGGAGCGTCGGGGCCCTGCTCGCCGGACTGCCACCGGTCGGCAGCGCCCTCGCGCCCCTCCAGCGACATCACCCATTCTCGACCCAGGCCGACCTCGCGGGCGAAATAGCGGTCCGGCGTCTGTTCCTCACCGTCACCGGCCGACCAGGCCGGAACGAGCCGGACGTCGTCGTCCTCGGGCGGCAGGACATCACCGGGGCTGAGGTCACCGGGGCGGATACGTTCCTTGTACGGCGTCCACGACGGCGCCACGACCGCTTCGCTGCCGGGGAGCAGGACGACATCATTGATCGTCACGCGGTCGTCATCGGCGATGCGTGACAGGCTCACCGACCAGTACCAACCGCGGTATCCGGCGTCCACGGCCGCGAAGAGTTGCGACACCAGGTGTTCGCCGTCCGTCACGGTCCCCAGGTGCTCGCCGACCTCGCCACCGGCGGCTTCGACCGCGGCCTCGCGGGCCAGGTCGACCGCTGCGGCCAGGGTCGGATCGATCGTCTCGGACATGTCTTCATTGTCACCCATGCCACGCCGTCCCCTCGCACCCGGTCGGTGGTATCACTAGTGCAGGATGGATGACATGCAGGGCGACGGATGGCCGGAGGACGAGCGGACCCGCCGACTCGATCCCGTCGACCCTGATCACGAGGTCGACGTCCCGCCGCTGCCACCGGCCCCCACCGCGGGACAGCGCGTCCGCCGGTTCGGTGGTGCCGTGGGCCGGGCCGCGGCCCGTGGAGGCAACGCGGCCTACGTCAATGCCCGCCGATTCACACATTCGGGAGGCGCCGGCGAGAGCGGTCTGTCGCGCCTGCTCGAACTGCATGCGTTCAACACCGCCGGCGACGCCGCCGTGGCGATCTCGCTGGCAGGCACCCTGTTCTTCACGGTGCCGACCGACGAAGCGAGCGGACAGGTCGCCCTGTTCCTGGTGCTGACGATGCTGCCGTTCGCGGTCGTCGCACCCCTGATCGGCCCGTTCCTGGACCGTTTCCGCCGTGGCCGCCGTTGGGCCATCGGCGCCACGCTGGCGATCCGCGCGTTCTGCTGCTGGGTCCTGGCGGGGTCGGTCAATGACGAATCGCCATCGTTCTTCCTGGCCGCGCTGGGCTGCCTGGTCGCCTCGAAAGCCTACGGCGTCACCCGGGCGTCGGCCGTACCGCGCCTGCTGCCGGAGGACTTCACGCTGGTCAAGGCGAACTCGCGCATCTCGTTGACCGGCACGGGCGCGGCCGCGATCTCGGCACCCATCGCCGGGCTGGGCGCGACGATCGGCGCCGAGTGGGCGCTGCGTTACGCCTTCGTGTTGTTCGTGATCGGCACGATCCTGGCGATCCTGCTGCCGGCCAAGGTGGACTCCAGCGAAGGCGAGGAGCAGGTCGAGATCTCCCCGACGGGCGAGATCTCCCGCGGCATCGTGATCCCGCGCGCTGTCGTCAACGGGCTGCGCAGCAACTCGGGCCTGCGCCTGATGACCGGCTTCCTGACCATCTTCATGGCGTTCTCGTTGCGCGAACCCCCCGCGTCCCTGGGCTGGGACCACAACAGCACGATCCTGCTCGGGCTGGTCGTCGGCGGCGCCGGCGCGGGCAACACACTCGGCGTCGTTCTGGGCAATCTGCTGAAGTCACGCGATCCGGAGAAGGTCGTGGTGGCGGTCCTGATCCTCGAGGTCGTCGTGGCGGCGTTCGTCTCGCTGGCGTTCACCTGGTGGACCGCGGTGCTGCTGGGACTGAACGTCGGCCTGTGCCAGTCGCTGGGCAAACTGAGCCTCGACGCCACGATCCAGCGAGATGTGCGCGAGTCGATCCGCACGTCGGTGTTCGCCCGCTCCGAAACGCTGCTTCAGCTGTCCTGGGTCATCGGCGGCATGGCCGGCATCGGGCTGTTCACGATCGACGCGACGCCGCGTGTCGGCCTGATGGTCATCACAGCCGTGCTGATCGGCTGGCTCGCCTGGGTCATCGCCAAACTGCGAGCGTCTACAGCTCCAACTCCCCCGCCACCGCACGCAGCACCTGGGCCACCGGCTTAGCGGTCTTGCGGTCCGGGTGGCGGCCGTGGCGGTACGCCTCGCCGATGCCGTCAAGCATGCGGATCAGGTCCTCGACGATGACGACCATGTCCTCGGGGCTCTTGCGCTTGGCGTTGGACTGATTGCGCGAGACCGATCCGACCGGATCGAGCACGCGAACCTGCAGCGCCTGATCGCCACGTGCGCCGGACACGATGCCGAACTCGACGCGGGTGCCGGACTTCAGCGATGTCACGCCCTCGGGCAGCGCGTCGGTGCGCACGAACACGTCGTCGCCGTCCTCGCGGCTGAGGAAGCCGAATCCCTTCTCGGCGTCGTACCACTTCACCTTGCCCGTGGGCATGTCGTCACCTTCGCTTTGACCTGCAGTTGAAGGTCAACACTAGTCGGCCCGGTCCGCCTTGCGTGGAGTGACCTTGGGCAGATCGCCGGTGCGCTCCTCGTCGAACGTCACGACGACGGTCTGGAAGCCCTTGTGCCGTTGCGACTTGGCGTAGGCCGCATACGCCTTCTGATCGGCCTGCGTCAGGATCACGTTGTCGGTGAACGGCGTCAACAGAGCGCGCGGATACAGCCTGCGGCGCAACACGACGTTCACCTCCAGGCCGAGGACCACCATGATCGCGGCGATGTAGATGAACGCGATCAGGCCGAGGACCAGCGCGAATGTGGCGTTCATCTGGCTGGCCTTGCCGATCACGTTGCGGACGTACGTATTGCCGACCCACTGCAGCGCCTGCCACAACAGGGCCGTCACGACGGCACCGGGAAGCACCGAGCGGAATCCGGCGCGGCCCAGGCTGAGCAGCCGGAACAGTCCGACGAAGATCACAACGGACAATACGAATCCCGCGACGCGGATCAGCCATCCGAGCCGCTGTTCGACATCGGTGCCGAACGTGTCGGGGTTCGCCAGGACCGACGACACGATCGCGAGCACCAGGATGCCCAGACCCGCGATACCCAACAGGATCAGACTGCGGAACCGCATGAGGAACGGGTTCGCGCGGCTGTTCCGAGGCACCGACCAGGCGATGTTGGCGGCGTTCTGGGAGGCCTGCCCCAGCCCCATCGCACCGTAGATCGCTGCGACGGCGCCGATCGCGATGGCGGTCGGGCTGCCGGTCAACCCTTCGGGGCGGCCGAGCTGATCGCCGATGATCGGGAACTGACTGAGCGCCGAGTCCAGCAACCGATCGCGCAGAGCCGGGTTGCCGTCCAGGACGAAGCCCAGGATCGACGACGCCATCAGCATCATCGGGAAGATCGCGATGAACGCGTAGTACGTGATGATCGCCGACAGGTACGCGCCCTGGTCGTCGAAGTACTTGTAGATGACCGCGAGCGGGAACCCGACGACCGGGTGCTTGCGCTGGAACCGGTCGATCCGGTCGACGACACGCTTCACAGGTACGGCCGAGCCGCCTCCGCCACGGCCTCGAACGTCGCCCGGTCCAGCGCGATGTCGAGCTGGTCCAGATCGTCGGCCCGCAGGCGGATGACGCGGTTCAGTCTGACCTCGCTGGGCCGGCGCTTGCGATCCCAACTGCCGGTGCCGATGTCCATCCAGAAACGACCAGCGCGAGCCTCCTGCTCCTCGTCGCGGTCATGGTCCTTCGACGTCAGTTGCAGCACCAGGACGTCATCGCCGTCGACCTCGATGACCAGTACGGGCCGGCGCTTGCCCTGGTTCGGATCGTCCTCATACGGCACCCACGCCCATGCGACCTCGCCAGGACTCGGTGCTCCGTCGCGCTGGGCCGCATACTCCAACTCCACAGCGTCAGCGTAGTCGTCGGATCATTCGAAGTCGGGAAGCTCTCGCTTCATGACCTTGCCGGTGGGGTTGCGCGGCAGTTCCTCGAGGAACATCGTGCGCCGTGGGACGGCGAAACGCGCCACGTGTTCCTTGGCGTAGGACACGACCTCGTCCTCGTCGAGCCGCTCGCCCTCACGGACCACGACGTAGGCGGCCAGGCACTGGCCCCATTTCGGATCGGGGATTCCGGTGACGACCACATCGGCCACCTTCGGATGGTCGATGAGCGCGTCCTCGAGCTCACGCGGGAAGACGTTCTCGCCGCCGGAGATGATCATGTCGTCGTCACGGCCCGACACGAACAGGCGGCCGTCGGGGTCGAAATAGCCGAGGTCGCCGGTGCTCATCAGGCCTTCCGCGAACGCCTTGGTGTTGCCGTCGGTGTACCCGCCGAACGGCATGTCGTTGCCGACGTGGATCACGCCGGTCTCGCCCTGCGGCACCTCACGTCCGTCGGCATCCAGGATGCGCACCGTGGTGCGGAACGGCGGTCGTCCCGCGGTCCCCGGTGCGGCTCTCAGATCCTCAGGCGAGGCGATCGTGACCCAACCGGTCTCGGTCGCGCCGTAGAAGTTGTAGACCGAATCGGTGAACGTGTCCATGAAGTGGTTCGCCAGATCGCCGGCCAGCGCCGATCCGCTCGACGCGGTGATGCGCAGCGACGAGACGTCGGTGTTCGCGATGACGTCCGGATCGGCGTCCACCAGACGCTGCATCATCAACGGCACGACCACCAGGACGTCGGCCCGGTAGGTCTCGATGTCCTTGAGCACCTGGGCCGGGTCGAACCGTCGGCGCAGGACGTAGGTCGGCGCGGTCGAGAGGGCGAACCCGAAGTTGATCAGACCCCAGGAGTGGAACAGCGGCGACGACAGCACGATCGTGGAGTTGCCCTTGAAGGGGATCGCGCCGAAGAACGTGACGAGTGGTTTGAGGTCCTGTGGCTCCTCGCGCTTGGCGCCCTTCGGCAGTCCCGTGGTTCCTGACGTGAAGATCACGACGCTGCCGTGGCGGGCCGGGGGCTTGTGCGCGGCCGTCGGGCAGTTCTTGATCAGCTGTTCGACCGACGGCACTTCGCTGTCGCCGTCGGCCCAGGTCAGCACGACCTCGTCACGCGGCACATCGGCGGCGACCGGCAGGAACTCCTCGTCCAGCAGCACGAGCTTGGCGCCTTCGCGCTTGGCCAGCTCGCCGAGCTGGGCCTGACTGGCCATCGTGTTCAGCAACAGGACACGGCCACCGACCTGCATGATCGCGATCATCGCCATGATCATGTAGCGGTGGTTGCGGGCCAGGAGCGCGACGGAGTCGCCGGCATCGAGACCCCGCTCCTTCAGTGCGTGGGTCAACTGATTGACCTGTTCGGCCAGTTCGCGCCAGGTGATCTGACCGGCGTCGTCGATGACCGCCAGCTGATGCGGGAAGCGCTTGGCGCAGGCGTGCATGCCCGACGGGAAGCCGGGCCCCCACTTCGCCAACTGGACGCCGGCACCGATCAGTCGATGCGGCCACTGTGGCGCGATCAGACCGATCTGCCGGAAGACCTTGAGGGAGTATGCGAGATCGCCCATGTGCCGAAGCGTAACAACGGGTTACTCGCGAGTCACCACGATTCGGGTCACGACACCTCGGCGAGGTCGGCGGTCTCGGCTTCTGTGAAGAGCCGCGAGCGGATGATGAAGCGGTGACCGGTCGGGCCTTCGATCGAGAATCCGGCGCCACGGCCCGGCACGACGTCGATCGTGATGTGGGTGTGCGACCAGTACGCGAACTGCTCACGAGAGATGTGGACCGGGACCGGTTCGGGGGCGCCGATCTCGAGGTCGCCCAGATGGACGTCCGACGGGCCGGTCAGGAACGTGCCCTGCGTGTAGCACATGGGGGCCGACCCGTCGCAGCATCCGCCGGACTGGTGGAACATCAGCGGCTGTCCGTGTGACTCGCGCAGCTCCCGCAGCAGCGCGGCCGCATCGTCGGTGACATCGACTCGGCGAACCATCATGTCGGTGGCCTTTCCTGTGGAGGCGGTGGTGGCCCGACCCGCGAGGGGCCGGACCACCCCGGTCAGTGGGTACTTCTCAGAGGCTCACGAGTCTCTGGCTCAGAAGAAGCCTTGTGCGTTCTGCGAATACGACACGAGCAGGTTCTTCGTCTGCTGATAGTGATCGAGCATCATCGCGTGGTTCTCGCGGCCGATGCCCGACGACTTGTAGCCGCCGAACGCGGCGTGCGCCGGGTAGGCGTGATAGCAGTTCGTCCAGACCCGACCGGCCTGGATGTCACGTCCGGCCCGGTACGCGGTGTTGGTGTCGCGCGACCACACGCCGGCACCGAGGCCGTACAGCGTGTCGTTGGCGATGCTCATCGCGTCGTCGTAGTCGTCGAAGCCGGTGACCGAGACGACGGGACCGAAGATCTCCTCCTGGAAGATCCGCATCTTGTTGGTGCCCTGGAAGATCGTCGGCGCGACGTAGTAGCCGCCGGACAGATCCCCGCCGAGGTCGACACGTTCGCCACCGGTGATGACGCGCGCACCCTCCTGGACGCCGATGTCGATGTAGGACAGGATCTTCTCCAGTTGATCATTGGACGCCTGGGCGCCGATCATCGTCTCGGTGTCGAGCGGATTGCCCTGCTTGACGAGTTTGGTGCGCTCGGTCGCTGCCGGCAGGAACTGCTCCAGGATCGAGTTCTGGATCAGCGCCCGGCTCGGACACGTACACACCTCACCCTGGTTCAGCGCGAACATCGTGAAGCCCTCGAGCGCCTTGTCGTAGAACGCGTCGTCCTTGGCCGTGACGTCCTCGAAGAAGATGTTCGGGCTCTTGCCGCCCAGCTCGAGCGTCACGGGGATCAGGTTCTGGCTCGCGTACTGCATGATGAGCCGGCCGGTCGTGGTCTCGCCGGTGAACGCGATCTTGCGGATACGGCTGCTGGACGCCAGCGGCGCGCCGGCCTCGGCTCCGAAGCCGTTGACGATGTTCAGCACGCCGGGCGGCAGCAGGTCGCCGATCAGGTCGATCAGCAACATGATCGAAGCCGGTGTCTGCTCGGCCGGTTTGAGCACCACCGCATTGCCGGCGGCCAGGGCCGGGGCCAACTTCCACGTCGCCATCAGCAGCGGGAAGTTCCACGGGATGATCTGTCCGACGACGCCGAGCGGTTCGTGGAAGTGATACGCCACGGTGTCGTCGTCGATCTGTGACAGATGACCTTCCTGCGCTCGGATGGCGCCGGCGAAGTAGCGGAAATGGTCGACGGCCAGCGGCAGGTCGGCGGCCATCGTCTCGCGGACCGGTTTGCCGTTGTCCCAGGTCTCGCCCACCGCGAGCATCTCGAGGTTCTCCTCGATGCGGTCGGCGATCTTGTTCAAGATGACGGCGCGCTCGGCGACCGACGTCTTGCCCCATGCGGGTGCGGCAGCGTGAGCGGCGTCGAGCGCCGCTTCGATGTCCTCCGCGGTGCCGCGGGCGACCTCGCAGAACACCTTGCCGTTGACGGGCGAGACGTTCTCGAAGTACTGGCCCTTGACCGGGGCGACGTACTCGCCACCGATCCAGTGGTCGTAACGGGGTTTGTAGGAGACGACGGCTCCCTCGGTCCCCGGTTGTGCGTAGACGCTCATGATGAGCTCCCTCGGTTCGGGTTCGGTCTGGACGGAAGTGACCGTAATCACACTGTCGTTGCGCACCCGTTGCGCGAAGGTTGCACGACCGGTTCAGGCCAGCACGGCGTCCTTCATGGCCTCCAGCTCGATGGCGAACTGATCGGCCAGATCCCACACGTGCGGCATCATCTCGCGGCAGGCGATGAGCCCGATGTGCATGCGGCCGTTGTTGCTGATGACCGTGATGTTGAGGCCCGCTCCGTGGAAGATCGGCCCCAGCGGATACAACGCGTCCATCCGTGCCCCCATGAAGTAGAGGGGAACCGGCGGGCCCGGGACGTTGGAGATGACCAGGTTGTGGATCACCGGGCCACGGCCGGCCAGGTCCAGATCGGAGACCATCCGCACGGCCAGACCGAACGTGCGTGGCATGGCGAACTCGGCCCACTCCTGCAGTGTGTCGGCCGGAACCGCCTTGGAATGCTGCTTGGCGTGCGTGTTGGCGACCGCCATGGTCTCGATGCGTTCACGCGGATCGTCGGTATCGGTGCCCAGACGGCAGAACATGCTCGACACCTTGTTGCGACCTTGCCGCCTCGTCGCCCCGTGCACCGAGACCGGCACCGTCGCCAGCAACGACGCGTCGGGCAGTTCGCCGCGTTCGTCCAAGTAACGTCGCA
>Ga0164243_10011409_pt1 | contig 12674 bp, 10 predicted proteins | sample OricompcompostOP_FD_108781 | JGI IMG/M metagenome (GOLD analysis project Ga0164243, IMG submission 108781) | Organic Plus compost microbial communities from Emeryville, California, USA - Original compost - Organic plus compost (OP) | ecosystem: Engineered > Solid waste > Mixed feedstock >...
CCATGGCCCTGCTCCTCGCTGAGACCGAGGAGGTGAGCATCCCAGAACTGACTGCGGCATAATCAGAACAACTGACCCGCACGGTGTCGAGAAACTCCACCAACCAACGGGACGTCACCGAGGGGCTTCACGACCCCGTCTCCGTGCAGCTCCTTGGCGGCGGTCACGAGTCGCGTGTATTTCAGGGCCCGGGGGAAGAACGCGCGGTACTCGTCGGACACATCCTTGTCCTCGTTGAGGACGGCGAGGCTCATGATGTGCCAGGTGACGTCGAGGTCGCGGTGTGCCGCCACCTCGTCCATCCATCTCGAGGTCATCCAGGCCCACGGGCAGGAAGGGTCGAACCAGAAGTCGACAGCGGTCGCAGAGGAAGAAGTTGTCATGTCACCAGAGTATGCCCCGCCCGGGTGTTTCTCCCGCCGCGCGTCGCCACACGGGCGTCCGGAACACAAATCGAGGTGACATTTCCGGACCTCGGTGCCCGTTGCGCGCCGCACATAGGTCCGGAAATGTGCTTTGGGCGGCGGATGGTCGCGCGAGCACGATGAGGACGTGGCGGGTGCACGAGCTGACCGGCACGTGCACTCGAATAGGCTGGGTCGGTGGACACGATCCACCCTGTCGATTAGGAGTTTCAGTGCCAGGAGAAAACCTCACCAGGGTCGAAGCGGCGGAGCGCAAGTCCGTCCTGCAGACACGCGCCTACGAGGTCGTCCTCGACCTCACGCAGGGCGCGAAGACCTTCCGCAGCCGGACGACGGTCACGTTCAGCGCGACACCGGGTGCATCGTCGTTCATCGACGCGATCACACGCAAAGTGCACTCGGTGACGCTCAACGGCACAGAGCTCGACCCGTCCACCGTGAGCGACGGTGTGCGCATCCGGCTCGATGACCTGCAGGCCGAGAACGAGCTCGTCGTCGACGCCGACATGTCATACACGAACACGGGTGAGGGGCTCCACCGGTTCGTCGATCCGGTCGACGACGAGGTCTATCTCTACACGCAGTTCGAGGTGCCGGACTCCCGGCGGATGTTCGCGGTGTTCGAGCAACCGGACCTCAAGGCGTCGTTCCGATTCACGGTGACCGCGCCATCCGGCTGGCAGGTCGTCTCGAACTCACCGACGCCCGAGCCGATCCCTGCGGGCGATGGCGTCGCCACCTGGGCCTTCCCGCCCACGCCGGTGATCTCGAGCTACATCACCGCGCTCATCGCGGGGCCGTACCACGTCGTGCGCAGCGAGCTCACGAGCCGTGACGGACGGACGATCCCGCTCGGCGTCTTCGCACGCAAGAGCCTGGCGGAGTACCTGGACGCCGACTACATCTTCGAGAAGACCAGGCAGGGGTTCGCGTTCTTCGAGGAGCGGTTCGACTACGCGTACCCGTTCGAGAAGTACGACCAGCTCTTCGTCCCCGAGTTCAACGCGGGCGCCATGGAGAACGCGGGCGCTGTCACCTTCACCGAGACCTACGTCTTCCGGTCGAAGGTGACGGATGCCATCAAGGAACGTCGCGTGGTCACGATCCTCCACGAGCTCGCCCACATGTGGTTCGGTGACCTCGTCACGATGAAGTGGTGGAACGACCTCTGGCTCAACGAGTCGTTCGCCGAGTGGGCCTCCACCATCGCCACGGCCGAGGCGACGGAGTGGACGGAGGCGTGGACCACCTTCCAGGCGATGGAGAAGAGCTGGGCCTACCGGCAGGACCAGCTGCCGTCCACGCACCCGGTCGTCGCGACGATCAACGACCTCGAGGACGTCCAGGTCAACTTCGACGGCATCACCTACGCCAAGGGCGGCTCCGTGCTCAAGCAACTGGTCGCCTGGGTGGGGGAAGAGGCGTTCTTCGCGGGCGTCGCGGCTTACTTCAAGAAGCACCGGTTCGGCAACACCGAGCTGCGCGACCTCCTCGCCGAGCTCGAGGTCACGAGCGGGCGCGAGCTGGCGAGCTGGTCCGAGAAGTGGCTCGAGACCGCCGGGGTGAACACCCTGCGCCCCGAGATCGTGACGGATGCCGCCGGCACGATCACCGGGTTCGCCGTCCTCCAGAGCGCCCCAGACGACCATCCGACCATCCGTCCGCACCGCCTCGCCATCGGCTTCTACGCCCTGACCGACGGCTCGCTCGAGCGCACGCATCGAGTGGAGCTCGACGTCGACGGCGAGCGGACGGAGGTGCCCGAGCTCGTCGGCATGCCACGCCCGGACCTCGTGCTCATCAACGACGACGACCTGGCATACGCCAAGGTGCGGCTCGACGACGAGTCGCTGGCCGTCGCGATCGAGCACCTCGCGAGCATCCGCAATCCGCTCGCTCGCGCCATCGTGTGGGGTTCGGTGTGGGACGCAACACGCGATGCGGAGACCGCCGCCAGCGACTATGTCAGGCTCGTGCTCGGCAACATCGCGACGGAAACCGAGTCGACGACCCTGCGGACCACCCTCAACCAGCTCGTGCTCGCGGCCACTGCCTACGTCGCGCCCGAACGGCAGAAGGCGACCACCGAGCAGGTCGCTACCACCCTGTGGTCCCTCGCCCAGGACGCCGAGGCGGGCAGCGACGCGCAGTTCCAGTTCGTCAAGTTCTTCGCGAGCATCGCATCCACTCCCGAGCACCTCGACGCGATCAGCGGTCTGCTCGACGGCTCCATCGCACTCGACGGGCTCGACATCGACACCGACCTCGGGTGGGAGCTCCTCATCGCGCTCGTGGCCGGCGGCCGTGCCGGCGCCGCCGAGATCGACGCCGCCCTCGCGACGGACAACACCGCGACAGGACAGCAGTCGGCCGCGCATGCGCGAGCGGCCATCCCCACCCCCGAGGGCAAGCTCGCGGCGTGGCGGTCCGTGGTCGAAAGCGACAAGCTGCCGAACACGATCGTCCGCACCACCGGCCTCGGCTTCCAGCGCGCGGCAGATCCCCAGCTGCTCGCGCCGTTCGTGGAGCGGTACTTCGATGTGCTGCAGTCGATCTGGAAGGAGCGCACCTACAAGATCGCCGAGTACATCGTCGTCGGCTTCTACCCCGCGCCGCTGGCGAACCAGGCCCTGCGCGATGCCACGGCCGCCTGGCTCGAGGCCAACCCGGAGCCGGTCGCGCTCAGGCGTCTGGTACGTGAGCACCTCGCCGGTGTTGAGCGCGCGCTGAAGGCGCAGGCACGGGATGCGGCATCCTCCTGACGATCGCGGCATACTACGGGCGCCCATCACCTGCGGGCGACGGTGACGACACCGCCGGGCATGCGACACGGACCGGCGCGACCGGACTCAGGTTGAGCCCGGGTGCCATCGATACACTGGACCGCGATGACTTGGGATAGCTTCTGGCAAGCGGTCTCCGCCTTCTTCGCGGGCCCGTTCGGGCTCCCCGTCCACATCGTGCTCATCGTCGTCGGCGCCGTCGTCGTGGCCTGGATCATGCACCACGTGATCCGGCGGGTGGTCGAGCGGATCGTGTCCGGGGTCAAGAAGCAGCAAGGTGCCGAGGACACGCTTGCGCTCACGGTCTCGCCGCTGGCGGCCGTCCGGGTCGTGCAGCGCACGAGGACCCTCGGCAGTGTCCTCGGCAACATCGTCAACATCACCGTCGTCATCATCGCGGTCGTGCTCATCGTGAACCGCATCGACGAACGGCTCATCGGCTCTCTCGCCCTGCTGACGGCGGCGCTCGGCGCCGGTCTCGGCTTCGGGGCGCAGAACATCGTGAAGGACGTCCTCAACGGGATGTTCATGGTCGTCGAAGACCAGTTGGGCGTCGGAGACGTGGTCGATCTCGGAGCGGCGACCGGCGTCGTCGAGCGCGTCGGGATCAGGGTCACCCAGGTCCGCGACGTGAACGGCACCCTCTGGTTCGTCCGGAACGGGGAGATCCTGCGGGTCGGCAACATGTCGCAGGGCTGGGCTCGGGTGATCATCGACCTCGCGGTTCCGTATGAGGCCGACGTCGACACGGTGGAGGATCGAATGCTCGACACCGCGACGGCCCTCGCCACCGATCCCAAGTGGCGCTCCCGCATCATCGAGAAGCCCGAACTCTGGGGACTCGAGTCGATCTCGGGAGACGCGCTGGTCATCCGCCTGGTCGTCAAGACCCGCAGCTCAGCGAAGGACGACGTCGCGCGGGAGCTGCGGGCGCGGCTGAAGCGGGCCATGGACGAGCTCGACCTGAAGCTGCCGTCGCTGGGCAGCATCGTCCTGTCCGGCTTCGACAACGCCGCGAGCGTGGCGGGAGCACGACCACCGCGCACGAAGCCCGTGGCGGTCGAGACCCCTCCCCCGAAGCCTCGTGCCCCCCGCGCGAAGAGACCCAAGCAGACGGACGGCCAATGAGCGACCCTTCGAGCACCACCTTCTACGACGAGGTCGGCGGTCGCCCGACCTTCGAGCGCCTCGTGTCCGAGTTCTATCGCGGTGTCGCCACCGACCCCGTGCTGAAGCCGATGTATCCGGAGGAGGACCTCGCCCCAGCGGCCGAGCGGCTCCTGCTCTTCCTCGAGCAGTACTGGGGCGGGCCGACCACATACAGCGACACCAGGGGGCATCCACGGCTTCGGATGCGCCACATGCCGTTCAGGGTGAACCCGGATGCGCGAGACCGGTGGCTCGCGCACATGCGGGCGGCCGTCGACAGCCTCGGTCTCTCCCCTCTGCACGAGGCGACGCTCTGGGACTACCTGGAGCGCGCCGCCCACGCGATGGTGAACACCTTCGACGACTGAGCGACGCCGGTGCGCCCATCACCGATAGCATCGGTTCTCACCTGGTCGATCGGCTCGTCACACGGCGCGGACCGGTCGGCGGCAGGCGACGAAGGAGTCTCAGCGATGACGAAGGACATGGGTGCGGACGTGATCGTGGTCGGCGCAGGCCTCGCGGGACTTGTAGCCGCCGCGGAGCTCAGCGATGCCGGAAGACGGGTCGTCATCGTCGAGCAGGAGCCCGCGGCGTCGTACGGCGGTCAAGCGTGGTGGTCGTTCGGCGGTCTCTTCCTCGTCGGGAGCCCCGAGCAGCGCCGTATGGGGGTTCACGACTCGCGGGAGCTGGCCTGGCAGGACTGGGAGGGCACAGCTGCATTCGATCGTGACGAGGATCACTGGGCGCGTCGATGGGCATCCGCCTACGTCGACTTCGCGGCGGGCGAGAAGCGTGCGTGGCTGCACCAGATGGGCGTCCGCTTCTTCCCCGTCGTGGGGTGGGCAGAGCGGGGCGGAGGAACCGCCTACGGTCATGGGAACTCCGTGCCACGCTTCCACATCGTCTGGGGGACCGGTCCCGCCGTGCTCGAACCCTTCATCCGGCGTGTCGGCGCGGGGATCGACGCCGGCCGGGTGACCGTGCTGCACCGTCATCGCGTCGACGAGCTCGTCATGACCGGGGACGCCGTCACCGGTGTCCGGGGTACCGTTCTGGTACCGAGCGACGCCGAGCGCGGCGTCGAGAGCTCACGGGAGACCGCCGGGGAGTTCGAGCTCTCGGCCGCCGCTGTGGTGATGACGACGGGCGGCATCGGCGGTGATCATGATCTCGTCCGCAGGCAATGGCCGGCGAGACTCGGCACGCCGCCGCGTCGCATGCTCGCCGGGGTTCCCGCCCATGTCGACGGACGAGGCATCGCGATCGCCGCTGGGGCCGGTGCGCGTCCGGTCAACGGGGACCGGATGTGGCACTACACCGAGGGGATCACGAACTGGTCACCCGTGTGGCGCGCTCACGGCATCCGGATCCTGCCCGGCCCGTCCTCGCTCTGGCTCGACGCGACCGGACGTCGACTGCCCCCGCCGCTGTTCCCGGGATTCGACACTCTGGGCACGCTCGAGCACGTGATGGGCACAGGGTACGGGCACAGCTGGTTCGTGCTGACCCAGCGGATCATCGAGAAGGAGTTCGCGCTCTCCGGAAGCGAGCAGAACCCCGATCTCACCGGAAAGGACCTCAAACTCCTGCTGAGCCGAATCGGGCCGGGAGCGCCGGGGCCGGTCGAGGCGTTCAAGGACAACGGCGAGGACTTCGTCGTGGCGGATCGCCTGCCCGCGCTTCTGGACGGGATGCGAGAGCTGAGCGACGGCGCGCCGTTCGACGCCGGTCGCGCCGAGCAGGAGATCATCTGGCGCGATCGGGCGCTGGGCAACGGGTTCGGCAAGGATGCCCAGCTCACCGCTATCAGGGACGCCCGGCGTTACCGAGGCGACCGGCTCATTCGCGTGGCCCCTCCCCATCGCCTGCTCGATCCGAAAGCCGGACCGCTCATCGCCGTGAAGCTGCACATCCTCACCAGGAAGAGCCTCGGCGGGATCCAGACCGATCTCTCCTCTCGAGCCCTGGGCGCGACCGGCTCACCTGTGCCCGGCCTCTATGCGGCGGGAGAGGCAGCCGGTTTCGGTGGGGGCGGGCTGCACGGGTACCGTGCGCTCGAGGGCACGTTCCTCGGCGGCTGCCTGTTCAGCGGCCGTGTCGCCGGCCGCGCCCTCGCGGCACAGCTCTGACCCTCGCCGCGCGAGCGCGCCGGGACCGAGGACCCGCGAGAGCTTCCTCTCGCCGCAGCTCGCTCTGCGCAGGACGCCTCCTGAGCAGCGCGATGCCTCCTTGCTTCCGATGACACCGAGGCACGATATTGCTCGTTCCCGACGAAAATCAGCACACCGATCCAAATCTAGGCTGACCTCAACGGCGTCGCCCGACCGATGCCGGATCGGAGCACCGATGCTCCGGTCTCCCGGACGTGTACAGGCGCACCGTCTGTCCACGTCCCACCGACGGAGTGAACCATGCGCACGCCCAGCACCCGATCGTCCACCGGGCATTGTCGCTGGACCGGCTCCGTCGACAGCGCCCTTCGGGGCGGCACAGCACCCTACCGAGATTGGACCGATCCATGCTCAAACGTACCCTCCCCGCCCTCGCGGGAGTCGCCGCGGTTGCGGCTCTCCTCAGCGGCTGCCAGACAGCCGACTCATCCACCGCCGGCGAGTCCGAAGGCACGACCGCGATCACGCTCGGGGTCGCCGGGCAACCGCCCATCTTCCAGACCACGATCCTCCAGGTCGCGATCGACGAGGGATTCTTCACCGACGAAGGCCTCGACGTGACACTGCGCCCATTCACGACAGGTGTCGATGTCGGGCGCGCGATCCAGAGCGGCGAATTGGAAGGCGGCATGACGATCACCCAGGGTGCGGCGGCCATCCGGTCCAACGGCGGCTCGATCGTCGGCGTGCTCGGGTTCGAGCATCCGTCGTACACGCTCGTCAGCGCAGACCCTGAGGTGACGACGTGCGCAGACGTGAAGGGCAAGACAGTCGCCACCGACAGCCCGGGCACGCCACTGAACCTCGCCCTCGCGATCATGCTGGAGTCGTGCGGCCTGACGCTCGACGACATCAACTCGGTGGCGGTGAACGGCACCGCGACGCTCGACGCCGTGCTCGCCCGCCAGGTCGACATCGCCGTTCTGCACCCCGAGCAGATCGCGATCGTGGCCGAGGATCACCCGATCCAGGCACTCACCACGGTGGCGGAGGTCGATCCGCTCTCCCACTACATGCTTCTCGCGACCACGGAGAAGGAGCTCGCGGACGAGACATCCCGTGACAAGTGGGTGCGCATCGTGCGTGCGCTGGTCAAGACCATCGAGTTCATGTACGACGACGCGAACGCCGACGCGGTCGCGCAGGCGGCGGCGGAGATCACGACGCGGGACGTCGACATCACCGCGGCTGCCCTTCCCGACTACAAGGCGCTCGAGATGTGGCCGACGTCCGGCGACGGGATGTCTCAGGATCGCATCGAGGCGACGATCCAGGTCGAGGTCGATGCCGGCAATATCGAGGCATCGAAGGCCCCAACGTTCGACGAGCTCGTCGATCCCTCCGTTTACGAGGATGCCGTCAGTGGCTGACACGAGCTCTCGAACCGCGTCGCGGGCCGGGTGGGCGCGTCTCACCCGACCCGCGACGTCGGGCGCCCTCTCGGTGATCGGGCTGATACTGGGGCTCATCGCCTGGCAGGTGGCGGGCACCGCCGAACCGGTGCTGTTGGCGACTCCTGCTCGTTCCTTCGACGCCTTCGTGGCTCTGATCGGCTCTGGTGAGCTCGGTCGCGCACTCGGCGAGTCGGGGGTGATCTTCGGGCTCGGACTCGCGCTGTCCATCGTCGTCGGTGTCGGCTACGGAATCCTGCTCGCGCGTGTCCGATGGCTGCGCGAGGCAACCGGATGGCTGATCTTCGCTCTCCAGGCCGTGCCCATTGTGGCGCTGGCTCCGATCATCGTGGTGGTCGTCGGATTCGGCATCGAAGCGAAGACGCTCGTCGTCTTCCTGAGCGCCGTCTTCCCCATCCTGATCAACACCATGGAGGGGGCGAAGCACACACCGACCGCCCTGCTCGACGTCACCCACATCTACCGCGCGCGTGAGTGGAGGATCTGGCTCGACCTGCTGTTGCCGCACACCGCGCCGTTTGCGATGACCGGCATCCGGCAGGGCATCGCAATGGCGTTCGTCGGCACCCTCGTCGCGGAGTTCTTCCTCGACGCGAACGGCATCGGCGGCCTCATGCTCGCGGCGTCCGCGACGTTCGACACCCCCTCCGTGCTCGCGCTGACGGTTCTGACCGCGGTGATCGCCGTCGCACTGATCGGGATCGGACGACTGCTGGAGCGGGCCACCGCTCCCTGGCGAGAGGAGCCGGAGGAGTGACTCCCACCGAACAGGCGGTCTCGCCCACCGGATCGGACCCTGTCGTGCCAACGGTCGCGGCGACCGCGACCCGGCGGTTCGCGAGGGAGCGGCGACCGCTGTGGCGCCGCGCGCTTCCGGTGCTCACAGCACTGCTGCTGCTCGGGGTCTGGCAGGCCCTGGCCTTCTCCGATCAGAGCGGCCTCACGCCGAGCCCGCTCGGCATCGCCGTCGCCGTGCCCGCGGTCGTTGCATCGCCGGCCTTCTGGAGCGCCGCCGGCGAGACGTCCCTCGCGATCGCCCAGGGCATCGTGATCGGATGCACCCTCGGCACGGTCCTCGGTGTCATCGTCGGGCGCTTCAGCTGGTTCAGGCACCTCACGGCCCTGTATGTCTCGGGTCTCTATGCGATGCCGCTGCTCGCCATCGTGCCGCTCATCACGATCTGGATGGGCTACTCCTCCACGGCTCGCTTCGTCGTGGTCGTCATCGCAGCCACCCTGCCGTCTATCGTGAGCACCGCCGACGGCGCCCGACGGGTTCCCCACGATCTGGAGGACGCGATGGTGGTGCTGCGGGTCTCCCCGTCGCGTCGGCTCGTCGACCTCGTGCTTCCTGCGACGCTCCCGTACATCATGGCGGGCATCAACGTCGCGCTCGGCCGTGTGATCGTCGGAGCGGTGGCGGTGGAGTTCCTCGCGAGCGTACCCGGTCTCGGAACCTTCATCCTCACATCCGCACGCTCATTCCATCAGAACGAGGCGTTCGTCGGTGTCCTCCTGCTCGTCGTCATCGGAGTGGTCGGGCACGCGCTGATCGAGCGGCTGCGTCGCACGGTGGCGCCGTGGCAGACGAGCTCCGTGCGATGAGCGCGGCTCGCGCCGACTCCTCTGAGCGCCGGCGGAATCACAGCAAGATCCGCGGCCCGCGCCGCATCGACACAACCACGGAGAACTCATGACCATGACCGAACGTCCTGCCATCGACCGCGCGCTCTTCGAGCAGTATTACGAGGAGTGCTCCAACTGGGGCCGCTGGGGCGCAGAGGACCAACGGGGCACCCTGAACTACATCACCCCTGAGACCGTCCGTCGCGCTGCCTCGCTCGTCCAGTCGGGCAAGGCCATCTCGTTGCAGCTGCCTCTCGACGGTGAGGGCCCGCAGACCGGCGCGTTCGGACGTGTGAACCCGGTGCACCAGATGGTCGCCACGGGAACCGACCATCTCGCGGGTGTGCAGCCGTACAGCGCAGATCCGCTGGGGTGGGGCTTTGCTGATGACAGTCTGTTCCTCTTCCTGCAGGGTGGAACGCAGTGGGATGCTCTCGGTCACATCTTCCGTGACGGGCGCATGTTCAATGGCTTCAGCGCCGGAGAGGTCACGTCCGCCGGCGCCAAACGCGGAGGCGTCGAGCACATGCCGACCGTCGTCTCGCGTGGCGTCTTGCTCGACCTGCCGCGGGTTCTCGGAGTGTCGCACCTGGAGCCGGGGCATGCCATCCATGCCGACGACCTCGACCGGGCCTGCGATGCCTTGGGCGTCACGGTGGAGCGTGGCGACGTCCTCCTCATCAGAACCGGCGACATGGCGGCCCGCCGTCGCCTGCCCTCGTGGGGCTCTTACTCGGCGGGCGACGCCCCCGGACTGTCCCTCGACACCGCCCCGTGGTTGCACCGCAAGCAGATCGCCGCGCTCGCCACCGATACCTGGGGCGCCGAGGTCAGACCCAATGAGCTCGCGGGAACGTTCCAGCCTCTCCACCTGATCATGATCGTGAGCATGGGACTCCTCGTCGGAGAGATCTGGGATCTCGACGATCTCGCAGAAGACTGTGTCGAGGACGGCCGGTACGAGTTCCTGTTCGTCGGCCCACCGCTCGTCATTCCCGGCGCAGTGGGCTCACCGGTGAATCCGCAGGCGATCAAATAGGCGCCGCGGCCGGCAGGGCGCGCCGCGGCACGCATGAGGGCACGGATCGTCCGTGACCTCCTGCTGCGATGCCTGCTCACGCGTACCGGTGCTTGTGCATCGGGCTCGTCCCCTGTCGTGTCCACCGGGCCGCCTGCGCCGGGGCAGATCTGAGATGCTGGTTCAGTCGCGCGTGGGTCGCGCTCAGTGCTCGTGGGGGGTCAGCTCTCGTCGCGGAGGAGCAGCTCGCAGAGCAGCCGCTGGGCGGGAGCATTCAGATCGAGGCCGGAGATCGCGGAGATCCGCTTGAGCCGGTAGCGCAGCGTCGTCGCGTGGAGCCCGAGGTGGTCTGCCGCGACCTGCGTGTTCCCGAACGCCTGCAGATAGGCCCGAACGGTAGGGATGTAGTCGCTCCCCGTCGTGGCATCGTGCTCACGGAGCAGGTCGAGCTTGTGGAATCGTATGCCGCTGGCATCCACTGTGTCGCTGAGAGTCCGAAGGAGGACATCGGGGATCTCCTCCGCGTACCGGACGATGGCCGATCGCGTTCTGTTCCCGCGGTCATAGACATCCAAGACGCGATCGGTCTGCTCTCGGAGGTCGGCGACGTCCGACAGACGCGCACCGACGTCACTGATGGCCACAAGGATCTCGCGGTTCTGCAGCGCGTGCCGCGCGCTGCGCGAGAGCCCGTCGGCGAGACGATCGACCGATGCATCATTCTGCTCCCCGGTGAGCGCGATCAGGCAGTAGATCGTGTGGCCGATCGCTGTCGTCGCTTCACGCCACCGATACGACTGACAGTAGAGGGCGATCGAATCGATGGCTCTGTTGCGGTCGACCTGGTCCATGGTCGCATCGCCGAGGCACCGGAGTGCGACGATCACATAGCCGGTCGCCGGCGCGATCCTGAGCTCCTCCGCGGCCGATCGTGACACCTGGCCGGACGTGAGCAACCCACGCAAGATCTTGAGCTGAGCAGATCGGTAACCGAAGTTCTCCTCCTGATGCCGCAACAAATGCGGTGTCGCGATGCGCGCTGCGGCCGCCATCCGCAATGCGATGTCTTCCGCGAGAGGCTCCGACCCCTCGGCGAGCCACAGGATTCCGAGCGTGAAACCATCCGCCCGGATCGCACACAACACGCGCCGGCGGGCTTGGAACGGTCCGTTTCGCACGTCGATGACGGCGTCCGAACTGAGAAGTCTCTCGGTCGCCCCGATCGCCTCGAGGTGTTTGAGCCATTCATCCGGGATGCGCCTGCCCAGGATCGCCACATCACGCCCGCGATCGATACGTCCGGTCGACGACGAGTATGCCAGGACACTGAACTTCGAGTCCTCGATGATGACGGGACCACCGAGCATCGTCGCGAGGGCCTCAGCAAGTGCGGAGAGGTCTCCGATCGGGACACCCGCGGCCGCCTCCTGGTCGGTGTCGGCACGCCGGACGAGCTCTCGCACCGCATCGGCGATGGTCAGCCAGGATGCATCCCTGTGACGCTGGAACACCGCAATCCGGCGTTGTGCGGCGACGCGGTTGACGTCGCCCATCACGGACAGGGAATCAATGCGCTCCAATACGACGGCCGCACACCCCCGATCGGCTGCCTCACCCACGAGCGTCGCCGCCATCGAGACCGGCGCGCCGATCATAAGAGCCAACTGGGAGAGTCCACCCCACTGGGCGGCGGATTCGTAGACGGCTATCCCCGTCACCGCTGCTCGCCTCTCGGGGATGTGGATCGCATCGATCAGGCCGGAGTGCAGCCCGGTCTGCAGCTGCCCGACGTCGACACCGTCGGAAGCGGCATTGCGCGGCTCCGACGGCGTCGACGTTCTCATGCGGGTCCTCTCAGGACGATCAGCCCTCTGCGCGGACCGGAATGATCGGCAGGATCAGGTGCGGCTCGCGACCGGGCTCCGACACGACCGTCGTCGTGCCCGAGAACTCGGGCTTGTCGCGATCGCCTGGGTGCTCGTGCCAGTACGGCCCGCTTCCCGTCTGAGGACGCCCGTAGTGCTTCTTGGGGTTCGGAAGACCGTGGTCGTAGTCCTGGCCCTGCACGGTCAGGCCCAGGACGTAGC
>Ga0164243_10011410_pt1 | contig 12674 bp, 10 predicted proteins | sample OricompcompostOP_FD_108781 | JGI IMG/M metagenome (GOLD analysis project Ga0164243, IMG submission 108781) | Organic Plus compost microbial communities from Emeryville, California, USA - Original compost - Organic plus compost (OP) | ecosystem: Engineered > Solid waste > Mixed feedstock >...
AGGCCGCGAGGCACGAGCGGGCTGCGTCGCGAGACCAGGTCGAGTGCCGCCGCGGCTGAGGAACGAAGCCGCGACGCGGTGTATCGAGACTGAAGCGAGCAGCAGGCCGCGAGGCACGAGCGGACTGCGTCGCGAGACCAGGTCGAGTGCCGCCGCGGCTGAGGAACGAAGCCGCGACGCGGTGTATCGAGACCTAGAGCGAGAGCTGCGCCCGCACGACATCGGCGAGCCGGTCGGCGACGTCCTGGGCGAGCTCCTCGGAGGGCGCCTCGACCATCACCCGCACGATCGGCTCGGTGCCCGAGGGGCGGAGCAGGATCCGGCCGCTGTCGCCCAGCGCCGCCTCCTCCTCGGCCACCGCGGCGGCGAGCACCGGGTCGTCGTCGGCGCGGCTCTTGTCGACGCCGGTGACGTTGACCAGCACCTGCGGCAGCCGGGTCATCACCGCGGCGAGCTCGCTCAGGGTCTTGCCGGTGGTGGCCATCCGCTCGAGCACGTGCAGCGCGGTGAGGATGCCGTCGCCGGTGGTGGCGTAGTTGCTCATGATCACGTGGCCGGACTGCTCGCCGCCGAGGTTGTAGCCGGCGACCCGCATCGCCTCGAGGACGTACCGGTCGCCGACCTTGGTCTGCCGGACGCCGATCCCCTGGCTGCGCATCGCCTGGACCAGCCCGAGGTTGCTCATCACGGTGGCCACGAGCGTGTCCTTGACCAGCGTCCCGGTCTCCTTCATCGCGATCGCGAGGATCGCGAGGATCTGGTCGCCGTCGACGACGTTGCCGTGGGCGTCGACGGCCAGGCAGCGGTCGGCGTCGCCGTCGAGGGCGAACCCGACGTCCGCGCCGTCCTGGAGCACGGCCGCGCGGAGCGAGTCCATGTGGGTCGAGCCGCAGTTGTCGTTGATGTTGAGGCCGTCGGGCTGGGCGTGGATCGCGGTGACGAAGGCACCGGCGTCCTGCAGCGCCCGCGGCCCGGCCTCGGACGCCGCGCCGGAGGCGCAGTCGAGCACCACGCGCAGCCCGGCGAGGGGCCGCTCGGTGGTGCGGACGAGGTGGGCGACGTACTCCTCGACGGCGGTCTCGTAGAGGCTCACCCTCCCGACGGCAGCGCCGGTGGGCCAGTTCCAGTCCTCGCCGAGCCGCTGCTCGATCTCGCTCTCCAGCGCGTCGCTGAGCTTGTGGCCACCGCGCGCGAGGAACTTGATGCCGTTGTCGGGCATCGGGTTGTGCGAGGCGGAGAGCACCACGCCGAGGTCGGCGCCGAGGGCGTCGGTCAGGTAGGCCACGCCGGGGGTCGGCACCACGCCGAGCAGGAGCACGTCGACGCCCGCCGAGGCGAGCCCGGCCACCACGGCGGACTCGAGGAACTGCCCGGAGATCCGGGTGTCCCGGCCGACGACCGCGAGCGGCCGGTGGCCGTCGAACTCTCCGTGCTCGGAGAGCACCCGGGCCGCGGCCACGGAGAGGTCCAGCGCCAACGGCGCGGTGAGGTCGCGGTTTGCGAGCCCACGGACGCCGTCGGTGCCGAAGAGCCGTGCCATCGGCCCGGTCAGGTCCCGGTCAGCGCTTGCTGAACTGCGGGGCCTTGCGGGCCTTCTTGAGCCCCGCCTTCTTGCGCTCGATGACGCGCGCGTCGCGGGTCAGCAGGCCGGCCTTCTTGAGCGCCGGGCGGTTGGCCTCGGTGTCGACGGCGTTGAGCGCGCGGGCCACGCCCAGGCGCAGCGCACCGGCCTGGCCGGTGATGCCGCCACCGTGGATGCGGGCGATCACGTCGAACCGGCCCTCCATCTGGGTGGTCGCGAAGGGCTCGTTGACGAGCTGCTGGTGCAGCTTGTTGGGGAAGTAGCTCTCGAGGGTGCGGCCGTTGACCGTCCACTGACCGGTGCCGGGCACGAGACGGACCCGGGCGACGGCCTCCTTGCGGCGACCGGTCGCGGCGGCCGGGGCGACCGTCGCGGCGCGCGCGGGCGAGTCGGCGCTGGGAGCGCTCTCGCTGCTGTAGGCGACGCCCCGCTCGTCGGCGACGTACGTCTCCTCGGCCTCGCCGGTCTCGGGGGCGGTGTCAGACACGGTGGTTCCTTCGTTGGTCTCGTTGGTCATCGGAGGCTCGCTCGACTACTGGGCGGTCTGGCTGATCTCGCGCGGCTGGACCTTCTGGGCCGCGTGCGGGTGCTCCGGACCGGCGTACACCTTCAGCTTCTTGAGCTGGGCGCGGCCGAGCTTGTTCTTGGGCAGCATGCCCCAGACGGCCTTCTCGATCGCCTTGCGCGGGTCCTTCGCGAGGACCTCGCCGATCGGGGTGGCCGTCAGACCGCCCGGGTAGCCCGAGTGGCGGTAGGACATCTTGGTGGTGCGCTTGGAGCCGGTCAGCGCGACCTTCTCGGCGTTGACGATGACGACGAAGTCGCCCGTGTCCATGTGGGGGGCGTAGATCGGCTTGTGCTTGCCGCGCAGCAGCGTCGCCGCCTCGACGGCCAGACGGCCCAGGGTCACGTCCTGGGCGTCGATGACATGCCACTCACGCTGGATGTCAGCGGGCTTCGGGCTGTACGTACGCACGGTGATAGCGCCTAACTTCGTCGATGTGGGTCCTACGGCGGCCGCGTGCGAGGCTCCGGGGTGCCTGGATCAGACGCCTGGCGCAGACGCGTGCCGCGACCGAAGGAGTCTAGGCGGGGCCGATCGGGCTGGTCAAAACGCGGGACACCGGGTTAGCGCCCGTTCGAAGCCGCGGTCTAGGTTTGACGGTGTGACTGACTCTCTCACCGTCCGAGACAACCGCACCGGGCAGGAGTACGACGTCCCGATCACCGACGGCACCATCAAGGCCGCCGACTTGGGGCAGATCAAGGTCGACGAGGAGACCCCTGGCCTTGCCGTCTACGACCCGGGGTTCGTCAACACCGCGTCCTGTCGAAGCGCCGTCACCTTCATCGACGGCGAGAAAGGGATCCTCGAGTACCGCGGCTACCCGATCGAGCAGCTCGCGGAGAAGTCGAACTTCCTGGAGGTCGCCTACCTCCTGGTCCACGGCAGCCTGCCGACCAAGGCCGAGTACGAGTCGTGGGTCCACGAGATCACGTACCACACGTTCGTGCACGAGAACGTCAAGACGTTCATGGAGGGCTTCCGGTACGACGCGCACCCGATGGGGATGCTGATGGCGTCGGTCGGGGCCCTCTCGACGTTCTACCCGGACGCCGGCAACATCCGGGACGCCGACAACCGGCACATGCAGATCGTCCGGCTGATCGCGAAGATGCCGACGCTCGGCGCCTGGTCCTTCCGCCACGCACAGGGCAAGCCGTTCGTCTACCCGGACAACGAGCTCGGGTACACCGCGAACTTCCTCTCCATGCTGTTCCGGATGAGCGAACAGCGGTTCGAGGCCGACGAGCGTCTGGTGCGCGCCCTCGACGTGCTCTTCATCCTGCACGCCGACCACGAGCAGAACTGCTCGACCAACGCGGTCCGCTCGGTCGGCTCCTCGCAGGTCGACCCGTACTCCGCGGTCGGCGCCGGCATCGCCGCGCTGTACGGTCCCCTGCACGGCGGCGCCAACGAGGCGGTGCTGCGGATGCTGCGCCGGATCGGCAGCAAGGAGAACATCCCCGACTTCATCAAGGGCGTGAAGGAGGGCAACGAGCGGCTGATGGGCTTCGGCCACCGGGTCTACAAGAACTACGACCCGCGGGCGACGATCATCAAGAAGGCCTGCGACGACGTCTTCGAGGTCACCGGGGTCAACCCGCTGCTCGAGATCGCTCAAGAGCTGGAGAAGATCGCACTGGAGGACGAGTACTTCGTCAGCCGCAAGCTCTACCCGAACGTCGACTTCTACTCCGGGCTGATCTACGAGGCCCTGCAGTTCCCGCCCGAGATGTTCACCGTGCTGTTCGCGATCGGGCGGACGCCCGGCTGGCTGGCGCAGTGGCTCGAGCTGGTGCAGGACAAGGAGCAGAAGATCGCCCGCCCGAAGCAGATCTACACCGGCGACCGCGGTCTCACCTTCGTGCCCGCGTCCGAGCGGTGGGCCTGAGCAGGAGCGGAGACCCTTTCTGGTACGCCCGTCCTCGACTGCCGACCTCGGTGCGATCCGGGCGCTGACGGCCGCCGCGTTCGCGTCGGCGCCGCACTCGGCGCCGCCGGCCGACGACTCCGGCGACCCGGGTGAGGCAGCGCTGGTCGAGTGGCTCCTCACCGACCCGGCGGCGATCCCGGAGCTGTCGCTGGTAGCCGAGGAGGACGGCGAGCTGCTCGGCCACGCGGTCTGCAGCCGCGGGTACGTCAACGACGTACCCGCACTCGGTCTGGGGCCGGTCAGCGTCCGCCCGGACCGGCAGCGCACCGGGGTGGGCTCGGCGCTCGTGCACGCGATGGTCGGCGCGGCGCAGGCGCTCGGGGAGCCGGTGATCGCGCTCCTCGGGGATCCCGGCTACTACTCCGCTTCGGCTTCCGGCCGGCGGCCGAGCTCGGCATCGCGGCCCCCGAGCCGCAGTGGGGCGACCTCTTCCAGGCCCTCGACCTCGGCGTCGGCACCGTGCCCGCCGGCCGGTTCCGGTACGCCGAGCCCTTCGACCGGCTCTGACCGCGCCGGGTCAGCGGTGCCGGCGGGCCAGCCGGGCGGCTCGGTCGCGCTTCTCCCGCGTCGTGGTCAGCGAGATCCGCGTCTCCTCCTGCGGGTCGGTGAGGTCGAGGGACCACAGCCCGAAGCCGGCCGCCCAGACGGCGTCGCCGAGCCGGTCGGGGACCCGCGGGCCGACGTTGTGCACGGCGACGGTCTCCCCGTCGCGCCGGACGTGCACGAGGAACACGTCGCCGGGGTCGTCGCCGCGGGCGGCCCGCCACACGACGCGCACCCCCTGGAAGTCGCCGCACCGGTAGCCGTCGAGGCACCCGGAGGTCACCCACCGGGGCGGCCGGGGCGCGGCAAGGGCGTCGAGGAACCCGGAGCGCTGCACCTGCATGTCCCCGGTGACCTCGACCCGGCCGCCGACCGCGTCCTTGCCGAAGAGGCGCTTGTACGGCGACGGGCCGACGTACCGCCAGGCGTCGCCGTACCCGAAGATCCAGCCGGCCACGACGGTCGCGTCGGTCTGCGGGACCTCCTCGAGCGAGGCGGGGTCGACCTCGCCGCCGCTCCAGTCGTCGAGCCGCTCCCCCGCCGCGACCGTCTCCGCGTCGGTCTCCAGCCGCAGCCGGGGGTCGGTGGCCACCTCGACCAGCTGCTCGACGGAGATCTCCAGGTCGAGGTCGCGGGGGTCCCCGGTGATGTCCGGCCCGGAGTACGCGACCGTGACCACCTCGTCGCCGTTCTGGCGCTGCACACCCACCCCGCCCGGGTCCTCCTCCGGGATCATCAGCCCCCAGGCGAGCTGCACCCCGTCGCCCAGGTCGGTGCAGTGGTCGTCGCCGGCGTCGCACGGCTCGAGCCGCCCCCGTCGCACGGTGGCCTCGACCAGGTCGCCGTCGTACTCGCCGTCGCCGTGGTAGCGGAGCCTCGCCCCGACCAGGCCCTTCGGCGACCGCTCGTCCACGGGCGCGGCCTGCCGGTGGGTGGTGTCGCCGGGCAGGTGGTCGAGCATCACGGCCGCGACCGCCCGCGCGGTGAGGGGCGCCGTCCCCGAGCCCGACGGGTCCCCGGAGCCGTCGCCGGGATCCGTCCCGGCGTCCCCGCATCCCGTCGCCACGATCGCGACCACCCCGAGCACGGCCAGCATCCGGCGCATGCCCACGACCGTACGGGAGATTTCCTCGCCGTCCTTCAAGCGATGTCTCAGGTTGGTCACAGTGAGCCCCGCGATGCTGGAGGTCATGAGTGACCGACCCCCGTTCCCGCCCCCGCCTCCGTCCGCCACTCCGTACCCTGGCCCCGACGCACCCGGGCACACCCAGCAGCTGCCGGTGACGCCACCCCCGTCGCGTCCCGGCGCCCGCCGCCGCTCCGGTGCCCTTCTCGTAGCGGCGGCGCTGGTGGCGGGCGGGGCCGGCGGGTTCGGGGGTGCGGCCGCCTTCAACGCGATCGACGACGACGGCGGCGGGTCCTCGGGCAGCCGCGGGACGCCGACGGCGTCCCAGGTCGTCGACACCCCGGACACGCCCGCTCCGGACGGCTCCACCGAGAAGGTCGCGGCCAAGGTGCTGCCCTCGGTGGTCAAGATCACCGTTGCCGGGGCCCAGGGCGCCGGCGGTGGGTCGGGCATCATCATCGACTCGGACGGGCTGATCCTCACCAACGCCCACGTCGCCGACCTCGCCCGGGGCGGCGGGCAGATCACCGTGACCTTCCACGACGGTTCGAAGGCCGAGGCCGAGGTCAAGGGCAGCGACCCTCTCACCGACGTCGCGCTGATCCAGGCCGAGGACGTCAGCGGGCTGACCCCCGCCACCATCGGGAAGTCCGAGAACCTCGACGTCGGGGAGCAGGTCGTCGCGATCGGCTCGCCGTACGGCCTGGACGCGACGGTCACCAGCGGCATCGTCAGCGCGCTCGACCGCCCGGTGGACGTCGGCCGGGACGAGGCCGGCAACACGACGGCGTACCCCGCGATCCAGACCGACGCCGCCATCAACCCGGGCAACAGCGGGGGCCCGCTCGTCGACATGGCCGGCCGGGTCGTCGGCATCAACGCCTCCATCCGGACCGTCCCGGGCGGCGACGAGGGCAACATCGGGCTGGGCTTCGCGATCCCGATCGACGAGGTGCTGCCGATCGTCGAGCAGCTGAAGAACGGCGAGACCCCGACGCACGCCCGGCTCGGCATCACCGTGACCGACGCCGCGCAGAGCGGCGGCGCGGAGGTGACCGACGGCGCGATGGTCCGCGAGATCACCGACGGCTCCGCCGCCGACAAGGCCGGGCTCCGGGAGGGCGACATCATCACCCGGATCGACGACCGCCCGGTGACCAGCTCCGACGGCCTGGTGGCGACCGTCCGGTCCTACCGACCGGGCGACAAGGTGAAGATCACCTACGAGCGCGACGGCGACACCCGGACGACGACCCTGACGCTCGGGTCGGACGAGGAGACCAGCCGCTCGTAGCGGCCGCGCCTACCGCACCCGGTCGACCCGGCCCTCCTCCCAGACGGGCCCGTCCGACTCGTAGACCTCGCCGTCGGCGCCGTAGACCAGGAACCGGTCGAAGCCGCGGGCGAACCAGCGGTCGTGGGTCACCGCGATGACGGTGCCCTCGAACGACTCCAGCCCCTCCTCGAGCGCCTCGGCGGACTGCACGTCCAGGTTGTCGGTGGGCTCGTCCAGCAGCAGCAGCGTGGCCCCGGACAGCTCGAGCAGCAGGATCTGGAAGCGGGCCTGCTGGCCCCCGCTGAGGCTCTCGAGCCGCTGCTCCGCCGCGTGCGCGAGCTCGTAGCGGTCGAGGACGCGGGCGGCCTGCTCGCGGCCCATGCCCTGACGGTGGGCGTCCCCGCGGTGGAGGATCTCGAGCAGGGTCCGGCCGATCAGCTCGGGGTGCTCGTGCGTCTGCACGAACCACCCCGGCCGGACCCGCGCGCCGAGCTTGGCCGTGCCGGAGTGCGGCACCGGCTCGATGGCGACCTCGCCGACCGGCCGGTGCTCCACGTCGGGGTCGCTGCCGCCCGCGGCGAGCAGCCTCAGGAAGTGCGACTTGCCGGAGCCGTTGGAGCCGAGGACGGCGACCCGCTCGCCGTACCAGACCTCGAGGTCGAAGGGCTTCATCAGCCCGGTGAGCTCGAGGTCGGTGCAGACGACGGCGCGCTTGCCGGTGCGGCCGCCCTTGAGCCGCATCCGCACCTGCTGCTCGCGGGGCTGCTCGATGGGTGGGCCGGCCTCCTCGAACTTCCGGAGCCGGGTCTGGGCCGCCTTGTACTGGCTGGCCATCCCGTCGTTGTACTCCGCCTTGATCTTCAGGCGCAGCACCAGCGCCTTGAGCTTCGCGTGCTCCTCGTCCCAGCGGCGGCGCAGCTCCTCGAAGCGCGCGAACCGGTCCTTGCGGGCCTCGTGGTAGCTCTCGAAACCGCCCGGGTGGGTCCACACGAGGTTGCCCGCCGCACCGAGCTCGACGGTGACCACGCGGGTCGCGGTGTTGGCGAGCAGCTCCCGGTCGTGGCTGATGAAGAGGATCGTCTTGTCCGACTCGCGGATCCGCTCCTCGAGCCAGATCTTGCCGGGGACGTCGAGGAAGTTGTCGGGCTCGTCGAGCAGCAGCACCTCGTCGGGGCCGGCGAGCAGGTACTCCAGCACCAGCCGCTTCTGCTCACCGCCCGACAGGGTGCGCAGCTCGCGGTACTTCGCCCGCTCGTAGGGCACGCCGAGGGCCTTGACCGTGCACACGTCCCAGGTGACCTCGAGGTCGTAGCCGCCGGCGTCGGAGTACTCCGCCAGCGCGTGGGCGTAGTCCATCTGGGTCTGCTCGTCGTCGCGGTCCATCAGCACCCGCTCGCACCGGTCGACCTCCGCGGCCGCGGCGCGGATCCGGGGCGGGCTCACCGACAGCAGCAGGTCGGCGACCGTCGCGTCCGGCCCGAGCCCGGCACCGACCATCTGGCGCATCACGCCGAGACCGCCGCTGCGGGTGACCGCGCCCGCGTGCGGCGCGAGCTCGCCGGTGATGATCCTCAGCAGGGTGGTCTTGCCGGCGCCGTTCGCGCCGACCAGCGCGACCTTGGCGCCCTCACCCACCCGGAACGAGACGTCCTCCAGCAGCACCCGGCCGTCGGGCAGCTCGAAGCGCACACCGGCGACGTCCACGTGACCCACGGGCGTCGATTGTCCGGTACGGCGTGCCCGGCCGCATCCCGTTTGTGGGGTAGTTCAGATGCGTTCCGCCACCCGTCGGGCGGCGACCTGGAGGACCTCCCAGGCGGTGCTGAACGGCGGGGAGTACGAGAGGTCCATCCAGGCGAGGTCGTCGACCGTGCCGCCGTGCCACAGCACCGCGGCCGCCGCGTCGATCCGCTTGCCGGCGCCGCGGCCGCCGACGACCTGGACGCCGAGCAGCCGGCGGGTGATCCGGTCGGCCATCACCCACAGCGCGATCGGCTCGGCCTCCGGCTGGTACCCGCTGGCGGTGGTGCCCTCGGTGACGAGGGTGACCGGGTCGAAGGCGGCGGCGCGGGCGTCCTGGAGGGACAGGCCGGTGCGCGAGACCTCGACGTACTGCCCGCCGCCCTCGAAGCGGGTGATCGCGGTCTCGAGGATGCCGTCGAAGGTACGGCGTCCGCCGGCGAGGTTGGCGCCCACCGCTCGACCGAGCTTGTTGGCGTGCGTGCCGAGCGGGCGGTAGACGCGGTCGCCGGTGAGCCGCCGCACTGAGTCGCAGCAGTCGCCGGCGGCCCAGACCCGCTCGGTGACCCGCCCCCGGGCGTCGGGCATCAGGGCGCCCTTCTCCCCCAGCGGGATCCCGCTGTCCTCGAGGAACCCGGTCGACGGCAGCACGCCGAGCGCCACCACGACCAGGTCGCAGGGCCGCGAGCCGCCGTCCCAGCGCACCGCCGTCACCGTGCCGTCGGCGTCCCGGTCGAGGCCGGTCACCTCGGCGTCGAGCACCACCTCGACCCCGGCGTCGGTCATCGCGGTCGCGACCCGGTCCGACATCTCCGGCTCCAGCGAGCTCAGCACCCGGGAGCGGGTCACCACGGTCACCTCGAAGCCGCGACGCACCGCCGCCTCGGCGACCTCGACGCCGACGTACCCGCCGCCGACGATGACGACGCGCGCGCCCGCACCGGCGACGGCGAACCGCTCCAGCCAGGCCTCACCGTCGTCGAGCGTGTGCACCGCACCCACCCGGTCGAGCGGCGTGCCGTCGTCGTCGAGCGCCCAGTCCGGGACGACCGGGTGCGCGCCCGTGGCGACCACCAGCTGGTCGAAGGGGACCGCCCCGTCCGCGGTGGCGACCGTGCGCCCGGCCGGGTCGACGCCGGTCGCCGCGACGCCGAGACGCAGGTCGATGCCCGCCTCCCGGTGCTGCTCGGCGGTGCGCGCGACCAGGTCGTCGGCGGACCGCACGTCGCCGGCCATCCAGTACGGGATGCCGCAGGCGGAGTACGACGTGTGCCGGCCGCGCTCGAGCACCGTCACCTCGATGCTGCGGCCCTGCCGGTCCGCGGTCCGGAGCGCCTCGTGCGCCGCCGACATCCCCGCTGCGTCCGCCCCCAGGATCACGATCCGCTCGGCCGTCACGAGGTCAGCCTGTCAGGAACCGGTCCTCACGTCAGTCGTGCCCCCGCGCCATCAAGGCCAGTCCCAGGAGCATCTTGTCGCGGGGATCGGCGAGCGACCGCCCGGTGAGCTGCTCGATCTGCTTCATCCGGTAGATCACGGTGTTGCGGTGGCAGAAGAGCTCCTCCGCGGCATGGGTCGGTGAGCAGTCGTGGCGCAGCAGCGCCCCGAGGGTGTCGATCAGCGTCGTGGCCGCGGGTTCCGGCTGGGCGAGCACCGGTCCGAGGGTCTCCGCCACCAGCAGCGGCGTCACCTGGGGGCTGCCGGCGAGCAGCACCTCCGGCAGCCGCTCGGTCACCGACACCACCCTCGACTCGCCGCGGGCCAGGGTCTCGGCCGCCCGGGTGGCGAGCTGGAACGCCGCGGCGAAGCCGGCGACGCCGTCCGAGCTGGCGGCCACGCCCATGCGGCCGGCCGCGTGGCCGGCCAGGGCCTCGACCAGCCCCGCCTCACCGGGCAGGTCGCCCGACAGCAGGCCGAAGTGGACGCCGGACCGCACGTGCCACCGGGCCGCGATGCCGAGCCGGTCCAGACGGTCCTCCGCCGGCACGAGGGTGTCCCCGGACGCGGACTGGTCGAGCACGACGACGCACGCGACCGCGTCGTCCGGCCCGATGTCGAGCGCCGACCGGGCTTCCTCGGCGAACTCCGGGTCGGCGCCGCGACCCTCGAGGAGGGCGTCCAGCACCGCCTGCTGACGCTGGAGGTCCTGTCGCTGCAGCCGCACCGCCTCGCGGCGGTAGGCGTCGATGAGGACGGAGTTCTGCACGTCGAGGTTCGCCCAGACCGTCTTGCCGGCGCGCAGGAGGACGCGGTCGTCGATCGGCGCCTGGGGGTCCGGGCCCGGCGACCGGGCGACCAGCGCCTCCCAGAGGATCCGCGCGCCGAGCGTGTAGGCGTTGAGCACCAGCTCGAGCGGCACGCCCTGGCGCGCGCGCCGCCGTCCGGTCTCGCGCCAGAGCTCGAGCGCGGAGCCGGGACCGGCCGAGCGCAGGTCGCGCTCCCCGCTCAGGATCTGCAGCCCTCGACGGATGTGCTGCCGGGTGCTGGCGCGCACGTCCGCGCGGACCTCCGGACCGAACCGCTCGTAGAGCTCGTTGTCCCGCTCGAAGAGGGTGAGCGTGATGCTGTCCGCGATCGAGTCGGCCTGGTCGAGCAGCATGCTCCAGGCCCGCTGGAGATCGTCACCGAGGTGAGCCTCCCGAGAGGGCATGGGCCTCACCTTCGCACTCTGCGCACAAACATCGCCAGTCCCTCGGTGCGGATCGAGGCGTAGCGACCAACCGAAACTGTGCGCGGCGCCTAATGCGCGGGCTGTGCGACGCCACCAGGGTGGGGGCAGGTGTCAGCGCCCAGCCTCGGGAGGTCTCATGAACGGCGGCCCGATGACCTCCGCACCCGAGCTCGAGCTCGAGGACGTCACCGTGACCTTCGGAGGCCTCACCGCGCTCGCGGGGGTCGGCCTGGCCGTGGACGCCCACCAGGTGCACGGCGTGATCGGCCCCAACGGCGCCGGCAAGACCACCGTCTTCAACGTGGCCTGCGGCTTCGTCCGGCCCGACCGGGGGCGGATCGTCCGTCGCGGCCGTCCGCTGGACCGGCTGCGGCCCCACGACCTGGCCGGCCTCGGCATCGCGCGCACCCTCCAGGGCCTGGGTCTCTTCGACCGGGTGACGGTGCTGGAGAACGTGATGGTCGGCGCCGACCACCGCGCCCGGTCCGGCTTCCTGGCCGGCCTGCTCGCGCTCCCCCGGGCCGCGCGCGACGAGCGAGCACTGCGTGAGCACGCGTACGCCGTCCTGGACGGGCTCGGCATCGCCGACGTCGCCGACCGCTACCCCCCGAGCCTGCCGTACCCGGTGCGCAAGAAGGTGGCGCTGGCCCGCGCCCTGGCCGCCGAGCCCGACCTCCTGCTCCTCGACGAGCCGGCGAGCGGGCTCTCGGCCGCCGAGATCGACGACCTCGGCGAGACCGTCCGCGAGCTGGCCACCCGGATGTCGGTGCTGCTGGTCGAGCACCACGTGGACCTGGTGATGCGGGTCTGCGACACGATCACCGTCCTCGACTTCGGCAGGGTGATCGCCCGGGGAACCCCCGCCGAGGTGCGGGACGACCCCGCCGTGCTCGCGGCCTACCTCGGCGAGAGCGTCGGGTGACGATGCTGGCGGTCAGCGACCTGGGTGCCGGGTACGGTCCGGTGACGGCCCTGGAGCACGTGACGTTCTCCGCGCCTCGCGGTCGGATCACCGCCGTCCTCGGCGCGAACGGCGCCGGCAAGACCACGCTGCTGCGCACCATCTCCGGGCTGCATCCCTGCCGCACCGGCAGCGTGGAGCTCGACGGGCGGCGGATCGAACAGCTCCCGGCCGAGCGGATGCCGGGCCTGGGCCTGTGCCACGTCCCCGAGGGGCGCGGGGTGATCACCGAGCTCACCGTCGAGGAGAACCTGCGCCTCGGCGGGCTGGCTCGGGG
>Ga0164243_10011411_pt1 | contig 12673 bp, 15 predicted proteins | sample OricompcompostOP_FD_108781 | JGI IMG/M metagenome (GOLD analysis project Ga0164243, IMG submission 108781) | Organic Plus compost microbial communities from Emeryville, California, USA - Original compost - Organic plus compost (OP) | ecosystem: Engineered > Solid waste > Mixed feedstock >...
CGCGCCATTTTCCATAAAATCATTTTGAAAGTCAATCCCTAAAAATAAAATCTTTTTCTTGTCATTTTTTGCCGGTACCGTTTGCTCAGCTTGTGCCAACGTTAATATATCATGCAAGTGTTTTTCATTCCTGCTGCCGATTTTGTTCACATTCACAATTTGTTCAAAAGCTGTTTTCACCAACGAGATCCCTCCCTTTTTGCTAACTCCCATCCCTATTTTATCATATAAAGGCTGGTTCACCTATTGATTACTCAGCTTTACTTGCCCTGCTTTCCTTCAATAAATCACGAATTTCTGACAATAGTTGTTCTTCCTTGCTCACATTTTCTTCTTTTTCCTTTTCTTCATGTTTTTCACGGATATCCCGAAATTTGTTAAACAGCTTCACAACGAGAAATAAGGAAAAACCAATAATTAAAAAATCGACAACCGATTGGATAAATAAACCATAGTGAATATCTTTATAAGCTAATTTTTCAAAACTGCCCTTTCCAATAATCAATGCAAAAATAGGCATTATGATGTCATTTACCAGTGAAGATACAATTTTATTAAAAGCCGTACCGATCAGTACCCCGACAGCTAAATCGATTACGTTTCCTTTCATGGCAAATTCTTTAAATTCTTTCAACATTTATCATCAACCTCTCTTTATTTTTCGGAAAATTTGTTCACAACAAGCTTTTGTGATTTTTTCCCTATAAGATTTAAAAATATGGGCTTTTGGTGTTAACCATATTAAACCAAAATATACTGAATTTCAATTGAAGCACTTATCCACATACTCTGGTGGAGTTTTGTAAATAATACATTTGGCAAATAATAATAGGGAATAGTTTTACAAGAAAAATGAGGGAGTTAAAAATGCGTAAAGTTATATTATTTTGCTGGCGTTTACTTGACCCGCTCTACTATCAATTTACCCGGTTAACCTATATCGATTATCGAAAGAACATTTTTCGGGTTCGTCTTACCCGTTACCTTGGACATCCAGTCGTATTGGCAGATGGTACCCATATTCAAAAAAATGATTTATTGCTGAAAATACATTTTCACAATGTCCGGTTATTATCCGAACTCAGCCAGATTCAAAATGAGTTTCAGAAGGGTAAAGTTTTTTTTCATCTGGTCAAAGATTCCCTTCCCGGTATCGCGGACTTTCTGACCAAACATCCAAAACAACATCAAATAAAAGGACTTATTGGGATTACTTCATTAAACTTTCGCTCCAATCGAATAGGTTTTGAAATCTACCCGATCAAAAACAAAATCTATAAATTAATCAAAATGAGTGCTTTTTTACCAATTAACATCCTATCTTCGGTACCTGATTCACGCAACAAACCGAGCCATGAACCGGTCTACTTTTTCATGTCAAGGGATGTTTTATTTAAACGTCACGCAAATTTTTCCAGAAAAATTTATGTTCTTGAAGAAAATGGACTTATAGAAGGAGATGGAATCACTTGAAAAGAATCCTTTTTCTTCCCTTTTTACAAATTCCATCCGGCCATCACCAGGCAGCGGATGCATTAATAGCTCAATTCGAATCGATGCCCGGTGTCGAATGCGAAAAAATTGACCTTTTCTCTTATAGTTACGGCCGGATCGAGCAAGTAATCTCCCGGTTTTATTTAAAGTGGATTCATCACTTTCCTACCAGTTACAGTACCTTATATAAAAGGATGGTTGTAAAAGACAGAAAAAGGGACATCTATTTATATGAATTGTTTTTCGAAAAACAGTTGGAACTTTTATTGTACGAAAGAAAGCCCGATTGTGTCATTTGTACCCATGCCCTGCCTTCCCGCATATTGTCAAAACTAAAACAGGAAGGGAAATTTGACAAACCGGTTCTGAATGTCTATACCGATTTTTTCATTCATAAAGGATGGGGGACGAAGAATATTGACGTCCATTTTGTTTCTACCTACCGGATGAAAAACTATTTATTGACCATGGGAATTAAACCTGAACAAATTTATATGACCGGAATTCCACTTCATCCTTTATTGCAAAAAAAGCCGCTTATTCCGGAGCCACCGAAGAAACGAATTCATGTTCTTATTTCAGGTGGCAGTATGGGTACAGGGAACATGCATGATTTAATCAAACATCTCCCTTTTCGGAAAGAATTACAATTTTTCATTTTATGTGGAAAAAACAAGGCATTGTATCAGCAATTAATAAAATTTAACCGTTCTCATCTGATTCCTATTCCTTTTATTCGTTCCCGAAAAATGATGGACTGTATTTATAATTTTGCCGATCTTATTATCACAAAACCGGGGGGTGTAACCATCACCGAGTGTCTTCATAAACAAATCCCCATTTTTATCTATGATCATTTACCGGGGCAAGAAGAAATTAACTTTGAAGAATTACAAATTCAAAAATTGGTTCATAATGCGACCGGATGGAAAAAACAGAATCACCTTGATGATTTAATCATGAGTTTTGTTGAATCACCTAATTTAATCAGCGGCTACTATGAAAATATATACCGCTATGAAAGAAATAAAGATCCCGTGAACTCTTCTCAATTGATTATCGAACAATTATAGCAGATACCGAAAGAAATTTTTCAGTGAAATAAAATATTAGACAAGACCTATGTCAAAGATGCATATGTTATAAAAGACAAGCCAAAGGGGGGAAATTGGATGAGTCATTTTTCTGTTATACATGGTAAGCGGATCAGGAAAATTTTCTTAGTCGGAATATTTATCATTTCCGCATTCATCTGGTACTCTTTCCAAGCAAAAATGATATCAGCAACGGAAACGGCTAACGAGAACATCCGAGAAATTCATATGGTAACCGGTGAATTTACCACAAAGACAGCGGACGGGAAGGAAATCGAAGCTTATCGGTTTGACCCGGGGACAATTTTTTTGAAAAAGGGTGAAAAAGCGCTGCTAAAAATTTATGGTGTCAATGGAAATGAACATCCTTTTATCATTGAAGGAACGGATATCCAAGGAACGGTAGAAAAAGGAAAAGAGACGGTGGTTCCACTTCAATTTGAAAACGAAGGAACGTATCGCTTAGTGTGTATCAGTCATCTTGATTACACAAAGAACGGACCGATGATTGCTTATATTGTTGTCAATTAACATTGAGGTTCGGAAAATAAGCTGTACAAATGGTCAACACTAAGGCTGAATCTTTTCATGCCAAAATGTTTTTGAACCATTTTGTCACAGCTTTTTCCAATTTATAAAACCAATTTAATTTGATTACCGGACGGGTCTTTTGTTAAATAGTCTGTATAAGCCGGATGTTCTTCTATTCTTTTTTACAACACCTTTTGGTACGTATAAATTAAGTATTGGTCTTTTTCCATCTGTCGTCAAGATTGCTTGCTCACCGGTTTGAGTAAGAACTTTTAAGCCGATAATGGTTGTATAAAATTCGATTGATCTTTGTAAATTCTCCACTTTAATGGTAACTTCACCGATATATAAATTTGGTGGCTAATGAAAATTTCCCATTGTCCTCTCCCTTTTTAAATTTCTATTTCAAATATCTCGAATTAGAAATAAATTATATAAGAATCATAAATTAATTTTAAGAATATGTCAAAGATAAATCACTAACACTAATTAAACTATCCTGATAGGGAGCAAGATTAAATGAACAACATTATGGATTATAGCACTTATTTTTTCATTCCCGTGAAGCATGCTCCACATACATTGAGGGTAGTTTAAACGGTTCTTTTAGGATATTAAAATAAAAGGAGCATCCATTGACTAAATGGACTGCTCCTTTACTAATTGTGAGAAATTAATTATTTCCGTTTTGCTCGACAACATGTTGATCAACCGTGCCTTCCATATAATTGTCGGTTGCTTGTTCATGCGTAATGCTTAAACCTTCAGTCAACTGGTCTTTATGTTCCATCCCGCGCATACTTGGATCGTAGTATTTACCAGCCAATTTACTCGATTCCTTATAATCCATCAACTTCACCCCTTTCCAAAGTTAAAGTTAGTTTGCGTATTAATGAAAAAGTCATTCTGTTTTTAGGCAGAACGTTTAACCATAATTTTGTCAAACTGATTTATTTTGAAATGGACAAACTAAATAGGAATTTCCTAAAAGAGGTGGGATGATCATGAAAACACATGCTTCCAGACAATTTCAAGAAAACATCGATCAATATAAAATGCCGGAAGCCGTAAAAACATCGAAAAAGGGCTACTCGGATATGAGGCAACAACGGGAAATAATACAGATATAGGAAAAAAACAGAGGGTTAATAAAGTTAGGGAGCTCGCCTCATTAGGAAAGCTCCCTTCTCAAGTTAAAAATTCCGCCACATTGGGAATTTTCTATTGAACAATCAGCTAATGGTCATTATAATAGATTTTAGTTAACTTTTTCGTATTTTTGTTAACTATTTAAGATAAAGGGGGAGAAACTTATGCAAACGCAACATAACCGATTAAAAATGATGATTGTTGTCGCGTTATTCGCAAGTTTGATCGGAATTTTGGCTCAAGTTACGATTCCGCTTCCGATCATACCGATTACCGGTCAAACTTTGGCGATTGGTCTGGCAGCAACGATACTTGGCTCAAAATATAGTACATACGCAGTGATTCTATATTGTTTAATGGGCGCAATCGGTATTCCTGTTTATTCAAACTTATCATCAGGTGTTTCTGTTTTATTCGGTCCGACCGGGGGATTCATTGTTGGATTTATCCCAACAGCATTTATTACCGGTTATATATTGGAAAAAACGTCATTCCGGATCATGACGGCAATGATAGCTAATACAGTTGGTATGTTTGTGACCTTAGCTTTTGGAACTGCATGGTACAAAATTTCTGCAGATGTATCATGGACGGTAGCTTTTACGACTGCTTTTATCCCGTTTATTGTAGTCGGATTGGTAAAAGCTTATTTAGCTTCACTAATTGGTATTACGGTTCGCAAACAATTATTTCATGCAAAATTACTTCCAACCGGTAAAAAACATGACACAACGATTGAAACAACAACGACCATTCAATAATAAAGTTAAAGGGCAAAATCGATCTTTTTGATTTACGCCCTTTTTTACTATGTATTATACCCGGCTCCCAATAATCACTCCAACCAAAGCAAACACGAAACCAAAAATAATACTTATTATTAAATAAACAATCATGCCTTTCGTTTTATTTGCTTCCTGTAAGCCGATTAATTCAACGATAAATGTCGAAAAAGTTGTGAATGCGCCAAGAAAACCAATACCCAAAAGTGAATAAATATATTGGTTGGTATCAAAACCAATAATCAATCCTAATAGGAAAGACCCGAAAAGATTAACAAATAAGGTCCCATAAGGTAAAAAGCCAAATTTCCTATTCCATTTTTCACTAATATAATATCGACTTATAGCCCCGAAAAAACCGCCAATGGCTATTAGTAATACTTCCATTCTTTATTCCTGCCTATTCTTAACTTTTTCATTTTTGCTCCATTTTCTTCCCATGCTCATACCGAGATAAGAGAAACTTAAGCCGAGGAGAATGGATAAGAACAAATAAATCATTCCGATTGTATAGTTTGCATTGCGAATGAATCGGACAATTTCATTAGTAAATGTTGAAAAGGTGGTAAACGAACCAATAACACCCGTTGTTATCGCCGCATACATTTTCCTTTGGTGAAATTCTTGTTCCAAAAAGTAACTTGATAAAAATCCAAGCAGGAAAGAACCAATTACGTTTACAATAAAAGTTGGAAGCGGGAAATGATAGTAAGTAAAGTTAACAGTTAAAACAGACACAAAGTATCGCAACAAACTACCGATTACCCCGCCCAAGCCAACATAAATCCACATAATCACACCTCAAAAACAATTAATCAGTTATTAGCCTATTCATAACTCTCCCTAAAACATTCGTTATATCCCCGGCAACAATCGATCTTTCATTTTGTTCTTTTACAAGTTCATCGGCACACAAACCATGCAGATAGACAGCATTGGCAATTGCACTCGTTATGTCGCTTTCGCTGCAAATGAGTCCGAGTATCATTCCCGTTAATGTATCACCGGAACCTCCTTTTGCTAAAGCCGCATTCCCTGTCCGATTGATAAATCCAGTGCCATTTGGAAAAGCAATGACCGTATTCGCCCCTTTTAATACAACAATCACATTTTTTTGAAGGGCAAATTGACTACTTATTTCTAATCGATTCGCTTCGATTTCTTTTACACTGAGACCGGTGAGACGACTAAATTCACCCGGATGTGGTGTAATAATGATAGGGGCTTTCCTTGGAGCAAATTCTCGTTTTCCTAAAGCACCTGCATCTATAACGAGGGGAATCTCTTTTTCCCAAACATTTTCCAACACTTGATCAATTAATTTTTCATCTGTCAAACCGGGGCCGATTGCCATCGCTCTAATCCCGTCAGGAAATGTCCCGACAGCTAATTTATTTAATCCATCGTGTAAATAAGTCGCTTCCGGTAGGCGCGTAGCAATAATACTTGCTGCATAAGGAGTTGTTGCAATGACCAGTTTCCCGATACCTATTTTCATCGCCCCTAAACCTGCAAGCATGGCACTCCCGGGCATTTCATCAGTCCCTGCCACTAATAAACCGGTTCCAAATGTTCCTTTATGTGAATTGCTTCCCCGCTTTTTCATCGTCCGCTTTACATCTTTCTCCGACCAGATTTTCCATTTTGCATCATGTGGTAAACCAATATCAATGCTTTCCGGTTGTCCGAAATATGTACTGGACGGCAGGAGAAAAGTAGAAGGCTTGAAGCCGTGTAATGAAAATGTGTAATCAGCGTGAAAAGCAATATCTGCCTCACCACGATCAGCCAAAACCCCGGTTGGTAAATCAATGGCTATTTTTAGCGCATGTTGCTGATTACACCACTTGAGCAGATCCTGATACGATTGATTTAACGGTAGCCGTGTTCCGACACCGAGAAGAGCATCAATGATAACATCATACGGACCATCACCAATACTTGTTGACCAAGAATAACCCAAACTTTTATAATACCGAAAATGTTCGCTTGCTGAATCAGACTTTGGTTCACCAAATGGAAAAACGAGATCAACATTATATCCCCATTGGTTTAAATATCTGGCAAGAACAATGCCATCACCGCCATTATTGCCACGTCCGCTTAATATTAAGATTCTGCTGTTTTTATTTAGGATTTCTTTTATTCGTACAAACAAACTTCTGCCTGCTGTTTCCATCAAGGCATTGCCGGATAATCCGTTTTGTGCAGCTGTTTCATCTGCTTTCCTTATTTCAACCTCTCTATAGATGAACAATGTAGATCCCTCCTATATTGTCTTCATGGTAAAGAATTTGGTGCACTTGGATTTCCTCATCATAACGATATTAATCGTAAAAAATAAAAATCCCTGAAAAAGTCAGGAATTTCAATCATTTACTTCAACAAAGTAATCTTTATAGTAGCCGCCGATTCTTCCGGAGTTATCAATAAGAAAATAAAATTCTTCTGTTTCATTTTTGACATCATACACTTTTTCTTCTGTCAACATATGATTCACCATATATTTTTTTGCATTTGTATGTACACATTTTACTTTTTTCAGTGTTTTCCGTTCTGTCCAATCTTTATGAATCATCTCAATCACTCCTTCCACTTCATTATAGGAGTGAATGCTCGTTAAATCAATAGTAATAAAGAGAAAAGGATCAGCTGAATTCTCAGTGATCCCGGACAGTCGAGTTAATTAATACCAATTAATTCTTTTTTAAGTTCTTCATTCATCATTTGCGTCGTCCATTTTACGGTTTCTTTTTTGATAATTTCAACATCTTTCATGACACCAAGGGAACTTACGGCAAACTTCACTCCGGCACAAAGTCTTTCTTGCTGTTTTATATCATCTGTTGTAAAAGTTAACGAAATTCGGGCAATTCCATCTTCAGTTACTTCCACATCATATACTAACCCTAAATCAACGATATTCACTCCGATTTCCGGATCGAATACATACTTTAATTCTTCATATATTCTATCCTTGACATTCATCAGGATTCCCTCCAATATTTGTTCTACCTTTATTATAAAAAATTCACACGTTCTTAGATTTTCATTTTTTAACAATATTGTGTCAAGATAAGAACGGTTTTCATGTAAATGTTGTTATTTTTTACGATTCATTTTTAAAACGTGTCAATGCTTAAGTTTAGGATTCAAAAGCTTGTCCGAAAACAATTTGGCCAAACAACTGTTTTCATCTTTATCTGCTAAGCAATCCCCCATTGTTTTTACTTGTTTTACCATCTTTTTTTATATGTTTTCTACAAATAATATAGTCATCACATCTTTCAGAAATGGAGAATGAGAATGGAGTATACCGGTACCCTATGGGAAAAATACGTTTCCGAGGAAGAACGTAAGAAAAAGAAGAAAGAAAAAAAACTGGAAGATAAGCGGTGGGCTGTTGTATCCATTGCCTCTATACCGCTAGTAATGACTTTAGGCAATTCCATGTTAATTCCTGTTCTCCCAACAATGGAAAAAGAACTGGATATTACACCTTTCCAATCCAGTTTGATCATCACTGTCTATTCGGTTGTCGCCATTATTTTTATTCCGATTGTGGGATATTTATCAGATCGTTGGGGCAGAAAGAGAGTGATTATTCCCAGCCTTCTGTTAGCGGCAATCGGCGGTGTGATTTCCGCGTTTACAGCTTGGCAGTTGCAAAATGCTTATTGGCTTATTTTGATTGGGAGAACTTTACAAGGAATTGGTGCAGCCGGAGCTTTCCCGATTGTTCTTCCACTTATTGGCGATATGTTTCATTCAGAAGATAAAGTCAGTTCCTCCCTTGGGATTATTGAAACGGCCAATACGTTAGGAAAGGTGTTAAGTCCAATCCTTGGAGCTGTATTTGCCAGTGTAATTTGGTTTTTACCGTTTTTTTCCATACCCGTTTTTTGTACAATTTCGATTTTAATGATGGTATTTTTAGTGAAAAGTCCAAAAATAGAAGAAGGACCCAACTTAAATGAATTTTTACGGAAAACGAAAAAAATATACAAACATAATCGTCGCTGGCTAAAATCCATCTTTTTTATAGGTGGTATTTTAATGTTCATTTTATTTGGCGTCCTTTTCTATCTCTCCTCTGTATTGGAGTCAAAATACGGGATTGGCAATATTAAAAAGGGTCTTTTTTTAGCCTTTCCGTTAGGTGCGCTTTGCATTGCCTCCTATATTGCCGGGAAAGCCATTAAAGAAAATAAATCTTTGATGAAATGGGTTACCTTTATTGGACTCGTTTTATTAGCCATTAGCACAGTAGTCTTAAGCTTTTTTGAAAGTCTTTGGCTGCTTATTGGTTTATTTGTCATTGGCGGAATCGGAATTGGCATAAGTTTACCTTGTCTTGATTCCCTCATTACGTCCGGAATTGAGGAGGAATTTCGTGGCACTATTTCATCCATTTATAGTTCCATGCGCTTTATCGGTGTTGCCTTTGGTCCTCCGATCATTGCCATATTAATGAAGAAATCGAATATATTGATATTCTATTTATTAGGGGGTTTGGCCGTATTATGTGTCCTTGTATGTTTATTTGGCATTAAGCCGGAGAAACATGCCGTACGTTGATCATATAGTTATCAGAAAAAGCTGTTCTCTAGTACTTTTTATACTTATAAAGAAAGATGCTGTCCAAGGTGTCTGACCTCATCCAACTTGCTCAATCTTGTTTCTGCGATATCCAGTGTAGGCAAGATACAGCATTCCGGGTCAGTTCCTTTACTTGGACAGCTTTTTTTGTGAGAAGGATTGGCATGTTGCCTTGATTAAGGATGGTTTTATGTAATTTTTTTTATTCATTCTTATCTGAAAATGGATTGTCCATATTTTTGTCCTAAACAGACCTTTTCATGAATATGATGGTACAAGCTATACCATTATGGAGGTCGTTTACAGATGACAGTCTTTTTCAGTTACATCCTTTTAGGTCTCTCCTTGGCTGCTCCCATTGGACCGATTAATGCTGCCCAGCTTGACCACGGCATAAAGCATGGTTTTTTTCATTCATGGTTTGTCGGACTTGGTGCCATGTTGGCAGATGGTTTATTTATGTTACTTATATTTTTTGGTGTCGTACACTTTCTGGAAATCCCGTTCATGCAAACTTTTTTATGGCTATTCGGCTTTTTTGTCCTTATTTATACCGGAATTGAAAGTTTGATTCATTCTGCCAAAATTGACACAAGAAATGAGCGCAATAATGAACCCTTAATAAAATCTTTTTTGACCGGTTTTTTTATGTCATTATTAAATCCGTTATCAATATTATTTTGGCTAGGCATCTACGGATCTGTCTTAACTACAACCGTAAAACAATACGGACAAGAACAATTGCTCCTCTACAGTTCTGCTATTTTTATCGGACTTTTTATTTGGGATATTACAATGGCAGGAATTTCAAGTACATTCAAAAAATACTTTGCAACGAAATTCTTAAAACTGCTATCCATTATCTCCGGGTTATCCCTGATCGGCTTCGGTATTTATTTTGGTTATCAAGGAATAAAAGCACTATTTTAATTTTTTATACAGAAAATGCCGGGTTTTCTCGTTTAAAGAGCCCGGCATTTATTCTATATATTTCAAATATTTTCCAGCCTTTCAAATAGTCCTGTCTGTTTCGTTCGTTGCCCTTCCTCTTTCGCACCTTTAAAACGGCGATTCATGATGACAGTCACAATTCCGATGACGAAAAGAAAGCCGATACTGATGTAAAATCCAGGTCTGCTCGAATGATAAATAAGAGATCCGGTCACTGCTGATAAGATCAATACTGTGGCAATAATCCGTTTGATCTGATCAACACGAGTCAAAGTCAGTAATCTTTTGCCTGAATACAAGATGAAAACCCAATTATAAAGCAACATTAACCCTGCTGCTGTTGTAATATATTCATAAACGGAATTTGGCAACAATAACCCTAAAACAATGGAGACAATCAGCCCGCCTGTCGTTAATACTAAAGCAGGGAAAGGAACTTTTAATTTGCCTTTCTTACTTAATTTCTTCGGCGCATATCCTTCTTTTGACAATGAAATCAGCAATGTTGTAACCGCATAAAGGGAAGCAGACATTGTCGAAAATCCGGCAATGACTAAAATAGCCGTAAATAAATGGGGAATAAATGCTAAACGAAATCCATCCAAAGCAACGACGAACGGACTATCATCCATCGTAAATTTTGATAATTGAACTAAAATAACCGACATTCCGATCGAAACAAGGTAGATGGTCGTCAGTAATACAAGCATTACTTTCCCTGACTTTGGTGCATCTTTTGCATTTTCCAATCTCGTTGCATAGATGCTCATTATTTCAATCCCACCAAATGCATAAAAGGAAAATAGAAGTGCTGCCCAGACTCCTTTCAATCCGGCCGGTAGAAATGTCGTTAATGAATTAGGAAAATAGGTTCGACCTCCACCTCGGTCCAATACACCGAACAAACCAAGGATGGCGAGGATAATAAACATTACGATGGCAGACAATTTGGCAATGGCAAACAAGTTTCCGAGCCGTTCAAACCATTTAACTCCTACCAGTACTACAATGATTCCTAATACGGTATAAATACTGGCAAAAATCCAGATCGGAACTTCCGGAAACCAAAATTTTGTAAAAATGGAAATGCCCGTAAGCTGACTGCCCATGATTAACATTTCCGAACTCCAATACACCCAACCGCTTGCGAAACCTGCCCAATTTCCAAACGCTTTTTTTGAATAATAACTAAAGGAACCGGACTGGGGATCATCTGCTGTCATTCGGCTCAACACATCATAAACAATATATGTGCCGATTGCCGCCAACAAAAACGTGACCAATACGGCAGGTCCGGCAGCTTTGATGGCAATATTCGATCCGAGAAAAAAACCGGTGCCAATAATAAAACCAGTTCCCAAAATGGACAATTGCCACCATTTTAATTTTTTTTCTTCTTTATTCATCCAGATCCTCCCCAAATTGATATTTTAAGATGTTTGTTAGTGTTCCCCTCAACAGTTGAAAATAATCGTTCTCTGTCAACTCCTTCATGGATTTCAGGAAAGTTTTACTAATTCGTTTAGGTGGTTAAGTTAAAACAAATAGGAAACGATAATATTGTAAATTAAAGCTATAAATTGGGAGGTTAATGTATGGGTATTTTAAGCGGAAACCGGAAGACTGCCAAGAAATGATAGATTTCATTGTTGTTAATGTATGGGTATTTTAAGCGGAAACCCCAAAAATGAACCATTACATTATGGGGAAGTATTTGGTATATGGTCATTTTTATTTACATCACAAGCATGTGTTGCCGCCTATCAGACGATGTTAAACCATGCTGGTGACGGTGATCTTAAGGAATTAATTCATGAAGCGATTACAGCAAGTCAAGAAGAAATGAAAGAAGTAGCAGAGTTGTTAAAAGAAAATGGTGTTGGTCTGCCACCTTCGCCACCAGCAAGACCGGTTGCAGATTTAGAAAGTATTCCTGCAGGCGCAAGATTTATGGATAATGAAATTGCGGCAAAAATATCCGCTGACATCGCGGCAGGATTAATCACCTGCAGTACGATGATGGGGCAGGCCATTCGGGAAGATATTGCCTTGTTATTTGGCAGATTTCACGGA
>Ga0164243_10011412_pt1 | contig 12672 bp, 10 predicted proteins | sample OricompcompostOP_FD_108781 | JGI IMG/M metagenome (GOLD analysis project Ga0164243, IMG submission 108781) | Organic Plus compost microbial communities from Emeryville, California, USA - Original compost - Organic plus compost (OP) | ecosystem: Engineered > Solid waste > Mixed feedstock >...
ACCGGGGTGCCGGGGACGTCCTCGTGGGTGACGACGGCGCGGACGCCGGGTATCTCCCGCGCGTGGGTGGTGTCGATGGACGTGATGCGCGCGTGCGGGTGCGGGGAGCGCAGCACGGCGGCCCACAGCAGGCCCTCGGCCCACAGGTCGGCGGCGTACGGGAAGGTGCCCTCGGTCTTGGCGCGCGCGTCGGCGGCCGGGAGGGAGGCGCCGAGTCCGCGGCGCGGGCCGGTCTCCTCCTCGGTGGCCGCGTCGGCGGTCTGCACGGTGGCTGCTTCGTTGCTCACGCCTGGCCTCCGTCCTGGCCGTGGGACTGCTCCTGCGGGGCGACGCCGAACGCCGAGGGGTTGACCCCTCCGGCGCCGGGGCCCGCCTGGTGCGGGATGCGGGGGGTGCCGTCGTCGTCCGCGGCGGCCTCGGCCTCGGCGTGCGCCTCGCGTTCGGCGACGACCTCCTGCACGGCGTTCACCACGCCCCGGTAGCCGGAGCAGCGGCACAGGTTGCCGCACAGGGCCTGGCGGGTCTCCAGCTCGGTCGGGGCCGGGTTGCCCTCCAGCAGGTCGTGCACGGTCATCGCCATGCCGGGCACGCAGAAGCCGCACTGCACGGCGCCGCAGCGGGCGAGGGCGCGCTGCACGTCGGAGGGGCGGCCGTCCTGGGCCAGTCCCTCGACGGTGCGGACCTCGCTGCCGGCCGCGGTGACGGCGGGGACCAGGCAGGACGCGACGAGGCGCCCGTCCACCTGGACGTTGCACGCGCCGCACTCACCCTGCGAGCAGCCGTCCTTGGCGCCGGCGAGACCGAGGCGCTCGCGCAGCACGTAGAGCAGGGACTCGCCGATCCACGCGTCGCTGACGGGCCGGTCGGTGCCGTTGACGCGGAGCACGTAGGAGGCGAGGGGGTGGTCGTCGTGGGGGGCCACGAGGACCTCGGCGACGGGGGCGTCCGCGTCGTCGGCGGCCTCGGGAGCGCCCGGGGCGTCCGGGGTCTCGCCGTCGGCGGAGGGCTCCGCAGCGTCCTCCGAGGCCTCCGAGGGCCCTTCGGAGGCCTCGGGAGCCCCCTCGGCGTCCTCAGGGCGCTCGGGGTCGCCGTCGGCCTCGGACGGGCCGGAGACGGGCTCCTCGGCGTCCTGGGGAGCCTGCGGGTGCTCGTGGCCGCCGTCGTCGGCCCCGGCGTCCCTGTCGGCGCTCTCCTCGGACTCCCACTGCTGCTCGGGGTGTTCCTCGGCGGGCAGCGGCTGGGAGGCCTGCGGGACGTCCTGTGCGGAGGCGTCCTCGGCGGGGGCCGCCTGCTCCGGGGAGGCGCCGGGGGCACCCGGGTAGGCGGGCTGGGCGCCGTGCTGGTGGGCGGAGGGGTCCTGCGTCCCGTGGGCCTGGCCGTGCTCGCCGCCCTGGCCGCCCTGGCCGTCGTAGGCGCCGGGCTGCGGCCCGTACGGACCGCCCTGCTGCTGGTGCTCCTGCGGCACGCCGGGTACGCCGGGCCCCCAGGGCGTGCCGATGGACTGGGACTCGGCCCAGGGGGCCGCGGCGCCGCCCGGAAGGGTCGCCGGCGGGGTGCCGCCCCACTGCTCGACCAGGGAGGACGTGGTGAACTCGCCGGACTCGTCCGGCAGGTCGCCGCCCGCCACGGGGATCGACCACTGCCCGGTGACGTCCTGCCCGGGCGCCTGGCCGTGCCCCTGGTGCTGTCCCGCGGGGTCGTGACCCTGCGCGTGCTGGTGTCCCTGCGGGTGCTGCTGCTGCCCCTGCGCGTGCTGCTGCTGGGCCTGCGCGTGCTGATGCCCCTGCGCGTTCGGGTCGTAGGCCCACTGGCCGCTCGCGCCGGGGTCGTAGCCGTACGGGTCGCCCGCCGCCGCGCCCGGGTCGTGCCACTGGGCGCCGTCGACGGGGGCGCCGGGGGCGGCCCAGCTGCCGGTGGCCGCCGGGTCGGTGCCCGCGGTGGTGGCCGGCGTGACGGTGATCTGCGGCGGGACGTAGCCGTGGCCGGGTGCGGCCAGCGGGCTCTCCATGGCGTCCAGCAGGGCGTCTATGCCGCCCTCCGGGAGGTTCACGAAGGCCGTGGCGCCGTCGTCGTAGTCGCCCTGCGGCAGCGGGTCCCAGCGGCTGCCGCCCGGAGGCGTGCCGCCCTGTCCGTGCTGGTCGTCGGTCACGACAACGCCCTCCCCAGTGCTCGTCGGGCCAGCGCGGCGACGGTGCGCCGCAGGTGCAGTACCGCGGGCGGCAGCGGCGGGACGGTGCCGTCCTCGCCGGGCGCGGCGTCGGGGATGCAGGCCGCGGCGACGTACTCCCCGAAGGCGCTGAGCGCCTCGGGGACGATCGCGCGGTTGTTGTCCCAGTCGATGAGCTGCGCGACCCACTGCTCGGCCTCCAGGGGCCGCAGCGGCATCGGCGCTATGGCGCCCACCGCGCAGCGCACCCCGCGCCGGGCGGGGTCGAGCACGAGGGCGACGGAGGCGACGGCGCGGCCGGGTCCGGTGCGGCCGGTCGCCTTCAGGAAGACCTGGGGGGCGTGCAGCAGCGGTACGCGCACGTAGCCGATCAGCTCGCCGGGGCGCAGCACGTCCATGCCGGCCAGCAGGTGCGACACCGGGACCTCGCGGCGGGCGCCGCCCGGGCCCGCGACGATCAGCGTCGCCTCCAGGGCGGCCAGCACGGGCAGCGCGTCCCCGGTGGGGGCGGCGGAGGCGATGTTGCCGCCGAGGGTGCCGGCGTTGCGGATGTGCGGGGGTCCGGCGGCGCGCGCGGCGGCGGCGAGCGCGGGGATGAGCGCGGCGAAGTCGGGGCGCCCCATGCGCGCGTGCGTGAGTCCGGCGCCGAGCAGCGCGTGTCCGTCCAGGTACTGCCAGCCGCGGATCTCGCTGATCTTGCCGAGGCCGACCAGCGCGGCGGGCCTGAGCTGCCCGGAGTTGACGGCGGCCATCAGGTCGGTGCCGCCCGCGACGGGCACGGCGGCGGGCGTGGCGGTGAGCGCCGCCACGGCCTCGTCCAGCGTCGTGGGCAGCGTCACGGCCTGCGCCGCCTGCGGTGCGTGCGTGCTCAAAACCGGCTGCCCCTTCCCGCTGCCCCACCTGGTCCCACCCGTGCGCCGTACGGTACGTGCTGACAGGGCGGACGTGGCAACTCTGGCACATCTTGGCAGGTGCCGAAGACGGGGGTCCGCTAGGAGGCATTCGCCCGCCTGGGCCCGGACCTGGCCGAATCCGTCCCCGAATCACCCCGGCACCGCGGAATCACAGCCTTCGGAAGCTCTTGTTCCGTTATGGACCGACCTGTTCGGCCCGCAGCGAACGCGGGAGGCATGCGTCGTCCCCCGGGGCAGAAGCGCACTTGGGGGACGACTGATGTGCGCGTCGACGACGACCGAGGTACGCGTCTACAGCGCGGGCGGCGGTCCGTCGATCGGGCGGCCGAGGACGCGCGGGCGGCGCTGCCACGGGCGGGGACCGGTGGGCGGGCGGTAGGCGACGCCGAGGGCGTCCAGGCGCCGGTAGTGCTCGGTCATGCGCCGCTCGAAGCCGGGGAAGTCCCGGCCGTCGGGGGCGGGCAGCTCGCTCCAGGCGACCTCGGCGAGCGCGGCGAGCCGGGGGAACGTCTGGTAGTCGACGCGCCCCTGGTCCTCCATCACCTCGGTCCACACGTTGGCCTGCGTGCCCAGCACCCGCTCCCTCTCCTCGGGCGTCAGCCCGGCGGGGACGGGCTCGAACCGGTAGACGTCCTCCAGGGTGCGCACGTACCCGATGGGCACGGGCTCGTCGGGGCCCGCGTCCTGGCGGTGGTCGAGGTAGACCTGCTGCTCGGGACACATCACCACGTCGTGGCCGGCGCGGGCCGCGGCGATCCCGCCCGCGTAGCCGCGCCAGGACGACACGGCGGCGCCCGGCGCGAGTCCGCCCTGGAGGATCTCGTCCCAGCCGATGAGCCGCCGCCCGCGGTCGGCCAGCCAGCGGTCGAAGTGGCCGATGAACCAGGACTGCAGGGCGTCCTCGTCCGCGAGCCCGAGCTTCTCGATCTGTTCCCGCGCGTTCTTCGACTCCCGCCACTGGTCCTTGACGCATTCGTCGCCGCCGATGTGCACGAACGGCGAGAACGGCCCGGCGTCGGCGGGGAACAGTTCCAGGAGTTCCTCCAGCACCCCTTCGTAGAAGCGCAGGGTGTTCTCGGTGGGGGCGAGGACGTTCGGATTGATGCCCCAGGTGTCCCAGACGGTCAGCGCGGCGGTGTCGACGACGTCGCAGTTGCCGAGTTCCGGATACGCGGCGATGGCGGCCTGCGAGTGTCCCGGGACGTCGATTTCGGGGACGACGCTGATATGCCGTTCGGCGGCGTAGGCGACGATCTCGCGGAGGTCGTCCTGCGTGTAGTGGCCACCGTGCGGACGCTCGTCCCAGAGCTCGGAGGCGCGGTGGCCGATTTTGGTGCGGGCGCGCCAGGATCCGACCTCGGTGAGGCGCGGATACCGCCGGATCTCGACGCGCCAGCCCTGGTCGTCCGTCAGGTGCAGATGCAGCACGTTGAGTTTGTGCGCGGACATCAGATCGAGATAACGCAGCACGCCTTCCTTCGGCATGAAGTGGCGTGCCACGTCCAGCATCAGCCCGCGCCAGCGGAAACGGGGCGCGTCCTCGACGGTCAGGTGCGGCACGGTCCACACCCGGTCGCGGCGGACGGGCGCCCTGCGGAACGCGTCGGCGCCGAGGAGCTGCCGCAGGGTCTGCGCGCCGTGCAGCGCGCCGGCCGCGTCACCGCCCTCGACGAGGACGCCCGCGGGGCCGCTGACGAGCCGGTACGCCTCCGGCCCGAGCTCCGGCGCGAGCGCGAGCCGCACACCCTCGTGCGCCTCCGCGGGCTCCCGCGCCTCCCTCCAGGGCAGTCCGGTGGCGGCCCGCAGCACACCTCCGAGCCACCGCCCGACGCCCTCCGTACCGGCGCCGGCGTACAGCCCGGAAGCCTCCGTCAGGCGGGTCTCCCCGGCGCCGGCGACGACGCCCCGGGGCGCCGGAATCAGTGAAGTCGGCATCACGTCAGTCCTTTACCGCGCCGCCCAGTCCGGAGACCAGACGCCGCTGCACGAGTACGAAGAAGACCAGCACCGGAATCGTCATCACGGTGGACGCCGCCATGACCCCGCCCCAGTCGGGGTCGTCGGGTTTGTAGAACACCAGCAGCGCCATCGGCAGGGTCGACCGGGAGATGTCGCTGATGATGAACGACTTGGCGAACAGGAAGTCGTTCCAGGCCGAGATGAACGAGAACACACTGGTGGCCACGAGGCCCGGCAGGACGAGCGGGAAAAGGATCTGCCAAAGGAACCGCGCACGGCTCGCTCCGTCCATGTACGCGGCCTCCTCCAGCGCCTCCGGAACGCCCTTCACGAACCCCCTGAGCATCCAGATCGCGAACGGCAGCGAGAAGGCGATGTGCGGCAGGATCAGCGACCACAGCGTGTTCAGCTGACCGAGATCCCGCATCACGAAGAACAGGGGGATCGTCAGCGCCTCCACGGGCACCATCTGGGCCACCAGAAACATGATCAGCAGGGTGGTCCGCAAACGGAACCGGAATCGTGTCACGGCGGTCGCGGCGAGAAACGCGATAAACGCGGAGGCGATCACCACGGCGACCGCGACGACGACGCTGTTGAGGAAGTAACGGCCGAAATCCTGCTGGCCGAACACCCGCCGGAACGAGTCCAGCGTGGGCGCGAGCGTCCACGGCCGCGGCTCGCCCCGGATCTCCCGGCCGGCTTGAAGGCGCTCAGCACCATCCAGTACAGGGGGAAGGCCACCACGGCGGCGACCACCAGGGCGGTCGCCTCGGCCGCCGTCCGGCCGGGACGCCGGGTGAACCGGCGCAGAAGATTCACCCGGGATTCCAGGTCCTGCCTCACGAGACTCACAGTTCCTCCCCCTGGCGGCGCAGCAGCCTCAGGTACACCAGCGTCACGGCGAGCAGGATCAGCAGCATCACCACGCCGATCGCGGCGCCCAGGCTGTACTGCGAGGACGCGAACGCCTTCTGGTACGCGTACACGTTGAGCACCAGGTTCTGTCCCGCGATGCCCCCGCCGCCCGTCATGACGTAGATCTGCGTGAAGACCTTGAAGTCCCAGATGACCGACTGGATGGTGACGACGACCAGGATCGGGCGGAGCATCGGCGCGAGCACCGACCGCCAGATCCGCCACTGCGAGGCCCCGTCCAGGGCAGCGGCCTCCAGCACCTCGGCCGGGACGGCCCGGATGCCGGCGTAGACCGTCACCATGACGAACGGGAAGGAGCACCACACCACTTCGAGCAGCACCAGGAAGAACGCGCTGAACCTCCCGTACGTCCACGAGTGGTCGCCGAGCCCCAGCACCCGGTTGACGGGGCCGAAGTCGGCGTCGAAGAGGAACAGCCACACCGTGGACCCGGTGATGGCGGGGGTGGCCCAGGCGCCGAGCGCGGCCAGCATCAACGCCAGCCGCGGCACGGCCCGCACCCGGGTGAGCAGCACGGCGAGCGCGCACCCCACGGCCAGCGTGGAGACGACACAGGCCGCCGCGAACACCACGGTGGCCAGCAGCACCTCCCAGAACTGCCCGTCCGAGAACAGCGCGGAGTAGTTCCCGAATCCCTCGAAGGTGGTGGGCTCCCCTCCGCTCACCTGGGCCTGGGTGTAGTGAAAGACCGAGATCAGCCCAAGCTGGTAAATGGGATAGGCGAGCAGCCCGCCGAGAACCACCAACGCCGGCGCGAGATACAGCCAAGGGGTGCGGGAACGCCCGTTCCGGGGGCGCGGGGCTGTACCGGGTCTGCGGCTACCGCCGCGTGGGCGCGCCGAGCCCCCGCCGCCCCGCACCCGCGACCGCTCCAGAACCCGCGACCCAGTAGGCCCGCTCACCCGGCCGACCCGAACGCCTCGTTCATCTTCTTGGCAGCGTCCGCCGCGGCGGAGTCCACGTCCTTCTTGCCCGACACGACCTCCTGGAACATCGTCGGCAGCACCTGTCCCGCATCGATCTGCGCCCAAGCCGGCGACGCGGGCACGAACTTCGTGTCAGCCGCGAGCGTCGCGACGAACGGCTTCACGAAGGCCTCCTTCGCGGCCACCTGCTGCCGCACGTCGGAGAACGTCGGCAGGAACCCCATCGCCTCGAACAGCTTCCCCTGCGCCTCCTTGGAGGCGAGCCGCTTCATCAGGTCGACGGCGAGGGTGCGGTGCGTGGTGGACTTCAGCACGCCCAGGTTGTTGCCGCCCGCGAACGCGGGGGCGATCGACCCGGCCTTCAGGCCCGGCAGCGGCGCGACCGCGTACGTGCCCTTGACCTTGCCGGCCTCGACGGCGGCGTGGCTGAAGTCGCCGCCGATCGCCATGGCCGCCTTGCCCGCGGCGAACGCGGTGATCGTGTCGTTGCCGGTCATCGCGGCGCACTTGGCGGCCGGGCAGTTGTCGTCGCCGAACAGCGAGGTGTACGCCTCGATGCCCTTGCGCGCGGCGGCGCTGTCGATGGCGGCGGCGTACGAACCGCCCTTGCCGGTGGCCAGTTCGCCGCCGTGGGCCCAGATGAAGGGCATCGCGCCGTAGGTGTAGGCGCCGCCGACGGCGAGCCCGTACAGCTCCGGCTTCGCGGCGCGGATCTCCTTCGCCGTGGCGATCAGTTCGGCCTGCGTCTTCGGGACGTCGAGGCCGAGTTCCTCGAAGACGTCGGTGCGGTAGTACAGCGCGCGGACGCCGACGAAGTAGGGGACGCCGTAGATCTTGCCGCCGACGGTGACGGACTGGCGGGCGGTGGGGTCGGTGTCCTTGGCCTCGTCCCAGGCGCCGAAGTCCTCGGTGACGTCGGCGAGTCCGCCGTCCTTCACGTAGCCGGCGGTGTCGGTGTTGCCGTACTCGATGAGGTCGGGCGCCGACTTGGGGTCGTTGAAGGCGGCCTTGATGCGTTGGGCGCGGGTCTCGACGGGGATGTACTCGACGGTGACCTCGGTACCCTCGTGCTCCTTCTCGAAGTCGGCGAGGACGGAGTCGACGACCTTTTCCTTGGGCTGGTTGTTGACCTCCTGGAAGAGCCAGACGCGCAGGGTGCCGGTCTTCTCGTCCTTGTCGGAGGAGGAGTTGCCGGAGGTCTGAGGGGCGCAGGCGGCGGTGGCGAGGACGGCCGCGACGGCGACCATGCGGACGGACAGCTTCATGGAGTGCTCCTCCGAGCGCGTTGCAGCATATGCAATGGCGGTTTCGCTGTGCACAACTCACCGGAGGCTATGGACTGGGTGAACCACGCCACAAGAGGTCTCAACCACTCTGTGACCGGCCGACGCACCCTGCGCAACGGCCAAGCAGCACAAAGGCCCCCGTGGGCACGCAAAGCGCACCCCGGGGGCCTAGGGTCTGTCCGGCGGTCAGGGAAGGAAGAGAGGGACTACAGGGGGACTACTTGTCGCCCTTGCCCTTGTCGTCGCCGCCTTCACCCATGGACTCGTAGATCTCCTTGCACATGGGGCACACCGGGTACTTCTTCGGGTCGCGGCCGGGCACCCACACCTTGCCGCACAGCGCCACGACGGGAGTGCCGTCGAGGGCGCTCGCCATGATCTTGTCCTTCTGGACGTAGTGGGCGAAGCGCTCGTGGTCACCGTCGCCGTGGGAGGTCTGCGGCGTCGGCTCGACGAGGGTCCCCGTACCAGTCCCGCGCTCGGGCTCAAGAGTGCTCATAACAGCCAAGGGTACTGAAGCCCGCGCGGCTCAGTTGAGCGAAGGGTCGTCCGGATATGTGGCGACCATCGCCAGCTCGTTGCGCTGCCGGCGGAGCACCTCACGCCACAGCCGCTCCGGCGCCGGACAGGACACGTCACCCGGCTCGGACTCCACCACGTACCAGGCGCCGTCGACCAGCTCGTCCTCCAGCTGGCCGGGGCCCCAGCCCGCGTAGCCGGCGAAGATCCGCAGTGAGCCGAGGACGGAGGCGAGCAGCTCCGGCGGGGCCTCCAGGTCGACCAGGCCGATCGCGCCGTGCACCCGGCGCCAGCCGAGCGGCGGCTCCTCCCCCGTGGCGCCGCCCGGGACGACGGCGACGCCGAGGGCCGAGTCCAGCGACACCGGGCCGCCCTGGAACACCACGCCGGGCTCGCCGGCCAGGTCCGCCCAGCCCTCCAGGATGTCGCCCACGTCCACCGGGGTCGGCCGGTTGAGGACGACACCGAGGGAGCCCTCCTCGTCGTGGTCGAGAAGGAGCACCACCGCACGGTCGAAGTTCGGGTCCGCCAGAGCGGGAGTGGCCACGAGCAGCCGCCCTGTGAGCGAGGACACCTCGGTCATGCCAGACATGATCCCGCATCTTCCCGCCGCGCGGGGAGGCAATGCGGGTGACGGAGTGAAGACGGCCGCCGCGCGCGAGAGCTTCCTGGTCGGGCGTCGTCCGGCCGAGGTGAAGGGGTGCGGACCGGCGTCCGGGAGCGCGCCCGGCGCACGTGCGTTCGCGGTGACCCCGCGTGGCCGCCGGTGAACGGTTCGTGTTGTGACAGAGCCATGACGTTCCCAGGGCCTCCTCGGGCTTACAGAAGGGGGGTGAAGGGCGATTACCCTTTCCCTTCTGACCCTCTGCCCCACTCCACGGAACGCGAGATTCATGACCGTCAACGACGTCGATGACGTACTGCTTGTCCACGGCGGAACTCCGCTGGAGGGCGAGATCCGGGTCCGCGGTGCGAAGAACCTCGTGCCGAAGGCCATGGTCGCCGCGCTGCTGGGCAGCTCACCGAGCCGGCTGCGCAACGTTCCGGACATCCGCGACGTCCGGGTCGTCCGGGGGCTGCTGCAACTGCACGGCGTGACGGTCCGTCCGGGCGACGAGCCCGGCGAACTGGTGCTCGACCCCACCTATGTGGAGAGCGCCAACGTCGCTGACATCGATGCCCACGCCGGTTCCTCGCGGATTCCGATCCTGTTCTGCGGTCCGCTGCTGCACCGTCTCGGGCACGCGTTCATCCCGGGCCTCGGCGGCTGCGACATCGGCGGACGCCCCATCGACTTCCACTTCGACGTGCTGCGGCAGTTCGGCGCGACCATCGAGAAGCGCGCGGACGGCCAGTACCTGGAGGCCCCGCAGCGGCTGCGCGGCACGAAGATCCGGCTGCCGTACCCGTCGGTCGGCGCCACCGAGCAGGTGCTGCTCACGGCGGTCCTCGCGGAGGGCGTCACCGAGCTCTCCAACGCGGCGGTGGAGCCGGAGATCGAGGACCTGATCTGCGTCCTGCAGAAGATGGGCGCCATCATCGCGATGGACACCGACCGGACGATCCGCATCACCGGTGTGGACAAACTCGGCGGCTACACCCACCGCGCCCTGCCGGACCGCCTGGAGGCCGCCTCCTGGGCGTCCGCGGCGCTCGCCACCGAGGGCAACATCTACGTCCACGGCGCCCAGCAGCGCTCGATGATGACGTTTCTCAACACCTACCGGAAGGTCGGCGGCGCCTTCGAGATCGACGACGAGGGCATCCGTTTCTGGCACCCGGGCGGGCAGTTGAAGTCCATCGCCCTGGAGACGGACGTGCACCCCGGCTTCCAGACCGACTGGCAGCAGCCGCTGGTGGTCGCCCTGACGCAGGCCACGGGCCTGTCCATCATCCACGAGACGGTCTACGAGTCCCGGCTGGGCTTCACGTCCGCGCTCAACCAGATGGGCGCGCACATCCAGCTCTACCGCGAATGCCTGGGCGGCTCCGACTGCCGCTTCGGCCAGCGCAACTTCCTGCACTCGGCGGTCGTCTCGGGGCCGACGAAACTCCAGGGCGCCGACCTCGAGATCCCCGACCTGCGCGGCGGCTTCTCGTACCTCATCGCGGCCCTCGCCGCCCAGGGCACGTCCCGCGTCCACGGCATCGGCCTGATCAACCGCGGCTACGAGAACTTCATGGAGAAGCTCTCCGCCCTCGGCGCGAAGGTGGAACTCCCGGGCAAGGCCCTCGGCTGACCCCGGCACAAGAACGCCGATGGGGCGGTCACCCGGATCGGGTGACCGCCCCATCGGCGTTCACTGCGACGCCCCTGCAAGGGGCGCGGGGAACTGCGCGACCAGCCACAACGGGCCGGCAGACGGGCGGGGGGGCACCCAGCCGAACGGCGCTGAACCGCTCAGGCGTGAGGCGCCCGCAGGGCGCCTTACTTGCCCTTGGCCGCTTCCTTCAGCTTCGACCCCGCCGACACCTTCACGCTGTAACCCGCGGGGATCTGGATCGGCTCACCGGTCTGCGGGTTGCGCGCGGTGCGCGCAGCGCGGTGGGTGCGCTCGAAGGTCAGGAAGCCGGGGATGGTGACCTTCTCGTCGCCCTTGGAGACGATGTCGCCGACGACGTCGGCGAACGCGGCCAGCACGGCGTCGGCGTCCTTGCGGGTCACCTCGGCGCGGTCGGCCAGCGCGGCCACCAGCTCACTGCGGTTCATGTTCTTACTCCCGTGTTCAATTGCCTTGAGGCGTGCCACGCGGCGGAGCCGCATGTCGGGCACAGCGGTGTCGATGCTGCCAGGGTCCTCGGTCGGTCCCCGGACCGGGTCCGTGGCCAGACCCTCGCGCCCAGGGACGCATCCTGCCCCTACCTGCGGCGGGAAAGCCAATCCGGCACCCGGAGGAGTCGTGAGAACACCCTTGGGAGTCACACGAAGAGAGGGCCTGAGCCTGGCCGTCACGATAAACGGCGAAAACAGGCGTCAGGTTCCGCGACGCGCCGTCACAAGGGCTTGCCGTGGCGATCCTCACAGCCCGGTCACACGTGCCGGTTACCCCGCCGCACGGGGCTTACGCCCCCTGCGAGGCGGTGGCGGCCTTCGCGGCCTCGCGGACCGCTCCGGCGACGGCGCCCGCCACCTTGTCGTTGAAGACGCTGGGGACGATGTAGTTCGGGTTGAGCTCGTCCTCGGTCACCACGTCCGCCAGGGCCTTCGCGGCCGCGAGCATCATGTCCGTGTTGACGGTGCGGGACTGCGCGTCGAGCAGACCGCGGAACACACCCGGGAAGACCAGCACATTGTTGATCTGGTTCGGGAAGTCCGAGCGGCCCGTGGCCACAACTGCGGCCGTCTGACGGGCGATTGCCGGGTCGACCTCGGGGTCCGGGTTCGCGAGAGCGAACACGATCGCGCCCTCGGCCATCGCGGCCACGTCGTCCCCGTCGAGCACGTTGGGGGCCGAGACGCCGATGAAGACGTCGGCGCCGCGCACGGCCTCCTTGAGGGTGCCGGTCAGGTTCTCCGGGTTGGTGTTGTCGGCGATCCAGCGCAGCGGCGAGTCCGCGGGAGCCTGACGCAGGTCCTCACGGCCCGTGTGCACGACACCGTGGATGTCGGCCACGACGGCGTTCTTCACGCCCGCCGCGAGCAGCAGTTTGAGGATGGCCGTACCGGCGGCGCCGGCGCCGGACATCACCACGCGGATGTTCTCGATCGCCTTGCCCGTCACCCGCAGGGCGTTGGTCAGCGCCGCCAGGACGACGATCGCCGTGCCGTGCTGGTCGTCGTGGAAGACGGGGATGTCCAGGGCCTCGCGCAGCCGCGCCTCGATCTCGAAGCAGCGGGGCGCGGAGATGTCCTCCAGGTTGATGCCCGCGAAGCCGGGGGCGATCGCCTTGACGATCTCCACGATCGCGTCGGTGTCCTGGGTGTCCAGGCAGATCGGCCAGGCGTCGATGCCCGCGAACCG
>Ga0164243_10011413_pt1 | contig 12672 bp, 13 predicted proteins | sample OricompcompostOP_FD_108781 | JGI IMG/M metagenome (GOLD analysis project Ga0164243, IMG submission 108781) | Organic Plus compost microbial communities from Emeryville, California, USA - Original compost - Organic plus compost (OP) | ecosystem: Engineered > Solid waste > Mixed feedstock >...
GCCGAAGCCGTCGCCGCGGAGGTCGGCATCGCTCCCGAGCACGTGATCGCCGAGGTCATGCCGCAGGACAAGGTCGACGTCGTCAAGCGCCTGCAGAGCGAGGGCCGGTCGGTCGCCATGGTCGGCGACGGCGTCAACGACGCGGCTGCGCTGGCTCAGGCGGACCTGGGGCTGGCGATGGGAACGGGGACGGACGCCGCGATCGAGGCGGGCGACCTGACGCTGGTGCGGGGCGACTTGAGGGTGGCGGCGGACGCCATCCGCCTTTCCCGCAAGACGCTGGGCACCATCAGGTCGAACCTGTTCTGGGCGTTCGCCTACAACGTCGCCGCTCTCCCGCTCGCGGCCGCCGGCCTGCTCAACCCTATGATCGCGGGCGCGGCGATGGCCTTCTCCTCGGTCTTCGTGGTCGGCAACAGCCTGCGCCTGCGGGGCTTCCAGCCCGCCGACCGCTGACCCGCCACCGACGGAGTGAGGGAGACCACCGTGGCTGGATACGCAGGCCAGAAGGAAGACATCGTCCGACGGTTGCGCCGGATCGAGGGCCAGGTGCGAGGGCTTCAGCGCATGGTCGAGGAGGACGCCTACTGCATCAACGTCCTCACCCAGGTCGCCGCCGTCAACGCCGCGCTCCAGTCCTGCGCTCTGGCCCTCCTCGAGGAACACCTCAACGGCTGCGTCACAGAGGCGATCGTGGAGGGCGGCGAGCAAGCCCAGGCAAAGGTCAGCGAGGCGTCCCAGGCCATCGCCCGGCTCGTACGGGCCTGACCACCGAGGGACCGGGCGCCGGCGGATCAACCGCCGGCGCCCGGATTATTGCCGTAGCCACCGCCGCACGCGCTGCCGGAAGCGAGCGGCGACGGACCGGCGCCTTGGTTCGGAATGTCCTTGGCCGGACTGGCCGGTGCCGGTGCGTGCAGCTTCGATCTGTCTCGGCGTCCACCGTTCGGCCCACTGGGCGGTGTTACCGCGGATCCAGTAGTGGGATCGGCAGGGGTAGCTCCAGTTCCCGATGGAGGGGCTGAGGCTGATGGATGCGCCGTCGAACGTGAGGCTCCAGTCGGTCGGGCTGAGCGGCGTGACGACCTTGTTGCCGCACCCGCAGCAGCACAGGTGGACCACCGTCGTGAAGGGCAGGGACACGTAGAGGACGCCGGGTTCGAGCTGTTCGGGGACGTAGTGGACGAACTCGTGGGTGAGCCGCACCGCTCTCACGGGGTGTCCTCGTTGGTCAGGACGTTGCCATCGATCTGGTACACACTGTGGAACTCCTGCTCGAGGTCCAGGTAGAACCCGCACAGCTTCTTCCACCTGATGACGGCCAGCGTTGCGTTGAGCGCGTTGAGATCGGCGATCTGGATGTTGCGCTGGTAGTCGTTGGGGCCGGCACCGTCTGCCACGGGGATGCGCTGGTGGCCGTGCACGTGCTGACGCCTGGCCGGAGTGCTGGTGGTGACCCTTACCAGGCCGGACAGTTGTCCGTCGGTCTCGTATACGCCCATCCCCACGTCGATGAACGCCACCTGGTGCCGCTCAAGTCCCTCGACGATCCGGCGTCGAGCGTTGTTGTCGTCCAGGGACAAGAAGACGAAATCCGCAGTGCCCAGCGTGTCGATGTTGGTCTCGTCCACGTAGACGGGGTGGGCGATGACGCCGGGGTGCATCCGGCTGTAGACCGCAGCGAAGTGCTCGGCCTTGTTCGGGGTCGCCTCAAGTTCTTCGCGTGAGACCGCGCCAGGCGAGCGGAAGGCGTTGTGCTGCAGGAACTTGTCACCGTCGTAGAGATGGATCTCCGCCACGGGAGTCTTCGCGACGAGGTCGAGGATGTAGCTTCCGGTTCCTCCCAGCCCCACGATGGCAACACGCAGGCCCTGAAGACGGCGTGAGACGGTTGCGATGCCGGCCCTGCTGGAGGCGGTGTCCGCGTACCGGAAGACCGGATCCTCGGCATGGTCGTCAAGGACGGGAAACGTCACCGCTGTGGCCTCGGGGTCCAGTTGCTGGGCCTGGGAGACCAAGATGGCGGCGTAGGTCGCCATCTTGGCGTAGTAGTCCGGGTAGCCGGCTGCCGGCTTGCTGGAGAAGGTGAAGTCGACTTCCACCCCGGGCGCCGGGGTCTGCCGCCCGCGGCTGTTGATGAGGGCTTCGAGCGGCTGCCCCAGGTGGTCGCAGGGCTCGGCGCCACTGAACATGACGACGTGCGTGCTCGGGACCACTGTCACGTCACCGGCCAGAGACAGCTCCGAGACGAGAACTCCGTAGCGGACCTGGCGCTGGGCATCCACGTAAGGCACGTGGTGCATCAGCAGCAACCCGGACCGGACTTCGATCTCGTATCCCTCGTCCTGCAGGCGGCGCAGGTCCGGGCTACGACTTGTCAGTTGCGGTGACACTGAACACCGTCCTGTTCTTGATCTTCACGCTGGCGCCTGCGGTGAGCGTGCCCTCGGCCGGCTTCTGGTCGGCATGCCGGAAGCTGACCGTGATGAGGACGTAGGGGCCGGTGGGCACCGGGTCGAAGGCGAGAGAGACGACCTCCTCGAAGGAGAGTGCGTCCGTGGACACGGTTCGCTCCTGCCCGTTGACGATGATCTTGTAGTCGCGGGGGTGCCCAGACTCGCTCGGGGTGTCGGGACGGCTCACGGCCAGCTCCTTCTTCTTCGTTTTCATTGACGACAGTGAAAGCGTAGCACAGGAGGGGCTGAGGGTGCGTGGACTCGTCCACACAGGTGACCTCGCGCCAGATCCTCGCGGCTGGCATGCTGTTCAGCCGTGCTACTGGAACTCGCCGGACGTCATCCGCTGTTGCGCGACAGCCTCGCCATCCAAAGCACCGACGACAGCCGAATCGTCCTGGACGCACGGCGCTTGCTGTTCGCCAGCCCGCTCGACCTGACAGCTACGGCCGCCATCGCGCACGCCCACGCAGCCGTGGGCGCACAAGCGACCCTGTTGCTCCCCGATTCAAAGGACGTCACCGCTTACGTGCAGCGGATGGACCTGCTCAAGGCCCTGCCGTCAGGCACACATGTCGAAGGGAAGGTCCCCGAGGAGATTCGTAGCGACCGCTCGGCCACCCTGCTCGAAGTCGCGGCCCTGCGGCCCGACACCGCCGACGCCATCAGCGAAGGACTCGGACGAGTGGCCACCCAGCATCTCGGCCCACGCGACGGACGCCGCGTCTTCAAAGGCATCGGTGAACTGATCGACAACGCCATCAGCCACGGCGCCAGCACCTGCGGCGCCTTCATCGCCGCGCAGGCTTACAGCGGCAAAACCACCGGCTACCGGCGCCTGGAGATAGCCGTGTGCGACACCGGCATCGGAGTCCTCACCCACCTGCGCCGCAACCCGGAACACGCCCACGTCACGACCAGCGCCGAAGCCCTTGAGCACGCTGTGCGGCCCGGCGTCAGCGGCACCCGCGACACACGCGGCAACGGCCTCCCCGACCTGCTGGCCGGCACGAGCGACACCGCCGCCACCCGCCTCGTCCTGCGGAGCGGCGACGGCCTGCTGCGCGCCGGTCGACTCCGCCGCGCGGCGGTCACCCGCAGCCTCTCCACACGAGCCCCCGTACAGGGAACGTGGTCCTGGCTGAGAGTCTCGTATCGTCCATGACCGACCTGTGCTTCAATGAATGAAATGAAACCGCAGAAACGCGAGACGCTGCTCACCTACCCCGTGAAAGAGCACGGCACGTTTCTCGCCACCAGGGTGAAGGGTGCCGACGCACGCCGAGCCCTGGAAGAGCAACTCACGGCCGCTGCTCCCGTCGCCCTGCTGACCATCGACTTCGGCGGCGTGGAAGCGATGACCAACAGCTTCGTGGACGAATTCCTCGGCAAGTTCTATCTCCTGCTGGCTGCCGGAGACGTCAGCGCAGACGGCGTCCGGCTGGTCGGCCTGGACGAAGAGACCCGCGAGGGTGTCACTGTCTGCCTGGAGCGACGTAAGCAGGTCGCTGTCGACGGCGACACCCATGAGCTGCTGGGTGACGCATCTATTCTCGCCGGCACTTATGAAGAAGCACGTCGGCTGGGTGACTTCCGGGCCGCCGAGCTGGCTGAGGCGCTCGGTATCTCCTTGCCCAATGCCAACAACCGGCTCAAACGCCTGGTCGAGGCCGGGGCCCTGTACCGGGAGCGTTCTGCCGGACCCGAGCGGGGCGGGAAGGAGTTCACCTACCGTCTGGCCACGGCCGGAGACGGGCGAGGGGGCATGTAGTCGGCCCGGGCGCCCTTTCGAGTGGTTCTGCGCTGATCTGGTGCGCCGCGTGGGACCGCTGTCACCGGCGGCGCCGCTTGTGGACAGAGCCATCCGCTGCCGGTCTGGGACCGTGCAGCGGATGGCTTCTTCGTGATCTCTCAGCGTTGTGCCGCAGTCCGCGGACCGGGTGGGCAGCTATGCGCGGACCCTCTCGCCCTGCCCGACCGGGTCAGCGTCGGATCCGGTGGCAGCCTTCTCGCCCCGCATCACCAGCAGGGTGATCAGGCCGCCCACCGCGGCGATCGCGGCGGCCCAGACGAACGCGGCGCTGAAGCCGTCCGTCAGTGCGGGCAGGTTGCCCAGCTGTCCGGCGCCCTGCGAGGTGGCCACCGCGGTCAGGGCCGCGAGGCCCAGGGCCGACCCCACCTGGTAGGTGGTGTTGACGATGCCGGACGCCAGACCCGCCTGCTCCTGCGGAGCGTCCGACATCGCGGCCATCATCGCCGGGATGTAGGCCAGCGACATGCCGAGCGCCGCGACCAGTGAGGCGGGCAGGACATCGACGGCGAAGGTACCGGTCGGCTCCACGGCGGACAGCCACAGCAGCCCGGCCGCGAGGACCAGCAGACCACCGCCGATCAGCGGCTTGGCCCCGAACTTCGCCAGCAGCTTCGCCGTGATCGCCGTCATGAAGATCATCAGCAGGCCGGTCATCGGCAGCAGCGCGGCACCGGAGGCGAAGGCCCCGTAACCGAGCACCTGCTGCAGGTACAGGTTCAGGAAGTACCACATCGGAATCCACGCGGCGCCCAGCAGCGCCATCGCGAGGTTCGCCGAACCCAGCCGAGGCACACGCCAGATGCCGAGCGGCATCAGCGGCTCGCGCACCGACTTCTGGATCACGAAGAAGAGCACGAGAAGCCCGGCGGCGCCGGCCAGCTGGAGCACGGTGCCGGTGGAGGTCCAGCCGCTCTCCGGTGCACGGACGATAGCGAAGACGGCGAGTGCGAGGCCCGCGGTGACCGCGGCGGCACCGAGCACGTCCACGGAGCCGCGTCGGCCGCCGACCGCGGGCAGCAGCTTCGTGGCCGCAAGGGTGGCGGCGCCGATCGGGATGTAGATGATGAAGACCCACGGCCAGCTCAGCCACTCGGTGAACACACCGCCGAGGAACACACCGGCAGTGCCGCCGGCGGGCGCGGCGGCGCCGTAGAGCGCCATGGCCTTCCCGAGCTCCTTCGGGTCGTGCATGAAGAGCATCATCAGCAACGTCATGGCAGAGGGCGCGATCAGCGCACCGCCGACGCCCTGCACCGCCCGGCCGACGACCTCGACCCACGCCGTCTGGGCGGCGGCTGCGACGACCGAGCCGGCGATCAACACGACCCAGCCGGTGTTGAAGACCTTCCGGGCGCCCAGCAGGTCGGACAGTCGCCCGCCGAGGAGCAGCAGCCCGCCGAAGGCGATGACGTACGCGTTGAAGACCCACTGCAACTCGCCCTGCGAGAAGCCGAGGTCCTTCTGCATCTCGGGAAGCGCCACCCCGATGATCGACGTGTCCATGATGACCATGAACTGTGCCGCGGCGAGCACGACCAGCGCCCACCAGCGTCGCGGATTGACAGTTGACATCACGCACTCCTCTCATACCCCCAGGGGGTACCTGTGTTGGGCACCGTAACATACCCCCTCTGGGTATGTGACTAGGAAGAGAGAAGCTTCGACCGGCGATCGGGCGGCGCCCCACCGTAGGAGCCGACGCGGTCAGATCAAGTGCGCTTGCGCGAGGCGGAGTTACGGCCCCGCATGACGCCGCGCCGCTGTGCGGCGAACCCGCCGACGACTCGCCCCTCAGGCGTCGTGGTGCGGCACGATGGCCGACCCGTCGGCATGGGGCGGATCATCGGGGACGGGGGCTGCTTCTTCCAGATCGTCGACATCTGCGTGCTGCCCGAACACCAGGGCAAGGGGCTCGGGCGGGCTGTCTTGCAGGCGCTTACCGACGAGTTGGAGCGCCGCGCCCCGGCGCGCTCCTACATCTCGCTCATCGCGGACGGCGACGCCCGTCACCTCTACCGAGAGTTCGACTTCACCGACAGAGCACCTGACTCCATTGGCATGGCCCGCTTCCTGGGCACCGCCTGAACCTCACCCCGCGGGCAGCACACAGGAGAGCCGAACGAGTAGCCCTCCGCCGCGACGTCAGATTGGTGATAGCCGCCGCCCGCTGGTCATCGGCAATGGCGTCCCGGCAGCAGTGGCCAGGCCCACCACGTGGAACGCCGCCCTGCCAACCCGCGGGCAGGTACGAGGCCCCCACGGCACCTCGCCGCAATGGCAACATGCTCTTCAAGCGCAGGTTTCTGCGCCAGTTCAACGCGCCCTCCGGCACGGACAGAACCAGAGACCGCAGACGACGGGCCCGGCGCTGCGAAGATCCGGCCATTCCCAGGCCAACAGCTCCGGGGGTAACCGTAGTCGACCTGTTCACAGGTCAGCGAGGCATTGCTGTGCCACCAGCAGACCAAGAGCCTGCCGTTCGTAGTGGGCGCATCACGCAGCCTCCCACAGCCCTGCATCCAGGATGCGCGCTGCCTTTGTAATACTTCCTGGCATCAAATGCCGGTACGTGCGGTACGTCTCCTCGATCGACTTGTGGCCCATCCACTCCGCCACGTCGGTGATCGGTATTCCGCTTCCGAGGGCGTTCGAGGCGAAGTAGTGCCGGAAGCTGTACATCCCCACACCCTCCGCTGCAGGGAGTTCCTTGAACAGCTTTTGGACACGCCGACGTTCCATCGGCTCCGTGTAGTAGCCGCTTGGGCCGCGCAGCAGGTAACCCTCCTTCGTGGCTCCGTGCTTCTCCTCGTAGCGCTCCATCGCCTCCCGCACTGAGCGAGGCAGCGGAACTTCCCTAAACTCACCCGCCTTGCGGTGCTTCAGCTTGGCCGGCTTGTGCGTGTTGGAGTGGATCTGCTCGTGAACCCTGTAGACGTCGTCCGCCACGACGTTGTTGACGTTCACGGCCCGGGCCTCGCCGTTGCGCAGGCCGCAGCCCACCATCATGACAATCTCAAGCGCGAGGTCGTCGTCGGCGACAGTCAGAGCCTTCTTGACGTAGGCGAGGGAGGGTATGACCACCTTCTCACGGACGTACTCGGGCTCCTGGACGCCTTTCACAGGGTCATCTGCCATGGCCCCCTTGATATAGGCGTCTCGCAAGATGGTCTTGAGAGTGCGGAATATGTTCACCTGATTTCCGCGCCCCACCCCGTCGGTCTCCAGTTCCTCCAGGAAGCGCTCGACCACGATCGGCGTAACGGAGTTCAGTTTTCGCGAACCGAGCCGAGGAACGATGTGCACATTGATCGAACTGTCGACGTGCTCGCCCGTGGAGTACTCCGTCATTTTGCGCTGCCGACGGCGCCACTGCTTCGCGTATTCCTCGACCGTCTGCTGGCCCAGCTCACGACGGGCCTGGGCGACGGATGGCGCAGTGTTCCTCTTCTCAGCGTAGATCTGCGTGAGGCGCTCGATCGCGTCGTCCTGCGTGCCATAACCGGCCTCCTCGCGCTGCTTGCCCAGCGCGTCCCTGAACCGAATCGTGTACGGGTGTGGGCAACGGGTCGGCTTGGCGCAGTCGCAGTCCTTGAAGAAGGACCCCATGCCGCGGGCGAGCTGTCGGGCCACGTGTCGAACCTTCCGAGCGCAAGTCAGTGATCGCACACCCGCGTCTGCGCAGCGGGCGAAAGGTCAGCAAGCGGAGACAGGGCTGCGACGCATGCTGACCTTTTGCTGACCTGAGGGGCCTCCATTATGCCCCTGACCTGCGCAGACGTTCAAATGCTAGATCTTGGACTTGAACATTGTTCGCAACATCGGGGCACTCCCACAAGTAGGCTCCCTGCCTGCGTTTTTGCAGGTCAAGGGCTGTTTCGACACCCTACAACGAGTCGCATGTCCGGGCAGCTTCAGGTTCTTCCAGTTCTTCAGCCGTGACAGGGCGTGTTCCACGCGTGCTCGCGCCCGGCGATGGACGGCATTCTGCGCCTCTTGTCGCTGGCTGAGGTACGTCTGGCCCCGTCGCTTGCGGTGCGGGATGAACAGGCCGGTGCCCTGGTAGCCGCCATCGGCGATGGTCAGCGCACCACGGCAGACCTGCGGCAACCACCGGGGGCTTCGTCGTGCTGCCCGGAGGAAACCGTGCCCACGTACGTGACACTCCCCCGCTTCGCCACCGGCCTCCAGCACCTCACCCGCGCCCAGCGCCAGCACTTCCGCCGCGTCGTACGGGAAGCCTTCACCCCCGATCTACGCACCGAGCTGATCCGTCCCGCCCCGGGCATCAAGCGCGTCCGCTGCACCCCGGGCGTCTTCGACCGGTAGTGCCCGCACCGACCATGCCCCGCAAGCAGGTCGAAGTCGTCGACGGACACCTGTTCTCAACGCGCTCGGCACGCGCTGGCGGGTACGGCCGCCGCCGGGATGGGACGGTCGTGCTTCAGGCTCTCGGGCTCACATCAGGGCAGTACCAGACCCCGGCGGCAGGCCCCGGTCAGGGTGAGACGACGTCGGGCTGCCAGCGGTAGTTGGCGAGGACTTCACCCGTCAGCACCAACCACCCAGCAGACCCTGACCTCGCAGACCCTCCACCAGGTGCCGCATCGAAGTCGAGGCACGGAGGCGGGGAGACGCCAGCACGAGCACGACATACACCACCGGACGTGTGGCACGGCGCAGCCGTATGGTTGGCTGCGCCGCGCTGTGCCGGTTGACGGTGCCGCGTTCTACAGCGGGTACTTCTGGTCGCGGTTGAGGGTGACCATCTGGACGGCGGTGAACTCCTTGATGGAGTCGGTGCCACCGAAGCGTCCGTAGCCGCTGTCCTTGACGCCGCCGTAGGGAGTCTGCGATTCGACGGCGATGGTGGGGCCATTGATGTGGACATTACCGGTGGCCCAGCGGGAGGTGAGTGCGAGTGCACCGGTGACGTCGCTGGTGAAGATCGAGCCGGAGAGACCGTACTCGGTGTCGTTGGCGATGGCGAGAGCGTGTTCGGCGTCGCGGGCGCGCACGATGGAGGCGACCGGTCCGAAGGTCTCCTCACGGTAGATGCGCATCTCGGGTGTGACGTGGTCGAGGACCGCGGGACGCAGGAACGTACCGGTGCGTTCGCCGCCGGTGAGCAGGGTGGCGCCCTTGTCGACGGCGTCGTCGATGAGTGCGGTGACGGCGGCGGCCTGGGGTTCGCCGATGAGGCAGGCCACGTCGGTGCCGCCGTCCTCGCGGGGGTCGCCGACCCGCAGGGCGGCGGCGCGTTCGGCGAGGCGGCCGGCGAGTTCGTCGGCGATCGACTCGTGCGCGACGATGCGTCCCGCCGTCATGCAGACCTGGCCCTGGTACATGAAGCTGCTGAACACGGCGGCGTCGACCGCGGCGTCGAGGTCGGCGTCCTGGAGCACGATCATGGAGTTCTTGCCCCCGAGCTCCAGCAGCACCGGCTTGAGATGCCGGGCCGCGAGTTCGGCGACGATCCTGCCGACCTTCGTCGAACCGGTGAAGTTGACGTGACGCACGGCGGGGTGCTCGACGAGGGCGGTGACGATGTCGGCGCCGTCGGCGGGGGCGTTGACGACGACGTTGACGACGCCCTCGGGGAAGCCGGCCTCGGCGAGGATCTCGCCGAACAGCAGGTGGGTGCCGGGGCTGAGTTCCGAGCCGCGCATGACGGCGGTGTTCCCACAGGCCAGCGGCACGGCGACGGAGCGTGACGCGAGGGAGATGGTGCCGTTCCACGGTACGATGCCGAGGGTGACGCCCAAGGGCCGGCGGATGGCCATGTTGAAGACGCCGGGCCGGTTGGACGGGATGATGTCGCCGCCGACCTGGGTGGTCAGCGAGGCGGCTTCGCGCAGGTTGTTGACGCCCATGATGATGTTGTGGCGCACCCATGCCTCGGTCGCGCCGACCTCGGCGGTCATCAGCCGCTGCACGTCGGGGATGCGCTGCTCGAGCAGGTCGGCGGCCCGGTTGAGCAGCCGGCGGCGCTCGGCCGGCGTGGTCTGCGACCAGGCGGGGAAAGCGGCGGCGGCCCGGTCGACGACGGCGGTCGCCTCGTCGACGGTCATGGCGGGCGATGTGCTGGCGACCTTTCCGGTGAGCGGCTCGATCCGCTCGAAGGTGGCGCGGTCCTGGCTCGTGCGGTGGGTTTCGGTGGCGGTCATGGTCAGCCTTCTCCGGTGAGACTTGCGTTATCGGACGTGGTGAGGTGTTCGCAGCGGGCGCCTGTGCCAGGTGTGACGGCAGCGCCCCGCTCAGCCGAGTTCGCGGTGTGCGTACTGGGCGAGGGTGGTGGGTTCGCGATCGAGGAGCCAGCGCAGGACATTGGGGTTGCCGAGCAGCCCGTAGCGGTCGTAGTGCGTGGTCAGCCGGATGAAGCCGTCGACGGTGTAGTCGGGCGCTCCCTCCGGAAGCATGTCGCGGACGTCGATCTGTTCGGCGCGCACCTCGGTACCGCTCGCCTCGGTGAGGACACGGGCGATCCCGTGGCCGGTGAGGGTGTCCGTGCCGCACAGTTCGTAGGTCGCCCAGAGATGCCTCGCGGGAGCGGCGAGGACAGTCGCGGCGACCTCGCCCACGTCGGCCAGGTCGACGAAGGACAGCGGCCGGTCCAGGGAGTAGGGCTGCCGGAAGACGCCGGTCTTCACGCAGTCGGCCACGTCCACGTTCTGCATGTAGTGCATGGGCTGGAGGATCGTGAACGGCAGCCGCGAGGCCAGCAGATGGCGTTCGACGGCGAGCTTCGCCTGGTGGTTGAGCAGCGGCTCGATCTGCGGTTGGGTCACCGACATCAGGAGCACGTGCCCGACGCCCGCCTGCTTTGCGGCGTCGATGGCGTTCTGGCCCACGGTGGTCTCGCGAGGGTGCATCGGGGGGCCGATGTGGACCAGGGCGTTGCAGCCCTCCAACGCGCCGGCCAGCTCGTCGGGACGGGTCAGGTCGGCGACGACGGCCTCGCGGGCGCCGTAGGAACGGGCTTCTTCGAGACGGGCACCGGAGTGCACCAGGGCGCGCACGTCGTGACCCGCGGCGGACAGCGCGCGCAGGACGTGCCGACCGGTGGTACCGGTGGCGGCGGTGATCGCGATCATGGACAAGCCTGCCTTCCTGGTGCTGATCAAGCGGTGTTGGGGCTGGCGTCCGCGGGCGGGCGCCCGGTCCTTCACGGGCCCGCAGACCTGTGCCGAGGGCCCCGACCTCTGGCTCCCGCGCGCTGCCGGCCGGCCCGTTGTCAGACCCCGGCGCGGGCCTTGTTCTCCGCCTCCGACTCCTTCTCCCTGTCCGTGTTCGCCGCGCGCAGGGCACCCCTGCTCCCCTTGCGGTCGGCGATGAGGAGGAGGCCCAGACCGCCCAGGACCCAGGCACCCAGGGTCAGAGCCGGAGTGGCGGCGCCGTTGCCGTCGAAGAAGGCGTTGGCGCGCAGCAGGCTGCCGGTCGCGCCCGGCGGCAGGATCTGGCCGAGGGTGGACCAGCCGGTGGGCAGCCAGTGCGGGCCGGTGCTGAGGGCGGACAGCGGGTTGCCCATGAGCATCATGACGGCGCTGCCGATGCCGATGCCGGCGAATCCCATCAGGGATTCCAGGCCGATGAACGTGGTGGCGAGGGCCGCCATCCCCAGGCTGAGACCGAGTGTGGTGAGGGCGAAGTTGCCGTCCACGGTACCGGTGGCGAACTGGAGGAACGCGGTGATCGCGGTACCGGCCACGAGAGAGAAGGCGATGACACCGGCCACACGCGTACGCAGCCCACGGTGTCCCGGGAAAAGACGGGTCAGGACGATGGCAGGGAACAGACTGCCGAGGATCATCGGCAGTGCCGCGGCGGAGAGTCCGGCACCGCGGGGGTCGTCCTGCGTGAAGGGGACGAGGTCGTGGACGGTCGTCGTGGCGTGCTGCCGCTCGGCGACGGCGTCCGCGACGGCGGTCAGCGCGGCGGTGGCCGAGGGGGCTCCCGCGGAGGCCGTGTAGAGCTCGATGCCGCCGTCGCTGACGACCAGGCCTCCGACGACGTCGCGGTCCTGGATCGCGGCGGTGAGGGCGGTGGTGTCCGGATAGGCGGTGACGTGCCACTGGTCGTCGTCAAGTGCCTTGTCGATACTGTGGGTCGCGGCCTGCGACCCGGTGACACCGACGGGAACAGCGTGGGGACCGCTGTTGACGCTGGGCAGGGCGAAGGCGGTGAGCATCAGGGTCACCAGGGCGGCGAGCCCGACGATGATCACCATGAGCCTGCGTGCGGTGCCGGGCGCGGGCCCGGGCACGGTCTGCGTGGACATGGGTGGACTTCCTTCCGGCCCGCCGACCAGAAGGTGGGCCGAGGGCTTGTGCGTGGTGCCGGTGGTGCCGAAGAGGGCGGGCACAACCCGGCCCGCTGCGCTGCAGGGGCAGATGGCGGCTGGCCGGC
>Ga0164243_10011414_pt1 | contig 12672 bp, 3 predicted proteins | sample OricompcompostOP_FD_108781 | JGI IMG/M metagenome (GOLD analysis project Ga0164243, IMG submission 108781) | Organic Plus compost microbial communities from Emeryville, California, USA - Original compost - Organic plus compost (OP) | ecosystem: Engineered > Solid waste > Mixed feedstock >...
ACGACTTCGACGTCGTCGTCAATGACGCCGGAGAAGCGCCGAGCTTCGGCGGGTCCACGTGGGACGAGGCCAACGGCCTATACGCAAAATACGAGCCAGTCTATTCTGATCTCTTCGCAGGCGCGGCGGCGTTTCGGGACAAGATTAGGGAGTTGGCTGACATAGCGGGGCGCCTAGCCGCGGCGTACGACGACACCGAGCGCGATGTCGAGAAGGACGCCGAAGCGCTGGCAACCCTGGTGGACGTCGACCTGCCCAGGCTGACCGACGCGATAGGCGCCGAGTTGGCGTAGCCGGCAACGCATCCTGGCAACGAAAGGAGCGGTTCTCTGTGTTGTCCGATGATGGTGAGCCGAGGTACGTCGACACGGACTGGCAGGAGCCGAGCTACCGTGATCCGGCGACGTTCCGGGAGCCCTCGCCACCGGCTGCCATCTTGAGTACGAACCTGCCCAACACTCGCCTGCTGGTGCAAGAGTACGACCTGGACGCCGATCAGGTATGGAGATGGGTACTTCAATCGGTCGTCGAGGGGCCCACGATTGACAACGTCGACGCCACGGTGCGGAGACTGTGGAGGCTCGCCGACGCCTTGGGCCGCGTCCACGGTGACCTGACACGGCTGGTCGGCGTCCTGACAGCTGACGGCCAGCAGGTGTGGTCGGGCCACGCTCAGGTTGCGTTCAAGGAGGCCGCAGACAAGCTGCTCACGTTCGCCCTCAAAATACAAGACGCGGTCCTGGGCATGACGCAGCACGTGCCCGAAGCCATCCGGTATCGGTTCCCGGACGGCATCCAGCGCGCTAGCCTGCACTGGGTCACGGACGGCCTGGCCGAGTCGATGAAGAAGGTCCGCCATATCCTGCTGGAGGAGGTGCCATACAAGAATTACACCAACAATGGTGCCGAATGGACAACGATTGGGATCCAGGAGTACAAGTTCGACGAGGACCAGTACTGGCTCGAGTACGCTAAGAACCGGTGGGTTATCGTCAACCACGTCTCGGTTGGACGGGGCGGCCTGCATTCTTACGAACGCACATTGACCGTCGGCGAGCTCGACGCTGCCATCAAATCATGGTCGTCGTGGCTTTGGCCATTCCTGGACAGAGATGCGGTCGTGTCGTGGATGGAGCGGGAGAAGGTCGCCTTTCTCAACCGCCAGCAGAGAGTGTTGTTCAATACGCTGGCCACCGCGCTGAGCATGGATTACGCCCACTACTACCGCTACATTCCTCGGGTGCCGACATGGGAGTCTGACGGCACACCGGTAGCGCCGTCCGACCTTCCGCTGCCGACGCTGCCGCCTTCGGGCCTGACCGACCCCTCGTTCGGCACGGCCGCGTTGGACGGGGCCCTCTCGGCCGGCTCGTCCCTGTCACCGCCCTCGCTGGAGGGCATGTCGCTGCCAGGCGTGGGTGGAGGTGACCTGAGCTCGCTAAGCTCAGGTGTTCCCCTGACACCACGCATGGTCCCCTCGTCCGGAGTGGACATTCCGACGAGCCTAGCCGGAGTCCCGTCGCTGTCTGGCCTCGTGACGCCAACCTGGGCGACGCCGAGCCTCTCGCCGGGACAGGGCCTGCCGAGCCTCGGGTTGCCGGGCTCACTGGACGTGACCGGCGGATCGGGTGTGAACGTGCCGGGCCGGGTCGGCGGCGGGGTTGTCGGTCCGGCGCCGCTCAGCTCGGGTACCGGCCTGATCCGGGGGCAACCCCTCGGCACGATGCCCATGCTGCCGCCGATATACCCGCCACTAGGGGCGGCCGGCGCTCGCGGGCCGAACGATGAGGCTAACGGCTCGGGCCTGACCGAGGACGACGACTTCTGGGTCGAGCGCACCACCTGCCCACCGCCCGTCATCGGCGCGGTCGAGGACTGATCCTCGGTCTGGCCATCAGCGAAGGATGTCATTGTGAAGGACCGTCCCATCTCCCATTTGCGAGCGGAGTTCGAGCACCTCGCCACGGAGTACGACCGGGCCCGGCGGCACCTGCAGACGATGCAGGAGAGGCTGCAGGCGTCATCCAGCACGGCCAAGTCGGACGACGGCCTCGTGAGCGTCACCGTCGGGCCGCGCGGCAACTTGACGAAGCTGGAAATACATGCACGTGCCTATAAGCGTTTAAGCCCGTCAGAATTGGCCGAGTCAATCGTGAAGACTGCCGATAAGGCGGTGGGGCAGGCGGTGGCCGAGTTTCAGGAGCTGCTCAAGCCCTTCGTGACCACGGATGTGCCGCTGGAAAAGCTGCTGCGTGGCGAGGTCGACATGATGCAGCACCTGCGCGTCAGCATGCGCGGGATATCGCATAGTGACACGTCGATTCCGGAGTGGGGATCGGCATGAGTGGCGAGCGCATCGCGACCGACCTCGAAGGACTCTCCACGGCTTATCGGCCCATCGAGGGCGCGCAGGAGGATCTCTCCGACGCCTTCGAGGGATTGACGTTGATACCGTTTTGGGGCGATTGCAAGCTGAGCATCGACTTCGCGTTGAACTTCCTGCCCGCGTTGCAGGTCCTCTTCGAGGGCGCGGCACAGCTCTGCCAGAGCTTGACGAGCATGGTTACCGCGGTCCGCGACCTCTACACCATCGCGCAGAACTCGGAGTACGCGGTGGCGAACATCGCGAACACCACGACATCGACGACTGGCATCCACCGCTGAGTGAGGGGCGCCCGTGTTGGACCCGCGCGACGTGCAGCCGTGGATACCGCAGGGCTTTGCCGACTGGGTGTACGAGTGGACGACCGGCGTCTTCCCGCGCGCGAGCGAGAACGGCGCCAGCGACTTCGTCCGGGAGCTGAACCGGCTTGCCGAACGCATCGAAGGCATCGCTGGGGGTAACTTCCATGGCGCGGTGAAAGTCAACGCCTCCATGGTCTCCATGTCGCAGGAGCAGTTCAACGCCTTCATAGCGCCGTTCTTCAGCGGAAGAGATCCGGTCTACCATGCGCTCTGGCAGCAGGTCATGGGCCTGGCCTACGCGTCGCAGTCGTTCTCACGGGACACGCTCTACGCCAAGCTCCAGGTCAACATCCAGACCGTATCTCTCGTGCTCGAGGCGCTCATCGCGCTCGCCCTGTTCTACTTCACCAACGGCGTGAGCCTCGGCTGGTTCCTGGTGCGGGGACTGGCGCGTCGCGTGTTCCTGATTCGCCTGATCGAGGCGCTTGCGGCCGAGATCGCCGAAGAGGCGTTCATGAACCTTGCGACCGAGGGTGCCATCCAGTCGGCGATGGTGGCGAACGGCTACAACCTCGACTCTGGCGCCCTGGGACTCGCGGCGTTCAGCGGCGGCCTCGGCGGTCTGGTCGGTCATGGACTCGGGGAGTTCATTTCCAAGGGCTTAGGGCGTGCTGCCCGGGGAACCTGGCAGCACAACATCGCCGACGCGTTCTCGACGCTGCCCGGTGAGATCGGCCGGCAGGCCTTGGTGAACATGACGGCCGGCGCGGGCACCTGGGTGGTGCAGCCATTCTTCGGCCAGGAGCGGGGCGACTTCTGGGAGACGGTTGCCAGCGGCATGCGCGGCAGCCTGCTCTCGGGCGCGGCCTTCTACGTCCCCGGCCACCTGCAGCGGCACCGACCCATCATCGTGCTGCCGACGGCGGCCGGCTCCTTCACCGCGGTCCCGGTGCGGCACCGTGACGGCTCGACCACCCTGCGTCTGTTCAACGAGGAAGGCCTGCCGGTCGGACGAGCGACCTTCCAGTCCGACGGGCAGTTGCGCATCCAGTACAACGCGTTGACCCAGATCCTGACCAACCAGCCGGGCCAGCAGACCGTAGCCGTCACCGGAATCGACGCGACGACCGCAATGCCACTGTCGGGAGTGGACTCCGCCACGCCGCCGCTGGTCGGGCAACTGCACGGCCTGCGCGGCGAGAACGTGTTGACCTGGGACGTGCACACCGACGGGTCGGTGCGGCTGCGGGAGGAGCTGCAGGAGTTCGACGGTCTCACGCGTTTGCTGACCGATCAAGGCTGGTGGACTCCGCCGGCCGGTACGCACGTCTCGTTCGACGCCGACCACCAGGTGATCTACTCGGTGCAGCCGGTCACCGACGGGATGTCGGAGGGCGCTCAGGCTCTCCACAACCGACAAGCCTGGCATCTGCGCGACGCGGGCGGTCGCTTGGTCGCGGTCCTGCAGCCCGCCACGAGCGGGTACGCCGTCCAGCCGGGGCCGGCCACCACAGTCGTCGCGCGAAGCGACCACGTCGTCGTGCTGGAGCCGAGCGGCCCGGTGAACGGGGAAACCCAGCAGTTCGCGGTCCTGCCCGACGGCCGTGTCCTGCACGAGCGGGTACCGGCCGGCGCGGTCCGGGCAGGAACCAGGGCCGCGCCGGCGCTAGGCGTGGCCCCATCCGCGGCGGGCCTCTCGGTTGGCGAACCACAGGCCACGGTGGCGCCTCCGTCCACGTCCTCCGCTCAGCCGACCGCCATCGCACCGGGGCCCACCGCTCTGCCCACGACGAGCACGGCTGTGCGATCGGTGGGACATTCTCAGTCGGCGTCACCGGCACCAACGCCTATGCCGGCCGTTCCCAGCGGACAGATGGTCTCGGCGGTCGACTCGGCCGGCAGGATTGTGGACGGCCTGTCCAGCGCCCGCGAAGCCCTGGACGCCTGCCGCCAGCGGTGGGTGGAGTGCGGACGGCCGGATGGCGACTGGGCGGCGGCGCTGGACCAGGCATACGAGCTGCTCCACGCGGCGCACGAGGCGATACAGAACGACCTCCCGCCCGGCGAACTCGAGCACGCCCTGACCAGGCTGCGGTTCGCGGTCCTCGCCGTGGCGAACCAGCAGTCGCATCCAGAGCAGGCACAGGCGCTCGACCCCGCCCCGATCAGCGTCGTCAACGGGCTCGCGGCTACGGTGACCGCCTGGCGCAAAGAGCTGGCGGACCGGCTCGCCGTGCTATCGACTCAGGGCGGCACGGACGAGCTCCAGGCGATCGTCCACTTTGGCCCGGGCCGGGGTACGTACGACATCCCGGTGCGCCTGAGCGCCGACGGAACCGCCGTGGTCATCGACATCACCGGCCTGCAGGCACGCACGCCGCCGCACGTTCCGTCCGGCCAGAGCCTCACACCGGAGCGGTTGGCCCATACCCAGGTCACCGAGCAGCTCGTCCAGTTGGCCCGCACCGCCGGCTTTCAAACCGTCACGATGCGGCCGACCGTGACCGGTGACGCCGTGGCCGGCCGACCGGGCACCCTGCCCTTCACCCCCGGCGCGCAGTCGGAATATATCTACACACGCGATGGTAATGCACTCCTGCGCTACGACCGCGACGGGGGCGAAGTCCGGGTGTTCCTCGTCGACCCGGACTGGTTCACCAGGGACGAGCACGACATCAACGTCGAGTTGCGCGTCCCCTACCCGGACCGACCGGTCAACGGCGGGGTCCTCCTCCTCGTGTTCACGCTCGCCGATGACAAACCGACGGTGCTGGCCCCGGTGGCCAGCACGCTAGGCCCACCCGGAGGCGAGGCCCCCGACGCCTCCGCTCAACTCGTCGCCACCCGGACGAGAGCATTGGCGGAGGAGGCCAGACACGCCGCCGACCGGGCTCGCAACCGCGCATTGGCGTACGGCGAGGCGAGAAGTGACCTCTACGGCGCGCAGGACGAGGTCCTGCAGGCGGCCAGCGCGGTCGAAGGCGGGGCGGCTGCCCTGGAGCGGGCCCTGCAGCGCGGTGAGCCGGTCGGCCCACTTCAGTCCACACTGGAACAGGACCTTCTGCCTGTTCTCGACCGGGCACTGGAGGATCTCGTCGCTGCGGCCAACCCCCCGGTCGACCAGGTGTCGGTGCCGTCCGAGTCCGCTCCGGCTGAATCGCCGCCGGGCGTGGCTCCGGTCGAGTCCGCGACGCCGTCTGCCGAGCCTGTGGTGACGGCCATCGACGCGCCGGCCCAGCCGTCGCCGCCTGTTACGTACCGGCCGGTTTCGTACATCGGTGGTGGTGGCGAGCCTTTGAGGATCATGCCGTCGGACCCCTCATTGCGTGGCAAGCGCATCCCGTTTGACCAACTGCCCCTGTACGAACAGTATCGCCGGCTCGGGTCAGCGACTTGGCAGGAGGGCGAACGCTTCGTGCGCAAGCTGTTCAACGCGCTGCCCAAGGTTGACGTCGCGACGTCACCGGATATCCACAGAAAGCCATCGATCATCGGCATGTCCGAGAAGGAGGCGAGGCAGGCCCACGAAGTCGACGCGGCATCGTTTGAGGTCGTACTGGACCCGGGCCAGTGGGGTTTCACTTCTTGGCGGGACCGCATTTTCGACGGGCTGCTCTGGGAGGCTGTCGAGGTTCCTGACGACAACGTCTGCTGGATACGACAACGAGGCTCGCTGGAGGTCAAACACTACCTTCGGTTCCGCCACGGTCACTCGGGACCCGGGCGAGTTCCGCTCAGACCAGAGATCCAGAAAGAACTCGTCGATGACTACTTTTACAAGGAGGCCGGGCTCGAGCCTCTGTGGGTCTTTACCATGGCACCGCCCAGCGATCAGCTTGCTCAGGCGCTGCGCGATCTCGGTATTCCCTTCACAGTGCTGGCACCGGCCCGCCGCACGAAGGCAGATGGCGGCCCGACGGCGGATGCCGCCGACTTCATGAAGTGGGTCAATCGTGAACTGCGGCGACACTCAGCCGAGTCAGCTTCCACTCCCCAGCCGGGCGACGGTGTCGCAGCGGCTAGCGAGGTCGGGCCGCCGGAGCGGCCGGCTGACTCGGGGCAGGCCGACCTGAACGAGGGGCTTCCGGCGCTGCGCGAGACCGCAGGGCCGGAGCGGGACACGGCGGCTCCGGCACAGGTCTCACTGCCGGCATTCGCGGCGTCTTCAGCCGCCGCGACGCAGGAGCTGATCGACCGAGCCAGGACCGCCGCCGGCACGGCCAAGGACCAGATATGGCATTACTTCTATGCATTCGGGTACACCGCCGGCTACGACCACAGCCGCACGGAGGACGTCCTGGCCGCAGCCAACGCGGTCGACCGTGGGGCGAATGCCCTGGCGCAGGCCCTGCAGCGCGGTGAGCCGGTCGACCAGCTGCAGTCCACACTAGAGCAGGATCTCCTGCCGACCCTCGACCGGGTCGTGAATGATCTCGCCGCAGCCGCCGGCCCCTTGGTGAAGCAGGAGCCGACATCTGTCGAGGCAGCGCTGAGCGCGACCCCGCGGGCTTTTGCGGAGCAGGTCGATGGGGAGGGCTCGGCATCCGTAAGTCCGGCTGACGACGGATCTGCGCCGGGACCGGCCCGCAGCGCCAGCGCCGAGGCCATCGATGACGTTTTGAGCCGCGCGGCCGCGTTCATCGCCGGCGCGAGTCCAGCATCCGCGTCGCCGACCACTAGGCGGTTCCTCGGGCAGCTGATCGATGGAGAGGCCGACGCCCACCGTCTCCTCGCCGAAGCCGTCGCGGCCTTGGCTGCCGATATCGGCGCTGACAAACCGCCGGTGGATCGGGTGCCCGCACGAGTCGCTGGAGCGGTGCAGGCCATGGCGGCCCTCCATCAGCATCCGGACTCGTCGAGTCAGGTCCGGGAGGCGGTCGAGGACATCGTCCGTGATCTGCTGGCGGTACGGCCCGACCTGCGCGCCGTGTTGGCGCGGCTGGAGGATCCGGCGGGTCCCTTGGTGCTTCGAGTGGTTCAGAACAGGACGAACTCGATGCGGGTCGTGGACCCCGCTCCGGATCTACGGCCAGCAATGTACGAGGAATGGTTCCTGGTGCTTCACAACTCGTTGGCCGTGCTTGAGGTGGCCGAGGCGACGGAGAAGAGTGTCGTCGTGGACGTGCCTTACGTGGCGTGGGCGGCGCGGGTACTCGCCGCCCGGCTCGCTGGCGCGGTCGAGGCGCTGACAGCTCGCGCCGAAGAGAAGCAGCTGGCGTCGGCAACCGCGAAGGCCAAGCTGTCGGCCGACTCGTCGGCAGAGACGCCTGAGCGGCAGCTGGCTGAGCGGGCGGACCGGCAGCACGAGGCGTATCAAAGGGCGGCCGTGGCGGCTCGCGAAGCGGAACAGGCGTACGTCACATTGACCGCGGCACTGAGAGCGGTGGCTGACCGGCAGGTAGGAATGGCCGAGGTAGTGGCGGCGGACCGGGCCGCGCGGGAAAAGTACGACATGTACCTGCAGCGTCTGCTGGCGGCGGGGCCGGCATTGCCGGCGTTGCACAACGCAGTGCCGGCCGGCAACCTGCCGTTTGTCCAGCAGATGGCCGACCATCTTGCGCAACTGCCGGAGCTGGCGGGCAACCGGTTGACCGTTCCCTATGTGCTGGAGGAGGTGCTGCGGGCCGAGTTCCGCCAGGCAAGCTCCCCTGATGGAGTTGTACTGCGTTCGGGCGGAGTGGAGGTGAGAGTCCGGCTGCGGCTCACCGACGCGGTAGAGGTGATCAACCCAACGTTGACCTCTGATCAGATGATCCTGGGCCAGTTCCCGCAGCAGGGTCGGCCCACGACAGCGGTTGTGAACCAGAGCGTAGGCGGCTCGGTAAGGGTGCCAGTGTCGAAGGCGGTCGCCGGCGTCGTGAAGTTGTTCATCCCAGAGCTCGCTTCGACGGTCGAGGCGGTGCCGGAGGTGGTCTCGGCCAACGTTACTGGCGATGCCAGCCGCGCCTACTCCTACTCCGCGTCCTTTGCCGACTACAACCAGACGGGATCGGTGGTGGACAACCGTGGCCCGTCGTCGCTCTATGTCGTGTCGGTCGAGGCGTCGGTCGCTGTGCGCCGTGCCGGCTACGACGCCGACTCGCAGTGGCAGCGGGAGGTAGCCGCCGGCAGGGCGGGCGAGTCGGCGTGGGAGCACCGAGCCTCGTTCGGTGGCACCGGGTCGCGGGATGGCCTGATGGAGATCTGGCTGCAGCACGCATACACGGAACCGACGCTGCCGGCGACCGTGACCAGAGACGCGGTGCGATACGGCGATTCGCGCCTCGACTTCCCGCGGCATGTCGTCACCGGCATGACCGGGCTGGACCACCTTGGCGATCTGGTGCTGAACCAGGTGCCGCAGCTGTACTGGGACGCGTTGACGGTGGAGCAAATCCGAACCGGGCTGAACGCCGTCGCGGCACGACTGGATGTCGCGGTCAATGAGGACAGCGCACCGGGCGCGGACAACGACGGTTACTGGTTTCCGGTCATGCACAAGGGCGCGCCCGTCGGGATCGTCCGAGTTCGTGGGCATCTGCTCGAAGGAGACACCGGGCAGATCCTGGCCACGCCGATCGGCAGCGCCAGCAACGAGATGCACCAGGAGCGCCTGGAGATCACGTTCTCGCCGATGACAGGCGCGGCGACGGCGAGTACCGCGTGGCAGATCGGTGGAGACGGGGGCGTCTCGCTGGCGGCACCCGGTCCCGACCGGGCCAAAGCTACTGTAGGTGCCTCCGGGTCCCTGAGGCGATCGGCGTCGCACTCGATCGGCGTAGGTGGGACGCCGATCTATGTCAAGGTGCAGCGCTACGCCGGCCGGACTCAGGCGTACCAGATGACGTTCGTCCTGGAGGCGGCGTTCGAGTCGTTCCAGCCCGGCGCTCGACCGCCGAAGCCGGTGGCGGTGGAGAGTCAGGCGCTCATCCGGATGCCGGAGCCGGACGCGTTCCTGTTCGGCTTACCGGTCGACGCCCGCGCGTACACCGATGGAAAGCTACGCGGACTGGGGTACCGGATGCCCACGGAAGGGTATGACACGACGTGGCCGTCGTGGCTCGGCACCAGCGGGGCTGGGAACTCGACGATCCGCGACGTGCGAGGGCTGGATGCCATCTACGGCGAACTCGAAGGCCATCTCATCGCGGAAGGACTCCTGCCAGAGCGCGACGAGAACCGGGCACCGATCTGGTCGCTCGACCCCGGCATCAGAGAGGCACAGTTGCACAACCTGCGCGAGGTGTCCGAACAGTTCAACCCCCATAGTCTGGCCGGCCGGTTCGATGTGGCGGCCCAGTCGGGTGTGCTCCTCGAGCTGATCAAGCCATGGCCTAGCGTTGGCAGCACGCTTCTGTCGGTACCCCAACGAGTCACCTACCGCGTGCGCATTCAGATGAACCCGGATGCGGCTCTGTTCAAGGGGCTGACCGACGACGAAAAGATCGTCACCCTGCCTATCGCGTCGGAGTCGTTCAGCCGTACGAGAAGCGTGTCTCGAGCCCACACCGTCATCAAGCCGGCGTTACAGCTGAGCTCCGAGCCGGGCGTGGGCCTCGAGCCGACCGAACTAGGCCTGAGTTTCAACGTCACCGACAGCCGCAGTGGCAGCAGCATCGACGGAAGTACCGTCAATGATGTTTGGCTGACCGAAGCCACGGGCCCGGCGGCTGTGTTCGACATGCCCTTCACCATCGTCGTCACCAACCTGACCAGCGAACAATCCTGGACGGGGCCCGGCTCGGCCGAGATCCTCATCCCGGCCGATCATCTCGACATCAGCAGGCGGGCCAAGCGCGAGACGAAGTCCCATACCCCAGCTTCCAAGACGATCATGCGCCGGGCCAAGGTGATTCACATCGACGCGAGCGATCTGGTCGCAGCCGCGAACACGGTGTTGAACGGACTCGCCGGACCAGGCTCAGCCGTCGGGGGGCAGATCGCCTCACTGACCAACGCTCGCACGCTGGCTACCCACCTCAAGGAGATGCTCGACGGCGACTTCCGCACAGACTTGCTCGTCGACTCCCGCGGCCTGCGCCCGCGCCGGACCTGGCTCGCCATCGCTGCGGCGACCGCCGGCGTTGTCGAGCACCTCGGCAGTGTCGGCATGGTCACTGGCGACTTCAACTTCACGCTCCAGTCCTTCGGCGTTACGCGCGGCGACTCCCGGACAGTCGCCATTGATGGGTCACTGAGTGTGACCTACGGCGACTACGACCCGTCGTGGGAAGCCGGCGGGCGTGGAGGTGCCACATGGTCAGAAACGCAGAGTCGCTCACACACCGACCAGGACATCTCCGGCCTGGAGCAACTCGCCATCGGGCTCGGCGACGCCTACGTATTCAAGACCACCCTGAGGTACACCGTCACCGGCGGAACGACGGAACAGAGCGCGAACGTGAGCGGAACCGTCGTGTTCGTCCTCTCCGAGCACGAGGCCTTGCGCCACTACGCGAATGGAGACTTGCCCGTCGGAATCGAGACGATCACCAATGTCCTTGAGCGGTGGCGTGAGGATCAACTTGAGATCGATCGAAACGTTCTCGTGAAGACCATTGACCGATACGTTCGGGAACCCGGGGACGACAGGCCGGAGCGTGAGGGCAGGGCCACGGAGCTCTACCCCAAAGTGGCCGCGCTGTTCCCCGACGTGGGTACGGACAACCGGAGAAACCCGGTGGAGGCGATCCACCAACTCGCCATCGGCGGGCACCTACCGAAACCCGCCCACCAGGCCCGCACCCTACCCGACTACCTCGTCGAGGCGATCGGCAACACCCCGATCGAGTCCGCCGAGCTTCTTGACGACGAGGGTCGACCCATCTCGCTCTTGAACGCCGTGTTGAATGCGGTCAACGAGGTGGCCCCCGGCGCGGTCGACCGGCTGCCCGGGCTGCGCGAAGGACTACGGAGCCAGCTCGGCGGCACACGATGGTTCGGTAGCGGCCACGCGCACACCATGGTGCAACCCCACGGGCTTGTCTTCCGGGTCCGGGTGCCCGTCGGTGTGCTGTTTGCCGAGGATCTGGTCATCCGGTTGACGATGAGACGTGGCAAGGCCGAACACCAGGAGCGGCTCCCGAACCTCGGCTTCGAATCCCAGCGTTACCGCTACCACGAGGTCACCGACGTCTTGGCGCTCGACCACAGCATCGGTGGCAACCTGTCCGGGAATAGCGAGGTCGTCCCAGCCGGCGATGCCGAACACTCTCTCCACCCCGGCGCGTCGACATCGCGGACTCGCCGTAGCGACGCGACTGTGGGCGTGCAGACGACCACGCTACAACACTGGGGGAACTTCACCTCCGGCGCTGACCGCTTCGCGGAACCCATCGAAGTCACGATCACGGTCCAGCGCATGCTCTTCAGCAGACTTTCGGAGAACCCTGTCCTTCGATGCTTGGTCAACCTGCGGCCGCGGGAAGTCGAGAGAGTCCTGCCCGGACAATGGTTCCGACTCGTACCCAATGACGTCGTTGGCGAGGGCCCGCGACTGCAACCGCCGCACGATGCCGGCTTTGCCACACGGGCGCCCTGGCCGGATGTACGCGTCGTCGAGCGCCTTCCGACTGGCGCGTTCGTCGTCTCCAGCGGAGGTTCACGGAACCTGCTCGGCCCGCTCAAGGAAGGCCTGGAGCGCCGCAGCATGCTCGGCGCCCACGGACTCGACCAGCGGAACCTGAATAAGCTCGAGAACGCCCTGAGCGCGTCGAACTGGGGGGCTTTGCTCCCGGTCATGGCGCGCCCCGAAGGGCACGAGCTGCTCCGGCTCGCCGACCCCCGTGACCCAGGTCGCGAAGTTGTCGTCCACGTCAAGGCCCGCCTGTATGACCTGCGCGTCACCCACGGCGTGATCCCCAAGAATCGCATCGGTACCGTCAACCGCTACCAGCAGCTCATCAAACACGGCACCAGCGAAGGTCGTTTGCTGCCCGTCACCTTCGATGTGGGCGGCGATGCCAGCCTCTCGCTCGGAGGCGTGGACATCCTTCCACCCATCGAGGG
>Ga0164243_10011415_pt1 | contig 12672 bp, 9 predicted proteins | sample OricompcompostOP_FD_108781 | JGI IMG/M metagenome (GOLD analysis project Ga0164243, IMG submission 108781) | Organic Plus compost microbial communities from Emeryville, California, USA - Original compost - Organic plus compost (OP) | ecosystem: Engineered > Solid waste > Mixed feedstock >...
ATTTTTCTTCATAAAGAAATTAGTGAAAGGCAAAAATAAAGAGGAGATTTTAAAAAAGAGATATCAAACTGTTAAATAAAAAAATATATCAATATATATATGCTTAATTCCCGATATCGACCACGAATCTCCAGTTCCCCCGGTTATTTTTCCGCCAAATGGAGCAGTAATTACCTTTTATAGAGGTATCGGTAGTGTTATATGTATAGGTACCGTAAGTATAGCCCAGTTCGCCGGAGGCGGCCACATCGGCAAATAATGGTTTCCAAGTCAAGGTAGCCCCGCTGTCCGAAGTTGCAGCTAAGATTGCCAAGGCATCTTTTCCTTTTACGGGCGGCTTCCCGGCCCTAATCAGGGTACCATCTGTACTATCGATATATGATAAAAAGGCCTTTTTATGGCCAATACCCGCCGAAAGCGCAGAAAAACTACTATCTGCCGCCATCAGTTCTTTTCGTAAGGCATCCCTGCCGGCGGCTGTACGCTGCACCCGCTGCTTACAGGATAAGGCTGTAAATAGTAGCAACAAAAGTAATACCTGGGATAACTTCATGGGTCAGCTGATTTATTATTACAATAAAAACGCCTTGTACTCATAAAATTGTACAAGGCGTAAAAAGTTCTGACAAAAAAAGTATTACAGGTGTAATTTATCTTTTTTAGCCATCAGTTCATCAACTGTTTCTTGGTACATTTCGTCCGGAACACAACAGTCAACCGGGCAAACGGCCGCGCATTGAGGTTCTTCGTGGAAACCTTGGCATTCTGTACATTTATTCGGAACAATGTAATAAGTATCTACGCTAATTGGTGCATTTCTTTGATCAGCATCCATCATAGAACCGTCCATTAGTGTAAACGCACCTTTTACTGTAGTACCATCGGCCAAAGCCCATTCTACACCACCTTCATAAATAGCATTATTGGGGCATTCCGGTTCGCAGGCACCACAGTTTATACATTCGTCAGTTATCTTAATTGCCATGATGTTAATTTTTATAAATTGATAGTAAAGCCGTTAATTCAGGACAAAAATAAAATATATCCTATTTAAAACATCAATTATTTGAAATAATAGTCTACAAAATAGGTAAACTTTTTGATTCGCGGGGAAGCTATTAACTTTGCGGTACATTTGCATTCGCTAAGAATAGCGTTTGATTCAATTTAAATACTTACATGGATATCAAGGAAAAAGTTGCTGCGCTGGTACGTTTAGGTAATTACTTGGCCAATGATGGCTTAACAGGATCGGAAGGCCCGTACGGGGAAAGCGCTTGGCAGGTCGCCAAAAGGAAAGCCACGCATGCCAACGGTTGGTTTACCCCAGAATTTATTGACCTTTCCGTTCAAAATATATGTCAACATTTCTTGCAAGAAGAGCTTTTGCAAAATTGGCTCTTGCATTACCCCGGCGCCGGTCAACCGGGAGTTGTCAAAACGATAGGCGTGGTGGCTGCCGGGAACATCCCCCTGGTGGGTTTCCACGATTGGATGTGCGCCTTTTTGAGCGGCCACCGCTTGAAAATAAAGTTATCCAGTAAAGATGATATCCTGATGAGGCATATCATTGAAACGATGTCTTCCTTCTACCCGGGGCAACACACGGAAGTCGCGGAAGTATTAAAGGGCTGCGATGCTTACATCGCTACGGGCAGCAATAACTCTGCCCGCTATTTCGAATACTATTTTTCCAAGTACCCCCATATTATCAGGAGAAACCGTACTTCCGTTGCGGTCCTCACTGGTGAAGAAACGGCGGAAGAATTATCTTCGCTAGCTGATGATATCATGATGTATTTCGGCCTGGGATGCAGGAATGTAACCAAGGTATACGTTCCGCGTGATTACAATTTCGAACCCTTGCTCAAGGCCCTCGAAAAATATGCATACCTCGCGGATCATCACAAGTACAAGAATAATTATGATTATAACCTGGCCTTGTTATTACTCAACAACCAGTTTTATATGAGTAATGACAACATCCTGATGCAAGAACAGGAATCTATCTTTTCTCCATTAAGTGTATTGCATTACGGTTATTATGATGACCAGCATGACATCACTGCAAACTTGCAACAGCACCCTGATGTCCAATGCTTGGTTTCCCGTGCCACGGTTATGTTCGGGAAAGCGCAGGAACCTTCCCTCTCTGATTATGCCGATGGGGTTGATACAATGCACTTCCTAAGTACTTTATAACAAATTGTCTGAAATATTGTTAAGTTGTCAGGGCTGTACATTAAAAATGTCAGCCCTTTTTCATGCAGATATTAATGTGACTTTAACGATTAATATAAAATACTGTTAAAGTGTCTTGTCCTAAGACCTAATGATTAAACTACACGTTTAAATTTGTATCAAAGAGCATAGAATTTGATGGAGTTATAGAGCACGAATATTATTTAACTTTTTAAAACAACCCTAATCATATGACATTCAAACAAGTTTTAGCGACCGTTCTAATTGCCGGTGCTACTTCTGTGGCTAGCGTGTTTGTTTATAACAAGTATTTTGAACAACGCAGCCCGGGTATTTACCAGAACGGGTCGACCAATATCCCTGTAAATTATACTAGTTACATTCCAAATGCTATCAAGACGAATGATAGCAATAATACACTATTCGATTTCACATACGCTTCGAAAGTCGCGGTACCCGGCGTGGTGCATATCAGGACCAAGACCAACCCGCGCCAAGTACAAAATTCTAGAAGACAAGCCAGCCCGTTGCAACAACTCTTCGGTGATGATGATTTTTGGGATGAATTCATGGGCAATAACCAACGGAAATATTATATCCCGGGACAAATGGCTTCCGGGTCAGGTGTAATAATATCAGATGACGGGTATATTGTAACCAATAACCACGTCGTTGATAATGCAGATGAAGTAACCGTAACTTTAGCCAATAGCAATAGAACGTATACAGCAAAAGTGATCGGTACCGATCCTTACACCGACTTGGCCGTTATTAAAATCGACGCCAAGGATCTGCCCTACCTCGTATATGGCAACTCGGATGATGTGCAAGTAGGACAATGGGTATTAGCCGTAGGGTATCCCTTAAACTTGGAAACTACCGTTACCGCGGGTATTGTCAGCGCTAAAAGTAGAACGATCGGTATCAACAAGGTAGGAACCAGCAATATTAGCCCGATCGAATCCTTTATCCAAACGGATGCCGCGGTAAACCAAGGTAACAGCGGTGGAGCATTGATTAATACCGGCGGCGAACTCGTGGGTATCAACTCCGCGATTGCTTCGCCTACGGGATCATTTGCTGGGTATTCATATGCCATTCCCGTGAACTTGGTGAAGAAGGTCGTAGCGGATATCATGCAATACGGCAGTGTACAGAGAGCCTTTCTTGGTATCAGTTACTACGATCCCAACAAGATAAGTGATAGCGATGCGAAGGAATTAAATATCCGTAAAGATGTTAACGGGGTCTTGGTGGCCAATGCACCCGATGGCGGGGCTGCCAGCGCCGCGGGCATCAAGGAAGGAGATGTAATTACGAAGATCAACGGTATCAATACATTGGGAATACCGCAGATGACCGAGCAATTAGCGCGCTACAAACCGGGGGACAAAGTAAGTGTAACTTACCTGCGGGATAACAAGGAGCATACTGTCAACGTTCTATTAAAGAACCGCGCGGGCACCACCGATATTGTAAAAAGTTACGCGATAGACAAGCTCGGCGCCGAGTTATATACAGTGCCGGCAAATAGGGCTTCGCAATTCGGGTTAAACGGCGGTGTATTAGTCGGCAAAATTAGTTCCGGCATAATCCGCAACCAAACAACCATGCGTCCAGGTTTTATTATCATCAAGGCAGGAGATTCCCAGGTTACCAGCTTGGAAGATCTGCAAAACGCATTGCAGGAAAACAGCAAGATCCGTTTAGAAGGAATTTATGCTAATAATTCCGGCAACGGCGTATATTATTATGATATCAACACCAATAATTAGATAATCAAAGAATTTTCATATAGGTTTTATAGGTTAGGATGAATGGCCCCAGGTTTATACCGGGGCTTTTCTTTAGGCACGAAATAAAAGTAAACGGGTACGTTTTTTAAACGTACCCGTAATAATTTTAGGTGGATTTTGAATACCGCTTTCTTGAAGGTGGCAGCTTTATGAATATTTACAAAGTAAAATTTACCTTATCAACCTTGTTTATATTATTATAAATTGATCACACCTTTCAACTGGGTAAAAAATTCGTCTTTTTTCCTGGACGAAATAGGGATATTCTTCTGGTCGCTCATTACTACAGCCGTTCCAAGCCCCTTTATAATTTTCACGATATGGTGAATATTGATCAGGAATGACTTGTGTACCCGGTAAAAACCTTTATCCGATAACATCTCCTCGTATTCTTTCAGGGATTTCGAGATCAGGTGATTAACGTTGTTGATGAGTTGAATCTTGGTGTAACTATCGAAGGCTTCACAATAAATGATGTCCTTAAGATCAATTACATTGTAACCGTCATTTACCGGGATGACGATCTTAGAAAAGGCGTTGTCGTTGTTTTTCACGTAATCTTTCAAGATAGACGCCAGTTCATTGAGGCGCCCTTTCTTGCTTTTCTTTACTTTTTCCAACGCATCTTCGACCTCGCTCACTTTAATCGGCTTTAGCAAATAATCCAGCGCTGCAAACTTAATAGCTTGCAAAGCATATTCTTGAAAAGCAGTGATGAAGATTACTTCGAAGTTCAGGACAGGGAACATTTCCAATAACTGGAAGCCGTTGTGCGGAGGCATTTCAATATCCAGGAACAACACATCGATCGGATTATTCTTGATCATTTCTGCGGCTTCATGGATATTTTGCGCTTCCCCTATAACCTTCACATCCTTACAGTAATTCTCCAAAATGTTTCGAAGGATATGTATATTGCGGACCTCATCGTCAACAATGGCAGCTTTAATTATACTCATAACATCTTTACAATGGGAATTAGGATTTCAACCAAGGTACCATCCTTGCTGCTGAATCCAGAGTTAAATTTATCAATTATTTCCAATTTTCCAACACTTCCATTAAAAGATTTTATAATCTGCAACCTTTCCTTGATCACGCTTAATGCCGTCGATTCGTGCTTCATTAGCTTACCAGTCTTGATACTGTTGGAGCGATCCCAACCGATACCATCGTCTTCTACCGTGCAATATAATATGTCTTCTTTCATCCAAAATTTTACATCCAGTTGCCCGCTGCCGTTCTTGGGAGCTAACCCATGTTTTATGGCATTCTCGATAATTGGTTGTATCAGCATGGGCGGAATATAAACTGTATGGTCTTTCAATGCCGGCTCCAATTCAAAACGGTACATGAAAGAACTGGCAAACCTGATTTTTTCCAATTCCAAGTACCGGGTAAGAAAAGTGATCTCGTCATCCAGCGAAATATACGATTTCCGGGAATTATTGAGCATTTGCCGCATTAAGGTAGCAAAATCCGCTAAAAAATTCAAAGCCTGCTTTTCTTCCTTTTCCAGGATCAAATGCTGCACCGAATTTAAGGAATTAAAAATAAAATGCGGGTTCATTTGATTGGTCAACGCTTTTGCTTCCAATTCCGCTATCCGCCTGTTGTATTCTGTTTTACGCTTTTCGGCTGCCTTGATACGGGTAATAATAAACCGTAAAATCAAGGTCACGAGCAATAATCCCAGCACCAAAAGTATTCCCCGCGCCCACCATTGCTGGTACCACTGGGGCCGGATGATAATTGACAATACCAACGGCTTTCCCCATTCGCTTTTATACTTCTTCGCCCGGATCAATAATTGGTAATTACCCGGTTGCAGGTTCGGGTAAGGGATTATATTTGATTTAGTAGTTACCCACCCACGGGCAGAATCGTTGGAAAAGTTATATTGATATTCTACCAGGTCCGGCAAATCGAAGGCAATCGCGCCAAATTCCACTTCAAAAGATCCTTTCCGTTCAAAAAGATGCTCAAAACTGGATTGGTGCATATAATAGGTGCTGTCGCCATAGCGGATTACATCGAGGTAAATTTTAGGCGGTACGGAATCTACCGGGATGTTGTCTTCGCGGAAATAACAAAGCCCGTTAGAAGTCGCTATAAATAACGTATCGCCCGACTTGCATACATTCCGTACATCATCACTCATCAAACCATCATTGGAGGTTATTTTCGTAATAAATTCCAACTTGTTGACATCAATTACCGATACCCCTTTATTGGTAGCTACATACAACTTATCTTTCCCGTCGTAATAAAGCTGTTGACAGATATCGCTCGTTAATCCATCTTTCGTGGTAAATTGCTTGATTACCTTCCGGTTCTGCATTACGCAGATACCGTTGTCACTGGTGCCGATAAATAATTTATCGCCCACCCATTTTAAATCCTTGATACTATGTTTGAGCAAACTATCCGTTGCTGATAAACTTATAAAGGGAGCACCTTCCCTACCTTCGTACAAGCCGTTGTTACTCCCTACAAAATATGCCGAATCACCTACCGATGATATAGAGGTAATCAGGATATCGGCCGGGGCTATATCCTGGATACCGCCGGGGACGGTTACCACCCTGTTGTACGTTGCAATCCTAAGTTTGCCGGATTTACTGACATCTATATCGCGAACAGCTTTTATAGATTCCAGCAGGCGTGGTTTCTGCTGATCCAGCAGGAAACTGAACACGCCGTTGTCGGTACTGATTACAACTTCGTTATTTTTATATTGTAATATGCTCAAAATGCTATTACGGATGCCCGAAGAATCCAAGTTAAATTGCTTCGAGACACCGCGGTTATCGATCGTGTTAAGTATCCCCGCGTTCTGCCCGACAAGCAGCAGGTCGGATATCCTGCTATTTTTAAATACGCTGAAAACAGAATGGGAATATAAACCGTTGGTATTATCGAGGTAGCTGAAGTAGAAATTTTTATGAGGTATATAATAAACGCCATCGCCGTAGGTGGTAATCCAAATATTACCTTCCCTGTCGTATAATATGGAGGTTACGTAATGATTTTCCAATAAACGGGTAACCTTCCTTTCCCCTTTAAAGAAATTCTTTACCATGTACAAGGCCCTTTGCGTACCGATCCATAGATGGTCGCCTACCACGCACACGGTACTGATATCTTCCGCTATCCCGATATTATCACCTGAAAGAAACGGGATGATCGACTTCTCGTTATAAGTATACAAGTCGTTGCCGTTGATCAAGATCGATTTAGAGCGGATCAGCGTTGCCAGCTGGGCAGTCATCGGGGCAATGGAATGGTAAATATTTAGTTTATTCGACGGAACGACTAATTCGTTAAGATTCGCGATATTATAATAAGGTTGCAGCGGTTTGAAGATCGAATCGTTCTTGAGCCAATAAAATAAGTTTATGGCGCTGAAACGATCATCGTTAATGGCTTTGCGGCCGTTATAACGGGTAACGGTATTATTGGACGTTTGAAACCATACCACCTTCGCAGCATCCTCGAAAGCATACAACATGAAATGCCCCCTGTTGTCGTACACTAGGGAGCTATCATTATTCTCATTATGGATATAATTATTGCTATAAAAAGATGGTTTCCCGCTGTATGTAAAGAACCAAACGCGGTTTTTATCATCAGCAGCCAAACGGACAACCTCGTTATCGGGCAACCCGTCCTTCTTGGCATAATTGCGGAAGCGTTTGCCATCGAATCGGCTCACACCCGTCGGGGTTGCAAACCAGATAAAGCCATCGCGATCTTGTACAGCAGCAAAAACCGTGGCATTGGTAAGACCATCTTTCACATTGTAATTATGGATCAATAGCCCCTGTCCATGAGCCCACTTGCCGCACAAGCAACAGCTCAAGACAAAGACGATCATATAGCGAAATGATGGCATCAGGCTAATTTAATTCTTTACTAGCAAATTACGTATGTTAAGTTAAATGTATTTTATTGTTAATTTAAAACAAATAGTAATTCTTAGGTTAACCAACAAACATTTTATGCATTACGGGTTATCAAAAAAACACTCATACCCGCACTATCGGCGTGGGTATGAGTGTTCAAATCTTTAGTATGCTTTCGCGAACAACACCCTTTCTTTCGAAGGTTTACCCGTCAGGATACATTTTCCTTCTTCCTGGGGATTATTAAGCGGTATACAACGAATGGTAGCTTTAGTTAATTCTTTAATTTTTTCTTCCGTTTCAGCCGTTCCGTCCCAGTGAGCGGAAACGAAACCGGTCTTTTCCTCCAATAATTTTTCAAATTCTTCGAAAGTATCAGCTTTCGTGATATGCTCATCCCTAAACACCTTGGCCTTGTTAAACATGGATTGCTGGATGTTATCAAGCAATTCGACCAGTTGCCCGGCCAGGTTATCGAGCGGGAGACTTTCCTTGCTGCGGGTATCCCTGCGGGCCACTTCCGCCACGTTATTTTGAATATCCCTGGCCCCGATGGCCACCCTTAGCGGTACACCTTTCAGCTCATATTCCGCGAACTTCCAACCTGGGCGTGCATTATCACCATCATCATACTTTACCCTGATCCCGGCCTTTTTCAATTCTGCCATGATCTCGTGAACCTTATCATCGATAGCAGCCTTTTGATCATCACCTTTATAGATCGGTACAAAAACGACCTGAATAGGAGCAATTTTAGGAGGTAAAATCAGGCCTTCATCATCGCTGTGGGCCATTACGAGGGCGCCGACCAAGCGGGTGGAAACGCCCCAGCTGGTAGCCCAGACGTAATCAAGTTTATTTTCCTTGTTAGAGAATTTAACATCGAAAGCCTTCGCGAAATTTTGACCGAGAAAATGCGAAGTTCCGGCTTGCAAAGCTTTACCATCTTGCATCAGCGCTTCAATACAATAAGTATCTACGGCGCCGGCAAACCTTTCCGAAGGTGATTTAACACCTTTTATTACAGGCACCGCCATGTAATTTTCAACGAAATCAGCATATACATCCAACATCTGCTTCGTTTCGGCCACGGCCTCTTCGGCGGTAGCATGGGCGGTATGACCTTCCTGCCAAAGAAACTCGGCGGTACGCAAAAACAGCCTGGTCCTCATTTCCCAACGCACCACGTTGGCCCACTGGTTTACCAACAACGGCAAATCCCGGTAAGATTGGATCCAGTCCTTGTACGTATTCCAAATAATGGTTTCGGAGGTCGGGCGAACGATCAACTCTTCATCGAGCTTCGCTTCGGGATCCACGATCACGCCACCGCCACCAGGATCATTTTTAAGCCGGTAATGCGTTACAACCGCGCATTCCTTGGCAAAGCCTTCCACGTGATCCGCTTCGCGGCTCAGGAAGCTTTTTGGAATGAATAGCGGGAAATAAGCGTTCTGGTGCCCCGTTTCTTTAAACATCCTGTCTAAAACATCGCGCATATTTTCCCAAAGCGCAAAACCGTATGGCTTGATCACCATACAACCCCTTACGGCCGAATAATCGGCCAAACCACCTTTCAGAATCAAATCATTATACCATTGGGCGTAATCTTGTGAACGTGCCGTGATCTCTTTACTCATATATTTTGAATTGCAATAAGTTCTAAACTTTTAACATTGAAAATCAATACTTTAATAACATAATTACCATTGCAAAATAAAAGATATTTTCTTAATATTTGGCGTAATTTTTGTTGTATTTCAAGTGTAACAAAGTGCGCTACCGGGACGTTGTATTACTGTAGGAACACCTGCCGGTGTGCGAAGATAATAAAACCCGTTAGCGTAAGCAGCTTTCTACGAAAAAATTCGTTTAATTTGATTAAATTTACACTATAAATAAACCAATGCAGATGAAACCTATACTATACGGAGCAGGTGTACTGCTGTTTCTCTTGAGCAGCTGTTCTTCTGCCTACAAAACAGCGAAAACGCCCGATGATGTTTATTATTCTTCGGGACGTTCGAAAAAAGCTTATGCTTCTAATAAATCGCCTGATAAAGCGATCGAATTAGAAGAAACTCAAAAATACGTTACTTATGACGATGATGGTAATGCCACGTATGTCAACGGTTCGGAAGATGAGAATGAATACGCACGCCGCATAAACAGGTTCCATAATGATTATTCCGGCAATTACTGGGATGGTTATAATTCAGGGTACAATGCCGGTTTCCGAAACGGCGCCTGGGCTAATTCTTGGTATTCTCCTTATAGCATGTGGTATTCTCCATACAGTTCTTGGTATTCACCGTATTATTCTTCATGGGGATACCCAGGCTGGTCAATGGGATTTGGATTAGGATGGCGTAGTTCATTCTATTTCGGATACGGATGGGGCAGCCCCTTCTATAACTCCTGGTATTCACCGTGGTATTATCCCGGCCATTATTATTATGGCGGTGGTGGTTATTATGGTCACCCAGGGTATTACACTTCCCGCCCTGGCAGCTCATGGGGACCCAGAAGTACCTCCAGGGGCTCTTATACCAGGACCGTTAGAACTGTAAATAATCAATTTACAAACAGCTCTGGCGCCCGTGCACCGAGAGTAGTAAGAAGCGCTAACGATGGCGGAAGAATTGCTGCACCGGGTACTTCATCCGGCATATCTTCTCCAAGGAGAGTGTTCCGTGGAGCGCCTAACGAAAGAGCAATTACCAGTCCAGCTTATAACAACTACAGGAGATCAACTAACAACGGAAGTTATTCTCCCCCATCTAGGCCAACACGCGTTTACCGTGATGTAAGACCAAGTAATTCCAATTACAACAGGAGCAGCGCCCCGACAAGGTCATATACTCCATCTAGGTCATCATCAGCGCCGGTACGTTCCGTGTCACCTCCAAGCAGCGGTTCACGCAGCAGCGGTGCAAGTAGGCCAGTACGTTCAAGAGGTTAATTTTACCGAAAAATATCGAATGCCCCGGTGTAAGCAAATGGTTACCCGGGGTATTTTTATACCATGATAACCCTGATTATCGTTATATAGTAGTTCAGTAATACTGCATAAACATAATTGACAATTGATTGTAATGATGAATATAAGATTGAAAAGGCTTCTATTAGCCGGTACCATGCTAACGCTCTCTACAACGATCCTCAAAGCCCAAGACGCTTCGGAAGCCCTCAGGTATAGCCAAACCGTTCCGGTAGGTACTGCCCGCTCGCAAGCTATAGGCGGCGCGATGGGTTCACTCGGTGGAGATTATAGCGCATCGAGTATAAACCCGGCGGGACTAGGGTTTTACAACACCAGCGAAATCGTTATCGCCCCTAATTTCTTCTTCAATACCAATACGACGAAGTATGCTTTAAGCACACAAAATCCTAATCAATTCGGTACTTACAAGGAGAATAAAAATGGATTGCAAGTTCCAACCATCGGGATTGTACTATCGATGCCGAATATGAAACCCAGCTCTCCGTGGAGAAACTTTACCGTGGGCATCGGCGTAAATACAATCGCTAATTTTAGGCGTGTAACTTACCTGGAAGGCGATAACTATAATTATTCAATGTCTGACAGGTGGGTGCAACAACTTACCGAAGACGGGGCTAGTTTAAGCGATGCCTTGACTAATTATGTTGATGGCGCAGGATTAGCGGTAAACACGTACCTGGTTGATACATTTAATGTTTCCCCTAATAACCCTTCTTGGTTTACCAGCGTAAACCCGACCACCGGTATACAACAACGCGACAGGAAGGTAGAATCAGGCGGAATCTATGAAACCAACCTTTCATTTGCCACGAATTATGGCGATAAGCTATACCTCGGGATGAACTTAGGCTATACCATCCTCCGCTATAAACAGGAACGCCTATATCAAGAAGACGATATTTCCGGAGATGATCTGAATGAATTTAAATATTTCGATTACAACGTGAACCAAGAGACGGAAGGCACGGGCGTAAACATTAAAATTGGCGCCATCTACGCCCCCGTTAGTAACGTGAGGATCGGCGTAGCCTTTCATACTCCTACCTGGTACAGCATGAACGACGTAACAAACAACAGCGTTTTGGCTAATACAGAAAACTTCCAAGTTAATGGATCTTCAGAAAGGATGACTGCTACCACCGATTTAAATGACGGTTACCCGTTGGAATTTTCTTATAACTACAGGACGCCGTTAAAAGCTACGGGAAGCCTCTCCTACGTATTCGGGACCTTCCAGGCAGCGAAGCAACAAGGTTTTATCACTGCCGATGTAGATTATATTGATTATAGCACCTCCCGCTATAAATTCCCGGGTTTTCAATCGATTTCGGATCAAGTGAACGAGGATATTAAAGCAACTTACAAGGCAACGTTCAATGCCCGCGTGGGTGGCGAATTGAAGTTTGATTGGTTTGCCGTACGTGCAGGATACGCTTATTATGGTTCCCCTTATGAGAACAGCGATTTCGATGCCAGCATCCAGCGCCTCAGCGGCGGTGTCGGCTACCGCGGGAAGGGCATGTTTGTTGATCTTACGTATGTGAATAGCATGCAGAAAGACACTTATTACCCTTATACTTTATTATACAAGTATTCCGATTTGCCGATTTCTTCCGGCAGCACAAAACTGAGCACCAGTACTATAGTTGCCTCCGTGGGATTCAAATTCTAAGCGATTATTTTAAATATTATAAAGCAGGAAATCCCCTCCCGTAATATTCACGGGAGGGGATTTTTTGTTTCAAGAATTTTAATCATTGTTGTC
>Ga0164243_10011416_pt1 | contig 12671 bp, 13 predicted proteins | sample OricompcompostOP_FD_108781 | JGI IMG/M metagenome (GOLD analysis project Ga0164243, IMG submission 108781) | Organic Plus compost microbial communities from Emeryville, California, USA - Original compost - Organic plus compost (OP) | ecosystem: Engineered > Solid waste > Mixed feedstock >...
CGAGATCGGCGGCGTGCTGCTGAACCTGGCCGATGAGGCTGCTGTGCGCGGCGCTTATGAACAGATCATACAGGCTGCCGCGAAGCACGCGCCTGACGCCCGGCTGGATGGCGTGCTGGTCAGCCCGATGATCAGGGGCGGAAACGAACTGATCATGGGCATCTCCAGAGACCCGGTTTTCGGTCCGGTCGTGATGGTCGGCAGCGGTGGCATCTACGCTGAAATTCTGCAGGACGTGGCTGTGCAGACGGCGCCGGTATCCGAAGATGAAGCGCTGGCCATGATCCGCTCGCTGAAACTGTTCCCGCTGCTGGACGGCGCGCGGGGCAGGAAAAAGGCCGATGTCCGGGCTGCTGCGCATGCGCTGGCACGGCTCTCGGAGTTCGCCTGCCGCCATGCCGATGATGTGGCGGAAATTGATATTAACCCGGTGCTTGTTCTTCCCGAAGGCGAGGGTGTCGTGGTGCTGGACGCACTGCTGCTCCCCCGGCATGCCGGTCACACTTCTGAATGACATTCTTTAAGGTCAACCATGGATTTTCACTCCAATCCGATCATTCCTGATACTGCCACGGCGCCGGACGCGTACCGTACGCATGCCCGTGAATGGCTCAAGGATAATCTTCCTTCATATATGCGCTCGGACAGTCTGGACTATCGCACGCCCACGCTGGAAGAATCCAGTGCCTGGGAAGCGGCCATGTACCGTGCCGGTCTGGCGGGGATGACCTGGCCCAAAACCTATGGCGGCCACGGGCTGAGCCTGCGCGAACACCTGGCAGTAAACAAGGAAATCGGCGCGCTGCCCATGCCTGAGAGCGTTAGTTCCATCGGCAAGGAACTGGCCGGCCCCATCATCATGACCGTGGGCACCGAGGTGCAGAAACAGTCTTTTCTGCCCGCCATCCTGGAGATGCGCGAATACTGGTGCCAGGGCTTTTCCGAACCCGATGCGGGCTCCGATCTGGTTCGTCTGCGTACCCGTGCGGTACAGGAAGGCGACAGCTGGCGCATCAACGGCCAGAAAATCTGGACCAGCGGGGCTGCCAAGGCACACTATTGCCTGTTGCTGACCCGCACCGGCACCGTCGCTGACAAACATCGTGGCCTTTTGATGTTTGCGGTTCCCATGAATACCCCCGGTATCCGCGTGGTACCGATTCGTTCCATTGATAACAAAGAATCCTTTGCCGAAGTATTCTTCGACGATGTGGTCGTTCCCGACAGTGCCCGCCTGGGCGCGCCCGACGAAGGCTGGAGCGCGGCAATCCGCGTGCTGTCGATCGAACGCGCCACCAACCGCATGTACCGGGCCTGGCGTTTCGAATGCGAACTGCGTCAGTTGATCCAGGCCTGCAAGTCGGATGCGCAATTGTCCCGTCGACTGCAAGAAACCTATTATCAGCGCCGCATCGGCCAGCTCGTCTGCGAAATTGATGCGCTCAAAGGTCTGGTGGAACGCTCGGTCGAACAGCTGATGAATGGCGAGGCCATTGGGGCGCGTGGTTCGCTCACCAAGCTGTTCTGGTCAGAGTGTCATCAGGCATTCATGGCGCTGGCGCAGGAAATCGTATCCCAGGTAGGACCTTCTTCCAGCCCGCTGGCACAGCGCGCCCGCAAGCATTTCACCACGGCATATCTGTTCTCGCATGCCGAAACCATATACGCGGGCACCACCGAAGTGCAACTGGACATCATTGCACAACGTATTATGCAATTGCCAAAGGATATCTGATCATGAGTCATCAGCAAGATAGTCTGCGACCGGAAGAGTTTGCAGAAGCGGCTGCCGCAGCGGTTGCCGATGTGCTTGGGCGCGATGCGCGCCAGGCGGCTGCAGTGCTGGCGGCCTCGGGCTTGTCCGGCGTCTGCGCGCCGGAGGAGCGTGGGGGTCTGGGCCTGGGGCTGGAATTTGGGGTGCCGGTATGTGAAGCCGCCGGTAAATTGCAATTGCATTTTCCGCTGGTGGAGCAGCTGCTGCTGGCGCGCGCGTTCGCCGATAGCGACATTGCCGATGCGCTGATTGCCGGCAAGAAGATCGGCGTCATCGCCTGGCAGGGCAGCGTACAGCAAAAGAGCGCGACACATGCCGCCTTTGCCGATGCCTGCGACTGGATTCTGGTGGCCGACGAAGACGGCGCCAGTCTGCTGCAGGCGCAGTCTGTGTCAGTACACGCGAACGATGCCATCGACCCCGAATTTCCCCTTTTCGATATTGCAATCGAAGCGCCCGTTATCCAGGCGCGCCTGTCGGCCAAAGCCTGGGACGCGCTGAAAAATGACGCGTACGTGTTATATGCCGGTTTCATCAACGGACTGGGCGGCCAGGCTCTTGAACAGGCTGCCGAGTACACCGCCACCCGCGTTCAGTTCAGCCGTCCGCTGTCGGCCAAACAGGTCGTGCGACATACCCTGGCGCGCATGAGACTGTTGCACGAAGCCTCGACGGCCGCATTGCAACGGGCCTTGCTCAAAAACGAATATAGTGCGGTGCGCTCCGCCGAGACGGCCTTCTCAGGTGCGATCGGCAATGCGGTTTTCATTATCGAAAAGGCCATCCACCTGCATGGGGGCATGGGCTTTACCTGGGAACTGCCACTGCATTATTCGCTGCGCGACGTGCGCAAAATCGAGGCCGCGTTCAACAACGGGCATCAACTGGAAAATCTGGGCGCGCAGTTTATCGCCGCAGCTTAGTACAAATCGTATACAGCAAACGATATATAGCAGACCGCAAACAGCAAACGGTATAGCAGACGCTATATAGCAAACAGCATAAAACAAGACAAGGAACAGACAACAATGCAACAGGATATGGCGGGCCGCGTGGCCCTGGTGACGGGAGCCGGTAATGGCATCGGCAAGGAAACCGCAAAACAGATGGCCGCCCGCGGGGCGATTGTCGGCGTGAACGATCTCAAAGAAGAATTTGTCAGCGCTACCGTCCAGGAAATTACCGACGCCGGTGGTCAGGCTTTTGACGTCGTGCAGAACATGTCGACACGCGAAGGCGTCGTCGCGGCGGTGCAACGGGCGCATCAGCACAAGGGCCGCCTGGATATCATGGTGAATAACGCTGCATGGGTTCGCTATCAGGCGATTCCCGATATCATGCCCGAGACCGTCGATCGCATGGTGGATATCGGATTCAAATCGGTCATCTGGGGCCTGCAGGCAGCGGTCGATGTCATGGACCCGGAAGAGGGCGGCGTCATTGTCAATGTCGCCTCGACGGCCGCCTTGCGTTCAGCCATGAATTCCGTTGTCTATTCCGGTATCAAGGCTGGTGTGCTGGGTATTACGCGCGCAGCCGCAGCGGAATTGGGTGCTCGTCACATCCGCGTCAATGCCGTCTGCCCGTCTGCCGTGCCCACTGAAGGCACGCAGCGCAATCGCAATGCCGAGCGTGATGCCAACCGTGTTGCCCGCACGCCGCTGGGCCGGCTGGGAACGGTCACGGACATTGCCAGGGGCATCTGCTTTCTGGCCAGTGATGAGGCCGGTTTCATTACCGGTCAGGCGCTGGTTGTCGATGGCGGCATCACCTTTACGAATATCTGATGGTTGTGCAAGCTACGTCCTTCCCCACTGTGCTGATTACCGGTGCTGCCTCCGGCATCGGCAGGGCCAGCGCGGTGCTGTTTGCCAGCCGGGGCTGGCGCTGTGTCCTCGTTGATCGCAATGCCGCCGCGCTGGCAGAGGTGCTGGACACGCTTGCGCCGAGACGCGATAGCGGCCAGAGCGATGACCTTACTCACTTGAGTCGAACCGTCGACCTGACGGTGCCTGCGGATATCGAATCTCTGACAGACCCCACGCTTGCGCTGGATGCCGTAATTAATAATGCAGGCATGTCCGATACCAGTGGTCTGCTCCTGACCGATCAGGATGCAGCACACCTGGATCGCCTGGTCGCATTGAACCTGCGTGCGCCTGCGCTCGTTATCGACGCCGTGGCCGCACAACTGGTGCCGGGCGCGCGAGTTGTGAATGTGGCCTCGGGCGCCGCCTTGCACGCCATTCCGCTGCGAGGCGCCTATAGCGCCACCAAAGCCGGTCTGCTTGCGCAAACCCAGTCCCTCGCCACAGCCAGATCCGACCTGTGCGTTACGGCGCTTTGCCCGGGCTTTGTGCGTACCGAACTGGTGGCCGAACTGATCGACATCGGCCAGCTTCAGTCAGAAAACATCGTTGCGAAAATTCCCCTGGGCCGCATGGCCGAACCACAGGACATGGCCGAAGCGCTGTTTTTTCTGGCATCGGAAGGGGCTGCACCGTTATCGGGCGAGAGGCTGAGTGTGGATGGCGGGTCCGCCATCTTTGGTGGCAGCAAGCCTTTTGCGCCCGCCACGCAACAACCCCTGCCGTTCGACAGCACGGTCCACTATCTACTTGCAGGCAACCCGCCGGCAGAATGGGCGACTACCCTGGGCATCCAGGAAATGCCAGTGGCTGACCCGCACTACAGCGCGACGCTTGATTTTTCCTGCCTGCAGGCAGAGGGTGGTCAGATGCTGCAGGCCGTCCACGAAGCGGCGCGCCGCTTCGCCAGCCTGAACGGGCCGCATAGCAGCCTGACCCTGCTGATACCGGCCAAGCGCGATACCGACCATTGGCAGCAGGCCGGCGACATGGCCGCGGCACGCATGCTGGTCTGCAGCCTGGCTTGTGAACTGGGCTCACGCGCCATGCGTGTCAACGCGATTGAAATCGATCCAGACATGCGTCCCGCCACCCTTGTTTCATTGTTGCGATTTGTCGGCAGCGCCCGCACCCAGTTTCTGACCGGACAGACGATTCGCGCACATGCTGCATAACCTTGCGACTTCTGCGTAACCCTTAATTCGCTTGTCATACTTCGAGATTGTTACGGATAGCCCAGAATCATGACCGACCTTACACCCGAGCAGGAACAGATCAAGGCGCAGTTCCTCGCCGAGCGAGGATATTGGCGACCCTGGACAGAGGTAATTCTGCGGCACCGCCCGCAGTTTCTGAGCGATTATGCCGCCTATGCAGGCTATCCGTCGCGTCACGGCCCGTTGTCACCGCGCATGATCGAGCTCATCTACATTGCGCTGGACAGCTCAGCCACGCATCTGTTCCCAACGGGTCTGCGCACGCATCTTGAGTTTGCCCGCCAATTGGGCGTATCAGCGGCCGATGTCTTTGATGTCCTGCACATCGTGACGGGCCAGGGATTAAGCCATGTGTATGATGCCGTGCGTATTCTTGCAGAGGAAATCGGCCAGGACAATGCGCAGGCCATGTCCGAAGAACAACGATCCCGCGTGCAGCGCCACTTCTCTGAAGTACCTGCCTTCATGGAGCAGATCGCGCAACTGGACCCGGGGTATCTGGATGTCCTGCTGGACTTTCTGGAACACAGCGACAACAGCGCCACATCCGCAAGAGGCGGTCTTACCCTTGCGGAACGCACCTTGATCGAGATTGCCCTGGCCGCCTGCTTTACCGGCTTCAATGAAACCATGCTGCGCATCCGGCTCCGCAGTGCGCTCAAAATGGGTATCAGTCAGGCGGAACTGCTGCAAGCCATCCAGCTGACAGCGCACCTGTCCATACATGGAATGGCCCTGGGGGCCAGCACATTCGAAGCGTCCGTTGCGAGCCAGTCGCAGGCGCCGAAAGGCGCAGACCCTGCCTAACACGTGTAAAATTGCGGACTGTCCACAGAAAATGCCGGTTGAAATATTTCCGGCTCAATTCAACTAAAATATGCACGCAATCGACACTCTAGCTGGTACCCCGTCGCTCGCTCCGGAAGTGGCCCGCGTTCTGAAGGCGCTTAGCCTGCAACGCGCAACCCCCTGGCATTTACCTGGCTATTACCTGGGGATTGCCTATGACTCGGTCAGCCAGGACAAGGCAAGCCTGAGCATGGATCTGGATAGCAACCTGGACGTGCATGGTCGCCCGCTTCCCGTGGCCCTGTGCATATTGGCCGACGTGGCCCTGGCCGCTTCCATTCGCGGCGAAGTGGGCTTCCAGACCAGACTTGCCACCGTGAGCGCCAAACTCACCTTTACGGGGCGTCATGCTACGCAGCGGCTGATTGCCAACAGTCACCGCCGCTTTCAATCGGACGACAATGCCATCGCCGTCAGAAACAGCGGCGTCACGATTCTTTCTTCAGAGACGCCGATCTGCTTTGCCGAAGGCAGCTTTGCCGTGCTTGAGCGTCCGGCTGATCGCCCCATCCAGTCGCAGCCCGATCATCACGCCTGGAACCAGATTGAGCTGCTTGATGTCAACGAGCTGACCACTCAGGAGGGCGATGCCTACCGGCGTGCACAGCAAACGAGCGACGAACGTGCAAATGATAAAGCGGCTGCAGATAGGACCACATTCACTGAGGCATTCTGGGGGCTCACACCCACCGGCCAGAGTCATGCCGCCACTTGCGACATCCAGTGCGGTCTGCATATCGGCAACCGGGTCGGCCATGTACAGGGCGGGGTGCTGCTTGGACTGGCCATCACGACCAGTCTGGCAACGGTAAAGGACGGCTGGAGAGTGCTGGAAATCAACGCTAATTTTATTCGTCCAGGCACGGAAGGGACGCTGACTGCCACAAGCCACATCGTCAATACGGGACGCAATCTGGCTGTCGTCCTGTGCGAGATCAAAACCGCGACGGGCCGTCTCGTCCTACAGGCGCAAACCACAATGATCAGGGAATAAATCGTTCCATCATGGCGGTCTGTCAGGCGCGGGTCTTGCAGCGCCTGCGATTCGCGAACAATTCGCGACCGATCCAGACGAATCAATCCAGACGAATGTTCAGCGATTTAATGACCTTGCCCCAGGTCTGGGAGTGTTCCTCGATCAGATCGCCAAACGCCTTGGCACTCATCGGGCGGGATTCGGCCCCTTCAGTACGGAATTTTTCCTGAATCTCAGGAGAGGAAAGTACCTCATTAATCACTTTATTCAGCTTCTCTGTAATGGCGTCGGGTGTACCTGCGGGCGCCAGCAATCCATACCAGGAATAGGCCAGCATCTCGGGAACGCCCTGTTCGCTGAAGGTCGGAATTGACGGCGCGGCTTCAGAACGTTTTTCAGATGTCATGGCAATCGCCTTGAGCCGGCCTTCCTTAATATGGGGCAGCGATGTTGTGATGGCGTCAAAGAATAAATCAACATGCCCGGCGACCAGATCCGTCAAGGCCGGTGTGGCGCCTTTGTATGGCACATCCAGAATGTCTGCGCCTGTCGCGCCACGCAGCATCGACAGCACCAGATGAGTCGAAGAGCCATTGCCCAATGTTGCTGCTGACAGTTTGCCAGGCTCTTTTTTGGCCAGCTCAATGAGTTCGCTCACATTATTGGCGGGGACAGAAGGGTTGGCTACCAGCACGAACGGTGTCAGTCCGGTTAGCGCAATCGGCTTGAAGTCAGAAACTTTGTACGGCAGTTTGGAGAATAAGTGCGGATTGCTCGATAGCGTGGTGGTCACCGCCATCAATAATGTATAGCCATCAGGCTTGGCGCGCGCAACGGTTTCGGCGCCGATAATGGTGCTGGCACCGGGTTTGTTTTCAACAACAACCGGTTGCGACAGTTTTTGCGACAATTGCTGAGACATCAGGCGCGCCAGAATATCGGTAAACCCACCTGGAGAATAGGGCACGACAATTTTGATTGGTTTATTTGGATACGTATCTGGATCCGCCGCCTGCGCGTGGGTCGTGAAGGCACCGAAGGCCAGTACAGAAGCGCCGATCAGAGCGGTGCGTCGAAATAAAGTCATATATGGTCTCTCTCCAGTTTTGTAAAGTCGTGCTTTTCTTGATTTTTATCAAAATCGTTTTATACACGGTCAGCGACAAGCGGGTAAGGGGCTGGCGTGCAGAACAAAACTGCAAATTCAGGGGCAATCGGGTGTTTGGGGGCGTGATCGCGCGCATTGCCTGCCTTCCTGTTGATTGTGTTTTGCGCAATGCTGCGCTAGTCGTCATCGGCTGCACAGGCTAAGATGGCGACACCGATGCTCCCGCTGCGCGAGCCGAAATTGGCGGCGCGCTGGCGGCAGGTGCAGTGCGTCCGGCGCAGAACGCGCGGCGGCACATGATACACCAATACAAATGAAATAGAGAAGGATGGACAATGAAAGAGACGTGGTTGGAGTTGACAGGGCGCGTTGTCGCCGTAACCGGGGCAAATGGCGGGATCGGCCGGGCGACTGTGCAGGCGTTGCTTGAAGCTGGCGCGCATGTGACCATGCTGGATCGCGAAGCGCTGTCGTCCGATGCACTGGCGACCTTGCGCGAGCAGACAAATAGTGAGTGTCTATCTCTGGCCTGCGATGTTGCTGACAATGATCAGGTCCTGGACGCTGTCGATTCGGTCAATCGCCATTTTGGCCAGTGCGATGCCCTGGTCAACAACGCCGCGGTTTCCATACAGGGTCGTCTGGATTCATTGGATGTGACTGACTGGAGCAGACAGATCGATATCAATGTGACGGGCTACCTGCGATGCGCCCGCGCTTTCGGCAAACAAATGCAGGCCAGGGGTGCCGGATCGATCGTGAACATGGCCTCAATTGCAGGCTCAAATCCACAGCCCTATAGCGGCGCCTACAGCACCACCAAAGCCGCCATTCTGATGCTGTCCCGGCAACTGGCCTTTGAATGGGGCCAGCAGGGTGTACGCAGCAACGCCATCAGCCCGGGGCTGATCCGTACACCGCTGACCGAACCGTATTACGCTGACCCGCAAATGCGCGAGCAGCGGGAAAACGCCGTGCCCCTGCGCCGCATCGGCAGGCCCGAGGATATTGCAAATGTGGCCGTCTTTCTGGTGAGCGATCGTTCCTCGTACGTCAACGGCGCAGAAATCGTTGTCGATGGTGCCTTTACCCAGTCGCTTATGAGCCATATTCCCCGTCCGCGACGTCCGTAAATCAAATCTTCTCGCTGCAGGGGATTCAATAATTCTGTGCTATGGGCGCAGGCCGGACAATCTCCCCTCGGGCGGCTATCCGGCAGCAGTCGGGTGCTAGCGCATTGCCTCTTCATAACGGCGCGCGACTTCGGGCCAGTTCACCACGTTATAGAATGCCGCAATATACTCCGGACGGCGGTTCTGGTACTTCAAATAATAAGCATGCTCCCACACGTCCAGCCCGAGCACGGGCGTATTGCCGGTCATCAGTGGACTGTCCTGGTTCGCTGTACTCTCTACAACGAGTTTTTTCTGCGGCGTTACGCTCAGCCAGGCCCAGCCACTGCCAAAGCGTGAAATAGCCGCCTTGGTAAACGCGTCCTTGAATTTTTCCAGTCCACCCAGGTCTGCCTCAATGGCTGCCGCCAGTTTTCCGTCGGGCGTGCCGCCACCATCCGGCGACATCACCTGCCAGAACAGGCTGTGGTTGGCGTGACCGCCGCCATTATTGCGCACGGCGCCGCGCACCGCTTCGGGCAAGGCATCAATATCGGCAATCAGCTCTTCTACCGGCGGGGCAGGCACCTTCTCGGCCTCCAGCGCGGCATTCAAATTGTTGATATACGTCTGATGATGCTTGGTATAGTGGATCTCCATCGTCTTCGCATCGATATTGGGTTCGAGCGCATCGTAAGCGTAGGGCAAAGCGGGTAGCGTGTATGACATGAACTGCTCCTGGTAAATGGTAATGGTCAATGGTGTCGGGCCGGGCCCGCGCACGGCGCATTCAATGCGTTTCTGGGCGCCGGAGAAAAATCTAAGAATGAAAACATGGGCTACTGCACAGGTACGCCGTGCGTCAGTCCTGCTGCGCCGTGATTCGTCATCTGTCTTGCTTCAGCGTCGTCGGGGTGCAAGCCAAGAAACCGGACAAGTTCGGTATAGGTGCGTCTGCTATGATTCCGCGCGGCGCTTTGCCAGGCATCGGGGAGCGTTGCATCGTTCATGGCCAGGCACAGTTTTTCGTGTGGTAAACACAAATGCAATCGCTGCAACGCGATGCTGCCAAGACGCTCATAGGCGTCGGCCAGGTTGTGGTGGGCGATGACATACGCTGCCATGGCCGCTTCAGCATCCCGCGCATGGCCGAATGATTCGGTGGCCATCGTCAGAGCAAGATCGTAGTGCCTGAGCGCGGCCCTGTACCTGCCCCGTTCATATGCTTCGTTGCCATCGGTCGTGGCCTGGCGCCAGCGCACCAGGTGATCAATTGCATCCTGACGCATGGCAGTTTTTGATATTTCATTCAGCATACAGCCCTCCGGCAATCCTGCGTTGTAGCGCGTATGCAAATAGTAATGATTTTTATTATATATATCAACCGCGCCATAGGTGTGGCTATACTGAGTTTCAAAATTATTTATATGAATGAATGAGTTATGGGGTTTTATCCTGTTTAGACCACGCTGAATACAAGGGTTGGAAATGCGGAAAATATCCTTGTTTTCGGACTACAACTGAACTATTTGAGAGTGCAACTGCTTGACAGCATGATCACGATAATATATCGTACGATATGTTTTAAGACAATAATTTCGATTCAGTCAAAAGTTGAATTAAAAGAAACGCCTTATGAAAGACGACAAACCTTACCGACACCACGGCGGGCGAGACCATCGCCGCCACGACGCACACTTTACGCGCGGCCGCAAATTCTCTTCCGAGGATCTGCAGCTCATGCTGCTTGCGCTGCTGGAAAAACAACCCAGCCATGGCTATGAACTGGTCAAGGAACTGGACAGCCGTTCGGGTGGATACTGGAAACCCAGTCCCGGCATGGTGTACCCGGCATTAACGTACATCCAGGAAATCGGCTATGCCTCGGTGTCGGTCCACAGCAATAAAAAGTCTTATGCATTGCTTGCCGAAGGACTGGCGTACCTGGAAGAAAACCGCGATCAGGCTGATGAGCTGCTGGCCATGCTCGTGCACCACGCCAACAAAATGCGGTACATCCAGGGTGCCATGGCTGCCGATAGCGATGCGCCCGATCAATCGGGCTGGCTGCCCGAGTTTCTGGCCGCCCGTCTGGCGCTCAAGCGGGCATTGCTTCTCAAGAGCACCGCAGACGCGCAGGAACAAAAGCGCATCACAGCCATTCTTGAAGCGGCGATCGAACAGATCAGGCAGTCCTGACTCGCCCGGTCCTGCCACGGACAATCACAAATGAATTTGAACCAATATTATGCACAATACTCAACTCACTGAACAAAATACCCAACCCACTGAATTGACCGCCCAGCGCGTACGTCACCCGCTCAAAGCCCGACTCTTACAGGTCCGCCAGGTCACCCGGCTGACACCGCGCATGGTCCGGGTCACCTTTCATGATCCCGATCTCGGGGACTTTATCTCAGCATCGTTCGACGACCATATGAAACTGTTTTTCCCGGCAAATGGCCAGCCCATCATGCCCGAAAATACACCCGAAGGCCCCCGTTTCCCTGAAGGTGCTCAAAGACCGCCCGCGCGGGATTACACCCCCCGGCGTATTCGTGCGGCCGATGGCGAACTGGATATTGACTTTGTTCTGCATGGCGACGGGCCTGCGTCCAGCTGGGCCGCCCGGGTGCAGGCGGGCGATTCACTCGTTGGGGCCGGACCGCGTGGCTCGTTTGTGATTCCTGCCGGTTTTGACTGGCAACTGCTGATCGGCGATGAAACGGCGCTGCCGGCGATTGGCCGACGGCTTGAAGAAGTGCCCAAAGGCACGAAAGTGCACGTCATTGCACAAGTGGCCGATGCTGCGGAAGAGCAGGTATTCCATACACAAGCCGATGTTAAGATCAATTGGCTGCACGGCGACGAAACAAACATGCAGCCCCTCGTCGAAGCCGTGCGTGCCTTTGCGCTGCCAGAAGGTGAAGGCCATATCTGGGGGGGTGGCGAAGCCGCACAAATGCGCGCTATCACCCGTCATCTGCTGGAAGAAAAAGGGATCGACAAATCACGCGTGCGCGTCAGCAACTACTGGAAGCAGGGCGCGGCGCAGGAGTAGCATTTGGCAGGACCGAGGTAGACGTTAAATTCGCCTTCAAAACATCCTGTACTTGTTCAACGGAAGGCCACCGTGTTCGACGAATCTGTTAGAGCTATCAGTGGCTTCTCTGTTTTCTTTCTGCCACGACTCTGTTTGCTTGCGTGTGACGGCTCGGGATAGTTCGGTTTGACCAATATGCGGAATATGGATGTCCGACACTTTGGTCGCTTTTCGAGGATTATTTGAAATGGACATATATCGACTCCATTTTGTGCACCTCTATAATGCCCCAAATTCGCCACATGCTCAACATTGATTAGGCACCGGTTTGCATCGGACATTTGCCTATCGGGCAAATCGTTTTGACCCCGCCACGCAAAGAATCACTGCCACGGTCACCCCAACCATGAGCAGGCTCACCGGCTCATGCAGCAGACTGGCTGCCAGGGCCAGTCCGAAAAAAGGCTGCAGCAGTTGCAACTGCCCGACAGCGGCAATGCCACCCTGCGCCAGCCCACGATACCAAAATACGAACCCGATCAGCATGCTAAAAAGCGAGACATAGGCCAGTCCGATCCATGCGGGCGGGCTGATATTCGCAAACGAGGCCGGCATGGTCAGCAGCGACAACAGCAGCATGAAGGGCAACGATATCAGTAGCGCCCAGCAGATTACCTGCCAGCCCCCCAACTTGCGCGAAAGCGTCGCGCCTTCGGCGTATCCC
>Ga0164243_10011417_pt1 | contig 12670 bp, 12 predicted proteins | sample OricompcompostOP_FD_108781 | JGI IMG/M metagenome (GOLD analysis project Ga0164243, IMG submission 108781) | Organic Plus compost microbial communities from Emeryville, California, USA - Original compost - Organic plus compost (OP) | ecosystem: Engineered > Solid waste > Mixed feedstock >...
CCCCCGGTCGGGCTCAGGCGCTGGGCGGCTGCGCACGTCGGCGGCCGCGGCGCCGTTCGGTCGCCCGGCGCACGTCGGCGATCTTCGCCTCGACGCGAGCGACCTGGTCGGCCAGGTGGGGATGATCGCCCAGATAGCCGTGGGTCTTGGCCAGCAGCGAGGGAAGCGCCGTCGCGTCGGCGTCGCCCAGAGCGTGGTGCAACCGCCCAAGGTCCGCCGCGGCCTGCGCGTCGAGGTCGGTGAGCGCGGCGATCTGGCCGGCCAGGCCACGCAGGTGCGCTCGATGGTCGTTGGCCCATTGGTCGACCGCCCGGTCGACCGCGCGCCGGTCGCGCGCGGCCTGCACCCGCGCGTCCCGGGTGGCGGGTTCCGTCCCCTGAGCGGCTGGCGCCGAACGCAGGTAGCGCCGTTCCGCGGCCTGCCGGCTGGCCACACCCAGCGCGCCGGCGAGCACCTGCCAGCTGCTCCCCCGCTCCCGCGCGGCGGCGATCAACGTCGGCTCCGCGGCGGCGAGTTCCTTCTGCAGCCAGCGCAGGGTGGTCAGGGCGTCGAGGATCTCCTCGGCCGTCACCGCCGGCGCGCCCCGGCGGCGGCTCACCGCGTCGCGCACACGCAACACCTGCGCGGCGGCGGAGACGACGCGATCAGCCGAGGCCGACGACCTGCCCGCCACGCGTCCCCCACCCACCTTTCCGGCACGTCCTGTCATCAACACGTTGACGATGTTGTTGTCAACGGATTGATGACATGGTACTGGTAGACCTGCGCATTGGCCATGACAGGGCGTGGACTGTGGAGGTGGATACCGTGGTGATGCGCCGTCCCGACGGACCGTTTTGGGTGATCGGCGTCTATGGCATCCCGCCGACCGGCACCTGGTCCCGGCCGACGCCCATTCCCGCCGACGTCTACCAGGACGGCACCGACCTCGTCGTCATCTTCGACCTCCCGGGCGTCGAGGCGGGCGCCATCCACGTCCAGCTCCAGGCAAACGTGATCACCGTGCAGGCCGAGCGGCGCCCCGCCGACCTGGGCGACGGCGCCAAACTGCAGCTGTCCGAACGGGCGCTGGGCGCGTTCGGGCGCCAGGTGCACTGCAACCGGCCGCTCGACCGGGCTCGGGTCAGCACCCACTACGAGCACGGCGTGCTCACCCTGCGGGTGGGCCCGGCCGGCCCGGCCGACCGCCCCGTGGAACTCGCGCGGGCCACCGCGACGCCCACACCCGCCTGACCGGCACGGCGCCGTTCGTCCCGCCGGCCCGGACGGCGAATCAGCCAGGCCCGGCGAGTAGACCCAGGTGCCTCAGCGCCGGATGCCTACGACCTGCAGCAAGTCCGGTTCAGCTCGCGGGCCCACGGGGCGGCGACCGACCGAAAGTTGATGATAGCATCAGTTTTGTTCCCGGTTGGAGACGACGACACCGCGCAGCGGATCGAGGAGCGACTGATGGCACGCCAGTACTCCAAGGGAGCGCGCACGGAGAACGCGTTTCGCGAGGCGGCCCGCCAGGAGTTCGCCGCCCGCGGTTACCTGTCGACGAAGGTCGAGGACATCGCGCGCGCGGCGGGCCGCTCCTCGGCGAGCTTCTACAACTACTTCACCGACAAGGCCGACGTGCTGACCGCGCTCGCCCGGGAGTTCCACGAGGACACGCGCACGCAGATCGCCGTGCCCTACCAGAAGGGCCGCCCGCCGGACGAGGCCGTCCGGATGGCCATCACCATCTTCTGGGAGACGTACCGTGACCGGCTCGGCGCGCTCAGTGGCGTGTTCCAGGCATCGATGGTGGACCCCAACTTCCTGCGGAGCTGGCGCGAGATCCGGCGTTCGGCCATCGACTTCATCGCGCTCGGCATCGAGCGGGCGCAGAAGGACGGCTACTGCCCCGGGATCGATCCGCGGATGACCGCGTCGGCGCTGTCGTCGATGCTCGAGCACTTCTGCTACGTGTGGTTGGCTCAGGGCGGCGACGACGAGGACTCGCTCCTCGACGAACAGACCGCGATCGACTCCCTCGTCAGCATCTGGTACCACGCCATCTACTGGAAGCCCAAGGACGAGCGGCCCCGGGCCGGTCGTGGCGCTAGGACTCGTTCGAGCTGAAGACGCTCAGTTCGACCTCGGTCCGCCGGCGCAGACCGGCGACGATCTGAGCGAAGCGGTCCGGGGCGACGCCGCCTCGGATCTCGTCGACCAGCGCCCGCTCGTCCGCCACCCCCAACTCGGCGAAGACCTCCTCGTCGACCTGGCGTCGACGAGGCCCGGCGGCCAGATCCCGCTGGACGATCCCGAGCGCGGCCACGCAGGCCTTGACCTGGTAGCGGGACCGCCCACTGACCAGCGGCAGGATCTCGTCCTGCAGCGTCTCGACCACCGCCGTCAGCAGTTCCTCGTAGCTGGGCACCGCCGCGTGGGACGTGGACATCGATCCTCCCGTTGTCATCCGAGCAGGTCCAGCAGGTCGCGCTCCACCTCGACCACGCGGCGGCCGACCAGTGCCAGGTCGATCGAGCGGGTCACGCCCGACAGGTGCCGGTCGGCCTGCTGCAGGCAGCCGACCGCCCAGATCCAGGTGCCGAGCACCAGCGCCCATTCGAAGTCCGCGTCCGGCACGTCCATTCCGGACGCGGCCCGATAGGCATCGAGGAATTCGGAGCGATCGCCGAATCCGCCGATGACCCCGGGGCCGTGGAAACGCCAACTCCGTACGGCTATCCAGCCCAGGTCCTCGAGCGGATCGCCCCGGTGGGCCGACTCCCAGTCGAGGACGCCGACCAGCCCGTCGCCGTCGACGACGATGTTGCCCAGCCGGAAATCCCCGTGCACCACCGTGGTCCGGCGCTGCGCCGGCTGTCGCTCGCGCAGCCAGCCGTAGGCCAGTTCGAGCACGGGTCGCTGCGGGTCGAGCCGGTCCAGCGTCTGCCGGTAGTTCACCAGCCGGTTCTCCTCCGGCAGGTCCGGCAGGGAATCCGGATCGACCGTGTGCAGCCGGCCCATGGCGGTCCCGCACTGCCGGGCCAGTCGAGCGCCGGTCGCGTCGGCGGCCAGCCGGTCGAGAATCCGGCGCGGCACGGTCTCACCGTCCAGGCGCTGCAGAATCAGCCCGCCACCGGGCAACCCGGCGACGCGGTCCGCCACCGCGATCACCTCGGGCGCGGGCACCCCGACCGACCGCACGGCCCGGATGACGCTCGCCTCGAACGCCGCACCGCTGCCGCGCTGTTCGCCGGCGGGATCGGTCAGCAGGATCAGCCTGCGCCGCGTGCCCGCGCTGTCCGTCGCGTCGAAGGCCCAGACCTCACGGGACGCGCCGCCGGCCAGCCGTTGCAGGCCGCTGATCGTCACCGGTGCGCCCAACGCCTCGGCGACGACCTCGCCCAACCCGGCCTCGGTGAGGCCCTCGACGGTGGCGGTCATCGCTGGGCCATCCGATCCCACGTGCGCGGCGTGAACGGATCCCGCTTCAGCTCGACCTTGCGCACCTTGGCGTTCGGCGTCTTCGGCAACTCTTCAAAGATCTCGATGTATCGAGGAATCATGAACCGGGGCATCGTGTCGGCGAGAAACTCCGAAAGGGCCGCGGGGTCGAGCGTGGCGCCCGGCAACGGAACGACGCAGATCTTGATCTCCTCCTCACCGTCCTGGGACGGCACGCCGATGGCGGCGCACTCGAGCACGTCGGGATGGGCCGTCACCATCGCCTCGACCTCGAACGAGGAGATGTTCTCGGCTCGGCGCCGGATCGCGTCCTTGGCCCGGTCGACGAAGAAGTAGTTGCCCGCCTCGTCCCGGCGGAACGCGTCTCCCGTGTGGTACCAACCGTTGCGCCATGCCCGTACGGTCTCCTCGGGCCGCCCGAGATAGCCCAGGTTCATCGTCCACGGCACATCGGAGCGGACGATGAGTTCGCCGATCTCACCCACAGGGACCTCGGCGTCGAACTCGTCGACGATGCGCAACTGGTAGCCCTCGCGGGCCCGACCGCAGCTGCGGTGGTCGACGACGTGGTCCCCGGTGGCGATCGGCCACCCGGCCTCCGTCATCCCGTAGTTGGTCCGCATGCGCACCCCGAACCGCTCCTCGAAGGCCCGGTAGTCGGGCAGCAGCGGGCCGCCGGTGATCGTCTCCAGCGGGTTGTCCCGGTCGTCGGGGCGGGGCGGCTGCTGCCACAGGAAGTTGGCCATCGCGTAGAAGGCCCACGCCCGGTTGCAGGAGTACGCGCGCACCTCCGGCCAGAAGCGGTCGGTCTTGAATCCGTCGCGGAAGACGAACGTTCCGCCCCAGTGGGCGAGGATCTGCAGCGGCACCTTGCCGCCCAGATGGAACGCGGCGAACGGCGCGTAGAGCACGTCGCCCGGACCGATGTCGTCGAAGGTCGCGATGCCGGTGATGAGCTGTCCCCACGGGGTGAGCACGCCCTTGGACGGCCCCGTGGTGCCCGAGGTGTAGATGACCGCCGCCGTGTCCCACGGCTTCGGCTCCGCCAACCCGGCCAGCACGCTCGGGTCGTGCGGCAGCGCCTGCCCGACCTCCAGCACGAAGACAGCGGTTTCCCCGACCAGCTGGCGGATCTCGTCGGCCCGCGACGCGGTCGTGACGACCAGCCGGGGTGCGGAGTCGTGCAGCACATGGCGCAGCATCTCGCCGCGGTAGGCCGGGTTGATGGGCACCTCGACGGCGCCCAGCCAACCGCAGGCGATCCACAACGCGTGCTCGTCGACGCAGGTCGGCAGCAGCACCGCGACCCGGTCGGCGGACCGCACCCCTTGGGCCGTCAGGAGACCGACGAACTCCTCGACCCGTTGCTGGAAACCTCGATAGGTCACCGCCTCACGATCGGTGTCGATGAGAAAGTTCTGCTCGGCCAACTCCGTCGACCGCCGCCGGATCAGACCGGGCAGCACACTCGCCAGGTCCGATCCGGCAGGGGCCGCGGGTTTGCCGACCGCGAGCTCACCCGTTGGCGACATCACTGAGATAGCTCCGCTCCAACTGCGACCAGTCCTTGGCCATGTCGGAAGATAGCCCTTCGGCCACCACCCGACCACGGCGCAGGACGTACACCCTGTCGGCAACCTCCAACGCCCGCCCGACCTGCTGCTCGACGAGCAGCACGCCCAGTCCCTCGTCGGCCGCTTCCCGGATAGCGCGCAGCAGCCGGTCGACCACGAGCGGCGCCAGGCCCAGCGAGAGTTCGTCGGCCAGCAGCAGCTTCGGTTGGGCCGCCAGCGCCCGAGCCAGCGTCAGGATCTGCTGCTCCCCACCGGAGAGCAGGCCCGCCCGCCGGTCGAGCAGCGGCGCCAGTTCGGGGAACATCTCCAGCGCCGTGGCCCGCGGGCCCCGGCCGAGGCGCAGGTTCTCGGCGGCGCTCAGTTGCATGAACACCGACCGTTCCTCGGGGACGAAGGCCATGCCCTCACGGGCCCGCCGGTGCAGCCGGGCCGACGCGGGCCGGCCCTGCCACAACACGGTGCCGGACAAGGGTTTCAGCTCACCGGCGAGGGTCAGCAGGGTGGTCGTCTTGCCGGCGCCGTTGGGCCCGAGCAGCGCCACGACCTCACCGGGGCGGACGACGAGGTCGACGTCGCGGACCGCGGCCAGGTCGCCGTACCCCGCGCTGAGCCCGCGCGCTTCGATCAGCGGCTCGGCATCCGGCGTCGTGGCCGGCGTCGCGGGCCGGGCGCGCTCGACGACCTCGACCCGACCCGTGGTCGGCTCGGCCGCAGGGGTCGTCTCCCGGCTGCCGAGGTAGGCCGTGATGACGGCGGGGTCGGACCGGATCTCGGCCGGGGTGCCGCTCGCGATCACCTTGCCGAACTGCAGCACCGACACCTGGTCACTCACGTCCAGCACGACCGACACGTTGTGCTCGACCAGCAGCACCGCCATCCCGAGTTCGCTGGCGAGGCGGCGGATCAGGTGGCCCAGCTCAGCCGTCTCGGTGTCGTCGAGACCGGCCGCGGGCTCGTCGAGCAGCAGCACCGAAGCGCCGGTCGCCACCGCCCGAGCGATCGCCAGCAGCCGCCGCCGACCGTACGGCAGCTCATCCGGACGACGCTCCAGGTCGTCCTCCAGGTGGAACTCCCGGATCGCGGCGATCGCCGCCGGTGAATACCGCTCCTTGCCCGGATGGACCAGGTTGGTGAGGAACGCCGGCCAGTCCCGCCGGTCGCAGGCCGCGAGCAGGTTCTCCCGCACGGTCATCGTCTCGAAGAGTTCGAGGCTCTGGAACGAGCGACTGATGCCCGCCGCGGCGCGACGCTGGGCCGGCCACCGGCCGATGTCCTGACCGTCGAGGAGGATCGACGCGCCCGGGCTGCCCACAAAGCCTGTCAATGCATCGATCAGCGTCGTCTTGCCGGCTCCGTTGGGCCCGATCAGCCCGTGCACCTTGCCCGGCTCCAGCGTCAGGGCCACGTTCTCCAGCGCCGTCACGCCGCCGAAGCGCACCGTGAGGCCACTGATCTCCACCCGCCGCGGGGGCACGGTGAAGGTGCTCGTCGTCTGCAACTCGGCGATGTCGCGGCGACGCACCTTGCTGCTGGACCGGCCGCGCAGCCGCCTGGGGATCAGCTTGGCGGGCAACCGCTGCGAGGCAAGGCCGTTGGGCAGCTGCGGCAGCACCATCAGCAGCGTGAGGCCGAGCACCATCTGCCCCACCTCGTTGCGTGCCATGAACTCGGCGAACGCCGTGCCGGGGAAGAGCACGCCGATCACGCCGGAGAGCAGGCCACCCGGCGCGTACAGGGCACCGAGCACCGCACCGATCAGGTAGCCGATGCCGCCGATGACGGAGAAGACGACCGCGAAGATGGACTGGAACGCCGTGAACGAGGGCACGAAGGTGACGTTGGGTTGGCGGAACGCCAGCAGCACGCCACCGGCTGCCGCCATGCCGGCGGAGATGCCGAAGGCGAACAGCTTGGCCCGGGCCACGCTGATGCCGATGCTCGCCGCGGCCCGTTCGTTGGAGCGCACCGCCACCAGCCGCCGGCCGGCCCGACCCCGCCGCAGGTTCGCCACCATGATGGCCACGAGCATGAACACGACCAGGCAGAAGATGGCGTACCGGGTCGGGAAGTAGTACGTATCCATGTCGATGCCGAAGATCCACGGCGAGCCGACGTTCATGCCGGTGAAGCCGCCCGTGCGCTCGGTGGAGGCGAAGATCTGGCTCTCCAGCACCACCGCCAGGCCCAACGTGACGACGGCCAGGTTCATCCCCCGGGTCCGCAGCGCCGGCAGGCCGACGATCGCGCCGATCGGGATCGCGCCGGCCACACCGATCAGCAACGCCAGCCAGAACGGCAGCTCATAGGCGACGACCATCCAGGCGGCGATCCAGGCGCCGACACCGGCGAGCGCCATCTGCGCCAGGGACAGCTGACCCGTGTACCCGGTGACGACCACAATGGACAGAACGATGAGTCCAAGCCCCAGGGTGATCTCGGTGGCGCTCAGCAGCGAGGGCGGGAACACGAACGCCAGCAACAGGATGCCGACGACGCCGACGCCCAGCAGCACCGCAGGTCGCACGGTGCCGCGGCCGAGCTGCGGTGGGCGCTGGATCGCCTCACCGCGCAGCGGCAGGGAACGCCCGGAGACCACCAGCACCAGGATGATGATGACGAAGGGCACCGTCTGGCCCCAGCCGTCGGCGTGCATCAGGGTGCCGATCCAGGCCACCTCGGACTCGATCATGCCGATCAGCAGGCCGCCGGCCATGGTCAGCGGGAACGAACGGAAGCCACCGAGCAGCGCGGCTGCCAACGCCGGGACGATGAGCAGGCACAGGTTCTCCACCTGCAGCGTGCCCACGCTGACGATGAGCACGGCCGCGACCACGCTCAACGCGCAGCCCAGCATCCAGTTCACCGTGGCGACCGTGTCCGAGGAGATGCCCAGTGCCGAGCTGGCGCGCCGGTTCTCCGCCACCGCCGAGGTGGCCAGGCCGAAGCGGGTGGCGCGGTAGACGACCGTGAGGACGGCGGTCAGCACCACGCCCACGGCCAGAATCGTCAGGCGGTCGGTGCCGATCCTGATGCCCGGCAGGACGGTGGTCGAACCGCCCGGCAGGATCGAGGCGACGATGCGGGCCCGGCCCACCCCGAACAGGTACTGGCCCAGACCGAACAGGAGCGCGAAGACACCGAGCGTCGCGATGAGCCGCGACACCGGTGGCGCGTCGCGCAGCGGCCGCATGACGACCTGGTGCACGAACGCACCGATCGCCAGACCCGCGCCGATGGCGAACAACGCCGCCACCGGCGCGGGGGTGCCTGCCTCGTGTTGCAGGTAGAAGATGTAGGCACCCATCATGCCGACCGCACCCTGGCTGAAGTTCAGGATCCCGGAACCGCGGTAGATGAGCACGATTCCGAGCGCGGACAGGCCGTAGATGGCGCCGGCCCCAAGGCCCAGCACGGCAAACCTGATGACGTCAGTCAGCATGATGGGTCCGTCCTCAGCCCTTGGCCGGCGTGGGGCAGTCCTGGCCGGTGTAGGCGTCCCGGAAGGAGTCATACACCGGGAGTTCCTCACCGCCGCTGTACCTCACGATGAAGGAGCAGGAGGTGAAGACACGTTCGAAGCCGCCCACGTTGCCCTGGATCCACTGGATCGGCGGGGTGAGACCGATGTCGATGCCGCTCATCGTCGGTAGCGCATCCCACAGCGCGGCACTGGTGGGTTCGGGCGCCCGCTTGGCCGCCTCGACGAAGGCGAGCACGGCGGCGTAGGCGTTGAGCCGGAAGCCACGCGTCTCGGTGAAGCCCAGCTTGTTCATGTTCTCGACGAACGCGCGGGTCGCCGCGTTCGGGTACGACGGCGGCAGGTAGCCCAGCGCCTCGAAGAGACCGTCCGAATCCGCACCCAGCGCGTCGGCGACCTTCTCCTTCTGAGTGCCGATGATGCCGATGGCGATGTTCGGCGCGTCCTTCTTGAGCTGCTTGATGAACGCGGTCGAGTCCGTGCCGGGCAGCACGGTCAGGACGGCGTCGGTCCCGTTCGCCAGCACCGCCTGGACGTACGGCGCCATGTCCGGCGCGCCGTTGGGCACCGGCACGTCGTTGTGAATCTTCAGCCCGGCCGCGGCGAGACCCTGGTTGGCGAACCCGCCAAAGGCTCCGCCGCCGTCGATCTGGATCCGAGCCAGGCTGATCTTCTTGAAGCCCTGGGCGGCCAGCGCGTTGGCCAGCGAGGCCGTCTGCACCGGAGTGCTGCCGTCCAAGGGGAACTGGGCGGGCTCCGTCAGGTCGGTGCCGGACGTGACGGCACCGATGATCGGGATCTTCGCCTCGCGCAGGATCTTCTCGTGGCCCTTCTGCAGGGTAAGTTCGGCGACCACCGCGGCCACGCCGAGGCTCTGCGCCTGACGGGCGCAGTTGTCCGCGGTGTTGGGGTCGTTGCCCGTCTTGCAGACGGTCATCTCGACCGGCCGTCCGTTGACCCCGCCGTTGGCGTTCACGTACGCCAGACCGGCGTTCGCGCCGTCGACGAGTTCCGGCGCGGTCGCCGGTCCGGTCTCGTCATAGATAAGCATGATCTTAACTGCATCACCGGACGCAGTGCCGGTGGATGGCGCTTGCTTTTCGTTGCTACAGGCCGATAAGCCGACGAGCGGCAGGACGAGTGCCGTCACCAAAAGACGGGCCCGCATCGTCCGCATACACACCTCCGGGGAGATCGAGGAGAAGTTGCCGAACCATAGCCCCCGCTGGTATCATGGTCAAGACCTGATACTGACGTTACTTTTAGGAAAGCCGACCGGGCGCCGGACGTCAACCCTTCGAGATCACGGTCGTTCTTTCAGTTACCCTCCTTCACCCGTCTGGCCAGGTGAGTCCACTATGGACAGTCCATTGTCGTCGGATGTCGCGCTCCTGATCCTCCGGTTGGGGTTGGCCGCGGTCTTCGCCTTTCACGGCGTGACCAAGCTGGCCGGAAAGCCAGGTCCACGAGCCACCGCCAAGTTCTTCGAGGCGATCGGGATGCGCCCCGGCCGCCGCTACGCCACCCTCGCCGCGCTCACCGAACTGGCCGTGGGCGCGGGGCTCGCTCTTGGCCTCGCCACCGCACTGGCCTGCGCGGCCATCGTGTCGCTGATGGTCGTCGCGACCCTGAAGGTCACCGGCCGGCACGGTTTCCCGGCCGAGCGCGGCGGTTGGGAGTACAACGGCGTGCTGGCCCTCGTCGCGATCGTCCTGGCCGTGGCCGGCCCTGGCCGCTGGTCCGTGGACCACGCCCTCGGTGCGCCGGGTGCCGGCGCACTGGGCGCGTCCATCGCCATCGTGGTCGGCGCTGGCGCCGCGCTGCTGATGCTGGCCGTCACCCGGTCGCCACGCGCGGACCGGTCGTGACCGCTGCCGCCGCTGGCGTCCACAGTGGATGATGTACCGCCAGCCGCGGCGTAGGTCGCCCGCGCGAACCCGGCGTGGCCCTCGCGAATCCGGCGGCGTAGGTCGCGCTCGCGGATCCGGCGGCGTGGCCGTCGCGCAACCGACGGCGCTCCCCTGCCACGACCCGAGCTGGCGTCCACAGGCACATCCGCTGTGGACGCCAGCATGCCGCCTTCAGGCCTCGACGGCCGCCTTGGCCCGCGGCGCGGCCGGCTCGTGGCGGACGTCGTCCGGGGTCAGCTTGCGCGTCCAGGCCGCAAACTCCAGCAGAATCCCGTCCGGATCGAGGAAGTACAGCGAGCCGACGTAGACGCCGTCGTGCATCGTCGTGGCGATGGTGGACGGGCTGTCGTCGTGGAACACGACCGAGCCGACCTCCACGCCCTTGGCCTTGAGCTTGTCGCGGTACTCGTAGAACTTGTCCACCGGGATGTGCAGGGCGACGTGGTTCATCGACGCCACCGCGCTGCCGATGTCTCCGCGCCCCGGCATCGCACCGGGGTGGGTCACGCCCGGAATCTTGTCCGGGGCGTCGGGGAACCAGAAGAACGCCAACGCGCTGCCGCCACCGCAGTCGAAGAAGAAGTGCTGGCCCATCCCGTCCGGAAGCTCGACCGTCTTGATCAGGGGCATGCCGAGCACGTTGGTGTAGAAGTCCACGGTGCGTCGCATGTCCGAGCAGACCAGCGCCAGATGGTTGATGCCGCCGATTTCGAACTCTCTCTCCGTCATGGTTGGCCCTTCTGAAACTCGTTGTACATCTTCAAATGCCGAGATGGTCGGCGACCAGTCCCAGGTGCAGGGACGCGCTACCGCCGAGCTGGCCGTTGGTGTGCGCCCGCTTGAGATAGATGTGCGCCGGGTGCTCCCAGGTGAAGCCGATGCCACCGTAGGTCTGGATCGCGCCGGCGGCGATCGTGAGATAGGCGTCGGTGGCGGTGAGCTTGGCGATCGAGGCGGCCAACGCCGCGTCCGAGGTGCCATCGTCCAACTGCCGCAGCGCGTACTCCACCGCGGCCACCGCCCCGTCGAGTTCGATCGACAGGTCGGCCAGCCGGTGTTTGACGGCCTGGAACGAGCCGATGGCCCGGCCGAACTGGATCCGCTGCCGCGCGTACTCGACGGCGCCGCGCAACACGGCGCGGGCGCCACCGAGTGAATCGGCGGCCAGCAGCGCGGCCACCTCGGACCACAGGCGCTGCGCCGCCCAGTCGCCGTCGAGGCCGAGCACGGTTGCCGGCGACCCCGCGAACCGGACCTCGGTGAGTGACCGGGTCGGGTCGAGGGCGGCGAGCGTGCACCGGGAGACCCCGGGGGCATCGGCCCGCACGGCGAAGATGCCCGGGCCTTCGGCGGTGTCGGCCGGGACCAGCACGACGTCGGCGCGGTGGCCGTCCAGCACCAATCCGCCGACCCCCTCAAGCGTCCACTGTGGACCACTTGCGGTGGCCGACACGTCCGTCGTGGGGCGCGTCCAGTCCCGGGGCAGCGCCAACGCGATCCGTTCTCGCCCGTGGACGCCGTCGGCGAGCAACCGCTCCCGGTTTGGCGACGGGGGCGCGCTGGAGAGCCCGCGCACGCCCAGGGCCTGGCTGAGCAAGGGAGTGCCGACCGCCACCGCGCCGCACTCCTCGACCGCCACCGCCAGGTCGGTGAGTCCACCCAGACCGGTGTGCGGGTCACAGGTCTGCAGCACACCGAGGCCGAACAGCGCGTCCCAGGGACCGTCCGGAGCGCAGCGCGCCGTCACCGCGGCGACCGAGGAGCGCCATTCGTCGCGGTCGTGCGCGCTGAGTCCGCTCACTTCATCAGAGCCGCGGTGGCGCGGGAGTCGATGTACTCGTCGATCCGGGAGATCCGGTCACCTACCACCGTCACGACCAGGCAGGCGTGGATGTTCAGCTCCGTGCCGTCGGGTGCGATGCCGCGCAGCACATGCTGCTCCACGTAACCGGTCGGGGTCGGCTGGCGGACGACCTCCTCGTAGCGCTTGTTACGGACCTTGCGGTGCAGCCAGTTCAGCACCTTGAGGTTCTCGTCGATGCGCTGCTCGTGCTGGTCGTTGTTGTGCCAGACCACGACGTCCGGTGCGTAGACCTCGTTACGCAGGGCGTCGAGGTCGTTGGCATCGATGGCGGCGGCGAGGCGCTCGGCCAGCTTGAGGGAGACATCGGTCTGGTTGGTCATCAGCCCATTCCTAAAAGTGACGTCAGGATTAGGAGAACACGCTAACGCGCCCGCTCGACGTTGGGCAAGACCCGCGCACCGCA
>Ga0164243_10011419_pt1 | contig 12669 bp, 11 predicted proteins | sample OricompcompostOP_FD_108781 | JGI IMG/M metagenome (GOLD analysis project Ga0164243, IMG submission 108781) | Organic Plus compost microbial communities from Emeryville, California, USA - Original compost - Organic plus compost (OP) | ecosystem: Engineered > Solid waste > Mixed feedstock >...
AGCCGCCTTTGCGGCCGCAATCCGCCAAGCCGAAGGTGCTGCTCGCGATGGCTGGCTCATGACGTTCGGGATCGCGCCCGACCAACCAGCGACGGGCTACGGCTATATCCGATTGGGCGATCCGATCGCGAACGCCGTGCACAAGGTCGCGCGCTTCGTCGAAAAACCCGACGAAGCGCGCGCCGCAGCGATGATTGCGCAAGGCGACCATGTTTGGAACGCCGGCCTCTTTCTCTTCCGGGCAGACCGGCTTCTCGAGGAGATGCGCGCCCGCGCACCCGGGATCATAGCGCTGGTCGAGCGAGCGCTCGCCGCAGGCACCCGTGACGCTCTGCGCATCGAACCCGACGCTCGTTTGTTTGCAGAGATAGAGGCCATTTCAATCGACTATGCGGTGATGGAGAAAAGCGCGCGCGTCGCGGTGGTCCCGGTCAATATGGGATGGTCGGACGTCGGCAGCTGGGACGCTCTCCACGAGCTCGAAGACCACGACGGCAGTGGAAACGTGATCGATGGCGACGTCATCGCGCTCGATACGGGCAACTGCCTGCTCAAGAGCACTGGCGTGCGAATCGCTACGCTCGGCGTACGCGACCTTGTGATCGTCGCGACCGGCGAAACGGTCCTTGTGATACCTCGCAACCGAGCACAGGACGTGCGCAAGCTGACGGCTGCGGCAGGTCTGGCCGACGCTTCCCACGCTCAAGCGACGTTCCTTGAAGGAGGTCGCTGATGGCGCCGCGTGAAGATGCCTCCTGCGGCGCGCATGTTGCCGACAAGTCCCCACCTTGCGGTTGGGCGAAGCGGCTGACGCCGACCTTTGTCCCAAAACCGTGGGGGCGGCGAGACTGCTTGCCAGGTCCTGCCGATGCGCAACCACTCGGTGAGGTCGTCTACGAAGCGAACAGCCTGGGGCTGGTGGTCAAGTGGCTGCAGACGAGTGAAGCCCTGTCGATCCAGGTCCATCCGCGTGGATCTGGCCGCAAGCACGAATGGTGGCAAGTGATCGAGGCTCGGCCGGGCGCCTATATCGATCTCGGGCTCAAGGCATCCGTCTCGCCCGAAAGCCTCGCCGCCGCTGCGCGAGACGGCAGCCTGCCTGAGCTCATGAACCGGATCGCGCCGTCGCCTGACGACAGCTTCTATATCGAAGCCGGGACAATCCATGCGCTCGGTCCGGGGTTGACCGTGCTGGAAATCCAGGAAGCGAGCGACGTCACCTACCGCCTGTTCGACTATGGCAGGCCGCGGGAACTGCATCTCGCACAAGGGGTTAGCGAAGCACTGCTCGAGCCGAGCGTTCCGCGCGCCTTGCCTGGCGACGACGCGCCATTTGCGGTTACGCCCATCCTGCTTGGGTCCGGCGACAAGGTCGTGGTCACGCCCGAGCGGGGCTGCCTTGCTGTTGTCAGCGGCGAAGGCGAGCTCGCAGGCCATGCCTTCTCGGCAAACGAGTGCTGGCTCTTTCGTGGACCTGTCGCCCTCAGCGCGCGAACCCAATCGACGTTCGTGCTGGCCGAGCCTCGGCCGCACTTTCCGCAAGCATACAACCATGGAGCCAACGATGAGTGACCATGCCTCGACCCCGCCGGTCCGCCATGTAGCGCTGATCGGGAATTTCCCACCGCGCCGCTGCGGGATCGCGACCTTCACCGCCGATCTTCACGCCGCGCTGCGCGTGGCCGAGCCGGAGGCGAAACTGTCGACCATCGTCATGACTGATCCGGGTATGGCGTACGATTATCCCCAGGAGGTGGATTACGAGATCGCCCAGGAGCGGCTCGAAGATTATCTAGCCGCGGCCGAGCATATCAACGCGCTCAATCCCGACGTCATCTGTGTCCAGCATGAGTTCGGGATCTTCGGTGGACGATCGGGAGAGCATCTGTCGGCCATGCTGGACAAGTTGCGGGCGCCTGTCGTGACCACGCTCCACACCATATTGCCGGAACCGGACGAGGATCAGCGGCGGGTTCTGGAGCGCGTTGCGGGTGCCTCCTCCCGGCTCGTCGCAATGACCGAAATGGGCCGCACCATCCTCACGCGCGATCTTGGCATCACGCCGGAAAAGGTCTCGGTCATCCCCCATGGCATTCCCGACCTGCCATTTCTCGATCCAGCTTTCGAGAAACGCCGCTTCGGGCTCGACGCGCGCGACGTGGTGCTGACCTTCGGCCTGCTTTCACCGAACAAGGGCATCGAGGTCATGATCGCAGCCCTGCCGCAGCTCGTCGAACGCCATCCGGACCTCACCTATGTCATCCTCGGCGCAACCCATCCGCATCTGATCGCGCGCGAGGGGGAAGCCTATCGTGAGGAACTTGAGGCGCGCGTGCGCGAGCTTGGCCTGGACGAGCATGTGCGCTTCGTGAACGACTATGTCGATGCGCCGACCCTGCAGGCCTGGCTTTCCGCGAGCGACATATACGTTACGCCGTACCTCTCGGAGGCTCAGATCACCAGCGGAACCCTGGCTTACAGCGTCGGGCTCGGCAAGGCCGTGGTATCCACGCCCTACTGGCACGCGCAGGAACTGCTGGCCGAGCGGCGCGGTACCCTCGTGCCTTTCGCTTCGTCCGGCGCGCTTGCCGAGGCGATCGGGACGCTTCTCGGCGATAGGCGTCTGCGCGATGAGTTGCGCCGGAATGCCTATCAAGCGGGCCGCGACATGGTGTGGCCCGTGGTCGCGAAGCGATACATGGCGCTGTTCCACGATGCGCGGGAAGAGCCAGCACGAGGGGCCGCTTTCACGCCATTGCAGACCAAGTCTTCGACTCCGCCGCAACCGCATCTCGGCGTAATCGAGCGCATGAGCGACGATTGCGGCATGCTTCAGCATGCGCGCTCCACGATTCCCGACCGGCGCCACGGCTACTGCCTCGATGACAATGCCCGCGCGCTGATGCTCGCGGCGCAGTGCGAAGCCGAGGAGATCGATGGAAGGCGCGCGGTCACTCTGGCGCGCACCTATGCCTCGTTCGTCGACTTCTCCTGGGACGACCCTGCAGGGCGCTTTCGGAACTTCATGGCCTACGACCGCCAATGGCTCGAGCGTGAAGGGTCGGAGGACAGCTTCGGGCGCGGGCTGTGGGCGCTTGGCCGAACGGCGGAGCTGACGCGCAACCACGGCCTGAAGCTCTGGGCGACCGCGCTCGCAGACAGGGTGATCCCATGCGGCACATTCCTCAGCAGCCCTCGCGCGCGGGCTTTCGCGATCCTGGGACTCGCCGCCTATCTCAATGTCTATCCGGGTCATCGCGCGGCGCGCGGGCTGCTTGAGGCCTACGCCACCGATCTACTCGATCTTCTCAGAGCGCAGCAACGGCAGGACTGGAAATGGTTCGAGCCGGTCCTGGCCTATGACAATGCCCGCCTGCCTGAGGGTCTCCTGCGAGCCGGCATCGTCCTACAGTGCAAGGACATGCAGGAGGACGCCCTTACCGCACTGCGCTGGCTGTGCCGCCAGCAGACCGCGCCCCAAGGTCATTTCCGGCCGGTCGGGACGCAAAGCTTCGGCCTTGCCTATCAGGCGCCTCGGCCTTTCGACCAGCAGCCGCTCGAAGCCTGGGCGACGATCGACGCCTGCGCACTCGCTTTCGAGCACACCGGCGACCGCTTCTGGCTGGAGCCTGCCGAGGCAGCTTTCGCCTGGTATTTGGGGGCGAACGACATCGGCCTTCGTCTTGCGACCCCCGATGGCGGTTGTTTCGACGGCCTCCAGATCGACAGGGTGAACCTCAACCAAGGCGCCGAGTCCATCTTGGCCTATCAGTTCGCGGTCATGGCGATTCGCCGGCTGCGCGCACGAGCCGGCGACACCGGCCGGCCCGAGGGCTTGGAGCAGATGCGTCAGGAGGATGCCGCATGTCGCTGACTGGCCTCGAGGGGCATCTGCGGCCTATCACGGCGCGCATCGGTGGGAGGTGACTCATGTTTCCCACCTTGCGGCCGGACGAGCGGGGTCGCGCGGATCGTAATGTCGGCGAGCTGTGCCGCCAAGGTCTTGCTGGCTGGTTGGCCTGGATTCCGGCCGCCGGCCTCGCCCTTCTTAGCCTGTCGCCACCGAACCCCACCACGGGAACAATCATCCTGACTTGCATCGTCCTCGTAATGTCGGTGCTCGCCGCGGTCCACCATGCCGAGGTCGTCGCCCACCGCACCGGGGAGCCGTTCGGCACACTCATCCTCGCGATCGCGGTCACCATCATCGAGGCGTCCTTGATCCTCTCGATGATGGCCAGCGGACCCGCGAGCGCGACCCTGCCGCGCGATACCGTCTATGCGGCGATCATGCTGATCCTGAACGGGCTCGTAGGCCTGTGCCTGCTCGTCGGCGGCATACGACACCGCGAACAATATTTTGTGCTGGAAGGGGTCAGCGCGGCATTGTGCGTGCTCGCCGCCATGGCGACGCTGGTCCTGGTTTTGCCGACCTTAGCCCCGGATGCAACGACCCCCAGCTACTCGCATGCGCAGCTTGCCTTTACCGCGATCGCGTCCTTGGCCCTCTACGGCACTTTCGTATTCGTCCAGACAATCCGGCATCGGGACTATTTTCTCCCTCCGGGAGAAGGCGATCTTCAGGCCGACGCGCACGCATCCCCGCCCAGCGGACATCGAGCCGTGGTCTCTCTCGGCCTGCTGTTCCTCGCATTGCTGGCCGTCGTGCTGTTGGCCAAGAATCTCGCCCATCCCCTGGAGGGCGCTATAGCGGATATGGCGCTGCCGCGAGCTTTCGTTGGCGTGGTGGTCGCAGCACTGGTGCTAGCCCCCGAGAGCCTAGCCGCATACCGCGCCGCACGCCGAAATCGGCTTCAGACCAGTTTGAACCTGGCGCTGGGCTCGGCGCTCGCAACGATCGGTCTAACAATCCCCACCGTGGCAGCGGCTGCTCTCATCATGGGCTGGCCGCTCTCGCTCGGGATCGGATCTCGCGAAGTGACCTTGCTCGCCCTGTCGATGGTGGTGGCGATGCTTTCATTTGGCACCGGGAGAACCACGATACTGCAAGGGGCCGTGCATCTGGTGCTGCTGGCCACCTACCTCTTCACCATACTTTGGGAATGAAAGGGCCGGATCAAGTTCGCAACCTGTCTGCCGACGGCAACTGCTTTGAACCAAAGGAGATGACACGTGAAATATCAACTGACCTGCCGAGTCGATGCCGCCGCAGAATCGGTGGCCTCAGATGACCTCAAGGACGAGTTTGCCGCGATCGAATGGGCGCGGGACTGGGTAAAGTCCCATGCCCAACACGACAGATATGAGCTGACACCTAATGATGGTGGCCGATCCATCCTCATGATCAAGACGATCGCTGGGCAGTGGTACGCGCTGCCGCAAACTCAGGAAACAACTCAAAGTACGGCCTGAGCGCCCACTGGCATCAGTCCGTCGATAAGAAAGGATGTTCGATAGTGGGCTCGAAACGACCTTTAGATTTATGGAAATTGCTGCCTCGTCGATGTGGTTGGCCCATTAACTGGATACAACGTTCGCAACCCAGGCATCGATCTCTGCTTCGACCCACACGGCGCATTTCGGGCCTAGCGATCGCGATTTCGGAAACCTGCCTTCGCTCATGCGCTGATAGATGGCGGAGCGCTTCATTCCCACGCGCGCCATAACCTCTGGCAAGCGTAAAAGGCGGCCAGGCGAAGGCACTGCCTCATCACAGGATGCAGCGGAATCTTTGTTCTGGGGAGCGGTCATTGGTCATTCCTGTTGTCATGAAAGCTCGGTCCCCTCCGAGTCGGTTCGGCATCATCGTGGCAACGACATCGCTATGTCCCGGTTGGCAAAATCGTCGATGTGCTTGGCCAGCATGCGCGCGACGAGCTGCGAAGTGCCATTCGCCCAGCGTGGCCTCAGATCCGCGACCCTACGGCCTAGAGTTCGATCAAGGTGGCCCGGCAAGGCGCTGAAGAATTCCTCGAGAAACTCGCCCATCTCGCTGCGCATCCACTCGCACGCCAAATCTTCTTGGCGCACGAGGGCGAGGATCATGCTGGCGCGGGGGAAAGCCCCGCAAACGACGAGAATGCAAGCTGCTTCATCAAGCCCTATCGGCCGTTTGCCGCGCATGACCCGCAGCAATGTCTCCCTGTGCATGCCGACCTCGCGGGCGATCTGGTGTTTCGGTTTGTCAGCCGCTTCAACAGCGTGAGCGAGGATGCGTGCGAGGCTGTGATTAGCCTGGCCGGTCGTTGATGGGGTTGGGTGCATGGCCGATTCTCCTCATTGGCTGGGATGAGTCGCAGCCATAACCTGCCCCCGTGCATGTAGGAAAATTAAAAGAACATATCAGGAACTCATCGTTTGAGAGTTCGGCGACCAGTTCCTCGGCGGCATAGGCCGCCGTGCCGAAGCGGTTCTTGAGATCGCGCGCCAGGCGGCTGGAATGACCGGTCCAGTGCGACAGCTCGTGGGCGAGAGTCGCGTAGTAGTGGTCAAAACCGGAGAACAGGCTGGCTGGCGGCATGGTCACACGGTCGGTGGTTGGCTCGTAGTAGGCCTCGCAGCCCAGGTGGCGCAGATTGACGGGGATCGCGGCAAAGTAGGCGTCGAGCTCGGCCTCTCGCCCCTCGGGCTCGACCAGATCGAGCGTGACGGCTGGATGAAACCGCTCGGGCAGACCTTCGACCTGATCGGCGTTGAACACCGGATAGGCCTTCAGAACCCGGCGCGCCTCGTCGCTCTTCTCGCCGGTATCGGGCGCCTCGACCTCCTTGGTGTAGCTCTTGTAGAAAATGGCGATGGTCGACTTCTCACCCTTGCGGACCTGGGCGCCGAGGGTTTTGGCCTGGTTGTAGGTCATCCAGTAAGGCGAGGCGTAGCCGCACATGTCGGCGACCATCCACAGCCAGAATACGTTCATGCCGCGATAGGGAATGCCGCAAGCGCGCAAAGGCCGCGACACGGGCACGCCGCGCCAGGGCTGCACCCACGGCTTGGTCCCGGCTTCGAGCCGCGCGATGATCTCCTGGGTGATGCGGGTCGCGGGAGACAATCCGCCGGGCGAGGGTTTGCGATAGGCCATGAGGGCTCTCCTGATGTGGCCTGCCGGCAGGTTCGCCGGTCAGTTCCGCCCAGCATCGAGCTCCCTCCGCTCTCTTCCCAAAAAGGAAGCGGCCCCTTGGGCAAAGCCAAGGGACCGCTTCGGAGGGGCGAGTGGCCTGCCTGTCAGGAGGAGGTCAGGCAGCCAGCTCGCGGGGGGGCTGATTGTCGTCGTTGGCGCCTTCGGCGCTCGCGACGGCTTCGCCGGTGGACTCGGGGATCTGCGCATCGTCCGCTTCGACCTCGACGGGCGCGGCGCCAGCAAAGCGCATGACCTCGGGCACCCAAGCGAGCGCGCGTTCGCGGACCTCGACTTCGGTGATGTAGGTCCCACCGAAGACGCGCTCGGCGCTCATCGCGAGATCACCCTTCTTGACCGAGGCGAACCGGCTCGACAGGTCCGGACCACCAACCGCAGCCAGCGCGTCGAGGATCACCGCCTTCGACACCCGGTCGAAGTAGTTCGCCGCGGTCGGGCGCCACCAAGCGGCCATGTCGATGCCGATGAGCGTGGCCAGATGATCGTGGAAGTCGATCCTGCGCTCGCCGGCCATGTTGAGACTTGCTTCCAGAGTGCGGCCGACGACGTGACCGAGCCAAGCGGCACGGGCTTCATCGGAAAGCGCCCGGAACCGGTCGAACCGCTCCGACACGTCCGCGCCGCCACGCCAGTTCTCGTCGAGGCCCGACTTGAATTCGGCGAGCGAGGCGCTTGCCGCGGCATCCTTTGCCTCAAACCCGATGATCGGGCCGGCAGGTGTGCCGCCCCGCAGTGTCGTTGCCGAACGTGCCCGGTAGTCGAGCGTGTCGGCGTCGGCGAGCGTGAAGACCATCAGGTCGAGCGCGAGACCGGGATCGGACGCGACATGGAGCGCAAGGACGTCTCGGCGCTGCATCGCGAGTTCATCGACAAGGCGCTTCGACAGCGCCGCGCGGCGCTTGCCCTCCCCGGCTTCGCCCGACACGATTTCGACCGCGTCATCGTTTCCGCCGTCGACCTCTCGTTCGCCGTAGAACACCGGCTGGAGCACCGGCGTGCCATCGCGCGACAGTACGAGGATCATCCCTGCCTCAGATTTGAGCTCGGCCGCGATCACCGGCGGACGAGCGCGGATATCCTGACACTCGCGTTCGATCGCCTCGATTGCCGCTTCGGCCGCGGCCACGGCTTCCTCGGCACTGTCCTCATCTTCAAGGATCGCGGCATGTTCGTCATAGGAAGTGTCGAGTTCATCGAGCCGGGCGAGTTCGGCTTCGGTGAGTGGCGCAGGTTCGGCCGGAAGCCGTACCAGGCCCTCGACGAGGTCATGACTGGCGTAGGGATCGAGCGTCGGTTTGACCCACGCGAGGCCCTGCTCTTCGGCAAGGACCTTGGCCTGTTCCTCCATCTTCGCCGCGGCGAGGGTCTCCAGCAACGCGACATCGGCCCAGGCTTCGCTGTCCTCGTCATCGAACAGCTCGCGCTCGATCAGGCCACCGGCAGCGATATAGGCATCGCGTCCAACGAGCCGGGCACGGGGGTCGCTGCCACGGACCGTGCCCGAGAGCACCATGCGGCGGATCGAGTCCGGGTTGGGGGCATAGTAGCCGGTCGAGACCTGTTCGAAGACCCGGGCCTGGATCGCCTGGTCCGAAGTGGCGCCGTATGCCTTGGCGAGATCGAGCGTGATTTCGCCCGAAGCCAGCGCCTCGAACACGACCGGCGCGAGCTTGGCGAGTCGCAGGCGACCTTCGACGAAACGGACTGTCAGGCCGAAGCGGCGCGCCACATCCTCGATCGAGGCGCCCGCCTCGATCAGCGATGCGAAGGCCTGGGCCTCGTCGGCCGGATTCATCGCCAGGCGATGGAAGTTCTCCGCGAGGCTGGTCTCGATGGCGCCTTCGGCGGTGTCTTCGAGCACGAGGCAGGTCACTTCGTGGTCCTTGGGCAGGACCTTGGCGTCCGCCAGCGCCAGCATCGCCTTACGGCGGCGCTCGCCGGCCTCGACCTCGAACTTGCCCTTGGCGCCCGGGCGCACGATGAGATTCTGCACCAGCCCGCGGGCCGTAATGCTGGCCTTAAGCTCGGCGTCGGCCGCCGGGTCGTTATGGCGGCGGACATTGCGCGGCGAGGGAACCAGCTTGTTCAGCGGGATCGTCTTGATCATGGCACATACTCCTGATTGCGAGCCCAGCGCATCGACCATCGACGCCCAACTGGCTCAATCAGGGCAAAGCCTCCTCCCCTCTGCTCAATTTAGCTGAAGGGCTCATTCTCGTCGCGACGGGTTCACGCTTGAGGACACCAAGCCAGGCCGCGCAGCAGTACGCTAAATCCGCTCGCGGACGTCCAGAAAGACATCAAACTCGCCGGGTTCGGCATCAGGCTCCATGCACGGTGTCAGAACGGCATCCGCATCAAAGACGATGCAGTGCTCGACGGGCGATGTGACTGGCCAAACGGCGACCACGGCCGAACGAATGCGGCCGTTCGAGTTCTCAAAGATGTCTTTGAAGTAGCTGGTCGCAGCATCTTGAGGCGATGCGCAGCGAGAAACATGGGAGGGATCGGCCCCAACATTCTCGTCGAAAATGTCGGCGAAGAAGTCCACATGCGTACCCACTATCACGAGATTCCGCTTTCCCATCCGTAGCAACTCCATGCTGCGATCATCGAACCGCTACTCATCCGCCGGTAGATCGATCACACGAAAGACCGCGCCCGTCCCCGCGTCGCGCACCAGATCGACGCGCGTCCCATCCCAATGATAGTCGAGATGGCGCCCCTGAACGGGTTCTGATGCGCAGTCAGGGTAGAACAGTCCGACACATTCCCCTCCGGGATGCCGGATGCTTGGATAGACCATGCCATCGGCCCCACCCGCTTTAAGGGCTGCTGCAAGCCTCTGGGACGCCACATAGCTGTCGGGATCAAGGGCTGGATTGGCGGGCTCAGTTCCCCTCAGGTCGTGCAGATCGGCACTGACCGAAAGAACGATCTCCCGGAATTGAGAGGTCCAACCGGGCTCTTCGGTGGTGCGGGCCATGAACCGGGCATGGTGATGGATGGTTTCGAAGAGAGCGGTTTCGAAGGCATTTCCGACATAGAGAACGCCATAGCTGCCATCGGTGAAGCGGCTTGGCCGGTCCATGCTGACATGGGTGAACGGCGCCATCAGATAAGATGCACCGTTTCCGCCTACCCGCCGGTCCGCTGGCACAAGGTCCAGATTGCCGATGGTCGCCATGATCCGGGGATTGGTCTTTTGCTCTGCCGAGATCAGCAGCGGCCAGTCGGCGGGGTCGGCGATGTCCTCGAACAGGTCGATCGGCGGAAAGGCGCTGCGGAGGATCCGGACCGCGCCTTTCCACTCAACATGGGAAACAGGGCCTTGCTCTTGATCCGTCACCAGCCACCGCGCTCGGCGTCGAGGTAGCGGCGCACGCGCATGATGTCGGTGAGTTCACCGCCGAGCATGACATCAAGTGCGCTCGATCCGGCGAAGGCGCTATTTCCTGCCTTGATCCAGGCATAACCGCGCTGGGCGTCCGAAAAGACAATCCGTAGCGCCTTGTGAATGCCCATCAGGTTGGAAAGGCGAGCCGCGCCATCACGCGAGACCCGGCCGGGCCCTTCAGCCTTCCAGCGCCGATAGGAGCGCACCGGCATATCAAGCAGCGTCGCCGCCTGTTCGTCGGTAAGTTCCCACTTGCCAAAGAGGTTGAGAACCGCCCTGAACATAGCGGCAGCTTCGCCCTGAGTAATCGGATCCGGACGAAACGCCGGAGCAGTAGTATCAACGGGTTGCAAAGCCAGCATGGCAAGTCTCCATATGGCACTATATATTCCATTGGTTGCCATTTGGCAATATGTTTCGCAGCTACTGGCCAAGCCGCGCGAGGATACCCGCAGCGCCTGTCGTCGGCACGAACAACCGCGTCTGATAGCGGATGATCTCGGTAAAACAGCCTTGCGCCTTGTACCAGTCAAGCCGCGCCGCCGACCAGCCGGCAAGCTCGAGCCGCTGAGTCCCGTTGACCAGGCTGCGCTTGAGGGTGAGCGCCTCGCGGCCCTTGACCTGCATCGGCCGGCCACCGGTTAGCACAGCGTCGACGATCTGCTCGGCCGAGATCGCATGTTCGTCCTCCAGACCCAGGGCCTGGCAGATTTCGGGAACGCAGTGGAGTGGCACTTCGCGACCCAGTAGCGAGCGCCCGTCGCGAGCGGAGATCCGACTGACCCGAACATAGTCGGAAGGGAGCTTGTCCCAGACCGGAAGCAGCAGCCCAGTCGCGAGATGCAGTCGTTCGCGCTTGTGGCTCGCAGCGGCTTCACCGACCTCAGCTTGCCAGAGGCGACGAAACTCGGCGAAATCGACTGGCTCCCAGTTGCTTTCCTCAAGCTGCTCGGCGGTTAGGTGGCCGTGCTTCAAGGGCCGGACCAGTTCGAAACGGGCAACCCGCGTGCCGTCGTCGGCAAGTAGGCTGCGTGCCGGAACCAACAGCCCGATCCGGCCCGAACGGGCATTGCGCAGCAACTGCTGGCGCTCGCCCGAGAGACCATAGAGCTCCTCAAGCCGTGCGAGGCCCAAGGGCTTCAGCGCGCGGGCGATCTCGAGTTCGAGGAGGTGCGTGGTCGCGCCCGAGAGCGCATCGGTGCGCAGCAGGGTGTCGGAGAGCACCTCGAAATGCTCGACCGCGATGGTCTCGACCCCGAGTTCGAGCGTGCCCGCCTGCCGCGCGGCATCGATCCGCGCTTCGACCAACCCGAGGAACTCGTCGAAGATGCCGTTCTGCAGAGCGATCGGCAGCGCGAGTATGCGGTTGAGCCAGCGCTGGATCGTCGGCAGGTCGTCGACCATCGATCCGTCGGGGCCTTCGATCCTGAGTCCGGTCAGTTCCTCAAACCGCGCGAGGCTCACGGCGTCGAGCTTTCCGATGAACAGCAAGCCGAACCAGCGGTGAAGCGCCTCCTTGGCATAGGAGCTTTCGAGATTGTCGGCGGGATCGAACAGGTTCTGCCCGCCGGTCTGGCGCTGACCGCGGGTTAGCGCGCCGAGGCTGTCGAGCCGTCGCGCTATGGTCGAGATAAGCCGCCGCTCGCCGCGCACATCGGTGGTGACAGGACGGAACAGCGGCGCCGAGGCCTGGTTGGTGCGGTTGGTCCGCCCGAGTCCCTGGATGGCGGCATCGGCGCGCCAGCCCGGTTCAAGCAGGAAATGGACGCGGCGCGCCTGGTTCTTTGCCGCAAGGTCGGCATGATAGCTGCGGCCCGTACCGCCGGCGTCAGAGAAGACCAGAACCTTCTTCGAGCCGTCCATGAACGCCTGTGTCTCGGCAACATTGGCACGGGGGCTACGGGATTGAAGCTGCTGGCGCCCGTCGCGTCCGACGATCAGCCGACGGGTTCGCCCGGTGACCTCAGCTACCTGGTCGGTCCCGAACCGCTCGATGATCGCATCGAGCGCGGTGGCGATCGGCGGCAACGCGCAGAGTTGCTCGATCATTCGGTCGCGCGCGTCGAGCGCCGAGCGGCACAGCACCGGGGCGCCAGCATCGTCGACCATCGGCTCGGAGCGCGGATTGCCGTTCTCGTCCTTGAATACGGCCATCAACCGCACCGGAAAGCTCTTG
>Ga0164243_10011420_pt1 | contig 12668 bp, 12 predicted proteins | sample OricompcompostOP_FD_108781 | JGI IMG/M metagenome (GOLD analysis project Ga0164243, IMG submission 108781) | Organic Plus compost microbial communities from Emeryville, California, USA - Original compost - Organic plus compost (OP) | ecosystem: Engineered > Solid waste > Mixed feedstock >...
CGACCTGGCCGGCATCACGGTGACCCTGCACGAGTCCCACGTCGCGTGGGCCAGCTACGAACGGCCACTGTGAACAGCCCAGCCACGGCCACCAGGCGGCCCGGAGCGGCGACGTGAACGGTGCGCCGTGCGGCGGCGTCCACGTGCTCCTGCCGGACAGCGTCGACGACCCGGCGCGGCCCAGCGGCGGCAACGTCTACGACCGGCGGCTGATCGACGGGCTCACCGCCCTCGGCTGGCCGGTGCGCGAACACCCGGCCGCCGGCCCCGACACGCTCGCCGCCGCCTGCGCGCGGCTTCCCGACGGCGCGCTCGCCCTGCTCGACGGCCTGCTCGCCCCGATGATGCCGGTCGACCACGCCCGCCGCCTCCGGCTCGTCGTGCTGCTGCACATGTCGTTCCCGGGCGAGGAGCCCGTGCTGCGCGCGGCCCGCGCGGTGATCACCACAAGCGACTGGAGCCGCCGGGAGGTTCTCGACCGGTACGGCATCGAGGCGCACGCCGCCCCGCCCGGCGTCGACCCCGCACCCCCCACCACCCCCCGCCCGGCCGGCGACCGGCTGCTCTGCGTGGCGGCCGTCGTGCCGCACAAGGGGCACGACGTCCTCGTCGACGCGCTGCGGACCCTCGCCGACCTGAGCTGGAGCTGCGTCTGCGTCGGTGCCCTGGACCGCGATCCGGAGTTCGCCGGACGGGTCGCCGCCGCCGCGCCGCCCGGTGTCCGGTTCGTCGGCCCCCGGGTCGGAGCCGACCTGCGCGCCGCGTACGCCGCCGCCGACCTGCTCGTCGTCCCGTCGCGCGCCGAGACGTACGGGATGGTCGTCACCGAGGCGCTGGTCCGGACCGTCCCCGTGCTGGCCAGCGACGCGGCCGGGCTGCCGGAGACGCTGGGCCGCGCGCCGGACGGCAGCCGTCCCGGGCTGCTCGTGCCCGCCGGCGACCCCGCCGCGCTGGCCGGCGCGCTGCGGCGCTGGCTCACGGACGCCGGCCTGCGGGCGGAGATCCGACAGTCGGCCCTTCTGCGTACAACGACACTGACAGGCTGGCCGGTCACCGCCAAGCTCGTCTCCGACGTCCTGTCCACGGTCGCACCGGAGGAAAGCCCCAGCCGATGACCAGCATCGTCACCGCCACACCCGGCCAGATGCCGCGCGTGACCGCGTCCTGGCTCGCCGTCCGCGAGGCCGCCGACGCCGCCGCCCGCTCCGCCGCGCTCGTCGCCGAACTGCGCCGCCACCTCGCCGGACGCCGGCGGCTGGTGGTCCACGACCTCGGCTGCGGCACCGGCGCCGCCGCCCGCTGGCTGGCGCCGCGCCTGCCCGCCCGCCAGCACTGGGTCCTGCACGACCGCGACCCGCTGCTGCTCGCGGAGGCCGCGGCCCACCCGCCGGCGCGGGCCCGGGTCACCGTGACGACCCGCGAGGGCGACGTCACCACGCTCACCCCCGCCGATCTGGCCGGCGCCGACGTCGTCACCGCCGCCGCCCTGACCGACCTGCTGACCGGTGACGAGGTCGACCGGGTGGTCGGCGCCTGTGTCGGAGCTGGAGCGGCGACGCTGGTCACGCTCTCGGTGACCGGCCGGGTCGAGCTGGCCCCGGCGGACCCGCTCGACACCGCGATCGGCGCGGCGTTCAACGCACACCAGCGGCGGGCGGTCGGCGCGCGGCGGCTGCTCGGCCCGGACGCGGTCGACGCCATGGTGGACGCGTTCGACCGCCGGGGCGTGCCGGTGCTGCTGGCGCCGAGCCCCTGGCGGCTCGGCCCGGGCGACCCGGCGCTGCTCGACGGGTGGCTGGCGGGCTGGATCGACGCCGCGTGCGAGCAGGAGCCGGCGCTGGCCGGGCCCGTCGCAGCGTACGCCGCCCGCCGCCGCGCGCAACTCGACCGGGGTGAACTTTCCGCCACCGTCCACCATCTCGACGTGTTGGCGCTGCCGGGAAAGGGCAGCCGGAACCCGATGGCGCGGCCGTGAGCCGGCAGCGGATCTGGGCCCTGGTGCGCCTCGCCGGCGGCGCGGCGGTGATCGGCGTGCTGGTGTGGCGGGTCGGCACCGGCCCGTTCCTCGACGGCGTGCGGGTGCTGGACGGCGGCGCGATCGCCGCGGCGTTCGGGATCGGTGTGCTGACCACCGTCTGCTGCGCGTGGCGATGGGCCCTGGTCGCGCGGGCGTACGGCGTCGGGCTGCCGCTGCGCGAGGCGATCGCCGCGTACTACCGGTCCCTGTTCCTCAACAACACGCTTCCCGGCGGCGTCGTCGGCGACGTGCACCGCGCGGTCCGGCACGGCGCCGACATCGGCGACCTGCGGCTCGGCGTCCGCGCGGTCGTCGCCGAGCGGCTCGCCGGGCTGGTGGTCACCGTCGCCCTCTCGGTGCTCGCGCTGGCCGTCCTCCCCTCGCCGGTCCGCCCGCACATGCCGCTCGCGGTGGCCGCCCTCGCGGTCGCGGCGCTGGTGGCGGTCCTGCTGACCCGGCACCGCCGCCCCTCGCCGCGCACCGCGGTCGGCGTCGTCACCACCACCGCCGCCGTGCTCGGCGGCCACCTGGCGACCTTCCTGCTCGCGGCCCGGACCGCCGGCGCCACCGCGCCGCTGCGACTGCTCGCCCCGCTGACCCTGCTGGCCCTGCTGGCGATGGCGCTGCCGCTCAACATCGCCGGCTGGGGGCCGCGGGAGGGCGTCTCGGCGTGGGCGTTCGGTGCCGCGGGTCTCACGGCGGCACAGGGTGTCACGACGGCGGTCGTCTACGGCGTCCTGGCGCTCGTGGCGAGCCTGCCCGGCGCCGCGGTGATCGTTACGCGATCGGCCAACCGGGGAAAGAGGCAGGTATGGGTGACCGACCGTACATCCTGCTGAGTTGCGGCATGTCGATCGACGGTTATGTCGACGCCGCGGGCGACGAACGCCTGATCCTCTCCAACGACGCCGACTTCGACCGGGTCGACGACGTCCGGGCGAGCTGCGACGCGATCCTGGTCGGCGCGGAGACGGTGCGCCGCGACAACCCCCGGCTGATGGTCCGCTCGCCGGAGCGGCGCCAGGCACGGGTGGCCCGGGGCCAGCGGCCGTCGCCGATCAAGGTCACCCTGACCGAGAAGGGCGACCTGGACGCCGGCGCGGCGTTCTTCCAGACCGGTGACGTGGAGAAGCTGGTCTACTGTGCCAGCTCCGCGGTCGGCGAGGCGCGGCACCGCCTCGGCGGGCACGCCACCGTCGTCGACGGCGGCCAGCCGGTGGACCTGCGGCGCATGGCCGAGGACCTGTACGCCCGCGGCGTCTGCCGCCTGATGGTCGAGGGCGGCGGCACGGTGCACACCCAGTTCCTGACCGAGTGCCTGGTCGACGAGCTGCAGCTGGTCGTGGCGCCGTTCTTCGTGGGCGACTCGCGCGCGCCGCGGTTCGTCGGCGACGGCGCGTTCCCGTGGAACCCTGACCGCCGGGCCACGCTGGCCGAGGTCCGCCAGGTCGGCGACGTGGCGCTGCTCCGGTACGCGCTGTCGCCGCGGTGCGGTGTCTGATGAGGAGAACGATGTACGACGCGACGATCCGCACGGAGGTCTCGGTCCCTCTCCGGTTTCCCGACGGCTTCGCGACGACCGCCGACGTGTTCACGTTCCACGGGCTGGTCGACGGGCGGGAACACGTCGCGTTCGGCCTCGGCGACTGGCGCGGCGTGATCGGCCGCGGCGAGCCGCTGCTCGTCCGCCCGCACAGCGAGTGCCTGACCGGCGACGTGTTCGGCAGCCAGCGCTGCGACTGCGGGCCGCAGCTGCGGGAGGCGGTCGAGCGGATCGCCGGCGTCGGCGGGCTGCTGCTCTACCTGCGCCAGGAAGGACGCGGCATCGGCCTGTACGCCAAGCTCGACGCGTACGCCCTGCAGGACACCGGCATGGACACGTACGAGGCCAACGTGGCGCTCGGGCACGCGGAGGACGCGCGTGACTACACGCCGGCCGCGCAGATGCTCTGGGCCCTCGGCGTCGACCGGGTCGCCGTGCTCACCAACAACCCCGACAAGGTCGCCCAGCTCGACGCCCTCGGCGTCACGATCACCGAGACGGTGCCCACCGACGTGCACCTGTCGTCGGCCAACGCCGGCTACCTCGCGGCGAAGGCCCGCTACGCGCGACGCGCCGCGCTGGGCCGGATCCGGCCGTGAGGCGGGTCCTCACCGGGGCGGCCGCGCTGCTGGTGCTGGCCGCCCTTCTCGTACCCGGCGACGCCGGCCACCTCACGCCGCTGGCCTTCCTCGCGCTCCCCGTCGAGATCCTGCTCGGTGTCGCGGTCGTGGTCTGGCTGCCGCCACGGGCCCGGCTGGTCGGCGGCGTCGTCGCCGGCGTCGTGCTCGGGCTGCTGACCCTCCTCAAGCTGCTCGACCTGGGCTTCGGGCTGGCGCTGGCGCGGCCGTTCGACCCGCTGTCGGACTGGCCGCTGTTCCGGTCGGCGCAGGAGTGGGTGGCGGAGTCGTTCGGCCCGGCCGGCGGCGCCGGCGCGGTCGTCGTCGCCGTGCTGCTCGCGGTGGGGCTGCCGGTGCTGCTGACGCTCGCGGTGCTGCGGCTGTCCCGGGTGGTCGCCGGACGGCGGGCCGCCGCGCTGCGCACGGTCGCCGTACTCGGTCTGGCATGGGTGGTGTTCGCGCTGCTCGGTGTGCACGTCGTGCCGGGCAGCCCGGTGGCCGCCTGGACGACCAGCGGCGTGGCGTGGGGGCACGCGGTGCGGCTGCGGGAGGACGTCGCCGACCAGCGGGCGTACGAGCGGGAGTCCGCGGTGGACGCGTACCGCGAGCTGCCGGCCGACCGGTTGTTGAGCGGCCTGCGCGGCAAGGACGTGGTGTTCGCGTTCGTGGAGAGCTACGGCCGCGACGCGGTCGGCTACCCGTCGACGTCGGCGCTGCTGTCCCGCCGGAGCGCGGAGCTGGCCGGCCAGGGTTACGCGGCGCGCAGCGGCTGGCTCACGTCGTCGACGATCGGCGGCGGCAGCTGGCTCGCGCACGCGACGTTCCAGTCGGGACTCTGGATCGACAGCCAGCGGCGGTACGGCGCGTTCGTCGAGAGCGACCGGTTCACGCTGGCGGCGGCGTTCCGCCGGGCCGGCTGGCGGACGGTCGCGGTGATGCCCGCGAACGGCCGTGACTGGCCGGAGGGTGCGGTCTACGGCTACGAGCAGGAGTACGACTCGCGCACGCTCGGCTACGCCGGCCCCCGGTTCAGCTTCTCCTCCATTCCCGACCAGTACACGCTCGGCGCGTTCCAGCGGCTCGAACGCGACGCTCCCGGCCGCCGCCCGGTGATGGCCGAGATCGACCTGCTCTCCAGCCACGCCCCGTGGGAGCCGGTGCCGGCGCTGACCGACTGGGACACGCTCGGCGACGGCTCCGGCTACCCGCCCACGTCCGGCGCCGGGGCCTCACCGTCGATCATCGAGGGGCAGGACGCCGGCCGGGTCCGCGACAACTACCGGCGGACGATCGAGTACTCGCTGGAGAGCGTGCTGTCCTATCTGGAGCGTCATGGCGGCGACGACCTCGTCGTGATGATGCTCGGCGACCACCAGCCGTCACCGGTCATCACCGGCCCGGCACCCAACCGCGACGTCCCCGTCACGGTCATCGCCAAGGACCCGGCCGTGCTCGCGCGCGTCGACGGCTGGGGCTGGACACCGGGCCTGGCCCCGTCACCGTCCGCCCCGGTCTGGCGGATGGACGCCTTCCGCGACCGCTTCCTCGCCGCCTTCGGCTGAGCCGTGCCGACGCAGCCGCGCGTAGACGTCGCCGGGCCGGCCGTCGGGGCGTACCTCACCCAGCAGCCGCACCAGGCCCGAGGCCGGCAGCCACGTGTCGCTGGCCCAGCGCATGGTCTCCAGACGGGAGTAGTTGTACTCGTAGTCGCCCAGCGCCTCCACCTGGCCCAGCACCCGCAGCGCCGCCTCGTGCGCCATCGGCAGGTATTCGAAGCTCAGTGCGCGGAGGGGACGCGAGAGGCCGGCCAGCACGTCGGCCTCGAAGCCCTCGACGTCGACCTTGCAGAACGCCGGCTCGCCGTGTGTCGCGATGAGAGCGTCCATCGTGGTCACCTCGACCGGGAGGCTGCGGTCCCAGCGGACCGGCGCGAAGCTGCGGTCGGTGCGGACCTCCTCGATCCAGTCCCGCGACATCGTCGAGACCGTGGGAGTGCGCGTCGACACCACGAGCGAGGCGGTGCCGGGCGTCGCGCCGACCGCCGCCGGCACGATCGTCACGTCGCGGTCGCGGCCGAACAGCAACCGCAGCACGCGCAGGCAGTCGGGCTGCGGCTCGACCGCCACCACCCGGGCCCCGAGGCGCCGCCACGCGCGCACCCGGCTGCCGACGTGCGCGCCGATGTCGAACCCGACATCGCCCGGGCCCAGGAACTGCCCGTAGAACCGCACCAGCCGCCGGTGCTTCCCCGGCTGGCCGTGATAGATGACCAACGATCGAACGATCCCCCACACACGGGTGAGCATCCCCCCACCCTAGACAAGGAGACACCCCTATGTCGGCCGCACGCCGCGCCACCGTGGCGCTCTGGACGGTGCTGGTGGTCAATGTCCTGATCGTCGAGGTGCTGTTCTTCACGGGCGGCCCGTCGAAGAACACGCTCATCGCGATCGCGAAGTTCGTCGCGCTCCACGCCGCGCTGCTGATGATGCTGCAGTTGGTGCTGGTCGCCCGGCAGCCGTGGCTGGACCGGTGGATCGGCATGGACCGGCTCACCTCGTGGCACCGGTGGGTCGGCTTCACGCTCTTCTGGGCGGTGGTGCTGCACGCGACCCTGATCCTGGTCGGGTACGCCCGGCTGAGCGGCATCTCCGTGCCGGCCCAGATCGACACCTTCGTCGGCATCTTCCCGACGCTGATGGGCATGCTCGCGGTGTGCGCGATCCTGGTGGCGGTCGGGATGTCGGTGCGGTTCGTCCGCCGTCGGCTGCCGTACGAGGTCTGGCACGCCGTGCACCTCGTGCTCTACGTCGCCGTGACGCTCGCGCTGGTGCACCAGTTCTACGAGGGTTCGACGTTTCGGGCCAACGCCGTCACCACCGCGTACTGGTGGATCCTCTGGGGTCTGGCCATCGCGCTCCTGCTGTACGGCCGCGTGGTGACGCCGCTCGTGCGCAACGCGCGGCACCGGCTGCGCGTCGTGGCCGTCGTGCCCGAGTCCGACACCGTCACGTCGGTCTATGTGACCGGTCGCGACCTCGCGAAGCTGGACGCGCGAGCCGGGCAGTTCATGGTGTGGCGCTTCCTCGGCGGCGGCCGGTGGTGGTGGCGGGCCAACCCGTTCTCCATCTCCGCGACGCCCGACGGCGAGACGCTGCGGCTGACGGCGAAGGCGGTCGGCGGGACCAGCGCGGCCCTGCGGCACCTGCCGGTCGGCACGCGCGTGTTCGTCGAGGGTCCGTACGGCGCGTTCACGTCGCGGCACCGTACCCGGGAGTCGACGCTGCTCGTCGCCGGCGGCGTGGGGATCACGCCGATCCGGGCACTGCTGGGCGAGCTGACGGGGCCGGTGACGGTGCTGTACCGGGTCCGCGACGCCGCCGACGCCGTGCTCCTGGGCGAACTGGAGGAGTATGTCCGGACCCGCGGCGTGCGGCTGCACCTGCTGACCGGTCGGACGGGGCCGGGCAACGAGCCGTTCGCGCCGGCCAACCTGGAGGCGCTCGTCCCGGACGTCCGCGACCGCGACGTGTTCGTCTGCGGCCCGCCGGCGATGACGTCGGCGGTCGTCGCGTCGCTCCGCCGCCTCGGCGTCCCCCGCAACCAGATCCACGCGGAACGCTTCGCCCTGGCGAGCTGAAGGAAGGGCCCCTTCCTAACGCTCCGCGTAGAGGAAGGGGCCCTTCTTCACACCACGCGCCGGCAGGGGCCCCTTCCTATGCGAAAAGCGTGAGGAAGGGCCCCTTCCTTCGCCTCAGGCGATCGTGGCCGAGCCGAGGACGATGTCGCCGGCGGGGTCCGGGCGGTAGGCGACGACCGCCTGCCCCGGCGCCACCCCCCGCACCGGCGCGCGCAGCTCCGCCACCAGCCCCTCCGGGCCGACGGTCACCGCCGCCGGCACAGGCGAGCCGTGTGCCCGCAGCTGCACCTCGCACTCCACCGGACCGTCCGGCCACGGGCCGCCAGTCCACACCGGACGGTCGCCGGTCACCCGGGTGACCTCCAGCGCCTCGGCCGGGCCGACGGTCACCGTGTTGGTCACCGGCGTGATCGACAGCACGTAGCGGGGCCGCCCGTCCGGGGCCGGGACGCCGATGTTGAGGCCACGGCGCTGGCCCACCGTGTAGGCGTAGGCCCCCGAGTGCGACCCCACGACCGCGCCGGTCAGCGCGTCGACGATCTCGCCGGGCTCCTCACCCAGCCGCTCCGCGAGGAAGCGCCGGGTGTCGCCGTCGGCGATGAAGCAGATGTCGTGCGAGTCGGGCTTGTCGGCCACGGCGAGCCCGCGGGCCGCCGCCTCGGCGCGGACCTCGGCCTTGGTCGAGCCGCCGAGCGGGAACATCGACCGGTCGAGCTGCTCGCGGGTGAGCACGGCCAGCACGTACGACTGGTCCTTGGCGAGGTCGACGCTGCGCCGCAGCAGCCCGTCGGCGCCGAGCCGCGCGTGGTGGCCGGTGACGACCGCGTCGAAGCCCAGCGCCACGGCCCGGTCCAGCACCGCCGCGAACTTGATCTTCTCGTTGCAGCGCAGGCACGGATTGGGCGTACGGCCGGCCGCGTACTCCGCGACGAAGTCGTCGACCACGTCCTCGTGGAACCGGTCTGCCATGTCCCACACGTAGAACGGGATGCCGATCACGTCCGCCGCCCGGCGCGCGTCACGGGAGTCCTCCAGCGTGCAGCAGCCCCGGGCCCCCGACCGGTAGGTCTGCGGGTTGCGCGACAGCGCCAGGTGCACGCCGGTCACGTCGTGCCCGGCCGCCGCGGCGCGCGCGGCCGCGACGGCCGAGTCCACCCCGCCGGACATCGCTGCTAAAACCCTCACGGCGGCAAGGGTACGCGGCCAGCCGGCCGCCCCGCCCCACCCACGTCGCCGCACCGCACCGCGGACAGCGATAGGAAGGGCCCCTTCCTCATCAAAAATCGTGAGGAAGGGGCCCTTCCTTCGTCAGCGGGAGGACTTGATCATGCCGGCGCGGCGGGCTCGGTCGACCGCGGCCGGGAGGGCCGCGAGCAGGGCTTCGACGTCCGCCTGGGTGGAGGTGTGGCCGAGGGTGAAGCGCAGCGACGAGCGCGCGCGGTCGTCGTCGGCACCCATCGCGATCAGCACGTGCGACGGCTGGGCCACGCCGGCCGAGCAGGCCGAGCCCGTCGAGCAGGCGATTCCCTGGGCATCAAGGAGGAGCAGCAGCGCGTCACCCTCGCAGCCCGGGAACGAGAAGTGCGCGTTGCCGGGGAGGCGGTCGACCGGGTCGCCGTTGTAGACGGCGTCGGGCACGGCCGCGCGGACGCCGGCCACCAGCGCGTCGCGGAGGGCGGCCACGCGGGCCGCGTACTCCTGCTGGGTCTTGACCGCGCGCTCCACCGCGACGGCGAACGCGACGATGCCCGGCGCGTCGAGCGTGCCGGAGCGGACGTCCCGCTCCTGGCCGCCGCCGTGCAGCAGCGGCGTGCACGGCACGTCGCGCCCCAGGAGCAGCGCGCCGACGCCGACCGGGCCGCCGAGCTTGTGGCCGGTGACGGCGAGCGCGGAGGCGCCGCTGGCGGCGAAGTCGACCGGCACCTGGCCGACGGCCTGGATCGCGTCGGTGTGGAACGGCACGCCGTGGGTGGCGGCGAGAGCGGCCAGGTCGGCGACCGGCTGGACGGTGCCCACCTCGTTGTTGGCCCACATCGCGGTGACCAGGGCGACGTCGTCGTCGAGGGCGTCGGCCAGCGCGGCGGCGTCGACGGTGCCGCCGGCGTCGACGGGCAGCCAGGTGGCGGCGGCGCCCTCGTGGTGGACCAGCCACTCCACCGCGTCGAGGACGGCGTGGTGCTCGACGGCGCTCGCGATCACCCGGATCCGGCTGGTTTTCGCCGCACGGCGTGCCCAGAAGATCCCCTTGACGGCGAGGTTGTCGGCTTCCGTGCCGCCGCCGGTGAAGATCACCTCGGAGGGACGCGCGCCGAGCGCGGCGGCGACCCGCTCGCGGGACTCTTCGACGTGCCGGCGCGCGCACCGCCCGGCGGCGTGCAGCGAGGAGGGGTTGCCGACCTCACGGGCCGTGGCGACATAGGCGTCGAGGGCCTCGTCGAGCATCGGCGTCGTCGCGGCATGGTCCAGGTAAGCCATCACGACTCAGCCTAGCCCCGACAAGGATCAGGGTCTCCATGCCGACCGCGTCCCCGCCCCGCCCGCACCGCGGGGACGATGGGGCGGGGGCCGGGCCGTGGGTCACTTGCGCTTGCGGATCTCCTCGGCGGCCTGCGGTACGACCTTGAAGAGGTCACCGACGACGCCGAAGTCGGCCAGCTCGAAGATCGGGGCCTCGGGGTCCTTGTTGACGGCCACGATGGTCTTCGAGGTCTGCATGCCGGCCCGGTGCTGGATGGCGCCGGAGATGCCGAGCGCGACGTAGAGCTGCGGCGAGACGGTCTTGCCGGTCTGCCCGACCTGGAACTGGTGCGGATAGAACCCGGAGTCCACCGCCGCGCGGGACGCGCCGACGGCGCCGCCGAGCAGGTCGGCCAGCTCCTCGACCAGCTTGAAGTTGTCGGCGCTGGCCACACCGCGGCCGCCCGAGACGACGATCGACGCCTCGGTCAGCTCCGGCCGCGAGCCCTTCTGCTCGACCACCCGGTCGGTCACCTTCGCCAGCTTGTCGGCGTCGCCGACCGTCACCGACAGCGCCTCGACCGCGGGGGACGCCGCCGCCGGCGCCGGGGTCAGCGAGTTCGGGCGGAGGGTCACGATCGGGATGCCCTTGGTGACGCGGGACTTCACGATCACCTGACCGGCGAACGCCGCCTGCGTCGCCACACCCTCGGGCGACAGCTCGACCACGTCGGTGAGCAGGCCGTTCTCCAGCTTGACGGCCAGCCGGGCGGCGATCTCCTTGCCTTCCTGGGTGGACGGCAGCAGCACCGCCGCCGGGGAGGCGGAGCGCACCAGGTCGGCCAGCGCGGTCGCCTTCGGCGCGACCAGGTAGCCGTCGATGTCGTCGCCCTCGGCCGCGTAGATCTTCTCGGCCCCGAACTCGCCGAGCTTGTCGGTCATCGCCGCCGCGGCACCCGCCGGGCCGAACACGACCGCCGACGGCGAGCCCAGCGTACGGGCGAGCGTCAGCAGCTCCAGCGTGACCTTCTTGACGCCGAAATCACGGGTGGCCTCGACGACGACCAGAACCTCAGCCATGACTGCCAGGCCCCCTTCTCAGACGAACTTCTCGGACGCGAGGAACTCGACCAGCTTCACGCCGCCCTCGCCCTCGTCGGTGACCTTGACGCCACCCGACCGCGGCGGACGCTTGGCGTGCTCGACCACCTCGGACGTGGAACCCTCGAAGCCCACCTCGCTCGGCGCGATGCCGAGGTCGGCCAGCGACAGCGTCTGCACCGGCTTCTTCTTGGCCGCCATGATGCCCTTGAAGGACGGGTAGCGCGGCTCGTTGATGGTGTCCCAGACCGACAGCACGGCGGGCGTCGCGGCCGTGACGACCTCGTACCCCTCCTCGGTCTGCCGCTCGACGGTCAGCGTCGAGCCGTCGACGGTGACCTTGCGCGCGCCGGTCAGCGCCGCGACGCCGAGCCGCTCGGCGATCATGTGCGGGATCACCTGGACGCGACCGTCGGTGGACTCGGCACCGGAGATGACCAGGTCGGCGTTGAGCGTGCGGAGCGCCGCCGCGAGCACCTTCGAGGTGGTCACGGCGCACGAGCCGTGCAGGGCGTCGTCGACCACGTGGACCGCCTTGTCGGGGCCCATCGACAGCGCCTTGCGGATCGACTCGGAGGCACCCTCCGGTCCCATCGTCAGGACCGTGACCTCACCGCCGTGCGCCTCCTGGAGCCGCAACGCCTCCTCGATCGCGTACTCGTCCATCTCGTTGATCACGTTGTTGGCCGACTTGCGGTCGACCGTGTTGTCGTCAGCCAGGTTCCGTTCCGAGCCGGAGTCCGGCACCTGCTTGACGAGGACGACGATATTCATCGCGTTTCGACGACCCTCCTGGTTGGTTAACGCACGCTTAGGGCGCAGCCTGCCGGGCTCCGGAATGTCCGGTCAATTGCGTAGCAGTGTGGAGTTGCCCACGACCGGCACGGATCGGGCACCCACGGCAAACTTACCCGTCAGTAGCATCGCGTCCGCCGAGCTCCAGCGTGACACGGATCACGGGATCGCGCCGCGCCGACACACGGCTCACGCTTCCAGCGCGGCCCGCACCTTGGCCAGCACCGCCGCCTCGGACGGGTTGACGCCGCGCGCCGCCTCCGCGGCCCGCCGCGCCGCCGTGAGCACCGCGGCGCGGTAGTTGTCGACCTCGTCCGGCGCCTTGGCGCGCAGGATGGTGACCGACTCGGTCAGCGCGGGCAGCACCTCGGCCTCGGCGCCGGCCGGGTCGCGGCGCGGCAGCCGGGGCAGCGCGCCGGTGGTCAGCACGTCGCGGGCGAGCCCGGTGGCGCCGGTGAACGCGCCGGAGGCGGCGACACTCTCGCGCAGCATCGTCAG
>Ga0164243_10011423_pt1 | contig 12667 bp, 12 predicted proteins | sample OricompcompostOP_FD_108781 | JGI IMG/M metagenome (GOLD analysis project Ga0164243, IMG submission 108781) | Organic Plus compost microbial communities from Emeryville, California, USA - Original compost - Organic plus compost (OP) | ecosystem: Engineered > Solid waste > Mixed feedstock >...
CACGAGTTCGAGCACGCCGACAATCGACAGGTCTATTCTCATATCGGTGTCGGGCAGGCCCTCGGTCATGGCGCGCACTTCGCTGCAAGTGGCCGATCGCTGCGCCGGTTGATCGCCGAGCGACAAAGCCGGCCGGTCCTTGAACAAATCCTCCTGCGCCGGCGCCGCTCCGGCCCAGAAGCAGTTGATGATGACAGCAAGCGCGCACGCATGGCGCATGGAAGCGTCTCCCGGCTCCGCTCGATAAAAAATTGCTAGCCCATGCGTGTGGACGGATTGCGGCGACATAAAGGGCATAAGTATGGACTTTAAATTCTAATTGTGAGACCTTGGCCGGCAGCCGGCGCTCACAAGCCGGCGCAAAAACAGAAAATCGGGGAGAACTGCTCATGGTGCGTCTGATGCTGCTGGCGCTTGTCGCGCTCATAGTGCCGGCCCATGCGCAAGAGACCTATCCGTCGCGCGCCATCACCATCGTCTGTCCGTTTGCGGCCGGCACCACGCCGGACCTCATCGCGCGGCAATTCGCCGACGCGTTGTCGAAGCGCGTCGGGCAGCCGGTTGTGGTGGAAAGCAAGCTCGGCGCGGGCGGATTGATCGGCACCGAATATGCCGCGCAGCAGAAGCCGGACGGCTATACGTTGTTCCTGGGCTCGAAAGACACCAACGCCGTCCTGGTACATCTTTATCCCAAGCGCAACTTCGATCCGAACAAGGCGCTGGTGCCGATCTCGCTGCTCGGCACCATCGACAATGCTTTCGTGGTATCGCCGTCGCTCGGTATCGACTCGCTGAAGGACTTCATCGAAGCATCCAAAAAGGGCCGCACCTTCACGTTCGCTTCGCCCGGCGTCGGCACCAATCTGCATCTGCTCGGCGAATTGCTGCGCATCAACGAAAATCTCAAGATGACGCACGTTCCCTATCGGGCGTTTCCGACCGCATTCCAGGACGTGATGACCGGCCGCGTCGACATGGTGGTCGCAGGCGTGCCGCCGATCACCGGCATGCTCGCGGCCGGCAAGCTCAAGGCGCTGGCGGTCACCGGGCCCAAGCGCGCGGCCGGATTGCCCGATGTGCCGACCACCAAGGAACTGGGCTACGACGATCTTACGTTCGTCGGCTGGTTCGGTCTGCTGGCGCCGACCGGTACGCCGCAAGCGATCGTCGACAAACTGAACGCGGAGGCCAGAACGATCGCGCAGCAGCCGGACTATCGCGCGAGCCTAGAAAAGGTCTACGTCACGCCGGCAGGCGGCACGGCGGCCGAGTTCAAGTCGCTGATGGAGGCTGAGACCAAGCGCATGGGCGACTTGGTCGTGAAAGCCGACGTGAAGATCGAGCAGTAGCGCCGGCGCAAGGCGCTACGCTGCATGCGTCAGTTGCCGGACTGCAATTGCCTTCGGAGCTTCGCGACGTCTTCGGCCGGCACGGCGGTCGCGGCATTGCCCCAGGTGTTGCGCACATAGGTCAGCACGTCCGCGACCTGCGCGTCGTTGAGGCGCCAGGCGAGCGACGGCATCGCCGGCGCGGTCGGCGCCGCATGTGTCGCCCCGGCTTGGCTGCCGGCGAGCACGACGCGGATCAGGCTCGTGGCGTCCGCTTGCTGCGTCAGCGCGTTGCCGGCAAGGCGCGGGAACAACTTGGGCGTACCTTCGCCGTTGCCGCCGTGACAGGCCGAGCAGTTGTCGGCGTAGATTGCCGCGCCCGTGCGCATCGCCGCGCTGTCGGCGGCGATTGCGCTCCGTGTTTGGGTTTCGCCGGGCAGGTCCTTCAGATAGACCGCGACGGCGCGCAAATCGGCGTCGGTCATCTTCGAGGTCGAGTTGCTGACCACTTCGGCCATCGGGCCGGAGGCGATGTCGAAACGGTTGGTCCCGGTCTTGAGATAACCGGTGATGTCGTCGAGGCTCCATTGGCCGAGACCGTCACGCGGCGCGGCCGTTATCTTCGGCGCCATCCAGCCTTGCAGCACTTCACCCGCGAGCGCGACATTGGTCTTGTCGGCGCCCATCCAGGTCTTCGGCGAGTGACACACGCCGCAATGCCCGGGGCCCTCGACGATATAAGCGCCGCGATTCCACTCCGCCGATTTCTGCGGATTGGGCGTGAAGTCGGCCGGCGTGAAATTCAGCCAGTTCCAGCCGATCAGCGACAATCGGATGTTGAAGGGGAATGGCAGCTGATTGGCCACGACCGCGTTCTTCACGGGCTGCAGCGCGTTCAGATAGACCCAGAGATCGCCGATGTCGCCGTCGCTCATGCGGCTATAGGCGGGGTAAGGCATCGCCGGATAGAGGCGAATGCCGTTGTGACCGATGCCGGTCTTCATCATCCGCCGGAAGTCTTCCGCCGACCAGTTGCCGATGCCGGTCTCCGAATCCGGCGTGATGTTGGGCGCGACCAACTTGCCGAACGGCGTCTGCAACGCGACGCCGCCCGCGAAAGGCGCGCCGCCCGGCAGCGTATGGCAGCCGGCGCAATCGCCGAGCACGGCCATGTAACGCCCGCGTTCGAGTTGATCGAACTGATTCTCGGCGGCATTGGCACCGAAGCTCGCGATCAGCGCGGTGGCCGCAGCGAAGGCGAATGACAATCTCATGCGGACACCAGCGCGCCGGGATTGCGAAGGTACTTGTCGCGGATGGCGTCGGCCGCCCAAAAGGCCAGCGCGCCGACCGTGCCGGTCGGGTTCTTGCCGGCGTTCTGCGGGAAGGCGGAAGCGCCGATGACGAACACGTTCGGCACGTCCCAGCTCTGCAGATAGCGGTTGACCGCGCTCTTCTTCGGATCGGTGCCCATGATCGCGCCGCCGGTATTGTGCGTGCTCTGATAAGGCACGGAATTCCACGACTTCTGCCGGCGCGACGAGACCATCTGACGCGGCTTGAGCGCCTTGCCGATCTCCTCCATGCGATCGCTGACCCAATGCGACATGCGGATATCGTTATCGGGGAAGTCGAAGGTCATCCGCATCAGAGGCCGGCCAAAGCGGTCCGTATAGGTCGGATCGAGGTCCAGATAGTTGCCGCGCGTCGCGTAGCTCGATCCTTGCGAGCTGAAGCCGAGCACGCTCAGATAGTTTTCCGCCGTCGCCTTTTTCCAGGCGCTGCCCCAGCGCGGGGTGCCCGGCGGCACGGGACGATAACCAATCGGCCGTCCATTGGTCGGGATGCAGTTGATGCCGGCGCCGCCGACGAAGTCGACCGAGCCGTGGTCGAACGCATCGCCGTTGAAGTCGTCGACCGTTTGGCCGAGTGCCCCAGAGGCGATGAAGGGATTGAAATTCTTGTCGTCGAAGAAGAGCTGCACGCCGGCATTGGTCTGATAGCAATAATTGCGGCCGACCGTGCCTTCGCCGGTCGAGGGATCGTAGACCTTGCCGATGCCGGACAGCATCATCAGCCGCGCATTGTGCAGGCCATAGGCGCACAGCAGCACGAGGTCGGCGGGCTGCTCCCACTCCTCGCCCGAAGCATCGACGTAGGTGACGCTCTTGGCCATCTTGCGCGTGGCGTCGAGATTGACGTGCAACACTTCACTGTTGCAGCGGGCCTCGAAGTTCGGCTTGCGCATCAGCACCGGCAGAATGGTCGTGTGTGCGCTGGCCTTCGAGTAATTGGCACAACCGAAGCGCTCGCAGAAACCGCAGGCCGTGCATTGGCCCATGGCGATGCCGAGCGGGTTCACATAGGCCTTCGATAGGTTGGCCGACGGCGTCGGGAACGGATGGAAGCCGATCGAACGTGCGCCCTCGGCGAACAAGGTCGGGGCGTAGCTCATCTGCATCGCCGGCAGTGGGTATTCGCGTTGCCGCACGCCTTCGAACGGATTGCCGCCGTCCTGCAACTTGCCCTGGATATTGCCGGCCTTGCCGGAGATGCCGGCCAGATACTCGAACCGGTCGTACGAACTCTCGAGCTCGTCGTAGCTGAGGCCCCAATCCTCAATGGTGAGATCGGCGATCCGTGCCGCGCCGTAGCGCTCGGTGAGATGGCTCTTGAGATTGAAGTCGCTCGGGAAGAAGCGCCAGGTGTGACCGTTCCAATGGGTGCCGGCGCCGCCGACGCCGGTGCCGGGCAGGAACGAGCCGAAGTCGCGCATCGGCAGCGCCGTCTGCGACGACGTATTGCGCATGGTCAGCGTTTCCTGCGCCGGCTGCAGGAACAGGTCGCGGCGCACGGAATAGCGCAATTCGTCCGGCGCGTAGCCGATGTTGAAGTCGGTGGCCGTGTCGCGCCATGGCCCGCGCTCGATCGCGACGACGTCGAGACCGGCTTCGGTCAATTCGTGTGCGAGGATCGCGCCGGTCCAGCCAAGGCCGACGATCACGACATCCTTCGGGGGCAGTTTACGGGCCATGCCGTTCGACTCCTACCGCGACCATTCGGGCCGGCCGCCCGCGATGGAGACTGGTCCCAGCGGGTAGCGTTGATTGTGCTTGCTGATGTGGTCGCGATAATCGTAACGCGCGCCGGGGAAACCGATCATCTTCCACGAGACCATGTCGCGGTTGCCGCCGTAGATCGGATCGGCGAAGAAGCCTTCCATGGTATTGCCGAGGATCAGGTCGAACAGGCGCGTCGCGTTGATGCCGCCGCCGAGATCGACCTTGCCGGCTTCCATGGTCTTCAGGAACTGGTCCTGTTCGTCCGCATTCAGATGCACGAAGCTGCGGCCGTTCATCGTCTTGCGCAAATAGGCGTCGATGGCGGCAAGGCCTTCGCGATAGCGCGCGGCAGGCGTTTCCTTGCCTTGATAGCCCTGCGTCGGCAGACCCGGCAGGAAGGGGCCCTTCATGTAGAGGCGGCTCGAGCTGCCGTAACTGCCGGCAAGCTGCCGATCGATGAAGACGGCACAGCCGGCTTCCTTGCCGCCAACGCTGAGGTCGTCCGCCGGAATGAGACGATCGACGATGGCTTCGACCGCGGCGGCTTCCGCCGGTGTGAAGAACACCCAGCCTTGCGGTCCGATCGGCGTTGGTGGCTCCGCCGCGAACGGTTGCCACGGCAGCACGCCGGAGATCGATTGCGCGCGCACGTGAGTCGAAACGGTGACGAGTGAGATTGCGGCAGCAGACGTCAGGAAGTGACGTCGCGTTGCGGTGAACGCGCTATCGGTCGACATGAAATGAAAAGCCTGCCCAGCCAGATCCAATTCAAACGATAGGTTGCCGTTTGGAACCGGTCAATTCTGGGAGGCGCATCACTGCCATTCCAGTTCCATGCGCTTATCGCGCATTCGTTGGTGACCAACATGCGGTTCAACGCTGAAGGCGGTATCACGCAAGTAACTGTAAACTTCTCTTCAAATGATTCGAACGGCGCGAGTAGACGCCGTTCGCGGCACGCGATGACACAGACGATTTGAAGCGTTCGCGACTCTGGCATGAAAGAAAAAAGACAGGCCCTCGAGGGCGCCTGTCTTTGTCGGTGAATGCCGGACGCTGTCGTCGCGTGAAGCGCTCGCTGGCGCGTGCGGCGCGCGAGCGTCGACTTAGCCGGCGACTTCGACCGTCACCGGAGCAAGCCCCGAGAAGCCGAGCGCGCGTGCGCCGGCAGGCGTGAGGTCGATGATGCGCCCGCGGACGAACGGCCCGCGGTCATTGATGCGCACCACGACGCTGCGGCCGTTGCGTTTGTTGGTGACCCGCACATGCGTGCCGAAGGGCAGGCTGCGGTGCGCGGCGGTGAGGCGGCCGGGCGCGGCGCGTTCGCCGCTGGCTGTTTTGCCGCCTTTATAGGCGTAGATGGACGCGATTCCCGATTGCGCCTGCGCCGCCAGTGGCGCGGCAAAAATGATCGCTGCGCCGCAGAGCGCGGCGGTCAGTCGTGCAACCATACAGTGAACTCCCCGATACTTGGCCCCCCGACCGGCGGCGCTGATAGGCAGGGGATGTGCGCATTGCGGGGCGATAATGCGGCTATTTCTGGGGGATTTGGCGTGCCGGGTGCAACCTTCCGACGGTAATCCGGGTTGCGTTTCGGAGCGGGCATGGCGCGATGGCGAAGAGGGCGAGCAAGCAGACAGGGCTGTTCATCGGTACGTCGGGGTGGAGCTATTCCTCCTGGCGCGGCCCCTTCTTCCCGCCGGAAGTGATGGTCAAGCATCACCTCGCTTATTATGCCACGCAGTTTGCGAGCGCAGAACTCAACGGCGTCTTCTATCGCACGCCATCGCTCGAGACGGTGCGCGGCTGGCGCGATCAGACGCCGGATGGTTTTGTGTTCGCGTGGAAGGCGTCGAAGTTCATCACGCATTGGAAGCGGCTTAGCGACAAGTCGCGCAACTCCCTGGCGCTGATCGAGGAGCGCCTGAGAGTCCTCGGGCCGAAAGCGGGGCCGGTACTTTTTCAGCTGCCGCCGCGGTTCGAAGCCGATGCTGATCGATTGAAATCGTTCATCAAGTTGCTGTCGAAGCGCCGGCGGTATGCCTTCGAATTCCGCCACCGGAGTTGGTACACCGACGAGGTCTGCGACCTGCTCCGCCGCCACGATATCGCGCTCTGCCTGTCGGATCATCACGATGCGCCCGCGCCGTGGGTCGCGACCGCGTCGCATGTCTACGTGCGCGGACACGGACCGGGCGGCCGATATAAAGGGCATTACCCTGATGCCGAGTTGCGCACATGGGCGCGCAAGATCGCGGCTTGGCGGCGTGAGGGCCGCGATGTCTATGTCTACTTCGACAACGATCAGAAGAGTGCGGCGCCGACAGACGCGTTCCGATTGGTCGAATTGCTGCCGCGATGGCTGCGGGCCGAAGCAGCTTGAATACGTGGCATTATCGCACCGGATTCATTGCTTGATAATAACGGAGTCGATAACCACAGCGGGCGGCCGGCGACGATTCGACTCCGTCGAGTCTCAACCTCTATATAACCGCAGCGATCGACCGATAGCGGCCGCTTGGCAATTTGGATGACGATGGACTCGATCAGGCCGCTGGACAATTTCCCGGTCATTCGCACCTTCGATGTCGAGGAGGCACGCGAGGGTCTGGCCCGCATCTACGTGAAGCCGACGCTCGCTTCGCCGGTTTCCGACGGCGGCGTTCGGGCGGTGTTGAATGAGTGCCGGCTGCGCAATGTGCGGCTGGTCTATAGCCGGTTCGGCGTGCCCATCGATTTCGAGTTTCCTCCCGCCAATTACTTTGTGCAGATGCTGCCGGTGCGCGGCACGGGCGCGCTGTTCTCGCAGCATTCGACGTTGCCGTTGTTCGCCGGCGGCAGCGCGACGATCTCCCCCGACTCGGGATTCCGCGTTCATTACGGCGCCGACTACGAGATGCTCGTCCTCAAGATCGACAAGCAGGCTCTGACCGACAAGCTCGTCGCGATGACCGGCGCTGTCGTCGACGAGCCGCTGCAGGTCGAGCCCATCTTCGACGGCACGCGCCCGGAGGCGAGGGTCCTACAGCAATATCTGCCGGTCCTGGTGGATACGCTGAGCGCCGCCGTGGCTCCGCTGCCGCCATGGTGGGAAATGCAGACCGAGCAGCTGCTGATGACGATGTTCTTGCATGCCCATCGGCATAACTACAGTCACTTGATGCAAGACGATGCGGTGGAGGCTGCGCTTTGGCAGATCCGCCGCGTCGAGGAATACATCGAGGCGTATTGGGATCGTCCGGTCACGTTGGAGCAACTTGCCGACATCGTCGGCGTGAACGCCTTTAGTCTTTTTCGCTCCTTCAGAAAATTCCGAGGTTATTCTCCCTTGGAGTATGCGGCGCAAGTGCGCGCGAAGCACGGAGCCGGCTGGTGACGGGCGCCGAATTTCTCACGGCATATCCTCTGGTGCGCACCGACAAGCTCGATGCGTTGTGCCGCGCGCTGGCCCGTTTGCTTTCCAATCCGGTGGTGGAGCAGATCGGCCGCGACCGCCCGCTCGGGGCGGTGCAGAACCACTATCGCATGGATCGCGTCGGCATCAGTTATGGCCGCTATGGTGCGGCGATCCGCTTCCAGAATCCCGAGCCGAAGATCATCTCGCAGATCTATCCGGTCAGACAGAGCGCGGAAGTAACCGTGGACGGCACGACCGTCGTCGTTGGACGCGACGGCGGTGCCGTGGTCTCGGCGCATGCGAGCGAATACGAGGTGCTCGCGGCGCCCGGGTATGAACGGTTGATGCTGTTGGTCGACGAGCGTGCCGCATGCGCAAAGCTATCGGCGCTGGCCGGGACGTGCGTGAGTGGACCTTTGACGTTCGAGCCACGTCACGATTTGAATGCGCCGCTGGCGCGAAGTCTGCGGCAGAATTTCATGTTTCTGGTCGCGCAGGTCGATGCGGGTCTTGTTCTGCCGCCATTGGTTCTGGCGGAGTTCGAGCAAACCTTAATGGTGATGTTCCTGATGGCCAACCGTCACAATTGCAGTCATTTGCTCGAGTCCGACGTCCGCGACGGCGACGAACGGCAGCTGCGTGCGGCCGAGGCGCATATCGAGGCGCATTGGGACAGGCCATTGCCGCTCGAGGATCTTGTCGCCGCGAGCGGTCTTAGTGGCCGCAGCCTTTTTCAAACATCGCGCAAGCGCCGCGGCTATTCGCCGTTCGATTATCTCAAGCGGGCGCGGTTGCGGGAGGCGCGCGCACGTCTGCTCAGACGCGAGGCCAGTGTGGAAGCCGTCACCTGGACTTGTGGGTTCCGTGACGTTGCGCAGTTCGTCTCGGCCTACCGCGAGGCGTTCGGCGAAGATCCGCCGCCACCGGCCCGGCCGCATTAGTGGTAGCTGGTTGCGCTGAGAGTCGCCGGATTTGAAGCGAATGCGCCCGCAATCTGAATGAAATTGGCGACATCGACGCAAGCAAACGCAAACAGAACCAGGGGTAGGACTATGCTTTCTGAACCTGGGAACCACGAGCAATGCGTTTCTTCTTCGATGTCCTCAGTGAGCGTTCACGCAGCTATGATTACCACGGCCGCGAGTTTCTCAGGCCCGAAGAAGCGGCGCAGATGGCGGAGCTGATTGCCGCCGATCTCGGCGTGTCCGATACCGACGATTGGGTCGGTTCTCACGTCCAGGTCAGGAACGCCGCGAACGAGATGCTCTGCACCGTGGCTGTGCGGGCCGCAGCTGTCTAGCTGCGTCCCGTTCAAGTTCCAACGCTTCGTCCCCACCTGAGCGGGGACCCGGCGCGAACGTGCGAACGTGTAGGGCCCCCTGGTTTCCCGCTTTCGCGGGAATGAGCGGGCGTCAGTACACTACGACCGAACGGATCGACTTGCCTTCGTGCATCAGATCGAAGGCATCGTTGATCTGGTCGAGCGGCATGGTGTGCGTGATCAGATCGTCGATATTGATCTTCTTTTCCATGTACCAGTCGACGATCTTGGGCACGTCGGTGCGGCCGCGCGCGCCGCCGAAAGCCGAACCCTTCCAGACGCGGCCGGTGACGAGCTGGAACGGCCGCGTCGAGATTTCCTGCCCGGCGCCGGCGACGCCGATGATGATGCTTTCGCCCCAGCCGCGATGGGCGCATTCGAGCGCCTGGCGCATCGTGTGCACGTTGCCGATGCATTCGAACGAGAAGTCCGCGCCGCCGCCGGTGACGTCGACGATCGCCTGCACGACCTTGTCGCGGCCGACCTCGTCCGGATTGATGAAGTGGGTCATGCCGAACTTCTCGGCCATCGCGCGCTTGGCCGGATTGAGATCGACACCGACGATCTTGTCGGCGCCGACCATCCTGGCGCCCTGGATGACATTGAGGCCGATGCCGCCGAGACCGAACACGACGACGTTCGCGCCCGGCCAGACCTTCGCGGTGTAGATCACCGCGCCGATGCCGGTCGTCACGCCGCAGCCGATGTAGCAGATCTTGTCGAACGGCGCGTCCTCGCGGACTTTCGCGAGCGCGATCTCCGGCAGGACGGTGAAGTTGGCGAAGGTCGAACAGCCCATGTAGTGGAACACGGCGTCGCCGTCGCAGCGGAAGCGCGACGTGCCGTCGGGCATCAGGCCCTTGCCCTGCGTGGCGCGGATCGAGGTACAGAGATTCGAGCGCTGCGACAGGCAAGTTTTGCACTGCCGGCATTCCGGCGTGTAGAGCGGGATGACGTGATCGCCGGGCTTGAGCGTCGTCACGCCGACGCCTACTTCGCGCACGATGCCCGCGCCTTCATGGCCGAGGATCGCCGGAAACAAGCCTTCCGGATCGGCACCGGACAGCGTGAACGCGTCGGTGTGGCACACGCCGGTCGCCATGACTTCGACCAGCACCTCGCCCGCGCGCGGGCCCTCGATGTCGATGGTTTCGATGGTGAGGGGCTCGCCTGCTTTCCAGGCAACTGCGGCGCGGGTCTTCATGCGAACGGCTCCTGCACAATTTGTTGCGTCATGCCCCGGTCGGTCCCGGGCATTCACGCCTTGTGGCTATCTCACTAAAAGAGGGGGATGGCCGGGACAAGCCCGGCCATGTCGGTTGGTGCGCTTTACGACTGCCACGCCGCTTCGGTTGCTTCTTCGGCGTCGTCGGCGCGCGCCTCGTCGATCACCTTGAACAGCGCGCGCAGCACTTCCGGCACGCCCTTGCCAGAGGCGGAGGACAGGACGAGCGGCGTCTTCTTGCAGGCTCTCTTGAGCTTCGCCGTCTGCGTCTTGATCTGTTCCGGCGTCATCGAATCGGACTTCGACAGCGCGACGATCTCGGGCTTGTCCTCGAGACCGTGACCGTAGGCTTCGAGTTCGGCACGCACCGTCTTGTAGTCGCGCCCGGCGTCGTCGGAATTGCCGTCGACCAGATGCAGCAGCACGCGGCAGCGCTCGGTGTGGCCGAGGAAGCGATCGCCGAGGCCAACGCCTTCATGTGCGCCTTCGATCAAGCCGGGCAGATCGGCGAGCACGAATTCGCGCTCGTCGACGCGCACGACGCCGAGCTGCGGGTGCAGCGTGGTGAAAGGATAGTCGGCGATCTTCGGCTTGGCCGCCGTCACGGAGGCGAGGAAAGTCGACTTGCCGGCGTTCGGCAGGCCGACGAGACCGGCATCGGCGATCAGCTTCAGCCGCAGTCGGATGGTCAGCTCCTGGCCCGGCTGGCCGGGATTGGCATGGCGCGGCGCGCGGTTGGTCGACGACTTGAAGTAGGCGTTGCCGAAGCCGCCATTGCCGCCTTTGGCGATGGTGACGCGCTGGCCGATTTCGGTGAGATCGGCGAGCAGGGTTTCACCGTCCTCCTCGTAGACCTGGGTACCGACCGGCACCTTCATCACGACGTCGCGGCCATTGGCGCCGTGGCGGTCCTTGCCCATGCCGTTGCCGCCGCGCTGGGCCTTGAAATGCTGCTGATAGCGGTAGTCGATGAGCGTATTGAGGCCGGTTACGGCCTCGACCACGACGTCGCCGCCCCGGCCGCCGTCGCCGCCATTGGGGCCGCCGAACTCGATGAACTTCTCGCGCCGGAACGACACGCAACCGTTCCCGCCCGCGCCGGACTGAATGTACACCTTGGCTTCGTCGAGGAATTTCATGGCATTAGCATATATCTGATCGCGCCGCCGATCGCGAAAGATTTCCGGGAATAAAAAGCCGCTCCCGCCGATCTCGTCCTGCAGCTTCACCAACGCAGGGAGGTCGGCATGACCCTCCAGGATGACGGCCCGAGCCGCCGTAAAGTGCTCGAATGCATGACCTGGGCCGGAACCGGGGTGCTCTGGACGGTGGCCGGCGGGGTGCCGGCCTCGCTCGGCCTTATCGACGAGGCCGTGGCGCAGCAGGCCAAGGGCTTCACCTTCCTCCAGATCAGCGACAGCCATATGGGCTTCGACAAGCCGGCCAACCCGAACGTCAAAAGCACCCTGGAGGAGGCGATCGCGCGGGTAAAAGCGGTGCCCGGCAATCCGGCCTTCATGATCCACACCGGCGACATCTCGCATCTGTCCAAGCCGTCGGAGTTCGATGACGCCGACAAGATCATCTCGCAGGCCAAGCTCGACGTGCACTATGTGCCGGGCGAGCACGACCTCATCGACGAGGATCGCGGCAAGCTCTACCGCGAGCGCTACGGTCGCGGCACCAAAGGCGACGGCTACTATTCGTTCGATGCCAACGGCGTGCACTTCGTCGGCCTGGTCAATGTCGTCGATCTGAAGGGCGGCGGGCTCGGCAATCTCGGCGCCGACCAACTCGCGTGGCTCGAAAGCGATTTGCGGGGCCGCTCCGCGTCGCAGCCGGTCGTCGTGTTCGCGCACATCCCGCTCTGGACGGTCTATCCGGAATGGGGTTGGGGCACGGACGACGGCGGGCAGGCGCTCGGTTATCTGAAGCGCTTCGGCTCAGTGACCGTGCTCAACGGGCACATTCATCAGGTCATGCAGAAAGTGGAAGGCAACGTCACCTTCCACACCGCGCGCTCGACCGCATTTCCGCAGCCGGCGCCGGGCACGGCACCGTCGCCCGGACCGATGAAAGTCGCCGACGACAAACTGCGCACGCTGCTCGGCACCGCCGACATCACGTTCAAGCAGAACGAACAGCGGCTCGCCATCGTCGACACGCCGCTCAAAGCGTAAGACCACCCATGATCAGAACATCGCTACTTTTGCGTTGGGCGGCCATCGCTGTCGTGATGCCGCTGCTCGTCGTTTCAGCGAAGGCCGAAGACGTGACGGTCAAGATCGACAACTTCGTCTTCTCGCCGCAGACCCTGACGATAAAGGCCGGCAC
>Ga0164243_10011424_pt1 | contig 12666 bp, 11 predicted proteins | sample OricompcompostOP_FD_108781 | JGI IMG/M metagenome (GOLD analysis project Ga0164243, IMG submission 108781) | Organic Plus compost microbial communities from Emeryville, California, USA - Original compost - Organic plus compost (OP) | ecosystem: Engineered > Solid waste > Mixed feedstock >...
CATCTACGCAATAAAATATGCGCATCACCATCGTCGTTCCACCGACAATTTTATCGGCGGCGATTCGCATGATGTGCCGATGCCATTGGACTATTTTGTCTGGGTTGTGCAGGGCGGAGGGCGCACCTGGCTCGTCGATACCGGCTTTGACAAGGCCGCCGGCGACAAACGTGGCGGCCGGCAGATCGACCATACGGTAGAGGACGGTTTGCGGGCCATCGGCGTCGATCCTGCCTCGATCTCGGATATCATTCTCACCCATATGCACTACGATCATGCGGGAAATGGCGAGCTGTTTCCGCAGGCCCGCTACCATGTCCAGGATCGGGAGATGGCTTTCTGCACGGGAAGGTGCATGTGCCACAAACCGCTGGCTGTTCATTACGAGCCGGATGACGTTGCGGGCATGGTCCTGAAATTGTTCGCGAACCGCGTGGTTTTCCACGATGGTGACGAGCAACTTGCACCGGGCCTGTCCGTCCATCGTGTCGGCGGCCACACGGATGGGCTGCAGATTGTGCGTGTGCATACCGAGAGCGGCTGGATGGTTCTGGCGTCCGACGCTTCTCATTTCTACGCCAATATCGAAGGCGGGCGGCCTTTCCCTGCCGTCTACAATGTCGGTGACATGCTCGAAGGCTTCAATCGCATCTATGAACTCGCAGACTCACGCGACCTCGTGATTCCCGGTCATGATCCGGAAGTGCTGCAGCGCTATCCCTCTGAGAAACCCGAGCATGAAGGCTGGATCGTGCGCCTTGACGCCGGGAGACGCTGATCCCGGTCTTCATTGATCCGGGCTGCATCCGGCTTTGCAGTGGGGCACGCCCTCTCGATCTGGCAGCAGTCGCTGAGGGTGTGCCTTTTTCCATTTTGCTGGTACTTCCACCGAGCGGGACTGAAGGACTCGTTTGGTGTGGCCGCGAATGACGATCCCGTCGGTCGCCGTCCAACTCAGCTTTTCTTGCGGTCAATATGATGGTGTTAGGGGACGCTTGCTGGCAGCGCGATGACGCTCCTTTTGCTGCTTGGGTGTAGCAAGAATCTGCGAAAAAGCGTCCCCGCTCGCTCTTGACCTGTCGGCGATGATAGCGCTATCAATACCTCATGACGATGCCTCTGACCTCCGATCTTGCACGGTTCGCAGTGGGGTTGCGGTTTGCAGATGTACCTGCAGGCGCGTTGGCCTTCATTCGCATTGCCTTTACCGACGTGTTTGCGACGCTGGTTGCTGGTCGCGACGGCGATGAAGTGCGTATGCTGCAAGAGGCGTTGCAGGTGGGCGAAGGTGAGAGCCGCCTTCTTGTCGATCGGGGCACGGCGCGTCCGTCAGATGCGGCATGGATCAACGCCACCGCGGCGCATGCCCTTGATTTTGACGATGCGGCCCAGCGTGGTCACATCAGTGTTGTCGTTGTTCCGGCGCTCCTGGCCGAGGCTGAGGCCATCGGCGCCAACGGCGAGCGCATGGCGACGGCCTATACAGCAGGCTACGAGGTCTGGGCCGACCTGATGCGGCGCGAAGCAGATCACTATCACAATCACAGCTGGCATCCGACCGGTGTTTTCGGCCCTCTAGCGGCTGCGGCTGCCTGTGCCTCCCTACGTGGGTTGACGGCCGAGCAGGCTACTCATGCTCTGGCAATCGCTGCGTCGCAGAGCGCGGGCCTGATTGCAAATTTCGGGTCGATGACCAAGCCTTATCATGCAGGTCGTGCGTCCCAGGCGGGATTGATGGCAGCGCGGCTGGCGCAACTTGGTTTCACTGCGAGCCCTGATGTGCTGGAGCACCCCAAAGGCCTGTTGCGCGGCATCTCCCCCAAGGGTCAGGTTGATCTGGATGCGCCCGTACAGGCTGGCCGGGAGTGGAAGCTCTCCGTGCACGGCGTCAACATCAAGAAGTATCCGATCTGTTTTGCTGCGCATCGTGCACTTGATGGGGCATTGGGCATTCTGCTTGACTATCCTCTTCCCGCACACGAAGTTGAGCGTGTCGAGGTTTCGATCAGTCGCCGGAACCGTTCAACCTTGCGCTTTGCCAGCCCGCAGACGCCGCTGGAGGCGAAATTCAGCATGCAGTTCGCCATGGCGGCCGCAGTTATTGCGGGCCGTTGCGGGCTGGCCGAACTGAGCGAAGCGTTCGTGCTGCGAGACGACGTTCAGCAGTTCATGCGTCGTATCGAGGTCTTGCCGATCGATGTCGAGGACGCCACCCGTCCAGGCGAGGCGCCGGAAGACTTGGTGCGGATTTTTACCAAGGACGGGCGCGTCTTAGAGCGCGCAGTGGACTATGTCCGCGGCGGTCCTGAGCGAGCGCTTGCCCCGGGCGAGCTGTTCGGCAAGTTCGAAAGCTGCCTTGCCGCGGGTGGCCTCACCGCCCCGCCCAAACCCCTCTACGATTGCCTGACGGCCATCGAAGCCCTCCCGGACGTTGCTGCGCTCTACGCGCTGGCGCGGGCCTGATTTTCAACCCCAGAAAGAGATACACAGAGATGCACGGATCAAGTTCTCCCTCGACAGGATCCTACACCCTGCCGCCTGAGATTCAGGAAATCTGCGAGGTTGCCAAGCGTGTTGTTCATGACGAGCTGATGCCGCTGGAGCAGGAATGGCTGTCCAGTCCGAACCACGCCTATGGCATGCGCGAACTGCCTGCCGTGCGTGCCGTGTTCAAGCCGGAAGTGGCTAACCGTCTCGAGAAGATCGCCCGCGATACCGGTCTCTTTTACCTGATGGTCCCCGAGGATCATGGTGGCCTCGGCCTGCCGATGCTGGCGCAGGTCGCCATCCTCGAGCAGCTCTATTATTCGCCGATCACCCTGCCGCTCGCGAACGTCGCCAACATTCTCTACGAGTGCAAGGGCGACCAGGTTGAGCGCTTCCTCAAGCCCGTGATCGAGGGCGAGAAGGTCACCGCCTTCGCTCAGACCGAACCTGATGCCGGTTCCGATCCCGGCGGCATGATGCGTACCCGCGCCGAGCGCAAGGGTAACGGTTGGGTGATCAACGGCACCAAGATGTGGATTTCCAACGCCAATGAGTGCGACTTCCTGATGGTCCAGGCCGTGACCGATGCGGAAAAGCGTCAGCGTGGCGGCATCACCATGTTCCTGGTCGACCGCAAGAATCCCGGCCTCAAGGTCGAGGTCCCCGGCATCCGCACCTGGCTGTCGGAGGAAGCCAAGCAGCACGTCGTGCACTTCGACAATGTCTTCGTGCCCGATGAAGACGTGCTGGGCGAAGTTGGCAAGGGCTTCTCCCTCGGCCAGCGCTGGCTCACCATCCACGACCGTCTGCTGCGCGGCCCTTATGCTCTGGGCAAGATGCAGCGTTCACTCGATATGTCGGTCGAATGGGCCAAGCAGCGTGTCACGTTCGGCAAGCCGCTCTCCGAGCGTCAGGCGATCCAGTGGAAGCTGGTCGACATGCATATCGACATCCAGGCGCTGCGCTCGATGACCTACGAGATGGCCGCGCGTGCCGATACCGGCGAAGACGTTCGCGCCGAAGCAGCGCTCGTCAAGCTGTGCGCCAGTGAATGGGGTGCCCGTTGCGTTGACCATGCCATCCAGATCCACGGCGCCATGGGCGAGTCGCTCGACCTGCCGCTGACGCTGTTCTACCGCATTCTGCGCCACACCCAGATCGGCGGCGGCGCAAGCGAGATCCAGCGCATCCTGATCGCACGCAAGCTGCTCAAGGGCTGAGATAGTGTCGAAAACTCCACTAGAGGGCGTTCAGGTCCTTGACCTGAGTGAGGGCATAGCGGGCGCGTTTGCAGCGCGCCTGCTTGGCGATCACGGCGCCGAGGTCATCAAGGTCGAGCCGCCCGAGGGTGAGCCAGGACGTGCCCTGCATCCGCTGCTGGATGAGGGCCCGGAGAGCGAACGCAGTCTGATGTTCGCCTATCTCAACTGGAACAAGCGCGGCATGCAGCTCGACCTCGCCTCCGAGGCGGGGATGGCCACGCTGCAACGCCTGGTGGAGCGCAGCGACATTGTAATCGAGAGCTTTAAGCCGGGCTACGGCCTGACGCCAGAACAGCTTCTCGCGTGGAATCCCCGTGCGGTTGTTACCTCGGTCACCGACTTCGGTCGCACGGGACCATATGCAAACTATGCCGGTAGCGATCTAGTGCTGCAGGCCATGAGCGGGATCATGCAGATCAGCGGGCAGGCTGATCGTGCGCCGCTCAAGCATGGGCTCAACCAAGCCTATCTGTGCGGTGGGATGAATGCCGCCTATGCAACGCTGGCGGCGTTCTTTGCCGCCGAGCGGGATGGGGTGGGCGAACATGTCGACCTCTCCATTCTCGAATGCCTGGTCTCCGAGCTCGTCACCTGCGAGACCTATTACACGTTCATGGGCGCCATCCAGGGTCGTAGATTGGCAGTCCAGGACCCCTATTCGGGTGCCCCGATTGAGACCAGGCGCGGATACCTGTCGTTCCAGGCCAGTCTGTCGGTGCCCAACGAAACCTTTGCCGATATTTTCGACTGCGAGGCGTTGCGGGACCCGAAATTCGCCAGCAACAAGCAGCGTTCCCAGCATGTCGAGGAAGTCCGCGCCCTCATCGCAGAGGCGGTGAAGAACAGGGACGCCAAGGACCTGTTCCTCAAGGGGCAGCAGATGCGCGCGCTCATGGGGATGGTCCAGACCGCGCCGGATCTGCTGGAATGCGAACAGCTTGCGGCTCGAAACTGCTTTGTCGACCTGCCGCATCCTGCCGGGCCTAGCTTCCGTCACGTTGGGGAACTGGCCCGGATGTCGAAGACCCCGACATCGGTTCGCCGGCCGGCGCCGCGACTGGGCGAGCATACTGCCGAGATCCTCAGAAGCCTTGAGCAGGATGCAGCACGACCGGCTCTCTCCGTCAGCGAGCGCAAGGCCAGGTTGCCTCTGGAAGGCCTGCGGGTCCTCGATATAGCGACCGTGATCGCAGTGCCTTATATGGGCGCATTGCTGAGCGATCTGGGTGCCGAAGTCTTCAAGATCGAGTCTCCCCAAAAGCTCGACCCTACTCGCCAGGGTGTGCTGACGACCTATCTCGACAATGACTCGAGCGTGGATGGCATCAATCTCTCCGGGATGTTCAACGTCGTTAATCGCGGCAAGCGCTCCATCGTCCTCGACATGAAAACCGAGGAAGCCAAGGGCGTTTTCCGCGAGCTAGTGGCCAAGGCTGACATCCTCATCGACAATTTCACACCGCGTGTGCTGACCAGCTGGGGGCTGAGCCCGGAGGCGCTGCTTGAAATCAACCCGCGGCTGATCTGCCTGTCCAATACAGGGTATGGCTCAACCGGTCCGTGGAAGAACTTCCCCAGCCAGGGCACCACGCTCGAAGTGACGATGGGCATTGCCGCTTATACGGGCTACAGGGACGACAAGCCTTGGAAGGTGGGGCAGTCATACCCCGACTTCACCGCATGCTGGGTGGGGCTCACCGCCCTGTTCGCAGCCCTGCGCCATGTGCGCCGGACGGGCGAAGGGCAGTGGATCGACCTTGGCATGTATCAGGTGGGCGTGGCGATGATCCCCGAAGCGCTGCTGCAATATCAGCGCGACGGTAGCCAGCCGGAGCGTATGGGCAACGAAGACGCCCGGCATGTTCCGAGTGATGCCTATCCCTGCGCAGGTGAGGATCGGTGGGTGGCAATTACTGTCACCAGCGACGCCCAATGGCAGACTTTGGCGGCCCATATGTCACGCGACGGCCTCAGCGTTGATCCCGGGCTGGCAACACAGTCGGCGCGACAGGCCCGCCGGTCCGAGGTCAATGCCCTGGTGGCTGACTGGGTCCGCACCCGCGACGCCTTCGAGCTCATGGCTCGCCTTCAGGCTGACGGCATTGCCTGCGGCCCGATCATGGACAACCGGGACGTGCTGCTGGACCCGCATCTGCGCCATCGTGGCTTTCACGAGCGCGTCGACATGCCAGCCCCCATCGGCAATCGGCCGATCATGGGCCGGCCGTGGAATCTGGCGAACCGAAAGGTGCACATTCGCAAACCCGCCCCACGCTATGGCGATGATGGGCGTGACATCCTTCGCGATGTCCTAGGGATGGGCGAAGACAGGATCGACGCGCTTTTCGAGATCAAGGCGGTTTGCTCGGAGCCCATTTCACCCAAACCCTTCGATGCGATGGGGCTGGCGGAGTTGCAGCGGGTCAAGGCCATCCATGGAGTGGACCCGGACTACAGGGCAAAACTCGGGATCGAGTCATGAAAACGGATGAGAGAGTGACCGCGGGGGCGTAAAGCGTGTCCTGTGCGTCAGCTTCGCAGTTTGTATAGCCAGCGGATGATGTTCGACATCGGCTCCGCGGGCTCAGGAGGATAAATGGCCGACCTAAATATCACAGTCGAGAACAATGTAGCGGTCTGCGAGTTCAACCGCCCGAATGCGATGAACTCCATCGATCCGGAGATGCGTGAAGAGCTTTACGCTTTCTACAAGCGCATCAACGAGGATGATGACATTCATGTCGTGATCTTCACCGGGGCCGGCGAAAAGGCATTCTGTACAGGCGCTGACCTCAAGAAGACCCTGCCCAATCCGAACGAGAGCTATGCGCGCCAACTTCTGGTCGAGCGCGACACTGGCAGCGCCTTCATGGGGCTGGAAACCGATAAGCCGCTGATCTGTGCCGTCAATGGCTACGCTCTGGCCGGCGGCACCGAGCTAGTCGCCATCTGCGACATCACGATCGCTTCGGAAAACGCCAAGTTTGGTCTGAGCGAAGTGAAGCGCGGCTCCATCCCGTGGGGCGGGAGCATCCCGCGCCTGGCGCGCTCCTTGTCCAAGTCCGACCTGATGATGCTGCTGATGACGGCGGACATTATCGACGCGCAGGAAGCGCTGCGCATGGGGTTGGTCAGCAAGGTCGTGCCGCATGAACAGCTGATGCCCACGGCCATGGAAATCGCCCAGAAAATCGCGCGCAATGCACCACTCGCCGTTCGGGCAGTCAAACAGCTTGTAACCCGTGGGATGGATATGCCCCTCACGCAGGCGCTGAATATGGACAAGTACATGTACGGAATGCTGAAGGATACGGAGGACCGTATCGAGGGCCGCAAGGCCTTTGCGGAGAAGCGCGAGCCAGTGTGGAAGGGCCGATGACCAGTTCTGCACTTGAGGGGCTGCGCGTCCTCGACCTGTCGGGTCCAGCAGGCAACTATACCGGCAAGCTGTTTGCCGACATGGGCGCTGATGTCATTCTCGTCGAGCCCGTCCAGGGGACGGATCTGCGTCGGGAGCCCCCGTTTATCGACGGCCGTCCGGGCATCGAACGGAGCCTCAACTTCGCCTATCAGAATACGAGCAAGCGCGGCATTGCGCTCGATCTCGACACTGCCAGTGGCCAACGGATCCTTCGCGATCTGGCGGCTACCAGTGACCTCCTGATCGAGACGGCTCCGCCGGGCTGGATGGCTGCGCGTGGCATTGGATATGAAGCACTGTCCAGCGCGAACCCACGTCTGGTCTTTGCAAGCATCACGCCGTTCGGGCAGACGGGCCCCTATGCGAACATGCAGGCCACCGACTTGGTGGCGCTGGCCATGGGTGGATTGCTGTGGATGGGTGGCTATCAGGGCGTCGCTCCCACCCAGGCGCACGGCGATCAGGCATACAAGGCTGCGGCCATGTATGGCGCCGTTGCTGCGATGCTGGGTGTCCACGAAGCCGAACTCACCGGCGAAGGCCAGCACGTCGATATTTCGATCCAGGAAAGCGTCACCCTGGCGCTGGAGAATGCCGCCCAAACCTATGATCTGGAAGGCGTTATCCGCAAGCGTCCATTGGGCGATCAGCGTTTCGCCGGCTACGGGCTTTTCCCGTGTCAGGATGGCTATGTGTTCCTCGGCTCACGCGGGATCGGCAACAGCCCCGCCTGGTCGCGCAGCCTGCAATGGTTCAGGGACGAGGGGATGGAGGGCGTTGACCGCCTTTTTGGCCCCGAATGGTCGGATCTGACCTATCTCAAGTCCGATCAGGCGCGAGATGACTTCGCCGAGCTCTTCATCCCCTGGGCAAGCACACGGTCCAAAGTCTGGTTGTATGACGAGGGGCAAAAGCGCGGCATTCCCCTGGCACCCGTCAGCACCCCGGCAGATCTGCTGTCGAACCCGCAACTGCGCTCCCGTGGCCATTTCGTGCCGTTCAACCATCCCTTGCTCGACAAGGCGGCTGAGATGCCGGGTGCACCATATGTCCTGTCGGAAACGCCGTGGAAGATCAGCCGGCCGGCGCCGACGTTTGGCCAGCATACCCAGGAAGTTCTTGAGCAGTTGGGTATCGGGGCGGACGAAATCGCCCGTCTTTACAGCGCTGGAGTGATCGCATGACCGAGAGAAGACTGCCGCTTGCGGGCCTGCGTATCGCCGACTTTTGCTGGATCGGCGCGGGCTCCTACACGACCAAAATCTTCGCCGATCTTGGTGCTGACGCGATCAAGATCGAGACGTCCACGCGTCTCGATTCACTGCGCCAGGCTGGTCCCTACAAGGACGGGATACCCGGTGTGAACCGCAGCGGCTATTTCGCCGACCGCAATGCAAGCAAGCGCGGCATGACCATCGACCTCAAGCATCCGCGGGCGCTGGAGATCGTGAAGCGCGTGATCGCGCAGAGCGATATCGTTGCGAACAATTTCGCGGCTGGCGTGATGGAAAAGTTCGGGCTCGGCTATGAGGACTGCGTCGCGATCAAGCCCGACATCATCTACCTCGCCATGTCCATGCAGGGGTCCAAGGGACCGCAGCAGCATTTCCGGGGCACCGGCAGCAGCATCGCAGCCCTCACCGGTATCCAGGAGCTGAGCGGTCTGCCCGACCGGGTTCCGGCCGGCACCGGTACCAACTACCCTGATCACCTGCCCAATCCCACCCACGCTGCTTTTGCGCTCCTCGCCGCATTGCGTTATCGCCGGCGCACCGGCAAGGGGCAGTATATCGACTTCGCTCAGACCGAGCCGATGCTGTCTCTGATGGGGCCGACCTTCCTGGACCTCACCGTCAACGACCGTCTGCAGAAGCGTCGCGGCAACGACCATCCATGGGCAGCTCCGCATGGCGTCTATCCGACCAGGGGCGAAGACAACTGGATCGCCATCAGCGTGATGAACGATGCGCAGTGGGCCGCCATGGTTGCTGTCATGGGGCAGCCCGAATGGGCCCTTGACGAGAAGTGGCAGACGATGCCGCAGCGCTACAATGGCCGCGCCGAGCTTGAGGAGCTCATTTCGCAATTCACGGCGTCGCATGACAAGCACGAGCTGATGCTCAAGTTGCAGGAGGCCGGCGTTCCAGCTGGCGCCGTTCAGGATGCCCGTGAGGTGACCAAGGCCGACCCGCAGCTGAAGCACCGCGAGCATTGGGTTTACCTGCCCCATGCCGAGATGGGGGAGTCCATCTACAACAACCTCCCGTTCCGCTTCTCGAGAACGCCGGTCCGGCCCCGTTGCGCCTCACCCCTCCTGGGTGAACACACGCGAGAGATCCTGCGCGAACTCGTTGGCCTGTCGGAGGCCGAGATCGATGACCTGCAGGCCAACGAGGTGCTACGTTGACCGGGCGGTCCATGCGGGATCGGGGCGCCATCGTCGGGGTAGGGGCCACCCCACAGGGGAAGCTTCCGGGCTCCACAGCGCTTTCACTGGCCGTAGACGCCTTCAAGCTGGCCCTGGCCGATAGCGGCCTGGAAAAGCGTCAGATCGACGGGCTGCTGACCTTTTCGGGCCAGACTGCGCCAGAGGGCCAGCAGAACTATCTGCGTCTGGGCGAAACCTTGGGCATCAACCCGCGATGGACCGGGACCATGTATATGGGCGGTTCGACGGCCGGCGCGCTCGTGCAGCAGGCCGTGCTGGCCATCGAAGCAGGCATGGCAACGCATGTTGCCTGCGTCTATGGTGATGCTGCGGCTACCGGCGGTGGGGTGTTCAACAGGGCGCAGGGATGGGGTGACTCATCGGCGATCTGGGGCTTCATGTCGGCTGCTGCCAACAGCGCCATCACGGCCGCGCGGCACATGGCTGTCTACGGCACCACGAGCCAGCAGTTGGGCGAGATCGCAGTGGCCTGTCGGTATCATGCCTCGCTGAACCCAGCCGCGGTGATGCGCAAGCCTATCACGATCGAGGACCATCAGGCCTCTCGCTGGGTGGTCGAGCCTCTGCATCTTCTCGACTGTTGTCTGGTGTCTGACGGAGGTGTCTGCATCATCGTATCAAGCGCCGAACACGCGCGCGATCTCAAGCAGCCGCCGGTGCTGATATCGGGCATGGGGCAGGGCTACACCACGCAGATTCTGGAGCGCGAGGACTGGTGGTATGCACCCCACCAGAAGGTTGCGGTAGAGGTTGCCTATAAAATGGCGGGCGTCGGTCCCCAGGACATCGACGTCGCTCAGCTCTACGACAATTTCACGCCAAGCGTTCTGCTCTGGCTCGAGCACGGCGGGTTTTGCGAACCCGGCGAAGCTGGCGCCTTTGTCGAAGGCGGGCGCATTCGCCTGGGCGGCGATCTGCCGGTCAACACGGCGGGCGGGAACCTCTCTGAATCCTTCATGGAAGGGTGGCTCCATATCGTCGAGGGCGTACGCCAGATGCGCGGCCAGTGTGGCGAGCGTCAGGTCGCGGGGGCGGAGACCTGTCTGGTGACCGGCCGCGGCATGACGTTGAATTGTGCCAACGCGATGGTTCTGAGGAAGAGCTGAGAGATGAGCGACTATACCAAGCCTCTACCAGTCCTGACCGACGAGAATCGGCCGTTCTGGGAATCGTGTGCAGCGGGACGCCTCAGCTTTCAGCAGTGCCGTGACTGCGAGCATCTGCGGTATCCCATCAGTCACATCTGCCCGGAGTGCCTCTCCACCGACTACAGCTGGATGCCGGTCTCTGGCCGTGGACATGTGTTTTCCTACGTCGTGTTCCACAAGGCATACCATCCCGGCTTCCAGGGCGACCTGCCGTACAACGTTGCGCTGGTGCAGCTCGAGGAAGGGCCGCGAATGTATGGGAACGTGGTGGACACACCCAATGACGCGGTCCGGATTGGCGATGCCGTCGAGGCTGTCTTCGAAGAAGTGACGCCAGAGATCACCATTCCGCGTTTCCGCCTGGTCCGCAAGGACGGCGAATCCAAGCCTATTGCATAGGCAGAGACAGGCGCGCTCGTGGTGGCGCACCTGATACGAGTTGGCTCTAGTTCAGGAGACGATGAGCGATGTTCAAGGTCGAGACGAAAGAGCCGACGACGCTCTTTTTCGAAGACTTCACGGTCGGTCAGGCCATGCCGGAGGTCGTGAAGGGCCCGATGACGGCAGGTCACCAGGTGCGCTGGGCCGGCGCATGCGACAACTATGCGTCGGAATTCCATCACGATGCTGCAGCCGCGCGAGAACAGGGCTTGCCGGGCCTGCTGCTGTCCGGCCCGTTCATGGCGAGCTATATGCTCGTGGAGATCAAGCACTGGCTTGGCAGCCAGGCGCGCCTCGTTTCCTTTTGTGATCGCAATAGCGGCACAACCATGCCGGGCGATATGGCCCGTATCCAGGCGTCGGTGAAGCGTGCCTGGGTCGAAGACGGCACGGGCATGCTGGAAATCGACTGTCAGATCGTGAATCAGGACGACAAGGTCACCACGCCAGGTGGCCTCGTCGCCCAGCTGCCCTTGAGGGAGGCCCAGTCATGAGCGACATCTCAATCGAACAGATGCAGGCCGAGTTGAAATCGCTGGAAGGCCCGCTTGGCGCACCGGACTCGATGCCCATCGATGTACTGTCGATCCGCCGCATGGCCTTGGCGATTGAAGACATGGATCCGATCCACTTCGACGAGGACGTGGCTAAAGCGCGTGGATATCGCGGCATTGTCGCTCCCTGGCCCCTTCTCTGGCTGGTGTTCTTCAACTGTCGCGAAGCCCCCCTCAAGTTCAGCTTCGGCAAGGCGACGATCCATGGCGGGGACAGTTACGAGTTCCATGAGCCGATGATCGCAGGCGATACCGTGACGGTGACTGCATTTGTCAGCGAGACATCGGTGAAGCAGGGCCGGTCTGGCGCCATGGGGTTCATTACGACCCGCCGCGAGTTCCAAAACCAGCACGGCCAGCTTTGTGCCGTGATGAACACCACCAATATCCGGCGTTAGTCGCTAGCGCGAACAGACAGACATCCACTCACGCCTCCAGGGTACCCTCTGGGCGTGAGTGTCGGCGCAGGTCCGATCAAACCTGGTAAGGAGTCTGGTCTTTTATGAAAATTCTTGTCGCCGTAAAGCGCTTCGCCGATTCAAACATGTCGGTTCGTGTGAAGTCGGACGGTTCTGGCGTCGATCTCACCAATATCAAGATGAGCATTAACCCGTTCGACGAGATCGCCGTTGAAGAGGCTGTGCGCCTCAGGGAAGCGGCGTCGACGCTCAAAGTCGGACCTGGGGACGTATCCGGGGTGAGCAGGGGCCGCTGATTGACGCCGCCTGTCTTCAAGTTCGAGACAGAAGACGAGGCCATATCCATCGCCAATGCCACAGAATTCGGCCTGGCGGCTTATGTCTACACGAGGGATCTAGGACGGGCATTCAGGGCTTCGGAGGCGCTGGAATACGGCATTGTCGCGTGAACGAGGGGCTCGTTACGACAGAGGTTGCTCCATTTA
>Ga0164243_10011425_pt1 | contig 12666 bp, 8 predicted proteins | sample OricompcompostOP_FD_108781 | JGI IMG/M metagenome (GOLD analysis project Ga0164243, IMG submission 108781) | Organic Plus compost microbial communities from Emeryville, California, USA - Original compost - Organic plus compost (OP) | ecosystem: Engineered > Solid waste > Mixed feedstock >...
CGCGATTGCCGGGGGTTCGATACGTCGCGCGCGAGGGGTTTACAGGGTCAGGTGACGTCCGGCGCGAGGTCCGTTGCAGGGGCCGGGTGTTTTCCCTGGTAGAGCGGGTAGACAAGTGGTGCGGATTCGTACAAAACCCTTTCTTTGGGGTAATTAGGACAGAAATGACGGCCCGCACCTGACTGTCTCACAATTGGACGGGTAAACCCGTGATTAAGAGTGATCAAGACCTCTATGTCACAGGAGGGGACGAAGCGCGGCGAAATGCCCAGGTGATCAGCTAGAAGGGGCTACTGTTGCCGATAAGTCTGGTGAGGGAGCCGAGCTACACGGTCGGGAAGTTGTCGGGGAACGATCGTGTGACACGTGAGGCGGACTCGAACCAGTTGGCGTAGAGGGAGCCGAGCTGGGGTGCGCCGGAACGCCGGCGGCGGACCGGTGTGCCGTAAGCGCGGCGGACTCCACCCGAAGAAACGGCTGGCGCCCACGCAATCATGCGAGTCACATCCCTTATCGAGGAGCCTCAACCCATGGTTCGTTACCGCGTTCGCGGTGGGAACGTCCTGAATGGCACCGCATTCATCCAAGGCGCGAAGAACGCTGTACTTCCTATGATCGGCGCCGCGCTGCTCGCCGCGGAGGGCCGTACGGTCCTGCGGAACGTCCCCATCATCGAAGATGTCCGCCGCGCCGTCGAGCTGGCCCGGTCCATCGGCGCCCACGTGGAACTGCACGAGGCCGAGCGGGTCCTGGTGATCGACGCGTCCCGGCTGACCAGCCCGGTGCTGCCCGCGGAGATCGCACGGCGCTTCCGTGGATCGGTCCTTTTCGTGCCCGCGCTCATGCACCGCCTCGGCGAGGCGGTCATCAAGGGCATCGGCGGCTGCAACCTGGGCAGCCGCCAGCTCGACTTCCACTACCTGGGGTACAAACGCCTCGGCGCGGTGGTGGACGAGGGCGAGACCGTCATCCACATCAAGGCGTCGCAGCTCACGGGCGCGCCGCTGTACCTGGACACCCCGTCGCACACCGGCACCGAGAACCTCATCATGGCGGCCTGCCTCGCCAAGGGCACCACCGTGATCGAGAACGCGGCGCTGGAGCCCGAGGTGCTCGACGTGATCAACATGCTGCGCCGGATGGGGGCGCGCATCCACGGCGCGGGCACCGGCTTCATCGTGGTCGAGGGCGTGGAGGAACTGCGCGCGGTCGAGCACTCGGTCATGCCGGACCGGCTCGACGCGGGCGTCTTCGCGATCGCCGCCGCGATCACCGGCGGCGAGGTGAACCTCGTCGGCGCGTCCCTGGAGCACCTCGGCGTGGTGCGCTGGAAGCTGGAGCAGATGGGCGTGGAGTTCGCCACCGACGGCGCGATCCTGCACGTGCGCCGCGACCGGCGGCTCCGGCCGATCAACATCATCACCGACACCTATCCGGGCTTCGCCACCGACCTGCAGTCGCCGATCATGATGCTCGCCACGATGGCGGAGGGCGTCAGCTACATCCACGAGCGCATCTTCGACGGCAGGTTCGCCCTCGCCGGCGAGCTGAACAAGATGGGCGCGAAGATCGAGGTGGAGGGCAGCCGCGCGGTCGTGCACGGGCCCACCAAGCTCGTCGGCACCACCGTGAACGCACACGACCTGCGCTCGGGCATCGCGCTGGTGCTCGCCGGGCTCGCCGCCGAGGGCGAGACCGTCATCTCCCCGGCGTACCTGATCGACCGCGGTCACTCCTACGTCGCGGAGCGTCTCCAGGCGCTCGGCGCCAATGTGGTACGGGAAATTTCCACATAGCGTCAGCGCCGCCTGCAAGCGCCTTAATTTCGGTCCTGACCAGCAGAAATGTCGCTGTCAGCGTGACCTTAAGCGGTTACCGGAACGGAATTCCGGCAAATCCGGGCGTGACATTACGGCCGTCACGAGCGATCGTTCCAAAGAGAACTATCACTCAAGACTGGAGAGGAAGCCACGCCGGGCGGCGAGGGAACCGCATGTCGCGGAGGCGCGCCGGCGTCCGGCCCGGGATCGCGCACGGCCACGGCCGGGGCGCGCGCGGGCGGCGCCGGGTCCCGCACGTTTCCGCCGTGATGCGCGCAGCGGCTCATACGGTGCAGCGACGCATTCGATGCGCGGACCCGGCGAGCGCGAGGCGCGGCCGACTCGACCTGAGGCGATGCAGGATGGGACGAACATTGGTCGAGCGGGAAGACACTCCGCGCGGGTCGCGTTTAGGCGCGACCCCAGACCTGACGATCGGCGTGGTCGGGCCCCACGACCTCGTCGAGCGAGTGATGCTGATGGGGCACGGCGCGGCGCCGGTGCCGTGCCGGCTGGTCGCGGCGGCCTACCGGGACGAGCAGGAGGCCGCGGACAAAGTGCTTCGGCTGGGGCCGAGCGTGGACGCCTGCCTGTTCGCCAGTCCGGTGCCGTTCGAGCTGGCCCGGCGGGCGGGCGTGCTCACCATGCCGGCCACGCACGTGCAGCTCGGCGGCGCGGCGCTGATCGCGGCGCTGACCCGGGCCGCGCTGGACGACAGGATCGACCCGCGCCGGGTGAGCACCGACGTGCTCAGCCGGGCCGACATCGAGGAGGCGTACGCGGACGTCGGCATGCCCGCGGGCGACGTGCACAGCCGTGACGAGCCGGGGGCGACCGGGACGATCGCCGCGTTCCACGAACGGCTGCTCCGGCAGGGCGTGACGACCGGGGCGCTGACCTGCATCCCGGGCGTGGCCGACCGGCTCACCGCGGCCGGGCTGCCGGTGGTGCGGATCCGGCCCACGGCCGGGTCGGTACGGCTCGCGCTCAACACCGCGGCGCTGCTCGGGGCGCACCACCGGCTGGAGGAGTCACAGCTCACCGTGATCCTCATCGAGGTGCCCACGCTGCGCGAGCCGGTGCGGCGGGCCGCCCCCCGGTACTGGCGGGACGAGCTGCGGCTGTCGCTGCACCGGCTGCTGGTGCAGGAGGCGAACCGGATGAACGCGGCGGTGTGGCCGATCGACGACCACAGCTACCTGGTGACGGCGACCCGCGGCTCGATCCACGCGGCCACCGACGGCTTCCGGGTGCTGCCGTTCGCCGGTCGCATCCGGGACGAGCTCGGGCTCGCCGTCGAGGTCGGGGTGGGCATGGGCCGCACCACGCACGACGCCGAGACCCACGCGCGCGCCGCGCTCGCCCGCAGCCAGTCGGGCAAGCAGACGCAGGGGTTCGCGGTGGACCGCGAAGGCCGGGCCCTGGTGCCCCCGCCCCGGATGCCTCCTCAGTCGTCCGGACCGGCCAAGCCCAAAGGGGTGGAGGTGCTCGCCCGGCTCGCCGCGAAGCTGGAGGGCGGCGACACCGTCGTCGACGCCGAAGGCGCGGGCAAGATGCTCGGCGTCACGCCCCGTACGGCCCGGCGGTTGCTGCGCACGTTGGTTGACGAGGGACTCGCGTGGCCGCTTCCGCCGAACCGTACCCCCCAGCCGGGCCGTCCGCGGCAGCTCTACCGGCTGATCGTGGAGAAGCTGACCGGGCACTGATCGGGCGCGCCCCGCGCCCATCCGGTGATCGGGCTCGCAGGCCCGATCATCACCCGCATCCCGCCGCCGGCGGACGCCGATGCTCCCTTTCGGCGTCCGCCGGCGGCGTGTACGTTTCAGCGAATCCTTGCTCGAATCGAACGCATCTCGTGACCCTCCCGTATCTCGCTCCGACGGGGCACCAGATCCGAGATACGCAAGGGAGAGAGTGAATGCGTCATGACCTGCGGCGACGAGGATTCGCGCCGGCGCTGAGCATCCTCACCGCCTGCGGCGTGGCCGTCCTTGCGGGCTGCTCGTCTCAGCCGGCGGGCCCCGCGCGATTCGACGGGGGCAACAGCGTGCAGAACACGGCGGCCGCGGTGACCGCTCAATGTCCCAAGGTCGCCGACGCGCTGCCGGACATCCGGGTGACGCAGTCCGTCCGGCGCGCGGTCGCCCGGAACCTCGGCCTGCTGGAGATCCAGGTGGCGGCCGCGAACGTGCGCCTCGCCGAGACCGCGACCCGGGATGACGCCGCCGCCGCGCAGCAGGCCGTGCTCGGCTCGCTGGCGAACCAGCGGGCGGTGACGATCGACCGCATCGCGGACGCGATCGACGGTGTGGCGCAGCGCCCGCAGAATCTGGGCGCGCTCGCCAACTGCACCCTGAGCAACGGCGCCGCGGGCGTCGCGCCGAGCAACGTGCCCGACAACAGCGGGGCGAACGGCGCCGGGGCCGGGGCCGGCAACGGCACCGGCAATGGGGCCGGCAACGGTGTCGGCGACGGGACCGGCAACGGGGCCTCGGCGCAGCCGACCGGCGGTGCGCAGGCGACGAACTCCGCGGTTCCGTCGGCGAGCCCGACCGCGTCGCCGACCGCGAAGGCGCAGGCGAAGGCCGCGAACGCGTCGGCCGCTCCGGCCTCGGCCAACCCGACGGCCAATGCCACCGGCAATTCCTCGGCCAGCCCCACGGCGAGCGCCTCCGCGTCGCCGACGGGTTCCGCCGCCTCCCCCGTGCCGACCGCCTCCGCCGGGGCGGTGCCTCCGGCGGTGAACACGCGGCTGCTGGTGTGTCCCTCGGTGGCCAGTGAGATCGTGATCCCGCGTACGGTGAAGTCGGACGTCGCCCTCGAACTCGGCCTGATGGAGCTGCAGGAGAGCGGCGCGAACGAGCGCCTGGCGGCCCTCAACAACGGGTCCGGCGCCAACCCGGGCAACAACGGCAGCAACACGGGCAACGGGAACGCAGGCAACGGGAACACGGGCAACGGCGCCGGGAACGACAACGGCGGCAACCTGGACAACAACGGGAACAACGGGAACAACGGCAACAACGGCAACAACGCCAACAACGGCAATGGCAACTTCGACAACTCGGTCAACGGGGTCGAAGGCTTCGACAACGCCGGAAACAGCCTCAACGGGGTGAACAACGGCTCCGGCAACTCCAACGCGGGCTCCAACACGGGGGCCGGCAACAACGGGACCGGCAACAACGGGGTCACCACGAACTCGAACACCAGCCCCAACCCGTGGGTCACCAACGGGGCCACCACGACGGCGAACGCCGACCAGGACGCCATCCTGCAGGGGCTCGCCCGGGACCGCGCGGCGAGCCTGACCCGCATCGCGAACCTGCTCAACCGGGCCGGCGGGCGGGCGACGCAGGACCTGGGCAACCTGGTGAACTGCCAGCTGAACAACGGTGACGCGTTCATCGACAGCAGCGTGCCGACCGCCGCCCCGCCCGCGGACGCGAACGCCGTGCCGACCCCCACGGACACCGCCGCGCCCACGCAGACCGCGGCGCCGAACGACAACGGCGGCAACGGAAACAACGGCACCGGGAACAACGGCACCGGGAACAGCGGCGTCGGGAACAACGGGGTCGACAACAGCGGCCTCGGCAACGGCGGGTTCGACGACAGCGGCGCCGGGAACGGGTCGAACTTCGGCAACGGCGGCGACGGGCTCGACGACGGCACGGGCGGCAACGGCGACGGCGACGTGTGGTTCGCCGACGAGGGCTCGGGCTTCTGATCGTGTGACGGCGCCGCGCCCCGGCGCGGCGGCCACGGCGAACGGGCAGGGGAAGGCCGGACGGCCGCACCCTGCCCGTTCTCGTCCCGGCCCCGTGGTCCGCGTGATGCGAGGGCCGATACTCGCGTGAGAAATGTCCGGGCCACCCGCTACTGTCATGAGTCATGGGGCAGAACACCCGTGACATCCGCGTCTGGACCGCGCTGGCCACGATCTACGTGGTGTGGGGGTCCACGTACCTCGGCATCATGGTCGTCATCGAGACGATCCCGCCGCTGTTCAGCGGCGGCATGCGCTTCGTGGTCGCCGCGCCGCTGCTCGCGCTCGGGCTGCTGTGGCGGCGCGGCCGGGCGGCGTTCCGGATGACCCGGCGGGAGTTCCTCGGCGCGGCGGTCGTGGGCGTGCTGCTGCTGACCGGCGGCAACGGCATGGTGGCCGTGGCCGAGCAGCACATCTCCAGCGGCCTGGCCGCGCTGCTCGTCGCGGCGGTGCCGCTGTGGCTGGTGCTCCTCCGCGTGGCGGTCCGGGACCGGCCGCGAACGCTCACGCTGATCGGCGTGCTCGTCGGCTTCGCCGGGGTGGCCGCGCTCTCGCTCACCGGCGGCACCGGCGGCTCGTCCACCGCGGGCATCCTGATCATCACGGCGGCCTCGCTGTCCTGGTCGATCGGGTCGTTCGTGTCGGGGCGCATCCCGATGCCGAAGGACCCGTTCGCGGCGAGCACCGTGGAGATGCTCGCGGGCGGCGTGGCCCTCTTCGTCCTGGCCGTCGCGAGCGGCGAGCGGCTCGACCTCGCCCGGGTGTCCGGCCCGTCCTGGGCCGGTCTGGGCTACCTGATCCTGGTCGGCTCCCTGATCGGGTTCACCTCGTACGTCTGGCTGCTCGGCAACGCGCCGATCTCGCTGGTGGCCACGTACGCGTACGTCAACCCGGTGGTGGCCGTCGTGCTCGGCGTGCTGCTGCTCGGCGAGACGGTGACGGCCGGCATGACCGTCGGCGGCCTCGTCATCGTGCTGGGCGTGGCGCTGGTGGTCTCCACCGAGCGCCGCGGCACGGCCACGCCGGCCGCCGAGCAGGAGGCGGAACCGGAACCGGTGCGCTCCTGACCCGGAAGGCCGGCTCGGGAAGGCCGGCTCGGGGAGGCCGGCTCGGGGAGGCCGGCTCGGGGAGGTCAGCGCGGGAAGGAGGCGGCGGCCTCCAGGAAGACGTCGTTCGCCTCGGCGTCGCCGATGGAGATCCGGGCGCCCTCGCCGGGGAACGGCCGCACCGCGACGCCGTACCCGGCGCAGTGCTCGGCGAACTCGGCCGTGCGCTCGCCCAGCCGCAGCCAGACGAAGTTCGCCTCGGTGGGCGGCACCTCCCAGCCCTGGCCGAGCAGCGTCTCGCGCGCCCGGGTGCGCTCCTTGACCACCGCCTCGACGCGCTCCATCAGCTCCCGCTCGGCGGCGAGCGACGCGACGGCGGCGGCCTGCGCGATGTGGTTGACGGCGAACGGCACCATGACCTTGCGCACCGCCTCGGCCAGCTCGCGCTGCGCGATCAGGTAGCCGACCCGCAGCCCGGCGAGCCCGTACGCCTTGGAGAAGGTGCGCAGCACCGCCACGTTCGGCCGCTCGCGGTAGTGGTCGAGCCCGTCCGGGACGTCCTCGTCGCGCACGTACTCGCGGTACGCCTCGTCGAGGGCGACGATGACGTGCTCGGGCACCCGGTCGAGGAACTCGGCCAGCTCGGCCGAGCGGCTCACCGTGCCGGTCGGGTTGTTCGGGTTGCACACGAAGACGACCCGGGTCCGGTCGGTGATCGCGTCGAGCATCGCCTCCAGGTCGTGCGTCTCGTCGCGCAGCGGCACCCGCACCGAGGTCACCCCGGCCAGGTCGGCGAGGAGCGGGTACGCCTCGAACGAGCGCCAGGCGTAGACCACCTCGGCGTCCGGCTCCGCCACCGTGGCGAGCAGCTGCTGCTCGACCGTGACCGACCCGGGGCCGAGGGCGACGTGCTCGTACGGCACGCCGTACCGCCCGGCGATCGCCTCGGTGAGCCGCTCGCCCCCGTTGTCCGGGTAGCGGTTCGTCTCGGCGGCGGCCTTGGCGATCGCGTCCAGGACCGACTGCGGCGGGCCGAACGGCGTCTCGTTCGACGACAGCTTGTACGACCGCCCGTCCGGGGACACGACCTTCTTGCCCGGCTTGTAGGCCGCCATCGTGCCCAAAACCGCCCTGAACCGCATCTCCTGCCTCCTCATTGGCCGTGGTCAAACCCTATCGCGGCCGACCACGCACGGTACGGCACGCGCCCGGCACGGCGGGACGTGCGCGTTCGCCCCGCCGCCCGGGCCGATTCGCGCGGATCCCGGACTCCGCCCCGCCCGCGTCGCTAAGATCCTTAATCATGCGGCGGAACGTCAGAATTGTCCTGTCCGGTGCGTGTATGGCCAGTGTGCTCGCGTTACCGGCCGCGGCGGAGACCGCCACCGCCCCCTCCGCCACGACCGCCGCCCGCGCCTCCGCGACCGGCGCGACGGCCGCCGGCGCCTCCGCCAACGCCTCCGCCGGCGCCTCCACCGGCGCCTCCACCGGCGCCTCCACCGGCGCCTCCGCCAACGCCTCCACCAACACGGCCGCGGCCTACGCGGCCGCCTACGCGTCCGGGAACCGCACCGCCGGCCGAGCCGCCGCCGCAACCGGCGCCGCCGGTGCGAAGCCGTACTGCGCCCGGTACAAGTGCATCGCGCTCACCTTCGACGACGGCCCCTGGCCGTACACGCCCGAACTGCTGCGCACGCTGAAGAAGCACAAGGCGAAGGCGACGTTCTTCGTGCTCGGCCGCAAGGTCGCCAACCGCATGGCGCTCACCCGGCGCATCCAGGACGAGGGCCACGAGATCGGCAACCACACCTGGGACCACCCCAAGCTGACCGACCTCGCCAACGACGAGATCATGCACGAGGTGGCGAGCACCCAGGAGGTCATCTACGAGGCCACCGGGAAGTACCCGACGATGATGCGCCCGCCCTCCGGCGCGGTGGACAAGCGGGTGCGGGCGCGCATGGCCGAGCTGAGCCTGTCCGTGATCAAGTGGGACGTGCAGACCAAGGACTGGGAGGCCCGCGACGTCAAGGTGATCAAGAAGCGGGTGCTCAAGGGCGCGAAGCGCAACGCGATCGTGCTGCTGCACGACATCGTCCCGGAGACGGTCAAGGCGATGCCGGACGTGCTCACGCAACTGAAGAAGAAGGGCTACCGCTTCGTCACGGTGTCGCGCCTGCTGGAGGGGAGGCTGCCGAAGGCCGGGCAGCAGTACCCGGCTCCCTGATCGGCTCCGGCAGCGGCACCAGCTCGGCCGCCATGCCCGGCAGCGCGGCGCGCCCGATCCCCCACCGGCCGTCCCCGGCCCCCGCGCCGTCCGGATCGCCCGCGCGCAGCGACCGCGTCAGCGCCCGCCGCAGCCGCGGCCCGAACGGCGCCTCGATCAGCCGGTTCACCGCGTACGCGACCGCCAGCGTCACCAGCACCGCCACCGGCAGGGTGAGCCGATGGCCGAGCGGCCCGTGCAGCCACTGGATCACCAGATAGCCGATGTGGTGGTGGAACAGGTACAGCGGATAGGTGAGCACGCCGAGCGCGGTCAGCCACCGCCAGTCCACGCCGTCGAACACGCCGAGCGCCACCAGCCCCATCACCACGAAGATCAGCGTGATCACGCCGACGATCAGCGCGGTGCCGAGCGGCTCGCCGTACCGCTCGATCACCCTCGGCTCCCCGTCGAGCGCCCCGATGACGCCGAGCACCCACCCGACCGCGACGAACAGCCACGGGAGGAACGAGCCGCCGAAGCGGTGCACCAGGTACAGCGCCATGCCGGCGATGAAGAACGGCGCGCTGAACGGCAGCAGCACCGCCTGCAGCACGTCCACGTCCGCCCGCTCCGCCACGACCAGCAGGAACACCCAGCCGCCGAGGAACGCCAGGCAGCGCCGGTAGGTGATGCCGATCGCCGCGAAGCACGCGATCAGCACGTAGAACACCAGCTCGTGCCAGAGCGTCCAGTACACGATCTCCAGGTCGCGGATGCGCAGCCCGTGCTGCATCATCGTCAGGTTCGCGAGCAGCTCGGTCAGCGACGGCCGGTGGTCGGTGATGAACCCGGCGACCGCGAGCCCGCCGAGGAGGATCACGCTCGCCCAGTACGCCGGGTAGAGCCGGGCGATGCGCGAGATCACGAAGCGGCCGGGGGAATGCCCCCACGCGCTCATCAGGATCACGAAGCCGCTGATCACGAAGAACAGGCGCACGCCGTACACGCCGAACATCGTCACGCCGCTCAGCGCCGGGAAGGCGAACCTGGTCCCCCAGGCCGAGGTCTCCACCAGGTGGAACAGCACCACGGCCAGGGCCGCGCCGAATCTGAGCAGGTCGAGGACCCTTAATCGGGGTTCGGAGAGCGTGGCCGGCCGCCCGGCCGAATCGATCATGCGTCGGAATATATCCTGAGTGATCGTTGTGTGTCGTCACATGCGAAGCATGGGGGGATGCAACAGCACCGCCGGGCCGCGCCGGTACAACATCGCCGGCCGCCCGCCATCCCGCGTCGTGGTCCGCCCGGTCGGGATCAGGAACCCCTCGGTCTTGGTGACCTTCCGGTGAAAGTTTCGCGGATCGAGCGGCCGCCCCCACACGATCTCGTACACCCGCCGCAGCTCCGCCACGGTGAACTCGGGCGGGCAGAACGCCGCGCCGAGCGAGGTGTACTCCAGCTTGCTGCGCGCCCGCTCCACCCCGTCGAGCATGATGCGCCGATGGTCGAACGCCATCTCGGTGAGCGAGTCCACCGGCTGCCAGCTCATGTGCGCCTCGGTGGAGGCGGGCAGGTCGGGCGCGATGCCGAGGTAGGCCACGCTCACCACGCGGCGCCGGGGATCGCGGTCGGGGTAGCCGTACGACTGCAGCTGCTCCAGGTGGACCGGCGCGCCCGGCAGACCGGCCCGCTCGGCGAGCACGCGCTCGGCGGCGGCGGCGAGGTCCTCGTCGAGCTGGATGAATCCGCCCGACAGCGCCCAGCGTCCCTCGTACGGCGGGCGATCTCGACGCCAGACCAGCGCGCTCAGCGCCTGCGCACGGACCGTGAGCACCACCAGGTCCACGCTCACGGGAAGGGTCGGGATCACGGTTGGCACGCTACCGGAATCGCGGAGTGGTCATGCGCGCTCCACGAGCCCGGCCCCACCGAGATCACCCCTTGTGCTGGTAGTAGACCGGCTCGGCGGCGATCCGCCCGTCCGGCGCGGTCACCCCCACCCGGACCCACACGTCGTCCGGCGCCTTGCCCCAGTCGAACGGCACCCACAGCCGCTCCACCCGGGGCGGCAGCCCCTCGACGGGGTCGGTCTCCAGCACGCCGTTCTCCGCCGAGGGGATCACGATCGGCTTGGCCACGCCGGTCCAGCTCAGCGTGACCGTGGCGTCGCGCAGGTTGTAGCCGCGGATCTCCAGGCCCTGCTGGATGTCCCGCGACCGGTTGATCGCCTGGATCGCGATCGGGCGGTCCCAGTCCATCGCGATCTGCTCGGACAGCGACGGCGAGCCGCAGGTGAAGAAGTCGCTCCACATGTAGGAGATGATCTTCGAGACGTACGGGCCGACCAGCGTCACCGCCGTGTCGAGGCGCGGCTTGTCGGTCTGGCCGCGCATGCTCTGCCGCGAGCAGCGCTTCTCGCCCTCCGGCTCGAACGCCTCGATGTTCGCCCACAGCTCGACCTTCACGCCCTCCTTGGCGAGCTCCTGGCGGGCCTGGGCCATCTCCCGGTAGTAGTCGCGGGTGCCGCCGTAGTACGCCTTGGCGTAGGTGGTGTCGCCCACCACCGGCCGCAGCCGCTCGTCGACCGGCTTGTTCTTCCAGTTCGGCCAGAACAGGCCGCCCTTGCCGGTGCCGCGGCCGTCCTGCGGCGCGATGATGCCGACGCCGGTGCGGGCGAGCACCTTGAAGCCCTTGCCGACCTGCTTCGGCGTCGAGGTGAACTTCCGGTCCCGGCGGGCGTCGAGGTACGGGCTGATCAGGATGGGCTTGCCGGGCAGCTCCTGCTCCACGATCACGTGCTGCTCGGCGAGCACGGTGAGCGTGTCCACCTTGGACGGGTCCGGCCAGTCCCGGATCTGCAGCTCGAACGGCTGGTAGACGCCGCCGAGCGAGGCCCGGCCGCGGAACCGCTCGCCGTAGTCCTGCAGGATGCGCCGGGTGAGCGTGGTGAGCGTGCCGATGTGCCGGGGGTTGGCCCGGGTGAAGCCGGTGGGGTCGCGCGGGGCGAGCGGCAGCGCCGGGAAGACCCGGATGCCGAACCGGTCGCCGCGGTCGAGCAGGTTGGTGAGGCTGTCGGTCTTGCCGGCGGACACCAGGATCAGGTGGTAGCCGCGGCCCTTGGAGGAGAAGTCGCAGCTCGCGTCGTCGGTGCCGTCGTCGGGGGCGATCAGCCGGAAGTACACGCGGTCGCCCGCGACGATCTTGCGCTCCAGCTGCGGGCAGCGGAAGATGCCGTCGCCGTACTGCTCGTCGGTGCGGTAGACGTACGTCCAGGTGATGCGGTTGCGGGGGTTGGCCGCCTTGAGGTCCTTCTCGGCGGCCTGCACGCAGGTGAGCTCGCCCTCGACGCACGGGACGTACCGCTCGTCCGGCTTGTCGCCCTTGTCGTCGAGCACCTTGCCGCTCTCGTCGTCGACGCGGCGCGGCGAGAGGCCGTGGCCGAGCCGTACCACGGTGTCGCCGCCGACCTGGTGGATCGCCTGGAACTGGGGGCGCCAGGTGCACTCGTTCGAGGTGGGGATGATCCAGTACCCGGTGATCGGGTACGGCGTCTTCATCGTGGTGTCGAACGTGCCGCAGGGGTCGGTGAACGCGCTCTCCGACGGCGAGGGGAGCGCGGACGCGTCGGGGGCGCCGTCAGGGGTGCCGGAGACGCCCGGCGAGGCGGTGGAGCCGGCGCCGGCGGGGATCGGTACGGTCGCCTCCTGCCGCTGAATGTTCACGACATATCCGACCCCGGCAATGATCGCCACACCGAGGATCAGGGCGAGCCAGCGCACGTTCAGGAGAGTACCGTCCTTACGATCAGCCCAGCGTAAAACG
>Ga0164243_10011426_pt1 | contig 12666 bp, 7 predicted proteins | sample OricompcompostOP_FD_108781 | JGI IMG/M metagenome (GOLD analysis project Ga0164243, IMG submission 108781) | Organic Plus compost microbial communities from Emeryville, California, USA - Original compost - Organic plus compost (OP) | ecosystem: Engineered > Solid waste > Mixed feedstock >...
CACTGACCTGCGCGGACGCGAACAGCTGCACCTTGCCCTCCGGTTGCCGCGCGCCCAGCCAGTTGCGGAAACCCGCCACCGTGGGGCTTTCCCCGCCGAACGCGTCGCCCAGCGCGACGGCGTAACTCACCGCCGTCTGCTCGCGCGGGTCGAACCGCAACGGGATCGTGGACGAGGGCACCGACTTGACGATCGGGCCGTTGAGCAGCCACGGCGTCAGGTACACCCCGTACAAATAGGACGGCAGCGAACCGGTCAGCGTCTGATACGCCTTTTCCCAGCCGGACACGACGACGAGCGCGCCGTCCGTCGCGGGCTCCGAGGTCACCGCCAGTCCCGCCGACCGCACCACGTTCGCCGCGGCGACACTGCGCGGCGAATCGTCCGCGACCAGCGTGACCGTCTTCGTGCCCCGCTGGGCGAGGAAACCCAGCATCTTCCGCAGTGAGTCGGCGTCCTGTTCGGACAGTGCGTCCGCCGGGCAGCTCGTCAGCTCCTCCTGCCGGCCCGCGACCAGACCGCCCAATGCCGCGGTCGCGCATTCCGGATCGATCGCCGGCCCACGTTCGTCCCCGGCGTCGACTTCCAAAGCCACATCATCACCACCGGTCCCGATCGTGAGATCGCTGCGACCGGCGGGGAGTTCCACGTCGGCCCAGTAGCCGTCGGCGCCCGGTCGCGGCGTCGCGGGAATCCCGTTCACGGTGACGTTCGCGACCGGCACGTGGACGAGGTTGCGGCCGGGCCGCTGCGGACTCACCAGCACCGGAACCTGCTGTCCCCCAACGGAAACGTCCCGAAGCAAGGAGACGCCGGCGACCGGCGGCGCGTCGGGCACGGGCAGCGCGACGAAGGTCGTCCAGGCGAGGAAGGCCACCGCGATACCGAAAACACCGGCCTTGCGGTCGCGCACGAACAGCGCGCCCAGCGGCAGCAGGACGACCGCGATCAGGCAGAGCCCGAACAGGCTTTCCCACAGGCGGCGGTCGAACGCGACACCGGAGAGCAGCAGTTGCGCGGCACCGGCCAGCGCGAGCAGCAGGCCGAGCGACAGCGTCAGCGCACTCGACCGCGCCGGTTTCGCCTTGAGCTGAGCCAATCCGAACCACGCGGTCGCGGCGCTGATGTACACCGTGTCGGCGGCGAACTCGAGTCCCGACCGGCCGAGCGAGGTCTCCACCACGACCAGCACCAGCAACGCGCCCGCGACCCAGCGCGCGATCTGCGGGCGCCAGATCAGTGACGCGGGCACCGCCACCACCAGCACCGCGTGGGCGGCAGCACCGGCGGCGTTGACGTCGAAAACGAACGCGGACACCACGGCGAGCGCCGCCGCGATGGCGGCGGGCAGCGCTCGTGGCCGTCCGCCGAACAGACCGCCACCGGCCACGAAAGCCGTGGCCAGCAACAGAATCAGCCGCACGAGCAGCGCCGCGATGTCGAAACCGGCCGAACCGGTCGCGGCGTGTGTTCCGTGATCCATCGAAAAGTCCTCGGGGCCGGGGGCGGGCAGCCGGGTTTTGCCGCCTTGGCCGTGGCGAAATCCGGCTGCCCGCCGTGGTTACTTCAGATCACTGTCCGCGACGACGAACAGTTCCGAGTGGGGCTTGGCGTTACCGAAGTCGCCGTGCGGCCACGACTTGCGGTTGAAGTTGATCCCCACCTGCCCGGTGAACTCGTCCTTGAAGTCCTGGTCCACCGAGACCTTGCCGTCCGGCCCGAGGTTGAGCATCGAGACCTTGTGGTCACCGTCCAAACCGGACCGCGCGACGAAGTAGTCCGACACCGCGAGCCTGGTCGGCTGTGTGGTTTCGGAGTACAGACCGTCGGGGCCCCGCACGAAGTTGTCGTACGCGCCCCAGTGCGGACCCGCCCCGGGCTGGCCCGGGTTGATCGGCGCGGCACCGGCGACGGTCGGGAGCACCCCGCCACCACCGTTCTGCGCCTGTTCCTTCGTCTGGATGCCGGGTCCGGCCCAGTTCGGTCCGGCGGCGACCAGCTTCTGGATGTCCAGCACGTAGACACCGCCCGTGGTACCGGGATCGTCCGGTCCGAGCGTGCCCTTCTGCCGCCCCTGGATGGCGCGGTAGAGGAAACGGTCGTCGGGGCTGGTCTGGATCCAGCCGCCGTTGGAGCTCGCGCCGATGCTGTCGTTGTTGCCGTAGATCGACTTGAACGCGGCACCGTCGTCGAACACCTCGTACCAGTGCGGCTCGGCCGCCGTGATGTCCGGCGTGTAGAACACCGCACCACCCTGCATGGACTCGGCGAACGCTCCCTTGTGTCCAGGCAGGTTCGTCACCGTGGTCTCCATGACCGCACTGTCCTCGCGGTAGAGCGGGTCATAGTCGTTGGCACGGGGACCGGTCGGCAGATAGGACACCGCCTTGAGCTTCGGATTGTTCCGATCGGAGATGTCCCAGGTCCGCACCGTCGGCCGGCGCAGGTACGGCGATGGTTGCTTCACCGGATCGAGAATGATGTTTCTCGGTTCGGCGTAGTCACTGGTGACCAGCGTGTTGAGATCCTCACGTGCCTGGATCCCGTGTGGGTTGGCACAGGTCGGCTGGCCCAGTGCCGGCAGGTTGTCGCACAGCTTCGCGTTGTCGCCCTGCGGGGTCGCCGCGGACGTCTGCGAAAGCACCTCGCCGTTCTGTCCGAAGTGGACCAGTTCGCCGGGACTGCCGGCGAAACCGTTGCTCACCACCGTTTGCCCGTTGGCGTAGGTGTACGGTCCCGGCACGACCGGGCCGCCCATGTAGGTACCGTAGGACGTGCCGTCCTTGAGCGTCCAGTACGCGTCCGGCACCGAACCGCCGAGCGTCTGGGTCGGCAGGCTGACGCCCTTGAGCTTCAGCTCCGGCAGCGCGCTCGCGTCGAACGCGTACGTGGCGGCCAGGAACAGCGCACCGGCGTAGATGGTGTCGCCCTTGTGCCACACGTACTGCATGTGGTGCGGCTCGTTCTCCACCAGCGGGCCGACGGTGGCGGTGTTGACCACCTTGCCGTAGGTGGGCGATCCCTTCGTCGCGTCGATCACGGCGAGGAAGTCCGGCCCCGGCAGTGCGTTCTTCACCTTGTTCAGCCCGCCGCCGATGGTGCCCGGCAGGTTCTTGACGTCCTTGACCGCGGTGTCGGCGACGTTCTCGTCACCGGCCCACACCAGCAGGAACTCCTTGCCCTGGCCACTGCGGGCCGCGATGTCCTTGGAGACCAGGTGGTTCTGCACCCAGTACTGTTTGCCGTCGGCCGCGGTTTTCGCGTCGGTGACGACCTGGACATCGGCGTAGGCGCTGGTCTCGGACCCGGTGTAGGTCACCGCCCCGGCCGCGAGCGCCACGGCAGCGACGCCTATCAGGGGTTTTCGCCATCGTGGCGATTTAAGGCGCATGCGTACTCCGATTTATTTTCATCGTGTTCTCCATGCCCGCGAAATGGGCACAGCTCTCCCCCGGGATGAGGGAAAGATCCAGCTATCCGGCGGAAATCACCGCAGGCGAGGGTGCCGACAAAGCGCGCTCGACTGCCGGAGCAGGTCGACATACAGCCGCACGGTCAGCGTGCCACTGAGCATCATGAGGCGTGATCATTCTCGGCGAGCACAAGGAGTGTCAAAGTAATGTCAAAGTCTGAGAATCACTCACAAGTGTGACCTGAGGTGGTCTGACCGTGAACGCAGGTAATGGCACGGCGTGCCAGGAGCTATCAGGCGTCGCGGGTGCGGAGGGCCTCGCCGAGCTGGCGGACGACCTCCGACAACGGCGTCGAGGTGCGCATCACGGCAACGACCGTCTCCTCCGCCGCCACGTCGGATTCCGCACGAGCCGCACCGGATTCCCGGCGAGCGGCGGATTCCGGACGGTAGGGCGGGAAAGCGTCGATGACGAGCTGGAACGCGTCCTTGGCGTGGGCGTGCGCGTCTTCCGCGCCACCGCTGCGCAACCACCGCCGCAGGACGTGGTTGTGGGCGGCGGCGACGGCGGCCGCCGCGACCGAGCCGCGCAGGTCCGCGAGCGGATCGCCCGCGGTGGCGAACCGCTCGCGCAGGAATCTGGCCAGCACCCGCTGGTACCGGTCGACACTCGCGACTTCCCTGTCCCGCAAGGAACTCACGGTCCGCGTCAACGCGTAACGCTTGACGGACACGTCCGGGTCCGACAGGTAGAAGTCGAGCACGAGGCCGACCCCGGCACACGCCACCTCGACCGGGTTCTGCCGCTCGTCCGCGGTGGCGAACAGGCGCTCGATATCGCTCAGCACTTCCTCGTGGTTCGGGAAGATCGCATCGTCCTTGGAGCGGAAGTACCGGAAGAACGTCCGCCGGCCGACCCCCGCGGCGGAGGCGATCTCGTCGACCGTCGTCGCCTCGTAGCCCTGTTCGAGAAAGAGGTCGATCGCCGCGACGGTCAGCGAATGGCGCAGCTGCCGCCGCCCGGCCGTGGTGCGGCCGGCACGAGGTCGTGGCGCGCGCCGGGACTCCTCGGACATGACAACGAACCTAACAGGTGCTCTTGCTAAAGGCACGGAGTGCCATTAGAGTTGTGACCAACGCCGAAGTGCCGCGCCGTCGAAGGGGACAGCCATGACCGCCATGAGCGTCGATCCATCCGTGGTTTCCGAGGGCACCCCGCGCCTGGATTACCGTGGCGTGTTCGGGTGGCCGGTGCGCTGGCACAACGGTGGCCTGACCCTGGCCGTCGGCTCCGGCATCGGGGCCGTCGCGATTCCCAAGGGCATGGCCGAGCCGGTCATCGACAGCGTCGCGCGGCAGGGCTGCTCCGGCCCCGCGCTGAGCGTGCCCACCAGGCAGGGCATGGTCGTGATCCTGCTGGTCGAGGCCGACGCGCTGGCCGCGCTGGACGAACCGCTTCCCGAGGGGGTCAGGGTGCTCACCGCGGGCACCACCATCCCGCTGCCCAACGACCGCCGCCCGGACGAGCTGGCCCGCTGGCTCGTCGCGCCCGACGAGTACCAGCGCTGGCTCCCGAGCCAGACCGCGGTGCTGTCGACCATCCGCGCGGTGTTCCGCTCCCGCCGGCACATCGCCCCGCGCTGAACGGTCCCGGCGACCCCGTGAAGGGCACCGGGACCGCCCCACGGGTCACCGGCGCGTGGTGAGCCCGTAGCCGTAGGGGAACAACGGATCGTAGTTCCGGTCACCGATGTTGATCGGCTCCTGCGCCTCGGACCGCGGCCAGCTCACGGAAAGCTTGCCCGTGAACGGTTTCTTGCCGAACAGCACGTCCGCGACACCCGCGCCCTCGCTGCCGGGCAGCCAGGACATCACGAAGGCGTCCATCTTGGCCAGTTCGTCGGTGACGATCTGCGGGCGCCCGGCCACGTCCAGCACGACACACGTCTTGATCGCGCCGCACACCTTGTCGATGTTCGCCCTGTCGGTGGCCGAGATGTTCAGGGTGTGCCCGTTGCCGACGTCACCGACGCCTTCCGCGTACGGGGTCTCGCCGATCACCACGACGCCGACGTCCGAGCCGGCGGTGGGCGCCGAGGCGTCCGCGCTGTAGGTGACGTTCTTCGCCGCCTGCTGGATTCCTTGCAGGATCGTGGTTCCCGGGAAGCTGGTGTTCCCGGACTGGCCCTGCCAGGTCACCGTCCAGCCACCGGCCTGGTTGCCGAGGTCGTTGGCGTTGACACCGGCCACGTAGATCTTCTGCGACGGCTTGAGCGGCAGCGCCTTGTCGTCGTTCTTCAGCAACACCTGCGATTCCGCGACCGCCTCCCGTGCCACCGCACGGTGCTGCGGCGAGCCGATCGTGGTGATGTCGGAGCGATCGGTGTAGGGGTGCTCGAACAGGCCGAGCTCGAACTTCGCCTTGAGGATCCGGCTGACGGCGTCGTCGATCCGGGACATCGGCACCCGGCCCGCCTGCACCTCGGAGATCAGTGTCCGCACGAACTGCGGTGCGCTGTAGGGCTCCATGAACATGTCGATCCCGGCGTTCACCGCGGTCCGCACCTGCGTCGCGTAGTCACCGGGGATCTGGTGGATGGCCTCCCAGTCGCTGATCAGGAACCCGTCGAAGCCGATCTTCTGCTTGAGCACGTCGGTCAGCAGTTCTTTGTTGGCGCTCATCTTCACCGGCTGGCTGCCGGGCCGGTCCGTCCACTGCACACTCGAGAACGAGGGCATGATGCTGCCGACGTCGTACTTCTTCACCGCGGTCACGTACGGCGCAAGATCGACCTGCTGGAAGTGCTGCCAGTCGGTGATGGTCACGCCCTGGTCGATGGTGTACGTGCCGGTGGTCGAGGTGCCGTAGGTCGTGTCGCCGTCGCCCGCGTAGTGCTTCGCCGTGGCGAGCACGCGGTCGTTACGGGCCAGGTCCTTCGTGTCGTCACCCTGGAAGCCCTCGATCGCGCTGGCCATCTGCTGCACCAGCGCGGGATCTTCGCCGAAGCTCTCATACGTGCGCCCCCAGCGGTCGTCACGCGCGACGCACACGCACGGCGCGAACACCCATTGCGGACCGGTCGCGCGGGTCTCGGTCGCGGTGATGTGCTCGATGGTCTCGACCAGTTGCGGATCGCGGGTCGCGCCGAGGCCGATGTTGTGCGGGAAGATCGTGGCACCGACGAGGTTTCCGTGTCCGTGCACGGAGTCGACGCCGTAGATCAGGGGAATGTGCAGCCGGCTCTCAAGTGCGTGTTTCTGGTAGCTGTCGACCATGTCGGCCCAGGCTTCCGGCGTGTTCGCCGCCGGGGTCGAGCCGCCGCCGGAAAGCACCGAGCCCAGGCCCAGCGAGGTGATCTGCGCCTGGTCGGCGTCGATGGCGCCGCGTTCGGCCTGCGCCATCTGGCCGACCTTCTCGGCCAGCGTCATCCGGCCGAGCAGATCCGAAACCCGTTGTGCCACAGGACGTTTCGCGTCCAGATACGCCGGGCCCGGTGCGGCCACCGCCTGGGTCGCCGGCAGTGTGCTCGCGGTCAGCGCCAGTGCCGCCAGCACCAGCCATCTTTTCTTTCTCACCCGATCCTCCTTGATCGCATGACGAAGAAAGCCGCATCAGAAGAGAGTGCGGACAGCGATGCGGTCCGTAGAGCTATGTTGCGGCTCACAACTTATTCCACAACGACCACGGACGAAAGCGGCCAAACGGCGGACTACCGACATGTCAGCACACGCTGTACTGTTACATGCGTGCTGAAGTGTGAGACACGGGAAGACGCGCTGTCACGACTGGGCAGGGCGCTGTCCGATCCGACGCGGTGCCGCATCCTGACGGCCCTGCTCGACGGCGTCCGCTACCCCGGCCAGCTCGCCGACCGGCTGGACCTGAGCCGGTCCAACGTGTCCAACCACCTCGCCTGCCTGCGCGGCTGCGGGCTCGTGGTCGCCAGCTACGAGGGACGGCAGGTGCGCTACGACATCGCGGATCCGCACCTGGCGGGAGCACTCGAGGAGATGGCGCGCGTGGTGCTCGCCGTGGAGTGCCCGGTATGAGCCGCGAGGCGGTCCTCACCCGGCGCGTGCGGCTGCTCGTCGCCGCGACGATCACCTACAACGTCGCCGAGGCGGTCATCGCAATCAGCGCCGGCACGGTCGCGTCCTCGACCGCGCTCATCGGGTTCGGGCTGGACTCCGTCATCGAGGTCGCCTCGGCCGCGGCGGTGGCGTGGCAGTTCTCCGGGCCCGATCCCGAGGCACGGGAACGGATCGCGCTCAAGGTGATCGCGGTGTCCTTCTTCGCGCTCGCCGCCTACGTGACCGTCGAATCGGCGCGGACACTCGTCCTCGGCGAGGAGGCCGGGCATTCAACCGTCGGTATCGTGCTCGCCGCCGTCTCGCTCGTGGTGATGCCGGTGCTTTCCACCGCGCAGCGCCGCGCCGGGCGCGAACTGGGGTCGGCCAGCGCGGTCGCCGATTCGAAGCAGACCCTGCTGTGCACCTACCTGTCCGGGGTGCTGCTGGCGGGGCTGCTGCTGAACAGCCTGCTCGGCTGGTACTGGGCCGATCCGCTGGCCGCGCTGGTGATCGCCGTCGTCGCGGTCCGGGAAGGCCGCGAGGCATGGCGCGGCGACGCGTGCTGCTAGGAGGTTGTCAGGTTTCCCGCCTCCGATCCGTCATCCTTGACGACGGGCTTTGGGAGGACTTGTGAACGACGAAGACTGGCTCGCGGAGCGGTTCGAAACCCATCGTGGCCACCTGCGCGCGGTGGCGTACCGCATGCTCGGTTCACTGACCGAGGCGGACGACGCGGTGCAGGAGGCGTGGCTGCGGCTCAGCCGCGGTGACGCCGGCGCGGTGGAGAACCTGGGCGGCTGGCTGACCACCGTCGTCGGCCGGGTGTGCCTGGACATGCTGCGCTCACGCAAGGCCAAGCGGGAGGAGACGCTGGAGGCGCACATTCCCGACCCGATCGTGAGCGGCGAGGACCGGCTCGATCCCGAACACGAGGCGCTGCTCGCGGATTCGGTCGGGCTCGCGTTGCTCGTGGTGCTGGAGACACTGAATCCGGCCGAGCGGCTCGCGTTCGTGCTGCACGACATGTTCGCAGTGCCCTTCGACGACATCGCGCCGATCGTGGACCGCACCCCGGCCGCGGCGATGCAGCTGGCGAGCCGGGCCCGGCGCCGGGTGCGGGGTTCCGCGCCGGTGCCCGACCCCGATCTCTCCCGCCAGCGCACGGCGGTCCAGGCGTTCCTGTCCGCCGCGCGGAACGGGGACTTCGAAGCCCTCGTCGCCGTGCTGGACCCCGATGTCGTGCTGCGTGCCCAGCAGCCGGACGTCATGAAGGTACTGCGCGGCGCGACCCCGGTCGCGAAGTCCGCGATCCTGTTCAACCAGGCCGCGGACGCCGGCGTGTCGGTGCCGGCCCTGGTCAACGGCGCGGCCGGCGTGGTGGCCTTCCGCGACGGGAAACCGTTGTCAGTCCTGGCTTTCACGGTGGTGGGCGACCGGATCGTGGAGATCGACATCATCGCGGACCCGGACCGGCTGGCCCGGCTGGACCTGTGGGTCAGCGATCCTGGCTGACCCACAGGCCGCCCCTCAGAGCCGGGCGAGCCCGGTCTCGATCGCCTCGATGATCTTCGGGCGCAGTGCGCCGGGGGCGATGATCGCGTCGACCGAACCGACCTCGACGGCGCGGCGGATGCTGTGCACCCCGTCGAACTCGGCCGCGACCTGGCCCAGCTTCTCGGCCCGCACCGACGCGCGGACCTCGGCGAGCTTGGTCGCCAGTTCGGCCCGCTCGCCGCCCTCGGCCTCGGCCAGCCGCGCCTCGAGCCCGGCGACGCGCTCGTCCTTCGCGGTGCGCGCGTTGACGTCGGCGGCGAACACGACCGCCGCGGCGGGCGCGCCACCGATCACCGACGCGAACGAGCCGTCGACCGCGAGCACCGTCATGTTCGGGTTGAGCGCCTTGGAGAACACCACGAACGCGCCACCGTGGTACCGCGAGATGACGCAGAACACGATGGGGCCCTGGAAGTTCACGATCGCCCTGCCGATCTCCGCGCCGTACTCCAGCTGGAGTTTGCGCATCGACTCCGGCGAACCGTCGAACCCGGACAGGTTGGCCAGCACCACCAGCGGCCGGTTCCCGCTCGCCGCGTTGATCGCGCGCGCCACCTTCTTCGACGAACGCGGGAAAAGCGTGCCCGCGGTGTAGGTGTCCGGGCCGTCGGTGGGCGGGAAACCGCGCCGTGGCACCGACAGCGATTCGATACCCACCAGGCAGACCGGGTAACCGCCGAGGTGCACGTCCTGCACGACCGACGTCTCCGCGTCCGCCATCCCGGCCCAGCGTTCCAGGATCGGGTGATCGGAGTCGGCCAGCGCGCGCATCACCGTCCGGATGTCGAACGGCTTCTTGCGGTCCGGGTTGTGCTCGGGCGAGAAGATCTCGCCGACCGTCGTGAAGTCCGTGCCCACCACCGCGTGCGGATAGCCGGAGATGTCCCGGTCCACCGGGTCCTCGGTCGCCGCGCGGCGCGGACGGTGCTCCCCCGGCGCGATGTAGCTGTGGTCGTAGTGCGCCATCAGCACGTTGCGGGCCGCGCCCAGGTCCGGCGCCCAGTACTGCGCCTGGCCGTTCGGGCCCATCACGCGGTCGTAGCCGCCGATGCCGAAGTTGTCCTCGGCCGAGACGCCACCGGAGAAGTCCAGCGACTGCTTACCGGTCAGCACCATGGCCGAGTCCGGCGTCATCACCAGGATTCCCTTGGTGTGCATGAGCATCGTGGCCTCGGCGTTCCAGTACGGCTGGGCGCCGACGTTGATACCGGCGACCACGACGTTGATCTCGCCGCCGGCCTGGGTGAACTCGACGATCCGCTTGAGCGCGGCCGCGATCCAGTCCATGTTCTCCACGCCGGAGTCCATGGCGATCTTCGCGCCGGCGGACAACGCGAACCACTCCACCGGAACCTTCATGCGCTCGGCCAGATCCAGCGCGGCGATCACCCGCGCGCATTCGGGTTCGGCCAGCGCGCCCAGTGCCCGCGTCGGATCGCCGAGCAGCGCGACCCGCGTGACGCCCTCGGGATAACGCGCGGTGGGCGTGGTGACCACACCGGCCACAATGGACGCTTTGTTGAGCCCCTTCGGCCGCTCGACGGGCACCAGCGCGCCCTTGTCGTCGAGGTCGTACTCGGTGAACCGCCCGCCGGTGCCGGCCAGCATCCCGGTCAGCTCGTACGGGTAGACGGTCGCGCGGCGGCGGGCCCGCATGACCTTCTGACCGTAGTCGTCCAGCGGCTGGATCAGCTCGGCCGGCGGATCGGTCAGCTCGACCCGCACGCCGCTGCCCACGTCGTAGGAGATCCGCACGGCGAGGTCACGCAGTTCGCCGGTCTCCCGGTCCCGCTGGCGGCCGAGGAACATGACCTCCTCCAGGCCCGCGCCCGCGGTCGTGGGCACCACGCGCCGCGCCACGGCGTTGAGTTCGTCCTGCGTCAGCTCGCTCGGCGGCCACACGTAGATGAAGATCCGGTTGGTGTCGAGCCGCTTCTTCGCCGGCCGCTGCGCCTGCACCTTGCGGATCGCGTCGAGGCACGCGTCGAGCGCGCCCTCCACGGCGGGCAGCGCGATCATGCGGCCCTCGGAGTCACGCAGCGGCGTGAGGTCACGCACCTGTGCCATCGCGACCAGCCGCTCGTCGGCCGGGTTTTTCGGTGCGACACAACGGAACAGGTAGACGTCCTCGTCCGCGGACGGCAGCCGGGTGCGGTCGAACTCGGCCAGCCGCTCCAGGTTCAGCCGCCGCGCGATCATCGGGTGCAGGCCGCGGATCAGTCGGTCCTCGGTGAAGGCGGTGCCCTCGCGGCGGAACGTGAAGTGGTGGTGCATCGCGGCGCCGCTGCTGCCCGCGACCGTGGTGGTCACGCGTTGCACGGTGGCGGGCAACGACACCGACGCGAGCACCTCGCCGAGCCGCTGCGCCATCACCTCGGCGTCGGCGGGCTGGTCGCGCCAGGTCAGGTAGATGTCGGCGGCGGAATCCGGACCGGTCACCGCTTCCCCGACCGCCCGCAGCGCGTCCGGCAGTTCGGCGATGTCGGCGGCGGTGGCGGCCAGTTCGAAGGCGGTGCCGTCGATTTCGTACTCCGCGGTGAAGAACATCCGCCCGCCCACGGGGAAACACCGCGCACCGGCCGAACCGCGGTTGGCATAGTAGCGGCGGGACAGCACTTCCAGCAGCGGGCCGAGATCGACGCCCGGCCGCCCGATCCGCTGACCGACCAGCCGCACGAGCGGCTCCGGTGTCGCGACCATCTCCGCGATGCGCTCGGCGCGGTCCGGCGCGTCCGGGTGCTGGTCGAGGTAGCGCAGGTGACCGCGGACCCTGGTGTAGACCTCGGCGCGGGTGCGGCGCAGCAGCGGCTGCGCGAACCAGCGGAACACCACGCTGCGGGCGAGGTCGGACACGACCGGGAAGCGCAGCTGCGTCGCCAGGATCAGGTGCTCCAGCGCGCGACCGGCGACCTCACGCAGCCCGTTGGCCGGCGGCGGCTCCTCCAGCCAGCGCCGCAGCAACGTGGTGGCGACCGTCGCGTCGGACGCGGCTCGTTGCTGGGCAAGGAAAATCCGGAAGACCGCCTCCTCCAGCTCGGGGGTGCGGTCGAAACCGTCGACGCCGTAGTGCGCGAGCACCTTGCCCAGCCGGGCGGTGAAGGTCTCGGACAATCCGGCCCGTTCGACGTCCAGGCTCTGCAGGTAGGTGTGGAAGAACTCGCGCGGGCTGTGCACCCGCGTGTCCGCCTTCGTCTCCTCCCCCGCCGGGCGGTTGCGCGACAGTTCGGACAGATCCGCGAACACCTGCAGCAGCCCGACCTCCGCCTCGATCGGGCGAGCGGCCAGCTCGTCGCGGGCGGCGAGGTACCTGGCGAGCGTGCGGCCCTCCTCGGCCGGGTCCACGTCGTAGCCGAGCAGCATGCTGCGCAGGTCTTCCAGTCCGCGCGCGACCCGGTCCTCGGCGGAGACACCGGCGGGCTCGGGCGGCAGTTCCAGATCGACACTGTCGTCCTGCCCCGCGGCCTCGGCGGCGGCGTCGCCGACCGGTTCCAGCCGCAGCAGCGGCGCGCCGGTGCCGACCTGGCTGCCGACGGAGACCACGAGTTCCTTGAGCCGGGCGCGGAACGGCGCGCGCAGCACCGTTTCCATCTTCATGCTCTCCAGCACCAGCACGGGCGCCCCGGCCTCGA
>Ga0164243_10011428_pt1 | contig 12664 bp, 10 predicted proteins | sample OricompcompostOP_FD_108781 | JGI IMG/M metagenome (GOLD analysis project Ga0164243, IMG submission 108781) | Organic Plus compost microbial communities from Emeryville, California, USA - Original compost - Organic plus compost (OP) | ecosystem: Engineered > Solid waste > Mixed feedstock >...
GGGGACACGTGTAGGACGAGCGGTTCATGAACGAATCCCGCCGAACCGGGGTGCCGCACCGCGGGCACGGCAGCCCCGCCTGCCCGTAGACCGCCAGCGACCGGTCGAAGTAGCCGGACTCCCCGTTGACGTTCACGTACAACGCGTCGAACGAGGTGCCGCCGGCCTCCAGCGCGTCCCGCATGACCTCGGAAACCGCGCCGAACAGCGCGCGCACCCGCGGCGCCGTGATCGTCGCGGTCGGCCGCGCCCAGTGCAGCGAGGCCCGCCACAGCGCCTCGTCCGCGTAGATGTTGCCGATCCCGGAGGCCAGGCCCTGGTCCAGCAGCCCGCGCTTGAGACCGGTGCGGCGGCCACGCATCCGGCGCACCACCGACTCCAGGTCGAACACCGGCTCCAGCGGGTCCGGACCGAGGTGCGCGATCGGCTCCGGCACGTCCACCCCGCCGACCGCGACCAGGTCGCAGACCCGCAGCCCGCCGAAGGTCCGCTGGTCGACGAAGCGCAGCTGCCCGCCGCCGTCGGCGAAGCGCAACCGCACCCGCAGGTGCCGCTCGTCGGCGACCTCCTCCGGCTGCACCCGCAGCTGACCGCTCATGCCCAGGTGCACCAGCACCGCCTCGCCCGCGCCCGAGCCGAACTCGTCGGGCGCGAGCACCAACCACAGGTACTTGCCGCGCCGGCGCACGTCCGCCACCGCACGACCCTTCAAGCGGGCCGCCAAGTCCTGCGGACCCGGCGGGTGGCTGCGCACCGCGCGCGGATGCAGCACCTCGACCTCGGACACGGTCCGACCGAGCACGTGCGCGGCCACACCGCGCCGCACCACCTCGACCTCGGGTAGTTCGGGCACTCGCCTTCCTCGAACACGACCGCGCCGCCCGCCGGAACGACCCGGCGGGCGGCGCGGTGCCGGTGCTTGTCGGGAGCCGGCGGCTCAGACCGAGGCCGACTGCCCGTCCGAGCCCTGCTGGCCCTGCTTGACCTGCTCGGACAGCGCGCGCCACGCGATCTCGGCCGCCTTCTGCTCCGCGTCCTTCTTGGTGCGGCCGTCGCCCTGCCCGTGCGTCTCACCGCTGACGGTCACGTACGCGGTGAACTCCTTGCGGTGGTCCGGGCCCTGCTCCTCGACCCGGTACTCGGGAACGCCGAGCCCGGAGGCCGCGGTGAGCTCCTGCAGGCTCGTCTTCCAGTCCAGCCCGGCGCCCCGGTGCGGGGCCTCGGCCAGCAGCGGCTCGAACAGCCGCAGCACCAGGCCGCGGGCCACCTCGATCCCGCTGTGCAGGTACACCGCGCCGAGCAGCGCCTCCAGCCCGTCGGCGAGGATGCTCGCCTTGTCCCGACCGCCGGTGAGCTCCTCCCCGCGGCCGAGCAGCAGGTAGGCGCCCAGGCCGCCCTCGCCGAGCTGGCGCGCCACCCCGGCGAGCGCGTGCATGTTGACCACGCTGGCCCGCAGCTTCGCGAGGTTGCCCTCCGGCAGGTCCGGGTGCTCGTGGTACAGCCGGTCGGTGATGACCAGGCTCAGCACCGCGTCGCCGAGGAACTCCAACCGTTCGTTCGGCGGCAGCCCCCCGTTCTCGTAGGCGTACGAACGGTGGGTCAGCGCCAGCGTCAGCAGCTCGGAATCGAGATCGACGCCGAGCGCTTCGATCAGCGACGCCGGATCGACGGCGCGCTGCCGCGACTGCTTCCCACTCACGGCGAACCGCCTATCAAGCGGGCTTGGCGACCTGGCGGCCGTCGTACTGCCCGCACGACGGGCATGCGACGTGCTGCAGCTTCGGCTCGCGGCAGGACCCGTTGGGGCACGCGGTCAGCGCGGGGGCGGTGGCCTTCCACGAGGACCGGCGGTGCCGGGTGTTGGACCGGGACATCTTGCGCTTCGGAACGGCCACGGCTACTTCTCCTCCTCAGTCCCGCCGAACCGCTCACGAAGCGCGGCCCAGCGAGGATCGATCGTCTCATGCGTGTGCTCGGGCGGGAGCTCGGCCCACTTGGCGCCGCAGCCGGAGCACAGCCCCTGGCAGTCCGGCGCGCACAGCGGCGCCGAGGGCAGCGCCAGCAGCACGGCGTCGCGCACCGCCGGTTCGAGGTCGATGTGGTCGTCGACCACCCGGCTAACCTCGTCCTCGTCGGTGCTCGTGTCGGTCGCGCTGTCCGGGTAGGCGTACAGCTCCCGGAAGTCGACCTCGACCTCGTCGGTGACCGGGTCCAGGCAGCGCACGCACTCCCCGGCGAGGTCAGCGGCCACCGTCCCGGAGACCAGCACACCTTCCACGACCGACTCCGCCAGCAGTTCGAGCTCGATCGGCTCCCCCTCCGGAACCTTGATCATGTCGAGGCCGAACCCGCCGGGAGCCGGAGGCGTGCGGGAGTACGCGCGGCTCGCCCCGGGCTTGTGCCCGACCTCGCGGGCGTCGAGCACCCAGGGTCCGGCGGTGCGCGCAGCTTCGTGCTTCTCAGACATCACAGGTTTCAGGGGTGAGGAGTCGGCCCGGTCGGCTGATCGGGCACGATGACGGTTGTCCGGTCGAACGGCAGGAGCCGCACGGCCAGCCGTTTCAGGTTACGCGACACGTCGGCCCGCGCGAGAAGGGGCCCGGCCGAGCTCGCCGCCCGACCAGCTGGTGATCGCCGGTCAGCCGGCCGCGGCCGGCCGCCGCGCACCGGCCGGTCAGTGCGGCGAGGCGCTGCCGGTCGGCTCCCACTCCTCGTAGTCGAACGGCGCGGTCATGGGGCTGCGCAGCTGGCTGCGCCCCTTGCTCACGGTCCGCAGCGTGCGCCCCAGCAGGTCCTCGATCTCGGCCAGCCGCGAGTCCACGTAGGCATCGCACTCGCTGCGCAGCCGCTCGCACTCCTGCTGGGCCTCGTCCCGGACCCGCTGCGCCTCCGCGTGCGCGGCCTGGACCACCTCGGTCTCGTCGACGAGCCGCTCCTGCTCGGTGCGGCCCTCGTACACGGACTGGTCGTAGGCCGCGCGCCCGGCCTGGACCATGCGGTCGGCCTCGGACTGGGCGCGGTTGACGTAGTCGTCGTACTCGCGCTGGGCCTTGTTCAGGGTCTCCTCCGCCTCGGCGCGGGCCTCGGACAGCAGGCGCTGCGCCTCGTCGCGAGCCTCGGACAGCTCCTGCTCGGCCTCCGAGCGCGCCGAGGTCAGCGTCTTCTCCGCCTCGCTCTGCGCCTCGGTGACGGTCTTCTCCGACTCGGCCTGCGCCTTGGAGACCATGCCGTCGCGCTGGTCCAGCACGTCCTGGGCGTCGTCGAGCTCCGAGGGGATCGCGTCCCGCACGTCGTCGAGCAGCTCCAGCACGTCACCCCGGGGCACCACGCACCCGGAGGTCATCGGCACGCTCCGCGCCTCCTCGACGATCGTGACGAGCTCGTCGAGCGCCTCGAACACCCGGTACACCGCGATCTCCCTGCCGTCGTAGCCCACGGTCCGCCCCGATCATCCCAGAGATCCGCGCGGCCGTGGGTCGGTCTGCTCCGCTGCTTCGAGTGTGTAGCCGGCGCCGCCGCCGCGGCCGGCATTCGCGCACCGGCGTGTCCGTCCCCAGTGGAACGTGCCGGCGGAACCGGCCGGTGGGACGGACCCGCGGGTCAGCGGTCGAGCCGGGTCAGGGCGAAGCTGTCGTAGTGGTCACCGGTGTAGAAGTGCTCGCCGCGGTCGCCGACCACGAACCGGCGCGCACCGCGGTCGGGACTGCCGGGCGTGGGCACCGTGTACTCGCGGTAGTAGTCGGAGCCGCAGTCCGGCAGCGATTCCTCGCGGTTGTCCCAGGTCTGCCCGTCCTGCGGGTACGGGAACGGCCCGCCCCGGGCGATGAGGTTCGCGGTCTCGGCGGCTTGCGGCGGCAGCTGGGACAGGTCGACCTGGCGGTACGACGACACGTCCCCGCACGGCGGGGCGGTCGCGGGAGCCGGTGCGGCTGCAGCGGCAGCGGCGGTCGGGACGCCGAGCGAGCCGGCCAGGCCGAACGCGACGGCCACCAGCAGCCGCGCGGCGCGGGACGTGATCGAAGCCATGCCCAGGAGATTAGGTCCCGTGATCAGCGCAGCGGGCGGACCGCGACCGATGTCACCTGAACGAATGATCCTCGGTCGTCGCCGGCGGGCACGAGCCGACGCGGGTCAGTTCTGCTCGGAGAGGCGGTCCAGCAGCCGGCGCTCGATCTTGGCCGGCAGCAGGTTCGAGACGTCCCCGCCGTAGGTGGCGACCTCCTTGACCAGCGAGCTCGCCAGGAAGCTGTTCTCCGGCTTGGTGAACATGAACAGCGTCTCCACCCCGGACAGCCGCTGGTTCATCTGCGCCATCTGCAGCTCGTACTCGCAGTCGCTGACCGCGCGCAGCCCCTTGACGATCGAGCTGATGCCCTGCTCCCGGCAGTAGTCGACGAGCAGGCCGTGCCAGGAGTCGACGACCACGTTCGGCCACTGCGAGGTGACCTCGCGCAGCATCTCCAGCCGCTCCTCGACACCGAACAGGCTCTGCTTCTTCTTGTTGACCAGCACCGCGACCACGACCTCGTCGAAGAGCCCCGCGGCCCGCTCGATGATGTCCAGGTGACCGTTGGTGACCGGGTCGTAGGAGCCTGGACAGACGGCTCGCCTCATGAAGCGGCACGTTAGCAGCACGTCAGGCGGCCGCTCAGGGCGACGTGTCATGCCTCACTCGCCCCCACAGCGGGGCGCGGATCACTCGTCGCCGGCCGGTTCCCCGTGCACTCCCCAGTAGACGGTCGTGCCGCCGTAGACGCGGGTGCGGAACGGTCGCAGCGGCGAGGGCCACGCGGGTTCCGGCGAGCGCGACTGGCGCTCCATGACGATGAGGCTCTCCGGCTCGGTCCAGCGCGGGAGCTGCTCGAGCAGCTGCTGCAGCTTCTCGTGCTCCAGGGCGTAGGGCGGGTCGACGAAAACCAGGTCGTACGGCTCGGCGGGCGTGCCCGCCAGGAAGGACTCGACCCGGGCCTGCTCGATCCGCGCGCCCGGCAGCCCGACGCCGTCGATGTTGCGCCGCAGCAGGCGGGCCGCGTTGCGGTCGGCCTCGACGAGGGTGGCGAGGTCGGCGCCGCGGGACAGCGACTCCAACCCGAGCGCCCCGGACCCGGAGTACAGGTCGAGCACCCGCGCCCCGTCGAAGTCGAGCACCGTCTCCAGGGCGCCGAACACCGACTCCCGCACCCGGTCGGCCATGGGCCGGGTTCCCTTCTGCGGGACGTCGATGCGCCGCCCGCCCGCCTTGCCTGCCACTATCCGCGTCACGGTCACCATCGTGACCCACGCCCGGACCCGGACCGCGAAAAGCCCCGCATCCGCGCCGGATGCGGGGCCTCGCCGATCTGCGGCCGATCGTGGTCGCCGGTTTCCCGGAGCCGGGGCGGACCGGGGATCTCGCCGGCGGAGAATTTCCGCGGAACGGTTCGGTGGCCGCGCCTGCCACCGGCGTTCCCAGCGCGGGCGCGCGCTCGAAGCGCGCCATCGCGCACGCCCGCCGCTCGATTTTCTAGATCACTCGATGACCTGGACCTCGTCGCCCGGGTTGAGCCCGTCGAAGAACCGCTTGGCGGCGGTGGTCGACAGGTGCACGCAGCCGTTGGACTCCCTTTTCAGGCTGCCCTCGTGGAAGGCGACTCCGCCCGGGGCGAAGAACACCGCGTTGGGCATCGGAGCGTTGTTGAACTCGCGGCTGTGGTGGTCCGCGTCCTTCGAGTTCACCTGGAACACGCCGGTCGGCGTCGGGGCGTCGGGCTTGCCGGCGCTCAGCGGCACGGGCCCGTAGGTGGCGTGCCCGTTCTCGGTCAGCCACGCCTGCCCGCTGGACAGGCTCACGCACGCCTTGGCGCTGGGCTCGCACGGCGTCGGCGCTCCCGGCTTCGCGCTCGCGATTCCGCCGAAGAGCATGCCGCCGAGGGCCAGCGCCGCGGTGAGCACGGACGCTTTCTTGATTTTCATCGCTCTCCTCAAGATCGGTCGTGCACAGCGCTGTGCAGCACCGCGGACACTGCCACACATTCGAGTGAGGACCCGCCCGCGGGCCGCTCGCGGTGATTCCGCCGCGACCAGCCGGAAAGCCCGGAAACGCGCGAACTCCGGAGGGCGCGTCCGGACCGTTCGAATCCGGTGAGTGTTGTCATACGAGCCGTCGGGTAACAGTTCCGCGGACATTTCCGATCGTCGCCGGGGCCCGATCCCCGCGGGACGGGGTGGCGAGCCCCCGCCTCTTGGCGCGACTCGGCCGAAATGCGGAGTTTGCCCCGCCGAGATCAGTCCTCCAGCAGGTAGCTGATGTTCGCGCGTCCGCAGATCCCCTTGAGCTGGCCGAGCAGCGCCGGCGGCATCGGAATGCCGCTGCTCTCCCGCTGCCGGCGAGCCGCCTCCTGCGGGTCTCCGGCGACCAGCACGGGATCCGGTCCGGCGGCCGGCGTCCGCCGCAGCTCGTCCACTGCGCTGTCCACATCGGACTCGAAAGCGCCGGTGGGGCGGAACGCCGTCGGGTCGATCGCCATGAGGAAGTGCCCGATGTTGTCCGGCCGGCCCGGCACCATCGGATCCGCGGCCGGGAAGGCGCCGCCGCCGAGGGTCGCGGCGAGCAGGTGCGCCATCATGCTCAGCCCGTAGCCCTTGTGATCGGACATCGCGGCGGTGCCGCCGAGCATCGTCAGCCCGCCCGCGGGCAGCTGGTGGATGTGCTCGCGCGCCGCCTCCGGATCCTCGACCGAGCGCCCGTCCCCGTCGACCACCCAGCCCGGCGGCACCGGGCTGCCGGTGAGGTGGTGCACCCGGACCTTGTTGGCCGCGACCGTCGTGGTCGCCATGTCGAGCAGGAACGGCGGATTGTGCCCGGCGGGTGCGGCGAAGGCGATCGGGTTCGTCGCCAGCCGCGCCTGCGCGCCGCGCGTGGGAACGCCGCACATCTCGTTGGCCGAGCTCGTGACCATGCCGACCATGCCGCGCTCGACGGCCATGGCCGCGTAGTGCCCGGCAGCACCGAAGTGGTGCGAATTGCGGACCGCGGCGATGCCGACCCCGTTGGTGCGGGCGCGGCCGATCGCGGTGCGCATCCCGAACTCCGCGGCCGGATGGCCGAACCCGGCACCGGCGTCGACGAGCGCGACCGCCGGCCCCTCGCGGACCACGCGCGGGCGCGCGGCGAGGTCGATGCCGCCGGCCCGCACCGCCCGCTCGTAGTCGGGCAGCAGCCCGACGCCGTGCGAGTCGACCCCGGACAGGTCCGCCTCGACCAGGACGCCGGCGGTGATGCCGGCCAGATCGTCGGGCATGCCCCAGGCGGCGAGGATGCGCATGGCCTGCTGGCGGACCTTGTCGACGGGGACCTCGACCGGCACGGCGGAACCACCCCTCGGGACGACGCGTGATCGCCACCACAGCATCGCCGCGCCCGGGCGACCGCGGCAATCGCCCGGGTGCGCACGCCCGGAAGGGCCGATCGGAGCATCACCGCGCAGCAGCGCCGGGCAGACCGACGTCTGCCCGGCGCCAGCTCCGCGAGCTCAGCCGAGCTCGATGATCAGGTCACCGCCCTCGACCTGCTGCACCGAGCCGATGGCCACCCGCTTGACCACGCCGTCGGCCGGCGCGGTGATCGACGCCTCCATCTTCATGGCCTCGATGGTGGCGACGGTCTGGCCCGCCTCGACCTCGCTGCCCTCCGGCGCGGACAGCGTGACCACGCCGGAGAACGGGGCGGCCACGTGGTTCGGGTTGTTCTTGTCCGCCTTCTCGGCCACCGGCAGATCGCTGGCGACCGAGCGGTCCCGCACCTGGATCGGCCGCATCTGCCCGTTGAGCACCGTCATCACGGTGCGCATGCCGCGCTCGTCGGCCTCGCTGACCGCCTCCAGCCCGATCAGCAGCCGCACGCCGGGCTCCAGGTCGACCGCGCACTCCCCGCCGGGCTGCAGCCCGTAGAAGAAGTCCTTGCTGCTCAGCAGCGAGGTGTCGCCGTAGGCCTGCCGGTGGTCGGTGAAGCTCCTGGTGGGCTTCGGGAACAGCAGGCGGTTCAGCGTCGCGCGCCGGTCGGTGGCCAGGCCCGAGCGGTCCTGCTCAGACAGCTCGGCCACGCCGCCACCGGCCGGGCGCCCCTCCAGCGCGCGGCTGCGCAGCGGCTCGGGCCAGCCGCCGGGCGGGTCGCCGAGCTCGCCCTGCAGGAAGCCGATGACCGAGTCCGGGATGTCGTAGCGCTGCGGCCGGGCCTCGAAGTCCGCCGGGTCGACGCCCGCCCCGACCAGGTGCAGCGCCAGGTCACCGACGACCTTCGAGGACGGGGTGACCTTGACCAGCCGGCCGAGCATCCGGTCGGCCGCGGCGTACATCTTCTCGATCTCCTCGAACTTGTCGCCGAGCCCGAGCGCCACCGCCTGGGTGCGCAGGTTCGACAGCTGCCCGCCGGGGATCTCGTGCTCGTAGACGCGGCCGGTCGGCGAGGCCAGCCCCGCCTCGAACGGCCGGTAGACCTTGCGCACCGACTCCCAGTACGGCTCCAGCGCGCACACCGAGCGCAGGTCGAGCCCGGTGGCCCGCTCGGTGTGGTCGGTGGCCGCGACGATCGAGGACAGCGCGGGCTGCGAGGTGGTTCCGGCCATGGGCGCGGAGGCGCCGTCGACGGCGTCGACCCCGGCCTGCACCGCGGCCAGGTAGGTCGCCAGCTGCCCGCCCGGGGTGTCGTGGGTGTGCAGGTGCACCGGCAGGTCGAACTCCCGGCGCAGCGCGCTGACCAGAGTGGACGCCGCGGGTGCCCGCAGCAGCCCGGCCATGTCCTTGATGGCCAGCACGTGCGCGCCGGCCTCGACGATCCGCTCGGCCAGCCGCAGGTAGTAGTCCAGCGTGTACAGGTCCTCGTTCGGGTCCGACAGGTCGCCGGTGTAGCAGAGCGCGACCTCGGCGACCGACTTCCCGGTTCCGCGCACCGCCTCGATGGCCGGGCGCATCTGCTCGACGTCGTTGAGCGCGTCGAAGATCCGGAAGATGTCCACGCCGGTGTCGGTGGCCTCCTGCACGAAGTGCTCGGTCACCTCGGTCGGGTACGGCGTGTAGCCCACGGTGTTGCGCCCGCGCAGCAGCATCTGCAGGCACAGGTTCGGCGCGGCCTCGCGCAGCGCGGCCAGCCGCTCCCACGGGTCCTCGGCGAGGAACCGCAGCGCCACGTCGTAGGTGGCCCCGCCCCAGCACTCCAGGGACAGCAGCTCCGGGGTCGTGCGCGCCACGTGCGGGGCGACGGCCAGCAGGTCCTTGCTGCGCACGCGGGTCGCCAGCAGCGACTGGTGGGCGTCGCGGAAGGTCGTGTCGGTGACGCCCACTGCCGGGGACTCGCGCATCCAGCGGGCGAAGCCCTCCGGGCCGAGCTCGGTGAGCTTCTGCTTCGACCCGGCGGGCGGCTCGCTGCCGAGATCGGCCTCGGGCAGCTTGAGCGCGGGCTCGCCGACGGCCGGCCGCTCCCCGTTGGGCCGGTTCACGGTGACGTCGGCGAGGTAGTTCAGCAGCCGCGTCCCGCGGTCGGCCGAGTGCCGCGCGGTGAGCAGGTGCGGGCGCTGCTCGATGAAGGAGGTGGTGATCCGCCCGGCCGCGAAGTCCGGATCGTCGAGCACCGCCTGCAGGAACGGGATGTTGGTGGCGACGCCGCGGATGCGGAACTCGGCGACGGCGCGGCGGGCCCGGCCCACCGCGGTCGGGAAGTCCTTGCCGCGGCAGGAGAGCTTGACCAGCATCGAGTCGAAGTGCGCGCTGACGCTGGTGCCGGCGAAGGCGGTGCCGCCGTCGAGGCGGATGCCGGCCCCGCCCGGCGAGCGGTAGGCGCTGATCATGCCGGTGTCCGGGCGGAACCCGTTCGTCGGGTCCTCGGTGGTGATGCGGCACTGCAGCGCGGCCCCGCGCAGCCCGATCGACTCCTGGCGCATGCCGAGCTCGCCGAGGCTCTCGCCGGAGGCGACGCGCAGCTGCGACTGCACCAGGTCGGCGTCGGTGACCTCCTCGGTCACGGTGTGCTCGACCTGGATGCGCGGGTTCATCTCGATGAACACGTGCTGGCCGCGCTCGTCGACGAGGAACTCGACGGTGCCGGCGTTGACGTAGCCGATCTGGCGGGCGAAGGCCACCGCGTCGGCGCAGATCCGCTCGCGCAGCTGCGGATCGAGGTCGGGTGCGGGCGCGATCTCGATGACCTTCTGGTGCCGCCGCTGCAGCGAGCAGTCGCGCTCGTAGAGGTGCACCACGTCGCCGTGCGCGTCGGCGAGGATCTGCACCTCGATGTGCCGCGGGTTGACCACCGCCTGCTCGAGGATCACGGTCGGGTCGCCGAAGGCCGACTCGGCCTCGCGCATCGCGGCCTCGAGGGCCTCGCGCAGCGACTCCAGCTCGTTGACCCGCCGCATGCCGCGGCCACCGCCGCCGGCGACGGCCTTGACGAACAGCGGGAACCGCATGTCCTCGGCCGCGCGCACGAGCTCGTCGACGTCGTTCGACGGGGACGAGGACTCGAGCACCGGCACGCCGGCTTCGCGGGCGGCCGCGACCGCGCTGGCCTTGTTGCCGGTCAGCTGCAGGATCTCGGGGCTGGGCCCGACGAAGGTGATGCCCGCGTCGCGGCAGGCGCGGGCGAGGTCCGGGTTCTCCGACAGGAACCCGTAGCCCGGGTAGACGGCGTCGGCCCCGGCCGCGCGGGCGGCGCCCACGATCTCGTCCACGGACAGGTAGGCCCGGACGGGGTGTCCGGCCTGGCCGATCTCGTAGGACTCGTCCGCCTTGAGGCGGTGCAACGAGTTGCGGTCTTCGTGCGGGAACACCGCGACGGTGTTGGCCCCGAGCTCGTAGCCCGCGCGGAAGGCGCGGATCGCGATCTCGCCGCGGTTGGCGACGAGGACCTTGCGGAACATGCCGGCTACCTCCTGGGCAGGTGTCGGTCGTTGCCCGGGAGAATACCCGGGAAATTTCGGGAAGTGACAGAACCACCCGGCGCCGGAGCGTTCACTTGAACGATCTGACCAGCCCCAATCTCGGACATCGCAAGGCGGCGGCAGCAGAAAGTTCGCGACTGTTTCCGCGCGGGTGAAAATCCCGGGGCCGCCTTCCCCACCCGCCGGAGATCACCCGCCGGGCGCTGGCGGCGACGAGGCGTCGCTCACGGTCAGGACTTCTCCAGGTAGCCGGCCCGCTCGGAGTCGACCACCTCCGAAACCATGGCGGCCAGCCCCGGGTGCTCGCCCAGCTGCGGATCCGCGGCCACGACCTCCTCGGCCCGCCGCCGCGCCTCGGCGATCACGTCCTCGTCGCGCAGCAGCGAGAGCATCTTGAGCCCGGAGCGCTTGCCCGACTGCGACGCCCCGAGCACGTCGCCCTCCCGGCGCAGCTCCAGGTCCAGCCGGGCCAGCTCGAACCCGTCGGTGGTCGAGGCGACCGCGTCCAGCCGCTCCCGCGTCGTCGTGCCGCCCACGGCCTCGCTGACCAGCAGGCACAGCCCGGGTGCGCTGCCCCGTCCGACGCGCCCGCGCAGCTGGTGCAGCTGGCTCACGCCGAACCGGTCCGCGTCCATGATCACCATCGCGGTCGCGTTGGGCACGTTGACTCCGACCTCCACCACCGTCGTCGCCACGAGCACGTCCACCTCGCCGTCCGCGAAGCCGCGCATGACCGCGTCCTTCTCGTCGGTGGGCAGCCGCCCGTGCAGCGCGCCCACCCGCAGGTCCGACAGCGGCCCCTCGCGCAGCCGCTGCACCATCTCCAGCACCGAGACCGGCTGGCGCTGCTGCCCGCCGCCCCCGGCGCCTCCGTCGTCCGGCGGCTCCTGCCCGTCCTCCGGCCCGGCCTGCGCGCCCTTGCCCCCCTCGTCGTCCCCGATCCGCGGGCACACCACGTACACCTGGTGCCCGGCGGCGACCTCCTCGCGCACCCGCTGCCAGGCGCGGTCCAGCCACCCGGGCTTCTCCGCGACCGGCACGACGCTCGTGCTGATCGGCGACCGCCCGTGCGGCAGCTCGCGCAGCGCCGAGGTCCGCAGGTCCCCGTAGACGGTCATCGCCACCGTGCGCGGAATCGGCGTCGCGGTCATGACCAGCACGTGCGGCGACAGCTCGCCGCCGCGGGCGCGCAGCGCGTCCCGCTGCTCCACGCCGAAGCGGTGCTGCTCGTCGACCACGACCATGCCCAGGTCGGCGAACGACACCCGGTCCTGGATCAGCGCGTGCGTGCCGACGACGATGCCGGCCTCGCCCGAGGCCGCCTCCAGCATCGCCCCGCGCCGCTGGGCCGTCGGCATCGACCCGGTCAGCAGCGCCACCCGCGTCGCCCGCTCGTCGGCGCCGAGCTCGCCGGCGGTGCCCAGATCGCCGAGCAGCTCCCGCAGCGACCGCGCGTGCTGGGCGGCCAGCACCTCGGTCGGAGCGAGCATCGCCGCCTGCCGCCCCGCGTCGACGACCTGCAGCATCGCCCGCAGCGCCACGAGCGTCTTGCCGGAGCCGACCTCGCCCTGCACCAGCCGGTTCATCGGCCGCTGCCCGGCCAGATCGGTCGCGAGGTGCTCGCCGACCTCCCGCTGGCCCGCGGTGAGCTCGAACGGCAGCCGCTCGTCGAACGCGGCGCGCACGCCGTCCTCGCGCGGCGGGCAGGCCGGCGCCGGATGCGCCTGCTCGGCCTCGCGCAGCTGCGCCAGCGA
>Ga0164243_10011430_pt1 | contig 12660 bp, 11 predicted proteins | sample OricompcompostOP_FD_108781 | JGI IMG/M metagenome (GOLD analysis project Ga0164243, IMG submission 108781) | Organic Plus compost microbial communities from Emeryville, California, USA - Original compost - Organic plus compost (OP) | ecosystem: Engineered > Solid waste > Mixed feedstock >...
CCCGCGAGGTCCGCGACGGCGTGCGGGACCGCTTCGCCGTCACCCTGCACCCGGAACCCCTCCTGATCAACTGCACCCTCTGACTCCCCGCGAGTCGAGCCTTCCGCGCGCCCGAGTCGAGCCTTCCGTGCGCCCGAGTTGGGGCGTCGGTGGGCACCGGGCGCTGCAGACCATCCGCCGACCGCGCCCCGCGGCAGCCGGCGTCCTCAGCTCACCCGGTGTGCCCGTGACCCGTTGTACTGATCCCGCGGCTTGAGCACGATCGAGTCCAGGTTCACGTGCGACGGGCGGGTCGCGGCGAATGCGATCACCTCCGCCACGTCCTGCGCGGTCAGTGGGGTCAGACCGCGATAAACCGCCGACGCGCGCTCGGTGTCGCCGTCGAAGCGGTTCGCCGAGAAGTCCGTCTCCACCATGCCCGGGATGATCTCCGTGATCCGCACCGGGTCGCCGAGGTGCTCCGAGCGCAGCGTCTGGTGCAGCGCCGACTGGGCGTGCTTCGCCGACGTGTAGCCCGAACCGCCGTCGTACACCTCGTGCCCCGCGATCGACGTGACCGTGATGACGTGCCCGTCACCGGATGCGATGAGCTTCGGCAGCAGGGCCTTCGTCATGCGCAGCGTGCCCAGGACGTTGACCTCCCACATCCAGCGCCAGTGATCCTCGTCCGCGTCGGCGACGCGCTCCAGTCCCCGCGCTCCACCGGCATTGTTGACCAGGACGTGGCATTGTGGGATCTGCTGGACAAAAGCGGCAACCGATGCGGGGTCCGACACGTCCAGTACATGGGCGGTACCGGACAAATCAGCTGCCAGCTTCTCCAGGCGGTCGAGGCGCCGGGCCCCGAGCACGACGTGGAAGCCGGCTTCGGCCAGCGCGCGGGCGGTCGCTTCGCCGATACCCGCACTGGCCCCGGTGATCACTGCGGTTCGCTTGCTCATGCCGCCCATCCTTCCAGTGGGGGAGTGTCCGGAGTGCGGAGGTAGTTGGGTTGTTGGAGAGAAGAACGGCGTTCAAGGCGGTGCTCGCCGGCGGGGTGGGGGTCCTCGCCGCGGCCTGTAGCAGCGGAGACGGCACGAGCGGTGGCGACCAGCCGGCCGCGACCTCGGCCGCGCAGCCGGTGGCCAAACTCACCGCGGAACCCGCCGTCGACGCGAAGAACGTGCCGGTACTCGAGCCGGTCACGGTCAAGGTCACCGACGGCACGCTCACCGACGTCAAGCTCACCAACGCCGACGGCAAGGCCGTCCAGGGCGCCTTCAACGCCGACCGGACGGCGTGGACCAGCAGCGAATCGCTCGGCTACGGCAAGACCTACACCTACGCCGCCACCGCGACCGGCAGCGACAACAAGCCCGCGACGCTGACCGGCTCGTTCACCACGATCAGCCCCGCCAACCAGGTCCGCGTCACGGTCAACCCCGGCGACGACGCGGAGGTCGGCGTCGGGATGCCGGTGAGCGTGAAGTTCACCACCGACGTGACGAACAAGGCCGCCGTCGAGAAGGCCCTCACCATCGAGACCAGCAAAACCGTCGAGGGTTGCTGGGGCTGGCTCTCCGACCGGCAGGTCGACTGGCGGCCCAAGGAGTACTGGCCGGCGAACACCGAGGTCAAGGTCGGCGCGAAGCTGTACGGCATCGACCTGGGCGGCGGCGCGTACCCGCGCGCGGACGTCAGCACCGAGTTCAAGATCGGGCGCAACCAGGTCGTCAAGATCCACACGCCGGACCACGTGATGCGGGTCTACCGCGGCGGCTCGCAGTCCGCGAGCTACCCGTGCAGCAACGGCAAGGACAGCGATGTGAACCTGAACACGCCGAACGGCACCTACATCATCATGACCAAGGAGCCGACCGCGATCTTCGACAACGCGCGCTACGGCTACACCAACGTCAACAAGAAGTGGGCCTGCCGGTTCTCCAACCACGGCGAGTTCATCCACGAGAACCAGGACAACGCGGCCAACATCGGCAAGGTCAACACCTCGCACGGCTGCGTCAACCTGCTGGAAGCCGACGCCAAGAAGTACTTCGACTCGGCGCTCATCGGCGATCCCGTCGAGATCACCGGTTCCAAGCTCGGGCCCGTCGTCAACTCGGACGTAATGGACTGGCTCGTGGACTGGTCGACCTGGCAGGGCAAGTCCGCGCTCTAGTCCCTTCCACCCCCTTGGGAAGATGTCGGGGGTCCGCACGCGTTGGCTCAGGGTGCGGACGCTGACATGCATGGGAGTGGATTCGGTGACGACCTCGCTGCGCGGGCCTCGACGTGTTCCGGCGACGACGACGATCTGGCCGCGCAGAGTCGCGGTGCTGTCCGTCCACACCTCGCCGCTGGAGCAGCCCGGCACCGGCGACGCGGGCGGGATGAACGTCTACATCACACACACCGCGGTCGAGATGGCGCGCCGCGGGATCAGCGTCGAGGTGTTCACCCGCGCCACCTCGTCCGAGCAGCCGCCGGTGGCTGAACTTGCCCCCGGCGTGCTGGTGCGGCACATCCCGGCGGGGCCGTTCGAACCGCTCGGCCGTGACGAGCTGCCTGCGCAGCTGTGCGCGTTCACCTCGGGTGTGCTGCGCGCGGAGGCGTTCCACGAGCCTGGCTACTACGACCTCGTGCACTCGCATTACTGGCTCTCCGGCCAGGTCGGGTGGCTGGCGCGGGACCGGTGGGGCGTGCCGCTGGTGCACACCGCGCACACACTGGCGAAGGTGAAGAACGCCGCGCTGGCCGACGGGGACAAGCCCGAGCCGCGGACCAGGGTGATCGGGGAGGAGCAGGTCGTCGAGGAGGCGGACTGTCTCGTCGCGAACACGCCCGTCGAGGCGCGCCAGCTGGTGAGCCTGTACGACGCCGATCCCTCGACGGTGCACACCGTCGAACCGGGCGTGGACCTCGAACGCTTCACGCCCGGTTCGCAGCAGGCGGCGCGCCGCGCGCTCGGCCTGCCGCCGGACGCGATCGTGCTCGCGTTCGCCGGGCGTATCCAGCCGCTCAAGGCGCCGGACGTGCTGCTGCACGCGGCGGCGCATCTGCTCGCCGAACGTCCCGAACTGCGGGAAAAAGTGGTCGTCCTCGTCGTCGGCGGGCCCTCGGGAACCGGGCTCGAACAGCCGCAAGCGCTGCGGGAACTCGCGGACTCGCTGGGGATCGCCCCGCAGACCCGGTTCATGCCCCCGCAGGGTGGGCAGAAGCTCGCCGAGGTTTACCGCGCCGCGGACGTGGTAGCGGTGCCCAGTTACAACGAGTCGTTCGGGTTGGTGGCGCTGGAGGCGCAGGCCTGCGGCACCCCGGTCGTGGCGGCGGAGGTCGGCGGACTTCCGGTCGCCGTCGCACACGGTGTTTCGGGGCTGCTCGTGCCCTCGCATGCCGGCGGTGACTGGGCGGCGGCGCTGGCCAGTGTGGCGCTGCGGCCGGCGCGACGGGCCGAGCTGGCGGCCAACGCCGTCGAGCACGCGCGGCGGTTTTCCTGGCGGCGCACGACGGAGGCTTTGCTGGGGACGTACGCGGCGGCGTCGCAGACGTTCCACGAGGCGCTACGCCCGGAGGTGGCGGTATGAGCATCGACAAGGTAGTCCAGTCCACTCTGGACAGTGCGGAACTGAAGTACGACAAGAAGGGCGAGGGCCGGTACTTCGTCACCCTGCCCGGAACCAAGAAGCTGCAGACGAACTGCTGGCTCATCGTGGGCGAGCATGCCTTCGCGGTGGAGGCGTTCGTATGCCGCCGCCCGGACGAGGCGTACGAAGAGGTGTACCGCTTTCTGTTGCGCCGCAACGCAAAGCTTTACGGCGTGCACTACACAGTGGACGCACTGGGCGATATCTACCTGGTCGGCAGGATCGGACTGGGGTGCGTCACCGAGGAGGAGCTGGACAAGATCCTCGGCCAGGTGCTGGAAGCCGCCGACGGCGATTTCAACACGATCCTGGAGATCGGCTTCGCGTCCTCCATCAGGCGCGAGTGGGACTGGCGCGTCTCGCGCGGCGAGTCGCTGGCGAACCTGCAGGCGTTCAAACACCTTGTGGAGCCCGAGAAACCGCACGAGCCGGGCTCGTTGACCGATTCGTGACGGTTCGCGTGCAACCGAGCTGAGCGCGGTCGCCGTCCTCGCGGCATGAGAATCGTGCTTCTGCTGGCAGCGCTGCTCGTGCTGACCGCGGGTTGTACTGGGGAAGAGCAAAAGGCTTCGGCCCCGGCGCGGTCACAGGCCGCATCGGAGGCCGACAAGCAAGCCGCGCCGGAGCCGGGAAAGCTCGCGCCCCAGCCTGCGGAACGCCAGCTCGCGCGTGCGGCGCAGGTTTCGCTGGCGGCGGCTGATGTCGGCGCGGCGGCCGCGCGGGTACGGGAGATAGCGGTCGCGGCCGGCGGTTTTTCCGGCTCTGCCAAGGCGGACGCGACATCGGCGACGGTCGGTGTCACGGTGCCCAACGGCGCGCTGGACTCGGTGGTCGCGCAGTTCTCCGGGCTCGGGCGCGTGACGCAGAGCCAGCAGACCGTGGCGGATGTGACGGACAAGGTCGTGGATGTCGAGTCGCGGCTGGAAAACGCGCGGCGAAGTGTCGAGCGGGTGCGCGCACTGTTCGTCCGTGCCAACACCATCGGTGAGATCACCAGCCTGGAGTCGCAGCTGACCTCCCGCGAATCCGACCTGGAAGCCCTGCAGGCGCAACGAAACAATCTGGCCGCGAGTGTCGCCATGTCGACCGTGACGGCGACGATCACGCGGGAAACCGCGGTGGCGGGCCCCGCTCCGGACGACCCGGGCTTCCTGGCGGGTCTGGGCACGGGGTGGCGAGGTTTCCTGGACTTCGGCCGGAACGTCCTGCACACCTCGGGCGTCCTACTACCGTTCGCAGCCCTGATCGCCATCCCCCTGGCCGCAGGATGGTGGCTGTGGCGACGGAGAGCCACGCAAAAGCGAGCGCCAGGGACGCAACCCGGCTGACGACGGTGACCACAGCGCTGGGGGCGCGGCCCCATAGAGCAATGAGGAACCGTCTGGACCGGGAGCGCCCTCCGCGAACAGGGGGCGTCCAGACGGGACGGCTCGAGGGAGGGGGAGTCGCGAACTCGAGCCGCCCCGCTGACGTTCCCGCCGCTTGTGGACCCGGTGGCGAGGGGGAGTGCCAACGGGGCCGGCGGGCCGCAGCTCGGCAGGGGGGAGACGAGCTGCGGTCGTACCCCGCTGCCGCTGGGGAGTGCGTGGAATCCAGCGGCGCGGGACGTAAGTCAACTTGTCAGATATCCACCAGTAATCACAAGACTACTGGATACTCCATTCGAGTGATTTTCCTGACGCGTGTTAACGGTATGCAGCAAGTGTCACTTTGTCGGTGACGGAGAGGATTACTCGGCTGGCTGTCGGACGAGTGCGTTACCCAGCAGTAACGCACTGTGTGTAGAACGCCACCCTCCAGCCACCCGGTGCGCGTCGCCCTCTAGATTCGGGGCATGGCCGAACTTGGGACACTGGTGCTGATCCGGCACGGGCAGAGCACCTGGAACGCCGAGAACCTCTTCACCGGCTGGGTCGACGTGCCGCTGTCCGCACAGGGCGAGGCCGAGGCACGTCGCGGCGGTGAACTGCTGACCGAGGCCGGGCTGCTGCCGGACGTGGTGCACACGTCCCTGCTGCGCCGCGCGATCTCCACCGCGAACCTGGCGCTGGACCTCGCCGACCGGCACTGGATCGACGTGCGCCGCAGCTGGCGGCTGAACGAGCGGCACTACGGCGCGCTGCAGGGCAAGAACAAGAAGCAGATCCGGGACGAGTTCGGTGAGGAGCAGTTCATGCTCTGGCGCCGCTCGTACGACACCCCGCCGCCCGAGATCGAGCGCGGCAGCGAGTTCAGCCAGGACACCGACGCCCGGTATGCCGACCTCGGTGCCGAGATGCCGTTGACCGAATGCCTGAAGGACGTCGTGGCGCGGATGCTGCCGTACTGGGAGTCGGCGATCGTGCCGGACCTGCGGGCGGGCAAGAACGTACTGGTCGCGGCGCACGGCAACTCGCTGCGCGCGCTGGTCAAGCACCTGGATGGGATTTCCGACGACGACATCGCCGGCCTCAACATCCCGACGGGCATCCCGCTGCGCTACGACCTGACCGAGGATCTGAAGCCGGTGAACCCCGGTGGTACGTACCTGGACCCGGAGGCCGCGGCGGAAGCTGCTGCCGCGGTGGCGAACCAGGGGCGTTGACGGCGCGGTAGGGGGCGGCGCTGGAGTGGCGGGTGGCCTGTCCTGCAAAGGCGAGGGGCGCTGTCGGGCAAGGTGACGGTCGCTACCCGGGCGAAACCGAGCATCGGCCAGACCCTCCCCACCCCGGCAACGCCGCGCTCCCGGAAAGAATGTCTCGCCGGCTCGTGGTTCAGACCAAGCCCAGGTCTCGGGCTCTGGCTCCCGCCTGGAACCGGGAGGTGGCGCCCAATGCGTTCATCAGTTCCGCCACGCGGCGCCGGTAGGTCCGCAGGCCCAGGCCCAACGTCCGGGCCGCCGTCTCGTCCTTGCAGCCCGACACCAGCACGTCCAGGATCTGCGGCGCCAGTGCCCTGATCTCGGCGAAGTTCGCGTCGAAGATCTTCACATCCGTGGCCGCGCGCCAGGCCGCGTCGAACAAGGTCGTCACGCTTCTCAAAACCTCGGGGCGCGTGACGACCGTGTAGCTGTGGTCGGTGCCCGCCAGGATCGCCAAGCGGTCGCCGACGATGATCGTTTCGTTGACCTCGTCCCGGGTGATGCGGATTTCCACGCCGAGCCGGTGCCGCTCCCAGATGTGCTCCGCCTGCACCGGATCCAGCAATACCGTGGGCCGGTACAGCTTGCGGATTCGCTTGCCGTGATGGCTGGACACGTCGTCGTGGCCCCGCTGCGTGACAGCCCAGGTGTGCAGATCGTTGGCCGCGCAGGCGACCTCGTCGGCCGATGCGAACAGGTGCGCGGTCCGGGCGAACAACTCTTCCTCGCCACGCACCACGACGACATCGCCAGTCGTCTCCATACCTCCATTGTGGCAGCAAGCTGCCATCCACGGGCGCGCCGAGAAAACCGGCCGCAACCTGGAGTCATGACAGAGATGATCACCGCCGAAGCGGCGGGCACCTGGAAACTCGGCGACCTCACCGTCAACCGCCTCGGGTTCGGGGCCATGCGGCTGATGATGAAGGCCGACGGCAGCCCCAGCGACCGCGACCAGGCCATCGCCGTGCTGCGCCGTGCCGTCGAACTCGGCGTGAACCACATCGACACCGCCGCGTTCTACGTCTCCCGCACCCGCTCAGCCAACGAACTGATCAACACCGCGTTCGGCGGTCGCTACCCCGACGACCTCGTGATCACCACCAAGGTCGGCCCCGGCCTCGACCCGCTGGCCATGCGGCCCGCCGAGTTCGGGCCCGAGTACCTGCGCTCACAGGTCGAGGAGAACATCCGCCAGCTCGGCCGCGACCACATGGATGTCGTCAATCTCCGCATCGGCGGTGGTCTGGACCGCGGCACGGGCTCGCTCGCCGAGCGGTTCGGCGTGCTCGCCGACCTTCGCGACAAGGGCCTGATCCGCCATCTGGGTATTTCCAACGTCACGCCCAGCCACCTCGCCGAAGCGCAGGAGATCGCCCCGGTCGTGTGCGTGCAGAACCAGTACGGGCTCACCGCCCGGCGCGAGGACGACGAGTTCCTGAAACTGTGCGGCGAGCAGGGCGTGGCATTCGTGCCGTTCTTCGCGATCGCCAGTGGCACGGAGAACGAGCAGGTCAACGCGATCGCCGCGGAGCGTGGCGTCACCGCGTCCCAGATCCGTCTGGCGTGGACACTCCACCAGGGACCGCACGTACTCGCCATTCCCGGCACCGGAAATCCGCTACACCTGGAAGAGAACGTGGCGGCCGCGGGACTGCGCCTGACGGACGAGGAGCTGGCTCGCCTCAACTCGATCCAGTGAAGCCCGATCGGACGAACTGTCACGGCGTGGCGGCACGTTCGTGAACATCGCCTGAAGTGGCGGCTAACAGTTTCCCTGGAGGTGTCACAGCCGTCACGACAAGCCCGTGAAGGCTAGGTCAAAAGGTCACTTCCATGCTTACGATTCAGCCGTGAGCGTGAGTGCTGCACTGGCGTTGGCCGTCGGCGCACTGCTGGTCGGCGGGGTCACTGGTTCCCTGATCACGCGGTACCGGCGCCGGCGGGCGGAGCGTCAGCCCATCGGGCCGACCGTGGCGGAACTGCTGCTCCGCCTGGTGCGGTCGTCGAACAACGGCGTGGTCGTGCTGAACCGGTTCGGCGACATGGTGTTGCACAACCGGCGAGCCGAGACGCTCGGACTGGTGCGAGACAACAGGGCGGACCCGAGGGCCCGCGTCGCCGCCGAACAGGTCGTGGAGACCGACGAGACCGTCGAGATCGACCTGTCCCCGCTGGAGGCGCGGGGCCGTCAGCCCGCCGCGGTGGTCGGCGAGGTCCGGCCGCTCGGCGACGGGTTCACCGTCACCGAGGCCGTCGATCACTCCGAGGCCGCCCGGCTGGAAGCCGTCCGCCGCGATTTCGTGGCCAACGTCAGCCACGAGCTCAAGACTCCGGTCGGAGCGATCGCGCTGCTCGCCGAGGCCGTGCTGGACGCCGCCGAGGACACCGAGGAAGTCCGCCGCTTCAGCACCAAGATCCTGCACGAGTCCACCCGGCTCGGCACGCTGGTCACCGAGCTGATCGCGCTGTCGCGGCTGCAGGGCGCCGAACGGCTGCCGGACCTCAACGTGGTCGAGGTGGACGCCGTGGTGCGCGAATCGCTCGGCCGCACCAAGCTCGCGGCCGAGCGCGCCGAAATCAACATCACCACCGACGCCGCCAGCGGGCTGCTCGTGGAGGGCGACCGCACGCTGCTGGTCACCGCGCTGTCCAACCTGCTGGAGAACGCCGTCGCGTACTCGCCGGCCGGCAGCCCGGTGTCGATCAGCCGCCGCATCGTCGACGGCATGGTCGAGGTCGCCGTGACCGACCGCGGCATCGGTATCGCCGAAGAAGACCAGGAACGCGTGTTCGAGCGCTTCTACCGGGCGGACAAGGCGCGCTCCCGCGCCACCGGCGGCACCGGCCTCGGGCTCGCGATCGTCAAACATGTCGCCGCCAACCACGGTGGTGAGGTCAAGTTGTGGAGCATGCCGGGCACCGGGTCGACGTTCACCCTGCGCATACCCGTGCACCACGGCGGGGCCAACGGGGCCGCGCCGCAGCCCCGGCAGGAAAAGGCGCCCGAACGGGCGCCGCGGCTTGTCTCGACCAGCCAAGAACAGGGAGGAAAACAGTGACGAGGGTGCTCATCGTCGAGGACGAGGAGTCGTTCGCCGACCCGTTGGCCTTCCTGCTGCGCAAGGAGGGCTTCACCGCCGCGGTGGCCACCAACGGCCAGACCGCGCTGGAGGAGTTCGACCGCAACGGCGCCGACATCGTGCTGCTGGACCTGATGCTGCCGGGGATGAGCGGCACCGACGTCTGCAAGCAGCTGCGTCAGCGGTCCGCGGTCCCGGTGATCATGGTGACCGCGCGCGACAGCGAGATCGACAAGGTGGTCGGGCTGGAGCTCGGCGCCGACGACTACATCACCAAGCCGTACTCCGCGCGGGAGCTGATCGCCCGCATCCGTGCCGTACTGCGCCGCGGTGGTGAGGGCGGCACCGAGGGTGAGCTGGCCCCGCCGGTGCTGGCCGCTGGACCGGTGCGAATGGACGTCGAGCGTCACGTTGTCACAGTCGACGGCGGTGAGATCTCCTTGCCGCTGAAGGAGTTCGACCTGCTCGAGTACCTGCTGCGCAACGTCGGCCGCGTGCTCACCCGCGGGCAGCTGATCGACCGGGTGTGGGGCGCGGACTACGTCGGGGACACCAAAACCCTGGACGTGCACGTCAAACGGCTGCGCTCCAAGATCGAACCCGATCCCGGATCCCCGCGTCATCTCGTCACGGTGCGCGGTCTTGGTTACAAGTTCGAGACCTGAGCCGTCCGCCCGGTACCGTAGGGCTTTGTGCGCCTAGGGGTACTCGACGTCGGGTCGAACACCGTCCATCTGTTGGTGGTGGACGCCCATCGTGGCGCCCACCCGACGCCGATGCACTCGGAGAAGACCGTGCTGCGGCTGGCCGAGCAGATCACCAAGAGCGGCGAGCTGACCAAGTCCGGTGCGCAGGCGCTGGTCGACGCGGTCGAAGCGGCGAAGGCCTCGGCCGAGCGGCTCGGTTGTCAAGACCTCATGGCCTTCGCCACCTCGGCGGTGCGCGAGGCGACGAACTCCGCGAAGGTTCTGCGGAAGGTCAAGGACGAGACCGGCGTCGACCTGAGAGCGCTTTCCGGCGTCGACGAGGCCCGGCTGACGTTCCTCGCGGTGCGCCGCTGGTTCGGCTGGTCCGCGGGGCAGCTGCTCGTCCTCGACATCGGCGGCGGCTCGCTGGAGGTGGCGATGGGCATCGACGAGGAGCCCGAGTTCGCCGAATCGCTGCCGCTCGGCGCGGGCCGGATCACCCGCACCCGGTTCGAGAAGGATCCGCCGGCCAGGTCCGAGTTGGTCGCGACGTCGGCCTGGCTGGAGGACCAGCTGTCCGGACTGGCGAAACGAGTGGGCAAGCTCGGCCCGCCGGACCGCGTCGTAGCGACCTCGAAGACGTTCCGCTCGCTGGCCAGGCTGACCGGGGCGGCGCCCTCGGCGGCGGGCCCACGGGTACGCCGTACCCTGTCCGATACCGCACTGCGGCAGCTCATCGCCTTCATCTCGCGGATGACGGCGGCCGACCTCGCCGAGCTGGAAGGCGTCAGCTCGAGCCGGGCACACCAGCTGGTCGGTGGGGCGCTGGTGGCACACGCCGCCATGCGGGCGCTGTCGCTGGAAGAACTGGAGATCTGTCCCTGGGCGCTGCGAGAGGGCGTGATTCTGCGGCGACTGGACCTCACGAACGGTGCGGACGACACTGCACCGGGAGGATGGCGTAGTTCGTCGCCGAATCGGACCGGTGACAGCAGTTCGGTGGACGATGGCGAGACCTTGCGGGCAGGGTGGAAAGGTGGAAGGGATGCGTGAGGCAGTGCTGCGCGCGTGCCGGATCCGGCACCGCTCCTGGAGGGTGCACGACCACGCGGTTGGGATGAAACGCTGATGAGTCGAGAAAGCGGACAGGACCGCTCGCAGAAGACGGTGGCCGAGCTGCTCGCTCTGCACGGCGGCAACGTCGAGGGCCGTCGCAGGCACCGGCGTGCCGCCGACGAGGAGGACGAGCAGAACCCGGCTCCGCCGCGTCGTGCTCGCGGCACCACGGACACCGGCCCGCAGGCGATCATCGACCGCGTCCGCGGCGATGGCGGACCACCGCAGGCCGGCCGTCGCCGTGCCATGCCGGCGGACGAGGCCCCGAACGGCAGCTCGCAGGACTCGGGTTACGCCGCACGGCCGAACGGCGCCGTGCCGCGGCCACCCAACGGTGCTCCGAACGGTGCGGAGCATGCGAACGGGGCGCAGCCCTCGGGTGCGTTCCCGCGCCCACCCCAGCAGCAGTCCGGCGCGTTCCCGCGGCCGCCGCAGGAATCGGGCGCCTTCCCGCAGCCGGAGGGCACCGGCTTCGCGCGCGCCCCGCAGCAGCCCGGCGACGCGAGTGGCTATGCCCGCCCGCCGCAGCAACCCGACGCCAGCGGTTACTCCCGCGGCCCACAACCCGAGGCGAACGGTTACTCCCGCGCCTCGCAGCCGGGGGCGGCTGATGCGAGTGGTTACGCGCGTGCGCCGCAGGAGTCCGGTGGGTTCCCGCAGCCGTCCGGCGCGGGCGATGCGAGTGGTTTCTCCCGCGCACCACAACAGCCCGATGCGAATGGCTTCGCGCCGCAGCAGTCCGGCGCGTTCCCCCAGCAGCCGGGGACGGCCGATGCGAGTGGCTACTCCCGCGCCCCGCAGGAGTCCGGCGCCTTCCCGCGGCCGAACGGGGCACCGGACGCGAGCGGCTTCGCCCGCCCGCCGCAGGAGTCCGGTGCGTTCCCGCGGCCGCCGCAGGAATCGGGCGCCTTCAGCCGCCCCGGTGGCACCCCGCCGCCCGCCAACGCGCTGCCGACCCGCCGCCCGAAACTTCCGGATCCGGCCGAGGAACCGGCGAGAGCCGAGGAGACCCGGCAGGTCCCGCCGCTGCGCCCGGCCCAGCCCGGCGGGCTCGCCGCGCGGCTGGACGGTCTCGACGCGAACGAACAAGCCCCCGAACAGCCGCCCGGCCCGATGGCCAGCGGCGCCTTCCCCGCGCCTCCCGTGCAGCCTCGCCGCCCGCGTCGCGCCCCCGCGCGCCGTCCCGCCGAGCCGGAGCCGCACACCGAGCAGTTCGAGGCCGTCGGCGAGCAGGCACCGGCCGAACCCGTGGTCGCGCCGGACGCGCCGCCCGCCGGTCTGTCCCGCTGGCGCCGTCAACGGCAGCAGGCCAGCTCGGAGGACACCGAGGTCGGCGTCATGCCGGTCATGCGCGACCCGCACCCGTCGGGCTTCGCGCCCGCGCCGGAGGCCGAGGACGCGCTGGAGGCCACCGGTTTCCACGACCCGTTCGCGGACGACGACGAGGACGTCGACGAGTTCGGTGACTTCGGCGAGGCCGAACCGGAGCGCCTCGGCGGCTACGACTACGAGCCGAAGGCCGAACCGGCCGA
>Ga0164243_10011431_pt1 | contig 12660 bp, 18 predicted proteins | sample OricompcompostOP_FD_108781 | JGI IMG/M metagenome (GOLD analysis project Ga0164243, IMG submission 108781) | Organic Plus compost microbial communities from Emeryville, California, USA - Original compost - Organic plus compost (OP) | ecosystem: Engineered > Solid waste > Mixed feedstock >...
ACGCCGTGAAAAACACCACTCCCGGCGGAGGGGTGGCCGAGTGGCTGAAGGCGGCGGTTTGCTAAACCGTTATACGGCCCTAAAGCCGTATCGTGGGTTCGAATCCCATCCCCTCCGCCAGCTATCCGCGTAACCTATTGATTTCACAGCACTCACGGTCAAGTGACGGCCGTGAGCCCACGACGCCACCCACAAGCTTGGCGGCAATTGACCGCGCACACTTGACAGGCCTCGCGCGCGAGCGCACGCTCTGCGGTGGAGCCTGAGAACTCCATGTTGACACCGTAGGCGGACACCGCCCCCGAAAGCCATGGCGGTATTTTTGCGCCCGGATTCTGCCGGGAGGGCGGCTAATACAAGACCCGCAAGGGGAATACGCCCGCGTGTCCTACGGCACGTTCTCAGCCTCCCGGCGCCAGCGCTGATCGCTGGCATGGCCCTGAGAAGCCAATCCGTAGGAGCAACCATGGAAAAGATCATCTCCCGCCGCGCAGCATTGAAGCGTGCGGCGTCCGGCATCGCCATCGCTGGCGCCACTGCCCTTCCTGCCGCTGCGCTCGCCAGCCCCGACACGCCCGACGCCGCTTTGATCGCGCTGGAGGCAGAGCTGCAGGCCGCGCTCGCGCGGCTCAAGGCGGCGAGCGACGCCCGCGGGGCGGCCGATGAGCGCTGGTTCGCCGAACGCGCAGCGATGATCCCGGACGAGTTCGCGGAGATCCGGGATGGGCGGCGCCGCGCCCGCCGGCCTTGGGACGATCTTACCCTTGACCTGTTCGACCGCTACCCGCTCGACACCCTTCGCGCCGGCATCGCTGCCGTCTCCCACGAGTGGCCGGACGATGGGACGTTGCTCCTCTGGCGCGCATATCTGGAGGCGAAGCCCATCTATGACGCCGCACCGGAATGGCTCAAGGCTGTGGCGGCAGCCCATAACGAGGCGCATTGCGCGGTGCTCGACATCGAGGATCGCATCGACGCCACGCCGGCCCACACCATGCGCGGGCTCGCGGTCAAGCTGCGCGTCGCGCGTCGCAACAGTGAGGACGACTGCCCCGACATAGTGCGCGACATGATCGAGTCGGCGCTCGTGGACGTCGAGCAGGCGATCGGGGGTGCGGCATGAGTGAGACGGCCGCATTCCGCCGGCACGCGCTGCTGCCGAAATCGAAGCACGCGCCGAAGCGCGGTTTCGTCCCTTCTCTCCCGCAAGATCAGCTGTCCTGGCTCGCCGGCCGGCTCGGGCCGGCGCAGCGCGCGCCGCTCCGCCAGATCGCCCAGAACGGCGATTTCCTCACGGTCGACGGTCGGACGTACCTGCTCGCGCCGGTCACCGCCGAGACAATCGACGCGCTGGCCGCGTTCGAAACGGAGGGCGAGGATCGGGAATGCGATCTCGAGGACGAGCCCGGCACCGATGAGGAAGGCGCCGCCTGGCCGACCTCGCATAACGGGCATCTCTCCGGCGGGTTGGGCACCGAGGACGACGAGGACACGCACGATGCCGAGCTGGATCCTGGCGTGCTCCCGTTCCCGAGCGAGAAGCGACCGCGTGAGGTGATCGTCGCCGAGAAGCGGCAGCGGCGCCGCGCCGAGCCATGGCACGACCGGGACGAGCAGCGCCGAGTCTCTCGCATGGTCGAGGTGATCGACATGCAGACCGGCGAGACGAGGCGCGCCGAGTTCGTGCCGGTGCGCTGATCCGTCCTGGTCGGACCACATTGGAGCCCCGCCTTCGGGCGGGGCTTTTTCTTTACCAGCGACAACGCCAGATAGGCGCTCCGACCGCGCCAGACGCGCTAGGATGCGCGCTGACCGCTCCCGCTAGGGTGGTGGTAGCGCCCGCCCCACCAACGCGCACGGGCGCGCACCGCAGCCCGGCCGGTGCCAGCCCCGGGGCCCCTGGACCGGGGCGCCTACCGGGGGTGGGGCTACCGGCCGTGCAAAAACGCCAGCTCCGGGTCCCAAAAAGTGGGTAACAGGGGTAACAGGTTTACACCGGGCCGCTGACATTCCCTGGAAATCAGAGGCTTAGGGCGCTTGCAACGCGATGTTACCCTGTAAACCGGGTAACAGGTTTACGCCGAAGGTAACAACGAAGGTAACGCGCCTCCAGACGCCGCGCACATAGCGCAGCGGCTCCACCGCACCTGCTGACTCGACTCCAGGTTGCCGGCGCTCTACCGTTGCCACCCGAGCCAAGTGGGGCGCTCATCTCTGACGAGCCGGCACCCATCGGGCCGCAAGTGCCGTGAACCAACACGGCCCGCAAATGAAGGGGGGCGACCATGCTTGAGGCGGCGAGCGGCATTGGCCCGATCCGCAGCATCGGCAAGACACCGCGGCCGGCGCCAGTCTTTCCCACCATCTTTCGTCCGACTGTCACGCCGCGCGACGACGCGGAAATGACGCGCGCCGGGCCGTCACGATCCGCCACCATCCCGCGCGCGCTGACTGGCGCGAGGATCGCCGGCCTGACCTTCGGCATCGAGTACCAGTCAGCCGGCGACGAGATCACACGCCGGCGGATCACTCTCCGTCGCGTCGATCGGGTTGCTGATGGAATTCTGCATCTCATGGCCTTCTGCCATGAGGCCGGCGCCCTCCGCACGTTCCGATCCGACCGCATCCGCCATGTTTTCGACTGGCAGACGGGCGAAGTTCTGGAGGACGCCAGCGCGTATGTGGTCTATCTCGGCAGCCTGGCAGACGCGACGCGGTCACCTGACGCTGAGAACCGGCGCGCGCTGGATCGGGTGCGCGATAGCCTGCGGATCTTGATGTTCTGCGCGCGGGTCGATGGCCGCGTCCATCCGGCCGAAGCTGCCGAGGTCCGGCGCTTCTGCGTCTTTGCCTGCGAGGAGATCCGCCCTGCCATTCGCGAATACGATGTGCGGAAGCTCGAGGACTACGCGGCCCGGCTCTATCCGGACGCGGACACGTTCGGCGCCGCTGCCAAACGCCTGATCAAGCGGAACTGGCGCCCTCTGATCCTTGAGACGTTGAAGGCTGCGGAGCGTGTCATTCTCGCCGACGGGATCGTGCACGAAGCGGAGGAGCAATTCTTGCCGACGTTGCGCCGTGCCGCTGCCTCCTGGGAAGCGGCAAAGCACGGGTACGAGTAGGCTGCACAAACCAGCCATATGGCGCCAAGTCGCGGGGCCTTCAACGCGCTCGCACCGGTGCGGCTTCTGCGCTGGTCTGCTCGCACTCAGGAGGCCGCCCTCGCGGCGGGAAACAGAGAGGGGGAACGGTGAGCACTTCCAGATTAGATCCGCGCCGCTTGCGGCAGATCCGCGATGCATTGCTTCGGTACGTTTACGAGCACGGAGCCGATGGGCCCGGATGGAGCGTGCCCGCCTCAGACGTCTCCCGCGCGCTGGCCATTACGAGAGATGAGCTGAGGGCGGCCGTCAGGCTGGCGATGAACCAAGGCTTGATCTCCAACCGGTGCCCGGCCGAGTCAATCGGCTTGAGTCTGGCTGGACAGGATGAGGCCGAGCGCCTGGGGCCGGAAGTTCTGATGCGATCGCTCGAGGCGGCGCCCCCGTCCCAGGTGATCGCTATAAACAGCGTCGTGCAGTTTGCCGGGGCGAACAGCCGGCAGAGCGCGCACCTTTCGATTCAGCAGCAAGTGTCGGCGCTTCTGGACGAAATCGACCGTACGCTCCCCGCGCTGCCCATTGATGAGCGGTCCAAGGATAAGGCACGCCGACTCTTGACGGGACTTAAAGACGCCCTGTCTCGAGGACTGGAGAAGGTCGTGGTTCAGGCACTCGCGGCGCCGCTTGCCGATCTACTTAGTGCTGGCGGAAGCGATCTTGGGCGCCGCCTGCTCGGCTTGCTCACCAGCGCCGACAGCTGAGAAATCGCGCGGGAAGTCGAGCACGCCGCCGTCCGCGAACTCAATTCGCTTGATCTCGCGAGACTTGCCGGTCTCCGGGCAACCGGTGAAAGCCCGGATGGCTCCGGCGATCTTGTGATCGAACGCGATGAACTGATCGACTTCGAGTGTTGGAGCTTGCACGCCTGAGCGAACCACAAGCCGAAGTCCGGCCGCGCAGAGCTTCGGTAGAACATCCTCGCCCGTCGCCTCGTCGATCAGCTGTGTGCCAAGAGGCGATCCATCGCCGATTAGTTTTAACGACATCAGGGAATCTCCTTTTCGAGTGGTCTCATCGGCGCGGCCCAGGCTTTGCGCCCGGACCGCGAACAATTCTCTTGTGATAGGAAGAAAGGCGGCGACGCTGGTCCATCCGCAGTCGCCGCCGCCCTGCCAGCCGCGCCCCCGCCAAGAGGCCGCTTAGCCGTGGGTGTTGTTCTATGGAGCGACCACCGCCCACTGGGCCGCTGCGGGTTCTGCGATGCTGGCAACGACAATGCCGCCACCGCGCCCATCCGCCGGGCATTTGTGATGGCGTGGCCGACGTCAAGGAGCAACCGTCGGTGGGAGCCACACCCGCGGCGCTGGTCGTCGCCGCGCCCGCTGTGCCATTACAGCGCGTTGTACGTGCCGACCGCCGCGCGAAGGCGCATCTGCGCGCCGTTGGATCGCCGCTCGGCGTGGGCGTCCCGATCACCACCGTCGGGCGCCGCCTCTCGCAAGCCGGATGGCTGGAGGACATTCAGCTCGGCCGCGCGCCATTCCACGGCCGCGTCGACGACGGCCTTCTGCTCGGGGCTTAAGTTCGCGTAGTTCGGATCGGCCATGATGCCCTCCCACTATTCTTCGACCGTCGGTGCGGTGTCGCTCGACTTCACGAGCTTGTCGGCCTCTCCACTGCGGAGCATCGCAGCAACGCGCTGCTCCCCGTGCCCCTGCCGGATCATTTCTTCCGTCAGGTCGGGTCGGCCCGCTTTCGCGCAGATCGCCGCGATCGACTCGCGATACCGTCCCTTGTTGGCGCCGAGATAATCGCGCATGGCTCAAGCCTCCGGTTCGTCGACCACGGCCAGGATGGCCATGATGTCCGCGTCCGGCCGGCGCGGAATCTCGATCCCTTGCCGCTCGGCATCCGCGATCAGCTTTTCCTCAGCGACTTCCAGCTCGAGCCGCTTGCGGTCGATCTCGGCGAGCCGCGCGGCGCGATCCTCGGCGCTGATCGGCGTCCCGCGGCGCTTGATTTCCTCGCGCGCGGCCTCGATCAGCTTCGCCTCGACCTGATCGCGGGACAGCCACACGATCATCAGCGCGAGATCCTCCACGTTGCGCGGCAGGCTTGCGCCGGTCGGCTCGTCCGCGAATGCCCAGGCGAGGCCTGGCTCGAAGTTGCTCACCATCGCGTCGAGCGATTCCCGAAGACGCCCGATGCGCTCCTCGACCGGCGGTGGCGCGTCGACGATCGCCTGCCGTGCGGCGGCGAGCTCTGGAAGTTGCGCGCGGATCTTGTCGACGCTCGCCTTAAGCGACGCTTTGGACACTGTACCCTCCGATTCCGAGCAGATCCCGCAGCTGTGAGGCCACGCGCGCGGCGTCATGCCAGCGGGCTTGCAGCTCCCGATGTTGCTGATCGAGGAACGTGAATTCCTCGCGCGCGCGCTCCAGCTCCCTCAGGCGCTCGGGCCACTGCCTCTCGAATGCCGTCGTCAGGACGCGCTCGCCGTTCTCGAGTGCGACGACCTGCATGGTTTTCAGGTTCCGCGCCTCGCTATCGCTGGTGCGCGCTTGGTGATGGCCGAGCACCTTCTTCGCTTCGAGCCGGCGCTGGTTGAGATCGTTCAGCGCGACGTTCATTTGATGCGCCTGTTCGATCAGCCGCCGCGCCTTCGCGACTTGCGCGGGCGTCAGTTTGGTTCTGTCCATCGCGTTCACCTCGTTCCACCGGCGCGAATGCCCACGATCGCGCGCTCGAGCACCGTGCGACGCGCGGGCGGAAGATCGTTGAGCAGCCGCCATGCAACTTTGGCCGGCGCCTGCGATTCCATCGCCTGATAGGAACGCAGCGCGTCGCGCAAGTCGCCGATGCCGGACCAGTTTTGCTGCGCGATCGTCCGAAGCATCAGAGCCGCGCTTTCCCTCGTTAGGATGATCATCTCGCCTCCGTCTCAAGACGATCATCGGCGAGCGTTTTGGAAATGAATACCCGGGGTTTCATTTCCAGCGACGGCTCGTCGTCGCCGAGCAGGATGGCGTGAATCTGTTTCGTCGATTCGGGCACGCGCGGCCCCGCCCTGAACGCGGCGAACAGGTGCTCTTCTGGCTTGCCGAGATACGAAGCGGGCACGCGGCTGAGATCGCGATCGCGCGGCCAGCACCGCATGCTGTAATTGCGAATGGCCCGAGCCACGTCCTGCGCGGTGGCCGGCATGGACGGGCGCTGGAAGTGTTCTTTTGCAAGCGCGCGGATCGCCTCGTCCCGCCGGGCCCGGCGCTCGATCGTTGACCAATGTTCCTCACCCGGCCCGGGCTTCAGTGCCAGCGCGCCCTCGATCGTCACGGCGCCGGCAGTCTCCGCATACAGGCGCAGGGCCAGTCCGAGCCATCGGCCGTCGTCGCCGAGCTCGCCAGCGACCAGACGCGCGGCGAGCGCGCGCAGGCGGCGGATGTTGGCGAGTGCCTCGGTCAAGGGCCGCTCACCCTGCCGAGCCAGCGTGGGGAGTGTGCACCCCGCCATGCATCAAACGCCCGATCTCCAAAGCTTTTGCGCGCGCGCCGGTGATGATGTTGACCGACCCTCGGAAATGTCTCAGCCGGCGGATTTGCACGGCCTAGGAGCCCCCGCGCGATGCATACCCCCTCCCAGGGGCCCCGCCGGAATGCCCGCCGGGCTGCGCCGCGTGCGCCGTGGTGCGCGCTGGGCCATGCGGCCGAGCTTCGACCACGCCGAGCACAGCGCGCGCCATGGGCCAGGAAATCGCGCCGGCCGAAGTCATGCCGTGCCGCCTTGCCCGAGAGCCGCCTGCACGGCGCGGGCATCGTCGAGACGTTCGACCAGCGCAATCACGGGGACGGTTTTGGCGATGTAGAACCGGAGCGCTGGCGCGCCGAGGAACTCGTCGACGCATCCGGCCTCGACCGTCCAGAAGGCAGATACGGCGCCAGCACCAAGCACCGCGGCCAGGTCGGTTGCGCCGATCAGCACCGCCGCTTTCGCCTTGAACCGGCTCGGGCAGCTCGCGCTGGCGAGCATCGATAGCGTTCGCGCTTGGGCCGGCGACAGCGCCGCAACGGTGACGACAGAGACATGAAGATTCATAGTCATGCGCACCGCCGTGCGAGAGGTTCCGAAACCATCGAAACCTTTATCTGGATTAGGGCGTATCGCGCGCGCGAACGGTCTATATGGGAGAATGGTTTCGATGGTTTCGGTGCCATTGATTTTCCACGATTATTCATTCCGAGCCTCCGCCGGCTGGTGGCCGATCGGCCGTATAAAAAGCCCGCGAAATCCTGGCTTCCGACTGATCGGATGCTGCCAGCGCTGCAGTCGGAGGTTTCGGCTTTCGAGGTTTTGGATGAACCGCTTGAGGCTGCCCGAGAACTCGCCGGTTTCTTCGCACCAGCGCTTCCAGTCGGCGTACAGGTCAGAGCTCGTCGCCGTGCATTGCGGGTCAAGGTCGCAGCGCTCCTCGAGCCACCGTTCGAGAGCATCTTCGGCCGCGAGATACTTGTCGGTCGCATCGCGAACGACCTGAGGCGGTCGCAAGCCGGCGCTCGCCCACGCGACGGCGCCCCGGATCATCCACGCGAGAATGCCCGGCCATTCGGCTCTGAGCCTCTCGGGCAATGTCCCGTCGCGCTCGTCGGGCGGGATCGTGACGGTGAACGGGATCAAATGCAGGCGCCGTCGGATCGCTTCGTCGACATTGCGGAGCGCCGGGCGATGATTGCCGGCGATGATCAGCTTGAACTGCGGCGTGAACTCGAAGAAGTCCTGGCGCATGAAGCGCGCGGCGATCTTGTCGCCGCCGGTGAGTGCCTTGATCTTCGCTTCGGCCCAGCGCCGGCCTTCCTCGGTTTCCTGAGCAGTCACGAGCCGTGCGCCACGCAAGCCCGCCATGTCGGTGGGATGCCGTTCCGATGTTGTCGCGATGAAGGTTTCCATCGGCGCCGTGGTGGCATAGTCGCCGATGATCGCTGCGACCGTGTTGAGCAGCGTGCCCTTGCCGTTCGCGCCGGTGCCATAGCAGAAAAACAGGGCATGTTCCCGTGTGCTGCCCGTCAGCGCGTATCCCAACATCAGCTGTACGAAGGCGATCAACTCACGATCGGTGCCGAAGATGCGATCAAGGAACTTGAGCCACGTCGGACACTCGCCGCCGGGCGCCACGGCCGTAATCTTCGTCATGTGGTCGTCGCGGCACGGCGGTCGCATATCGCCCGTGCGCAAGTCGACCACGCCGCCGGGGGTATTGAGGAACCACGGATCAGCATCCCATTGGTCCTGCGTCGCCGCGAGTCGGCGATCGGCTTTTGCCAAACGTTCGACGGCGGCGACCGTTTTTGCGGATGCCAGGACGGCGGCCAGTTTCGACTTTTTGCATTTGGCCGCCGCCTCCCGGCAGATCGCGCGGCTCAGATCGAACGCGCGCAACGTCTCGTCGAATTTCCAGCGCTGGCCGTCCCAGATCAGCCAGCGGCCCCAGCTCGCGACGTAGCGCAGGTCTCCGGCGTGCCGCTCGGCGAACGCAAGCGCGAGCGCCTCGTCGGTGTGATCGGGCGGCGGCTCCGCGCCCGCCTTCGGGTCGTTGGAAATCAGGCGCGCCACAGCCGGATCCGACCATGCCGCGTCTGCAGCGTGCAGCGGGGTTACCTTCATGCCGCCCTCATGATGTCGTTCCAGTCCGCACCGGCAGCGGGCGGGGCAACGATCCGGGCCTCGCGTCCGGCCGCTCGCCACCGCTGGACACACTGCCGCGCGGCCTTGAGGCCTGCGTCGTCGTGGTCGCCGAAGATCGTCAGGCTCTCGATGCCGGGCAGGACTGGGAAACTCGCGACGTTGCCGGCATCGATCGCAGCCCACACCGGCGACCAGCCCGCGGCGATGACGGAGAGCGCGGTTTCGACGCCTTCGGTAATACCGAGGCCAATCGTCACCTCGGCGTCAGCGCAGAGCCGGATCGCGCCGCCGGCCTTGGCGTGATCCTTGAGCAAGAGCTTCGGCCGCTCGACGTCGGCCTTTCCTGAGCCGTCCGCGCGCAGCAGCGTGAAATGCAAGCTCATCGGCGCGCCCGTGACGGCATCCGTGACGCGCGCGACCATCGCTGGGTGCCCATAGACGTTGGGATGAAACCGCAGATCCGCATCCGCTGGAGCCGCACAGCCGCGCGATCGCAGATAGATTGCGGCAGGCGACCCCTCGAGCGGCTCTGCGCGCGACCAGATGCCGTTTGCGTAGAGGGACCAGCGCTGCCTTTCGGTACGCGCCGGCTGTGGCTTGGGCGTCGCCTTTGCGCGCTTGTCGGGCATCGCATCGCGGGGACGCCAGGCGCCAGCCCAACTGCATCGGAAGCAATGCCACACTGCGGCGTCATCTCTGTCGATCGTGACGCCGAGCGCGTCATCCTCCGGGCCTTTGTCACAGCGCGGGCACGCCGCGCGGTAGCTGCCTGGCGCGCGTCGACGAAGCTTGATGCCAGCGGTGGCGAGCGCGTCGACGAGGGTTTCGCTCACGGCTCACCGCCCGCCGCAGCATCGCGGGCCCGCTGCAGCGCCGCGATCAGCTCATCGAGCAGTGCGACCCGGAACGCGAGCCCCGATTTCGTCGGAATGTCGGCGCCGTCTTTTCCGCCTCCGGGGATCCAGACGCGGATAGACACGAGGTCGTGACCGTTGAACTCGCTGCGCGCGATACGGATCTGCTCGCGCTGGTTCTTCTGAATGATGGCGATCGTCTGATCGGTCATGGCCGCCCTCCCGAGATAATCGCCGCGGCGATGATGCTGGCGACAGGAAGACGGAGCGCGTAGCGCCGACTGAGGCGACGGGCCGCGCGATGTTGCAGATCGGGTTCGGGGACGGTATCTTCGGCATGTTCAGGTTCGCCGCTATTGATACCCGCCCGGCCGCCGGCTCCTGCCAGAGTCGCCGCCGGGCGTTTCGTTTTAGGCAGCATTGCGGCGCGCCCTATTCGGCCTTCTCGCGCGGTCGGCCGCACGCTCGGCGATCTTAAGCAGCCACGGCTCGACGGTGCCGCGCTCGGCCTTCCTCTTCTCGATGAACTCGGCGAGCACGCCATCGCGCTCGGCGACGCGGGCGGCCTGCAACAACTCGATGTCCGCCTCAAGCCACGCAACGTCGCGCGAGCCGATCGGAATTGGCCGCGGGAAATAGCCGGCCGCCATTTCAGCGTAGATCGCCGAGGTGGAGCGACCGTCAGCCGCCAAAACCTCGCGACGCCTCAGTACCCTCTGCACCATCACGAACTCCTCTGCTGGAGCGTTCCGGCTTGTCCCGGAACGGATGGTGCGACGATGGCAACGCTCGGATGCGTTGTCGCTGGTGGTGAAGGCCTCGGATTTCCATCGGGATCGTGCGGGTTATCAGGCGGCCTATCTTCCGCTCCGGTGCGGAATATAGGGGGTGATCGCCCCCACTACCCCCAATGCCGCTGTCCGAATTTCTCTTGGTAGTATGCGCCGAATACCGCCAGCGGCTCTCGCCGGAGCTCGCTCAGAAGGTGGTCGACATGAGCATCCATCGGCGACGGCCGCGCGCCACCGTCGCGTTCGATCGCTTCGACGCGCCCCGCCTCTTCCGCGATTTCCCAGCGCGAATCGACCTGTCGTTCCCAATCCCGCAGCGTGTCTCTCTTGATGCCCGTGGCGAGACTTACCCGCTTCCGCGCCGCACCCTTCGGGATGCCTTGTCCGACCAGAAACGCGACATGCTGCAGCGCGCGGGCCCTCGCCTTTTCCCAGGTGTAGACCATGCCCCGCCTTTCAGTCGCAGCCGGGGCCAGCATCTCGGGTATCTCGCCGGCATCGAGAGCGCGCAGCGCGTCCAGCAGTTCATGCGCCACTTTGGCGGGCAGCGGCACAAGCACAAGCTCGTCACCAGTCCTGGCCTGCGGTATCAGGCCTAGCATCGTGGCCTCCAAAGCCCACCGCAAGGGCCAGCGCGGGCCAGGCGCCTTCTCCAAGCCGCCCGGGAATGCGTCACGGAGCGGCGCCAACCCCTTCGCGAAATCAGCAGCCGCGAATTGCAGCAACGTCATTACTTCAAACGCTGTTAGCTTTTGCTGCTCGGGATCGGGCTCGCGCGCAAGCAAGCCCTCCATTCCACAGACAAGCTTCGCGACCAGCGTTAGCCGCTCGGCTCCCGGCAGATCGTCTCGCGCGAATGCGCGGTATCGCTCCAGCGTCGATCGGTCCATCGCCTCGCGGTGTTCGTGCTGAGGCCTTCCGGTACGTGATCGGTTCTCGCTCATTGGTTGCCTCTCAGCACTACGACGTCACCCTTCTGCCGAGGCGGCGAGGCGCAGAACTTGGCCCAGGCCTCCATCAGTTGCGTCCGCTTCCGGAACAGGTCGCCGCGCCGGTATGCGGCCTCAACCTTGTCGGAAACGGCGTGCGCAAGCGCCATCTCGGCGATCTCGCGCGGGAAATTCGTCTGCTCAGCAGCCCAGTCGCGGAACGTCGACCGGAAGCCGTGCGCCGTGATGTCGCCATGCCCCATGCGCCGCAGCGTCGTCAGCAGCGCCATGTTGGACAGCGGCTGCTTGGGCCGCCCGCCGGGGAACACGTAGTCGCCTTCGCGCGGCAATTTCTCGAGGATCTCGATTGCGCGCTTGGGAAGCGGAACACGATGTTCGCGCCCGCCCTTCATCCGCTCGGCTGGAATGGTCCAGGTCGCAGCGTTCTCGTCGATCTCCGACCAGCGGGCGCCGATCGTCTCGCCGGTGCGCGTCGCAGTCAGGATGGCGAACTCAAGAGCCCGTGGACTGACGCCCTCCTGCTCGCGCAGCTTCACCATGAACGCGGGCAGCTCGGCATAGGGCAGGGCGGCGTGATGGCGCACGCGCGCGACCTTGCTGCGCGCCGGCAACAGCTTGTCCAGATGACCGCGCCAGCGCGCCGGATTGTCGCCGCGCCGATATTCCCGGGCCGTCGCCCAGTCGAGAATGGCCTCGATCCGACCGCGGACGCGAGAGGCGGTTTCCGGCTTCGTGGTCCAGATCGGCTGGAGCGCCTTGAGCACGAGCGCCGTATCGATCGCGGCGACCGACGCACCGCCGAACAGGGGATAGACGTAGGCCTCCAGGGTCGCGGTCCATTGTGCCGCGTGCTTCTCGTTGCGCCAGCCCGCCTTATGCGACTCGACGTACTGTTCGGCGCAGGCCTTGAACGTGATGCCGCGCGCGGCATCGATGCGCGCCTGCATCCGTTCCACGCGGCGAACCTCGATGGGATCCCGGCCTTCGAGCAGGAGCTTCCGGCAGTCGGTCGCCTTCTGCCGCGCGTCCGCCAGGGAGATCGTGTGCAGCGGCCCGAGACCCATCTCGCGCGCGCGCCCAGCGATCATGTACCGGAACAACCAGCTTTTGGTCCCGGTGGGGGTTATCTGCAGCCACAATCCGAGCCCGTCGCCATAGCGGCCGGGATCCTTCAGCTTGGATACCTTCAGTGCGGAAAGCTTGCCTGAGTCGCGCATTCGTCCGCCAAACCCCACGCCCACAATCCAACCCACAAAGCTAAGCCGGATTGTGCTGGAATATGCCGGAA
>Ga0164243_10011432_pt1 | contig 12659 bp, 9 predicted proteins | sample OricompcompostOP_FD_108781 | JGI IMG/M metagenome (GOLD analysis project Ga0164243, IMG submission 108781) | Organic Plus compost microbial communities from Emeryville, California, USA - Original compost - Organic plus compost (OP) | ecosystem: Engineered > Solid waste > Mixed feedstock >...
GCCTCGCCGCGGCGGCCGGTCGGGTGAGCTACCCCACTTCCCCCTCCCCCCGTCCTGTGCTGCAAAGCAAGAGTCCGACGAACGCCGCGCCGCAAAGGTAGGGCTTTAGCACGTCGTTACCTTGCCTCAGGCCTCGATAGGACTCACGACCGTCTGCCGCGACAAATGTAGTAAAAATGCCTGGTCTTACTTACAGGTGTCGCGGATCGGCCTCAAGCCGTTTCTCGGCGGGACAGCGGGGCGTGCTCAGGCCGGACGGAACAGCGGGAGCGGGTCGAACCGGCCGCCGAGGGGGCCGTCGGGGGGGAGGGAGAGCCAGTCGCGGAGGACGGAGGCGTAGACGCGGCGGAAGTCGACGGACGACTTGAGGTCGCCGTCGTCGAGGTCGACGAGGCTCGGGGCGGGGCCGATGAGGCCGCCGCGGACGCCCGCGCCGACGACGAAGACGGGGCCGGCGGTGCCGTGGTCCGTGCCGGCCGAGTCGTTCTCGGCGACGCGGCGGCCGAACTCGCTGAAGCAGAGGACCGCCACGCGGCCGGCGAGGCCCGACGCCTTTAAGTCGGCCTGGAACGCGCCGAGCGCGGAGGAGAGTTCGCCGAGGAGGACGGCGTGCGCGTCGGGCTGGCCGGCGTGGGTGTCGTAGCCCCCCTGCTGGGTGTAGTAGACGCGGGCCCCGGCGCCGGACTTGATCAGGCGGGCGACCAGGGCGAGCCGCCCGCGGAGGTCGCGGCCGGCCGTTGCGTCGGCGCCGGCGAGTTCGGCCATGCGGTCGGCGGTGGCGTAGGCGTCGAGCGCGCTCCGGCGGACGAACGCGGCGAGGTCGCCCGAGCCGGGGTCGGCCGCGGGGCCGGCGCCGAGCGCGCGGCGGGGGTCGGGCGGGCCGCTCAGGGCGAAGTCTTCGGGGCGTTCGAGCGTGACCGGGGTGGTCCGTCGGCCGACCAGCGCGGCCGGGGGGGAGCCGTCGCCCAGGAAGAACGCGGGTGCGCGGTCGACGCGCGGCGGGAGCGCGTCGGCCGCGCGGCCGAGCCAGCCGGGGCCGCCGTGCTCCTCGGGGTCGGGCCGGGCCGAGTGCCAGACGGCCATGCTGCGGAAGTGCGACCGGCTCGGGTTCGGGTAGCCGACCCCTTGCACGATCGCCAGTTCGCCGCGTTCCAGCAGCTTGGCGGCCTCGGCCATGCGGGGGTGAAGGCCGACCGCGCCGTCGACCTTGAGCAGGTCGCCGGCCGGGATGCGGAGGGCCTTGCGGTGCCGGGCGTAGCCCTCGTCCTTGTAGGGGACGACCGTGTTGATCCCGTCGTTGCCGCCGTCAAGCTGGACGACGACGAGGACCCGGTCGTCGCGGCCCGGGGCCGCCGCGCGGGCGGTCGCGGCGAGGAAGCCGGGGATGCTCGGCGCCAGGGCGACGAGCGACGAATGACGCAAAGACGTCTTCAAAAAGTCGCGACGTGACGACATGAGCGGTCTCCGGTCCGGTGTTTTAGGCGACCTGGGCTTCGGGCGACGATAGGACGAGCGCGGCCGCACGCCGGACGGCCTCGGCGGGGGCGACCGACCCGGCCCCAACCGCGGCGGCGATCCGCCCGCGCCAGCCGGCCCCCGGGTCGTACCCGAGCAGGCGCTCCGCGAGCGAGGCGACGGTCCGGTCGATCGGCGCTTCCGGCCCGTCCGGGCCGAAGACGTCGACCGGTCCGGGGAGGCCGACGCCGAGCCCGCCGGTCAGGGCCGTTGCGAAGTTCGCACGGGCGATCAGGCCGCGCGAGGAGAGCCACGAGCGGCCCCCCGGCCAGCCGCCGACGTTCGGCGGATAGAACAGGTCGAGGCCGATCCGGGTCAGCCAGTCGGCCAGTAACAGCGTGTTCGGAGGCGGGTCGAGCGCGCCGAGCGCCCGGGCCGCGCCGACGACGAACTCGGCCGGCCCCACGACCCGGCTTCCGAGGTTCGCCGCCCCGAAGAAGGCGCGCGAGCGGAGGACCGTCGCCACGCCCCAGCCGACGTCGAGGTGTTGCGCGCGGAGCCCTTCGGCCAGTTCGTCGACGGCCTCCGCGTCGACCACCCCCTCCCCCAGAAAGAGCCCGCAGAGCCGGCCTGCGAGGCGACGGGCGGTGGCCGGGTGGTCGAGCAGGCGTCGGATGAGGCCGGGGGCGTCCCAGCGGGCGGTCTCGCCGAAGAGGGTCTTGTCGCCGTCGTCGTGCGCCGCGGGGTTGAACACGAACGCGCCGTCGGCGACGGTCCAGCCCGTGAGCGCCCGCGCGGCCTCCTTGACGTCGCCTTCGGAAAAATGGCCGATGCCGAGCGTGAACAGCTCCATGAGTTCGCGGGCGAGGTTCTCGTTCGGGTGCCCCTTGCGGTTGGCCGGGGCGTCGAGCCAGACGAGGAGGGCCGGGTCGCGCACGGCGGCGTTCAGGAGGTCGCCGAAGGGGGCGCGGGCGAGGCGGCGGAAAACGTCGTTCTGCCGGCGCATCGCGGCGATGTCGGCGACCTTCTGGTTGCCGGTGGCGAAGTGGTCGTGCCACATCAGGGTCAGCCGCTCGCCGAGCGGGTCGGGGCCGGCGAGCATGCGGTAGACCCACCACGCCTTGAGGCGTTCGGGGTCGCGGGACTCGACGGCCGCGTCGGCGATCAGGGTGGACGTCCGCTCGAAATCGTCGGCCGGCGTCCGGCCGGCGAGGAGCCGGTCGACGCTCGGGCCGGGGCCGTCGTCCAGGTCGCGCCGGAGTTCGTCGCGGGTCGCGGCGAAGGCCGCCCGGCGGTGCAGGACGACGACCCGCCGGGCGTTCCAGGGGGCCTCCGGCGTCGGCCGGTAAGGGGACCAGGGGTCGCGGAGGGATTTTTCGGCCACGGCGGAACGCCCCCTCGGGTTAATCCGTCACCTGGACGTCGCCCAGGTCCCTTTCCTCGCCGGGCTTGACGACGACGTCCTTGACCGGCTTGCCGGCGATCACGGAGCCTTTCCAGGCGGCCAGCGAATACTTCAGGCCGGGGACCAGGCCGGGGACGTGGAACCGGCCGTCGCGGTCGGTCTTGATCGGCGCCGGGATCGAGCCCCGTTCCAGCCGCCCGACGGCGTCCCCGATGGGGCGGTCGCCGGTCATCTGGACCCCGGACCGGGGGAGCCCGCCGGAGTCGACGAGCCGGCCGGAGAGGCCCCCCGCCGGTTCGAGGCGGACGGTGACGGGGCCCTGTTCGTCGGGCTTGATCACGTACGCCCCGGCGAGCTTCTTCCCCTCGTGGTAGAAGATGACCCCGCGCGGCTCTTCGGACCCGAGCGAGTGGACCTCGAACTCGTCCGAGGGCAAGGGCTTGTCCGACCAACTCTCGAAGTGGTCTTCCGCCCCCAACATCCGGGCGCCGGCCACCGGGGCGCCGTCGGGGCCGACGAGCTTCCCCTTGAGCGTCCGGCCCCGGTCGAGCGCGACGTCGGCCGTGACCGACTCGTCCCCCGGCTTCGGGTCGATCAGGGCGAGGGTGTTGTAATTCGTGGCAATGATCATGTGCGGCCGAGACGGGATGATGTCGCGGCCACCCCCCCTTGCCTTGATCGCGTCGGCGCCGACGCCGAGCCGGTACGTGTCGTTCCCGAACCGGGCGCCGATGACCCCCGGGCCGGGCATGACGGCGATCTCGTAGCGGCCGTCCTCGTCGGCCTGGTGCGGCATCGAGACGCGGACCGTACCGTACCGCGAGAAGTCCTTCAGGTGCGGGTTGTCTTCGAGGATGAAGTAGTCGATGCTCGCCCGGACCGGCTTGCCGGTGGTCTTGTCGGTGATGCGCCCGCGGGCCCAGACGCCCCGCTTCAGAGCGAAGTCCTTCGTGACCGGCCCCGCCCCCCGGATGTCGCCGACGCCCTGGATCGACGGCAGGTAAGGCGGCCCCCCCTTCACCGAGGCGAGCACGTCCTGTCCGTCGCCGAATTGCGTCTTCGGCGGGATGCCCGAAAGTCGGTAGCGCCCCTCGGCGTCGGCGGTCGTCTTGAGGACGCGGAGGGGGTTGCCGAAGGCGGCCGCCGTCTGCACGACGGCGCCGGGGATCGGCTTGCCCGTGTCCTTGTCGCGGACGGTGCCGACGATCTCCAGGGCGGGGCCGGCCACGAGGTCGAACGAGGCGCCGTGGTACGTGATATTGTGCCCCTGGTTCTGCCGGTCGAAGTCCGGGTACTTCACGGCCGGCATCTCCCGGGTCGCGACGAACTCGAACCGCGTCTCGACCCCCGGCCCGCTGACCAGCAGTAAAGCCACCCGCTCGCGGCCGACCCCCTGGAGCGTGAACCGGCCGTCGGCCCCGGCCTCGACCGCCGGGAAGAGCGACGGCAGGTCGTCGGCCGCCCACTGGCGGAGCAGCCGGTACTGGACCGGGTAGGCGACCTGCTCGGCCTTCAGGGCGTCGAGCCAGGCGTCGAGCGACCCGGAGGGGTGCCAGAGGATGCCGACGAGTTGCACCTTGGCCCCGGCGACGGGCCGCCCCTGGACGTCGAGCACCCGGCCCCGGATCGGCACGTCGTCCTTTACGAGTCGGTATTTTTCGGCCAAGCCGCCGGCCGGCGGCTCCTCAAGGGCCGGCCCGAAGCCGTCGGCCAGGGCGACGACCATCCCCCGCTTCTCCGGCGCGACCTTCGCGTCGACCGCCGGGAGCCGGAAGGCGCCGTCGGGGCCGGTGCGGGTCAGCAACGCGGCGACCTCGGGGTCGCGGTCGAGCGACCGGAACTCGACGTTCGACCGATAAACGCGCGCCCCCGCCACGCCTTGACCGTCGGGGCCGACGACCCTGGCGGCCGGGCCGGACTGAGGGGCGTTGTCGTCGGACGCCTTCGCCTCCTCCTTCTTCGGGTCGGCCCCCACGGCGGCGGGCCGGAAGGTGAACACGGAGAGGCCCAGGACGGCCAGGGCCGTCGCGGCGCGGGCGCCGAGGCGCCAGGACCTCGGGCACGTCGTCTCCACGCGAAAGTCGCGGTCGAGCAGCACGGTGATCCTCCTCCTCAGTTGCGACGGACGTTCCCAGAGCGCCAACGACCCCGCGACCGCCGGCCTCGGACGTTCCGCGGCGGCCCTGGCCCACGAGAGCAAGGCTTCGGCGTAACCGACCCGCCCGCCGACCGTCGCGGCGTCGGCGTCGGCGAGCACCTCCTGGTCGTCCCGGACCCGGCGGCGGAGCCACCAGTATGCGGGGTGGGCGAACAGGACCGGCAGCAGCAGCCGCGTGAGGGCGATCAGCCGGAGGTCGCCGTTGCGGACGTGCGCCCACTCGTGCGCCAGCACGGCCTCCAAACGCGGCCCCGGTCCCTCGTCCGCCAGGCGGTCGGGCAGGATCACCGCCGGCCGCCGCAGGCCGACCGCCACCGGCTGGCCGACCCGGTCGGAGACGAGCAGTTCCGGCAGACCCCCCGCGTCGCCCGCGGTCCGCTCAAAGACCTCCCGCGCCCACTCCGGCGCCGGCCTCGCTCCCCTTCGGACCGCGGCCGTCTGCCAACTCCCCAGTACGAGCCAGGCCAACATGAGAGCCCCCCCGGCCAGGAACGCCCGGGAGCCGAAGGTCTGCCAGTCCCACGCCGCCGCCTCAACCGCGACGCGCGGGGCGGCTCGTCCCGGCTCGCCCCTGATCTCCCCTCTCCCGCCGCGCCCGGCCTCGGGTGAAACCACAACGGCCGTCGCCCGCCCCTCGGGTGGGGTTTGCATCACCGCCCGGTCGTTCAGCCCCGTGGCGACGGCGACGGACGGAGCGGCCGTTTGCCGCGGCGCGGGGGCCGTCAGCCGCCCCGCCCGGGGCCATTGGGGGAGGGCGACGAGGACCGCCAGCGCCCCCAGGCCGACGACGGCCGACCGGGCGACCGCCAGGCGCTTGGCCGGCTGTTTGAGTGACCGGAGGGCCGCGGCGGTCGTGAGCAGGACGGCCGTGGCGAGGGCGTAATAGTCGGCCAGCCAGTCGCACACGGTTTCCGGGCCGGGGCTCATCGGTCCCCCCCTTTCTCGTCGCGTTCGAGCGCCCGCTTCTTGGCCTCGGCGATCATCGCCTCCAACTCTTCCAGCTCTTTCAGGCTCGGCCGCCGCGACTGGAGGGCGCGGGCCACGTACTCCCCCATCGCGCCGTCGAAGACGCGGTCGAGGAAGCCCCCGGCGAGCTTGCGGTAGACGCCGTCGCGCTTCACCTTGGCGTAGTAGGCGTACGCCTTCCCGGCCGACTCGTGGCCGACGAGCCCCTTCTGCTCCATCGTCTGGAGCAGGCTGAGCGCCGTCGTGTACGCCAGGCCGTCCTCGCGCGGCTTAAGCTCCTGGTAGATCTCGCGCACGGTCGCGCGCCCCCGGGCCCAGAGGACCTTCAGCGCCTCCAGCTCCCGGGCCGTCGGTACGACATCGGACATGGCTGATTCCTACGGGTCCGGTAGTAGATGACCGCCTTATCGTACGGGACGCCCCGTAGATGTCAACGGATCGTTTCCCCTTTTTTGGGTGGAGGACGTTCCACCCCCTCCACGCCCCGCGTCCTTACCGCCGGGTGCGTTCCGGCCCTTTGAGTTCGAACGCCCGGCTCAAGCACAACGCGACGCACAGGGCCATGACCATTCCGATGATCACACCCGCCGCGGTGTCGCCGTCGGAGCTCGAATGGAGGTTCGCAGTCGTACACATGGCGTAAACGATCAGGAACGCAGCGTCCGAGAGCCCGATGAGCGCCGCCGCAAAAATTGCGGAGACCAGGAGGAGCCTTGCCCTCTCCGGGCGGCCCGTCGTCAGGCCGCTTACACGGCGTAGCAGCAGGGCGTCCGAATACCTTTTGTAGGCCAGGTACGCGACGCACGTCCCGACGATGACGACCGTAGAGCCGGGGGAACTTTCCGCGAAACGGCTTGATACGGAACGTCCTAGCGCAAAGAGGACGCCCAGGACGGCCACGGCGGTCATGAAATGCCACGTCCTGACTCTTCGCCACATCGCGCCCGTTCCCGCGCCAGGAGGGTATGCCCTTCGGTCGGATATCCGACCCCATTTTGCCGCGCGGGGACGCCGGTTCAATGCCCCGCAGGGGCGTGGAAATGGGATTAAGCTTGCGTCAGACGACTGTTCAAGTTAATCACATCATAGGTAGGAAAATTACTTAGTTTTTTTCAGACCCTCCGGGGAAACCGGCGGCGGCCCGTGCGCCCGGGACAAGGCCGGCTCGGGGGGTTGACGTAGGGGGAAAGACGGCAAGGATGGCCGCGCGGGTGGCGGGAACCTCGGGCCCGTCACCCGTTTTTCGTGCGCGGCTTTCGGGGGCGGGGGGGCACCGTTGAACCGTGTTGATAAGGGACGCATACTCCGATCGCCGACGGACCCGGAGTGACCGGCGGGGCGGTTTCCGCCCCTCGTTTTGACCACGTCCCGGAGAGAAACAGCATGGCCGCCGCATCGACGCCCCGAAACACGTTCCCCTTCCAAGGGGGCCTCCCGACGCCCGGACCCCGCGCGGGCCTGACCGGCTTCACGCCCGGAGACTCGCCGTTCCGGGCGCTGGCCGACGCCCAGCTCGCCGCCTTCCGCGAGGCGCGCGACGCGGCGGCGCGGGCCGTGCGCGCCGGCGACCTCGGCGCCCGCAAGGCGCGCGAGACCCTGGCCGAGCAGGCCGAGCGCGTCCGGGCCTCGCTGGCCGACCAGGCCCGCGCGTTCCGCCCCCCCGCCGCCCCCCTCGCCGACCGCCTCGCCGCCACGGCCGACGCGCGACGTAAGGGCAAGGAGGGTCAGGGCCTCGAAGCCCTCCAACGGGAGACGATCGCCCTCCTCCGCGCCAACCTCATCGAGCAGCAGGTCACCAACCGCGCCCGCGAGTTCGAGGCCCGCGCGTTCGTCCGGGCCGGCGGCCGGCCCGACGCCCGCCCCGCGCCGACCGTCGCCGGCCTGCTCGCCTTCCACGAGCAGGCCACGCGCGACGGCGACCCCGCGGCCCAGGAGTGGGCCCGCCGCCAGCTCGAAGCCCTCCGCCCCCTCGCCGCCGACGCCGCCGAGGCCCACAGGATCGACGAGGCGACCGACCGCCCCGACCTCGTGAACCCGCGGACCGTCGCCCGGATCGTCGACGCCCTGAAGGGGGCCGAATCCGACCGGCTCGACGCCTTCGTCTCCCGGTCGCTCGACGACGGCGACGCCAACCGCCTCGCCGCCGCCTACCTGCTCGCCCGCGACGAGGACCAGGCCGCCCCGCCCGCCTGGGCCGCCCGGGTCCTGGCCGGGCTCGACCGCTTCCCCGACGCCGCCCTCGCCGCGCTCCGCCAAGGCGAGGCCGACGCCTCCGAGGCCGACGCCCGCGCCGCCCTCGACCACGCCGAGCACGCCGCCCTCCAGATCGCCTCCCTCGCGCGGCTCGACGGCGTCGAACCGCCGACCGCCGCCGAGATGGCCGCCATCGACCGCGCCCGGTCGCTCCCCCCCGCCCTCCCCGGCGAGTCGATCGGCCTCCACCCCGTCCGCCGCGGCGTCGCCCTCGACCCCGACGACGGCCCGGCCTCCTGACCCTTCCTCCCCCGGCGCGGCGACACGCCGCGCCGGGGCCGGCCGGCTTCGCGCCCCGCCCCCTCGTGACTACGATATCGCCGCCCCGGGCACGACCCTGCCCGCGAGGGGAGGTCGACCGATGGCTCCGTTCGACGAACGGATACGACTGGCCGAAGAAACGCCCCTCGTCGCGGGCGGCGACGTGAACGTCGAGGCCGTCGAAAACCTACACAGGTGGGGCTGCACCTTGGAACGGGCCGCCTCGCTGACCGTCGACGACGTCTGCCGATTTCTTGAAAGGTATGTCGACGTCAAAAGGCGGCAATGGCGTGAGGATGCGAATCTCCACCCCATGACCGCCTACGACTGGTTCGACGAGATGGCCGGGACGCTCTGTAGCAGCCTGGTCTCCGCGGCCCACCTGCCGCAGCTCCCGTTCGGCTGTCCCGTGGACGCGGACGCCCGCGCCGAAGACGTCGCCCGCGCGTTCCTCCGTTCGCCCTATTTGGAGGGGATCCCCCTCGACGAACTCACATTCCCGTCGCCTGATGAAATCACCCCTTCAACCTCACCTGCCGACCGGCGGCTGTCGGTCTTCCTCGTCCCGATCCCTTGATCGCCCGATTAGCGCCGGGCCTTGAGGGAGAAGGCGAGCGGGAGCCAGGGCTTGTCGGGCCAGCGGTAGAGGCCCCCTTCGGCGGGGACGAGTTCGGCGAACATGCGCCAGGGGACGCGGTCGTGTTCGTGGAGCCAGTCGAGCGTGAGGCCGGCCTCGATGAGGGACGTGACGACGAGGCCAAGGGGGTAGGCCCACTCGTAGGTCCGTCGGTTGCGGAGGCGGGCGTGTTCGTCGGCGTAGTCGCGGCCGTCGTCGCTCATAAAGGGCTCGCGCTGGAAGTAGGGGACGAACCGGCCGGGGAGGCCGTCGGGGGTGGGGGACGCGTCGTCGAAGACGAGGGCGGCCGGGTGGCCTTCGGCCAGGTAGAGGAAGCCGCCGGGCTTGAGGAAGTGGGCCACGACGCGGGCCCAGCCCTGGAGGTCGGGGAGCCAGGCCAGCGCGCCCCAGGTCACGAAGGCCACGTCGAACGCCGCCGGCTCCCCGACGGCCGCGGGCGCGTCGTACAGGTCGGCCTCGACGAACCGGGCGCGGCCGGAGAGGCCCAACTCGTCCGCAAGTTGTCGGGCCGCGGCGACCGCCGGGGCGGAGAAGTCGAGCCCGACGACCTCGGCCCCTTGCTGGGCGAGGGTCAGCGTGTCGCGGCCGAAGTGGCATTGCAGGTGGATGACCCGCAGGCCGTCGACCGGCCCGAGTTCCCCGGCCTCGATCGGGTGGAGCCGGCCCTCCCCCGCGCGGAGCGGCCCCAGGTCGTACGACTCGGCCGCCAGATGGATCGGCACCCGCTCATCCCAGTTGGCCCGGTTGGCCTCGCGCCAGTCCGCCCCGCCCATCGCCGCCTCCTTCGTCGTGGGAACCGTGCCCTGCTCACTTGCGACAAACCAATAGGTTGACGACACGCCCCGCGGCCGGCGTGTTCGCGTCCCCTCGTCGATACCCCGGTATCGCGGTGCCACGCGACTTCGGTATCGCGGATGCGCTCCGTCGCGTTCGACGGCCGACCCCCCTCCCCGCCGGAGGCCTTCGCCCCCTCCTCCTTATAGACGGGTCGCCGACTTCAACGCACGCGGAGGCACGGCGACACCATAACACCCGGGCATGGCGGCACCGCCACCCCGTGGTATCGCCGTCGATGAGTGCCGCGAGACCGCGGCGTCGCAGCACCTTGACGCCGCAGCGTCACGACACCGAGGTAGGCCCGTCGTCCGACACAACGGTACGACGGTATGGGGATGTGGGGGTTGCTACACGCCGAGATGCCTTGGTACGCGAGTACGGCCGTACCCGCGCGGAACGGCACGGCGGCACGACGGCGCGAAGGTGTTTCAGCACCGCGATACCACGACACTCCGGTCGGCCGACGCCCCGCCATCGGGTCGCCCCCCTGCCCCGGGCCGACTGGTGCGGCCTCTCACCCGACACGCGGCTCGGCCCGACCGGCGACGTCGGTGGGGCACCGTGGGACCGAGGCACGACGATACCGCGATACCGAAGTATCAGGATATTGAGGTTGTCCGGTTTCGGCATGCCACAGCATGAACATAGGACGATCGCGCGGTCGCGAGATACCGCAGTACGACGACCCCAAAATCTCAGGGTATGGGCGTAGAACGGTCGCAAGGTACTTCAATACGGCGGGAGCCCCGTACCAAGGCACGACGGGATCAAAGGCGCACGGCACCGAAGCACGGAGGTCGCGTGGCACCCCGGTACGTCGACGCGGACGAGGGGCGTCCCGCGTCGTCGATGACCTCGGCCGGTCCGTCCCCCCTCCCCTGCCCCGGCGAGGGGCCGGCGGACGGTCCGGGCCGGAAAGGATCGTGGCACGGCGGTATCGCGACACGACCGTTTCACGGTATCGCGGTACGGAGGCACGTCCGTAGAACGGTCGCTCGGCACCGCGACACAAAGGCTGCGCGGTACAGAGGTGCGGACGTTGTGCGACACCGTAGCGCCACGGCACGGACACACAATGATGGCATGGTGTCGTGGCACTGAAGTATGTGGGTCGCACGGCGCCTCGGCGGTGAGGCTGTTCGGTGTCGCCCCGTCGATGAGTCGCCGAAGGGGCGTCCGCCCCGGCCCTGCCCCGGAAGGCCCGCCGCGCGGTTCGTCCGGGTCGGAGAAACCGGGATACCGCGACACCACGACACGCGAATCTAACGGTGCCGCGGTGCCGTGGTAGGGACGTAGGGAAGTCGCACGGCACAACGGCGCCGTGGTCGGTTCGTACTGCGGCACCCGGGTTGTGGCATCGCTCGGTGTCGCGGCACCGGGACACGGAGGTTGTCCGGTGTCGTGGCGCCAGTGACAACCCCGGGGTGGCGTCCGCCCCCCTCCCCTGCCCCGCGACGGGTCGAGCCGTTCCGGCCGGGAAACGGCCGAGGGGGAACGCAGACCGAGGGGGCGAATGCCGTGGTATTGCGGTATCGTCGTGTCGGCGTCGCGTGACGCCGCGGCACCGGCGTAGTGAGGTTCTGTCGTAGAAAGGCACAGGGGTAGGAAGGCGTTTGGGTACGGCAATAGAAGTGTGGCGTGGTGCGACAAAACCAAGATACGAGGGTGCGAACGTGGTGTCGTACCACGATACGGGCGTGGCGTGGCGTTTCGATACCGAGGTGCGAGCGTAAAACGGTACCGCGGTACGACGGTACGGGTGTCGTTCGGTCGCACGAGATCACGGTACGGGGGTGGCGTGACGCCTCGGCACGTCGGTACGGAGGGGCCCCGGTGGCGTGGCGTTACGGCACGGGGGTACAAGGGTGGCGTGGCGCCACGGCACGGGGGTAGGGAAGTCGCACGACGCCACGGCACGGGGGTTTTTTAGTACGAGGGCGCGGGGGCACTCAAGAGTCGGGGTACCTCGGACCGATGTTTGGTAAGGTCCAAGGAGGGATTTCCCCGTGCGCTCGATCGCCTGGCTGAGTGAGAAGGGGGGGCCCGGGAAGACGACGTGCGCGACCAACACCGCCGTCGCCCTGGCCAAGTCGGGGAAGCGCGTGCTCTTCCTCGACTGCGACCCGCAGGGGAACGCGTCGATGGTCTTCCTCCAGGGGCGCGCCCCGGACGCCCCGACGCTGTTCCACGTCCTGACCAACGAGGCCGACGCCGCGGACGCCGTCCGCGCCACGGCCACCCCGGGGCTCGACCTGATCCCGGCCGAGTCGAGCCTGGCCGACGCCAACGTCCTGCTCGCCTCCGAGCTCGGGCGCGAGCGCCGGCTGCGCATGGCGATGGACGGGGTCGACAGCGGCTACGACTTCGTGGTCTGCGACACGAGCCCCCAGCGCACGCTGTTGAACGTCAACGTCCTGAACTACGTCGGCGAGGTGTACTGCCCGGTCGACCCGGGGATCTTCGGGATCGCCGGCGTCGTCAAGCTGCAGGAGGCGGTCGCGGGGGTGGTCCGGTTCCTCGACAACCCCGGGCTCCGGCTCGCCGGCCTGGTGGTCAGCCGGGTCCAGCGTGACAACCTGTCGCGCGACACCGAGGGGCAGTTGCGGGAGGCGTTCGGGGGCCTGGTCATGGCCACCACGGTCCCCGCCACGACGAAAATCGGAGAGGCGCACGCCCGGTACATGAGC
>Ga0164243_10011433_pt1 | contig 12659 bp, 14 predicted proteins | sample OricompcompostOP_FD_108781 | JGI IMG/M metagenome (GOLD analysis project Ga0164243, IMG submission 108781) | Organic Plus compost microbial communities from Emeryville, California, USA - Original compost - Organic plus compost (OP) | ecosystem: Engineered > Solid waste > Mixed feedstock >...
CTGAGGGTAGGTAAGGCTAGCCTTACCTCCATGACGCCACCGGGAACCGCCCTCTCCTGCGACCGGCTCACCCTCGGCTACCGCGACCACACCGTGGTGCACGGCGCGTCCCTGCACCTGGTCCGCGGCCAGGTCACCGCGCTGGTCGGGCCGAACGGCAGCGGCAAGTCGACGCTGCTCCGCTCGCTGGCCCGGCTGCACGCGGTCACCGACGGCGAGGTGCTGCTCGACGACGGCGGCCCGGCCTCGGCGCTGGCCGCCCGCGAGTTCGCCCGCCGGGTCACCCTGCTCAGCCAGTCGCGGCCGTGTCCCTCCGGCCTCGAGGTGCGTGACGTCGTCGCGTTCGGCCGGCACCCCTACCGGCGTCGGTTCGGCACCCTCGACGACGCCGACCGCGAGGCGATCGCCTGGGCGATGGAGGTGACGGGCACCGGCCCGATGGCGCACCGGCCGGTCGACGAGCTCTCCGGCGGCGAGCTGCAGCGGGTGTGGCTGGCGACCTGCCTGGCGCAGCGGACCGGCGTGCTCCTGCTCGACGAGCCCACCAACCACCTCGACCTCCGCTACCAGGTCGAGATCCTCGACCTGGTCCGCGACCTCGCCGACGCGCACGACGTCGCTCTCGGGATCGTGCTGCACGACCTCAACCAGGCCGCGGCCGTGGCGGACACCGTCGTCCTCCTCGACCGCGGCCGGGTCCGCAGCTCCGGGGAGCCGGCCGACGTGCTGTCGGGCGAGCTGCTCTCCGAGGTCTACGGGCTGCCCATCGAGACCGTGGTCGACCCCGACACCGGGATCGTCCGCGCCGTTCCCCGCGGTCGCCACCGGCGTCGCGCCGAGAAGAAGGAAGCCATCTCCCGATGAAGCACACGACCCGACGCGCGGCGGGCGTGCTCGCCGCCGCCGGCCTGCTCACCCTGGCCGGTTGCGGCAGCAGCCAGCCGTCGAAGGCCGAGGACGAGGCGCGCGCCGCGGCCGCCGGCGGCCCGATCACGCTGACCGACGCCGCCGGCCGCGAGGTCGAGCTCCCTGCGCCCGCCGAACGAGTGGTCGTGCTGGAGTGGCAGCAGACCGAGGACGTGCTCTCCCTCGGCGTCACCCCGGTCGGCGTCGCCGACACCGAGGGGTACCGCACCTGGGTCACCGCCGAGGAGCTGCCCGAGGACGTCGCGGACGTCGGCATGCGCGGCGAGCCCAACCCGGACGCGATCTTCAGCCAGGAACCCGACCTGGTGATCGCCGAGGAGGGCACCGACCTGAAGCAGCTCGAGAAGTACGACGTTCCGGTGCTGGTCACCGCGGGTGCGGACACCGAGGACCCGGTCGCGCAGATGAAGGAGACCTTCACCCTGATCGCCCGGGCGCTCGGCAAGGAGGCTCGGGCGGCCGAGGTGCTCGACGAGTTCGACCAGAAGCTCGCGGACGCCAAGGCCGAGGTCGCCGCGCTGGAGCCGGAGACCACCGAGTTCGCCTACGTCGACGCATGGGTGATGGGGTCCACGGTGAGCATCCGGCCGTTCGGTCAGGGGTCGCTGGTCGGCGAGCTCGGCGAGGAGCTCGGCCTGACCAACGTCTGGAAGGGCGAGGTCGACAAGGCCTACGGCCTCGGCCAGACCGACCTCGAGGGCCTCGCCGGCATCGGCGACGCCTTCCTCTTCTACACGGGTACGGACGCGGACACCTGGTTGAGCGAGATCGAGGACAACAGCGTGTGGAAGCACGCCGAGTTCGTCGAGAAGGGTCGGACCGCCGCGTTCCCGGAGGGGACCTGGACGTTCGGCGGCCCTCGCTCGAGCGCGCAGGTCCTCGACGGGTTCGTGCAGGCGCTCCAGTAGCCGGATGAGCCTGCTCGACCAGGCGGGCGCCGTCGTCGACCCGGGCCGGCGTCCCGCGGACGCCGGCCGCGGTCGCGGCCTGCTCGGCGCCGCGGCGGCGGTCACCCTCGCCTGCGGGGCGCTGGTCCTGGTCGCCGGCTGGCACCTGACGCAGGGCACCAGCGGCATCGGGGCCGGCGACCTCGTCGGCGTCCTCACCGGCAGCGCGGACGCCGACGTGCGCGACGTGCTCGTCGACTCGAGGCTGCCGCGGACGCTCGCCGGCCTCGTCGTCGGCGTCGCGCTGGGCGCGGCGGGCGCGCTGTTCCAGTCGCTGGCCCGCAACGCGCTGGCCTCGCCGGACACCCTCGCGGTCAACGCGGGGGCGTACCTCGCGGTGAGCGTGGCCGCCGCGTCCGGGCTCACCCTGCCGTTCCTCGGCAGCAGCCTCGTGGCGTTCACCGGCGCGATGGCCGGTGCCGGCGCGGTGCTGCTGCTCTCGGGTGGGGGTGCCGCGTCGACCACCCGCCTGGTGCTCGCCGGCACCGCGGTCGCGCTGGCCCTCGAGGCGGCCGCCGACGGCGTGCTGCTGCTCTTCGAGGAGGAGACCACCGGCCTGTTCGCGTGGAGCAACGGCACGCTGACCCAGACCGGGCTCGGCGGGGTGCGGATGGCCGCACCGACAGTCGCCGTGGCGCTGCTGCTCTCCCTGCTCGCGGCCCGGCGGCTCGACCTGATGGCGCTCGGCGACGACACCGCCCACGTGCTCGGCGTACCGGTCCGCCGTACCCGGGTGGTGGTGACGGTGCTCGCGGTGCTGATGTGCGCGTGCGCGGCCACCCTGGCCGGGCCGATCGGGTTCATCGGCCTCGCCGCGCCGGCCGCCGTCCGGCTGCTCGGCAAGGTGGTGCCGTCGGTCGCCCGGCACGGCGTGCTGGTGCCGCTGGCGGGACTGGTCGGCGCGATCGTGGTGCTGCTCGCCGACGCGCTGGTGCGCGCCGCCCTCGGCGCGGACGGGTCGCTGATGGTGCCGACCGGCGTCACCACGACCATCCTCGGCGCGGTCGTGCTCGTCGCACTGGCCCGCCGGGCCCGCGACGCCGGGGCCACCCGCCGACCGGTCTCGGCGTCGGCGCGGCCGCGCAGCCGGGCCTGGTTCCTGGGCGTGTGCCTCGTGCTGGTGCCGGCGACCGTGGCCACCGGCCTGGTCGGGCTGCTCTGCGGCTACACCCAGCTGCTGCTGGGCGACCTCGCCCACTGGGTGCAGGGTGACGCGGTCCCCGTCGTGGAGTTCGCGATGGACGAGCGCGCCCCGCGGGTCGCCGCCGCCCTGCTCGGCGGCGCGGCCCTGGCGCTGGCCGGCACGGTCATCCAGGCGGTGTGCCGCAACCCGCTCGCCGAGCCGGGGTTCCTGGGCATCACCGCGGGCGCCGGGCTCGGGGCGGTGGTCGTGGTGACGACCACCGCGGCGACCCTCACCGCGATCTCGGTCGCGGCCGGCACCGGCGCGCTCGCGGCGATGGCGCTGGTCTACGCGCTGACCTGGCGCGGCGGCCTCGACTCCGACCGGCTGGTCCTCGTCGGCGTCGGCGTCGCGGCGGGCGCGGCGGGCCTGAGCTCGCTGCTGCTGGTGCACGCCGACCCGTGGAACACCCCGGCGCTGTTCACCTGGCTCTCGGGCTCGACGTACGGCCGCACCTGGACCCACGTGCTGCCCGCGCTGGTCGCGCTGGTCGTGATGCTGCCGCCGGCGTGGCTGGCGCACCGCCGGCTCGACCTGCTCGCGGTCGACGAGGACACCCCGCGGCTCGTGGGCATCCGGATCGAGCGGCTGCGGCTGCTGCTCCTGCTCGCGGCCACGATCCTCGCCTCCACCGCGGTGTCCGCGGTCGGCGTCGTCGGGTTCGTCGGACTCGTGGCGCCGCACGCGGCGCGCGCGCTCGTCGGCGGCCGGCACCTGCGGGTGGTGCCGGTGGCGGTGCTGCTCGGCGCCGTGCTGCTCGGCCTCGCCGACACCGTCGGCCGCACCGTGATCGCGCCCGCGCAGGTCCCCGCCGGGTTGGTCGTCGCGGCGGTCGGGACGCCGTACTTCCTCTACCTGCTGCGGACCAGCGGCAGGACCCGGTAGGGCACCTGGGTCGCGAGCGCCATCACGGTGGAGGTGCGCACGATGCCGGCGAACCCGACGACCCTGTCGATGACCCGCTGCAGGTCGGCGTTGGACCGGCTGACGACGCGGCACCACATGTCGCCGGTGCCGGTGATCGTGTAGGCCTCGAGCACCTCGGGGATCGTGGCCAGGTGGTCGGCGACCACGTCGTGCCCCTTGCCCTGGGTGATCTCGAGGGTGAGGAACGCGGTCACCGGGTAGCCGAGCGCCTCGGTGGAGAGCGTCGGCCCCCACCCGGTGATCACCCCGGCCTCGGTGAGCTTGTCGATCCGGGCCTGCACGGTCCCGCGCGCGACGCCGAGCCGCCGGGAGGCCTCGAGCACCCCGATCCGCGGGTTCTCGGCGAACACCTCGATCACTCTGCTGTCCAGCTCGTCCACGATCGCCTCATTCAGTGGGCAGATTGCACAGTGTTTCGACGCACTCTTGCACAGATTGTCGGCCGCCGACAGCATGACGCCATGACTCTCACCCCGGACGAGTTGAAGGCCGACCTGACCCTCGAGCAGCTGAAGGAGCTGGTCGGGCTGGTGGAGTACGACGCCAGCAAGGACCCGTTCCCGGTGACCGCCATGGACGCGGTGTGCTTCGTGGTCGGCAACGCCACCCAGACCGCGACCTTCTACCAGCTGGCCATGGGCATGGAGCTCGAGGCCTACCGCGGCCCGGAGAACGGCTGCCGCGACTCGAAGTCCTACGTGCTGCGCTCCGGCAGCGCCCGGTTCGTCTTCACCGGCGGGGTGACCCCCGACAGCCCGGTCCTCGACCACCACCGCAAGCACGGCGACGGCGTCGTCGACCTCGCGCTCGAGGTGCCCGACGTCGACAAGTGCATCGAGCACGCGCGCTCGATGGGCGCGACGATCCTGGTCGAGCCGCACGACGAGTCCGACGAGCACGGCACCGTGCGGACCGCGGCGATCGCGACGTACGGCGAGACCCGGCACACGCTGGTCGACCGGTCCCGGTACGACGGCCCGTACCTGCCCGGCTACGTCGCCCGGGAGACCACGGTGACCCGTCGCGAGGGCCACCCGAAGCGGCTGTTCCAGGCGATCGACCACTGCGTCGGCAACGTCGAGCTCGGCCGGATGGACGAGTGGGTCGAGTTCTACAACAAGGTCATGGGCTTCACGAACATGGCGGAGTTCATCGGCGACGACATCGCCACGGACTACTCCGCCCTGATGTCCAAGGTGGTCGCGAGCGGCAACCACCGGGTGAAGTTCCCGCTCAACGAGCCCGCGGTCGCGCGCAAGAAGTCGCAGATCGACGAGTACCTCGAGTTCTACGACGGGGCCGGCTGCCAGCACATCGCGCTGGCCACCAACGACATCCTGCGCAGCGTCGACATCCTCCGCGAGAACGGCATCGAGTTCCTCGACACCCCCGACTCCTACTACGACGACCCGGAGCTGCGCGCCCGGATCGGCGAGGTGCGGGTGCCGATCGAGGAGCTGAAGAAGCGCCGGATCCTGGTCGACCGCGACGAGGACGGCTACCTGCTGCAGATCTTCACCAAGCCGATGGGGGACCGGCCGACGGTCTTCTACGAGTTCATCGAGCGGCACGGCTCGCTGGGCTTCGGCAAGGGCAACTTCAAGGCGCTGTTCGAGGCCATCGAGCGCGAGCAGGCGGCGCGCGGCAACCTCTGAGGAAGGCGTCGGCTAGGCGGACGCCTGCTCGGCGGGGCGCGTCTCGCACACGGCGAGGGGCGCGCCGTCGCAGCAGTTCGCCTTCATGTGGCAGTGCGGGCACAGCCAGCGCGTGGCGATCGGGTCGAACTCCTCGCCGCAGTAGTCGCAGGGCATGCGACCGAGACTAGGAGCGGGCGGGGCGTTCCGTGCGGCTCCACGCCGTGAGACGTTGCTGCGGTCACCTGTCGTATCGGGCCCGGCCCGTTCGTGGAGAGGGTGAGGGGCGGCCGGCCGAGGCTAGGTCCGCGAGATCATGGTGCCGCCCGAGCACCAGTCCCGGACGCGATGACACCGCCGCCCGGCGCCGGGCGGCACGTTCGGGCGCGGGCTAGGCGGGGACCTCGGTGGCGCTGTCGCGGGGCGGGGTCGGCTCGTCGTCGCCGCTGGTCGCCTTGACCTGGCAGTGCGGGCACAGCCAGCGCGTCAGGAGCTGGTCGAACTCTCTGCCGCAGTGGTCGCAGAGCATGGCAACGACGCTAAGCCCGTTCCTCACGGTTCCAGCGGTCCCACGCCGCAGGCCGAGATCAGGGGGAGGAGGTGCCGGCGAGGAAGCCGTGCACCGACGAGATCGCCACCGACCCCTCGCCGACCGCCGAGGCGACCCGCTTGACCGATCCGGCGCGGACGTCGCCCACCGCGAACACGCCCGGCACCGACGTGGCGAAGCCGGCGGAGGTGACGACGAATCCCTTGTCGTCGAGCTCGACACCGAGCCCGCGCAGCCAGGTCGTCTGCGGGTCGGCGCCGATCATCAGGAAGAGGCCGGCCGTGTCCAGCCGGACTTCGCGGTCCGTGGCCCGGTCCCGCCAGCTCAGCGAGGTCAGCCGGTCGCTGCCGTGGACGGCGGACAGCTCCGAGCGCGGGTGCACGGTGATCCGCTCGTGGTGGGTGAGCCGCTGCGCGAGGTAGTTCGACATCGTCTCGCGCAGGTCGTCGCGGCGGATCAGGACGTGCACCTCACCGGCGTGACCGGCCAGGAACAGCGCCGCCTGGCCGGCCGAGTTGGCGCCGCCGACGACCACCGCGTTCCGGCCGGCCACCACCTTCGCCTCGAGCTCACCCGCGGCGTAGTACACCCCGCGGCCCTCGAGGTCGGCCAGGCCGGGCACGTCCAGGTGCCGGTAACGGACGCCGCTCGCCACGATCACCGAGCGCGCGAGGACGTCGTACTCGTCGTCCAGCCGGACCCGGAAGCCCTCGGGCACCTGGGCGATCCCCGTGACCGAGCGCGGGGAGACGAGCCGGGTGCCGAACTTCACCGCCTGGAGCATCGCCGACCGGGCGAGCTCCGCCCCGGACACGCCTCCGGGGAACCCCAGGTAGTTCTCGATCCGCGACGAGCTGCCGGCCTGGCCGCCGATGGCGACGTCCTCGACGACGATGACGTCGAGGCCTTCGGAGGCTCCGTACACGGCCGCGGCCAGCCCGGCCGGGCCGGCGCCGACCACGAGCAGGTCGCAGCGCGCCTCGTCGTCGGTCAGGCACCACAGGTCGATCCCGAGCGCGGTGGCGAGCTCCCGGCTCGTCGGTGCGGTCATCACCCGTCGGTCGCCGGTGACCACGACGGTCCCGGTGTCCGGGAGCTGGGTCGACCTCGCCAGCCCGGACCACGCCGGCCGGTCCGAGCGCAGCACCGTCCGGTACGGCAGCTGGTTGCGCTCCGCGAACTCCTGCAGCCGGTGCAGGTCGCGGTCGTCGTCGCCGGCGAGCACCAGCCCGCCCTCCCCGATCCGCTTCAGCATGCGCCGGCGCGCGTCGAAGGCGGTGAGCAGGACGTCACCGAGCTCGCCGGAGATCTCCACGAGCCTGCGCAGCTCCTCGACCGGCACCCGGAGCACCGAGGTGTCGGCCATCGCGACGCCCGGGAGGAAGGCGCGCTGACCCATGAGCATCCCCAGCTCGCCGACGAAGTCGCCCTCCTCGACGACGAAGACCACCCGGTCGTCGCGCCGGTCGACGAGCATCACGCCGCCCGAGAGGACCAGGTGCAGGTCGTAGGCGTCGCCGGCCTCCCACAGCACCTCCCCGGCCGCCGGGCGCAGCTCGTGACCGGCGGAGCGCAGCAGCTCCAGGGCCGGGGGGTCGAGCGCCGGGAAGGCGAGCTCGTCGAGGTCGTCCTGCCGTCGGGACGAGTAGCGGGTCCGCTCGTCGGGCACGGGGAGGGCGCGCATGCGCCGAGTCTCTCAGCCGCCCGGTGGGTCGCGTCGTCAGCCGGCGTCGCCGGTGGCGACCAGCTCGGCCTCGTCGGGCGAGTGCTCGCCCGGGGTCTCGACGCGCAGGTGGCGGGCGCCGCACGCCAGCACGGCGGTGGCGACGACGACCGCCCCCGCGCCCATCCAGAACGGCGCGTGGATGCTGAGGTCCTCGCCGAGCCGGCCGGCGACGTACGGCGCGAAGGCGCCGCCGGAGAACCGGACGAAGGAGTACGCCGCCGACGCGACCGGGCGCTCCACCGGAGCCGAGCCCATCACCGCCTCGGTGATCACGGTGTTGTTGACGCCCAGGAAGGCGCCGGCGACGACCACCCCCGCGACGAGCACGGTCTTGCTGTCGGTCCACACCGCCATCGCCGCGAGGTCGAGCGCGAAGAGCGACAGCGAGCCGAGGACCGTCGGCACCGGACCGAAGCGGAGCTGCAGCAGCGGTGCGACCCACACCGAGGTGATCGCGAGCAGCAGCCCCCAGCCGAAGAAGATCAGCCCGACCTGGTGCGCGGTCATGTCCAGCGGGAACGGCGTGAACGCGAGCAGCGTGAAGAAGCCGATGTTGTAGAAGAGCGCGGTCACCGCGATCGTCAGCAGCCCGGGGTAGCGCAGCGCCTTGAACGGGTCGACCAGGGAGGTGCGGCGGGCCGCCGGCGGCGTGGTCGGCAGGAGGACCGCGGTGGCGGCCAGCGCGACCGACATCAGCACGGCCACGCCGAGGAAGGGTGCCCGCCACGAGATCGAGCCGAGCGCGCCGCCGAGGAGCGGGCCGCTGGCGATGCCGAGCCCGAGCGCCGCCTCGAACAGGATGATCGCCTGCGCGGTGGAGCCGCGCGCGGACAGCACGATCGTCGACAGCGCGGTCGCGATGAACAGCGCGTTGCCGAGCCCCCAGCCGGCCCGGAAGCCGACGATCTGCCCGACCGTGTCGGACAGGCCGGCCAGCGCGCTGAACACGATGATCAGCGCCAGGCCGAGCAGCAGCGTGCGCTTCGCGCCGATCCGGGTCGAGACCACGCCGGTGACCAGCATCGCGACGCCCATCACCGCCATGTAGCTGGTGAACAGCAGCGACACCTGGCTCGGCGTCGCGTCGAGCTGGTCGGCGATCGGCTTGAGGATCGGGTCCACGAGGCCGATGCCCATGAACGCGATCACGCAGGCGAACGCGACCGCCCACACCGCCCTCGGCTGTCGCAGGAACGATCCGGTGGAGGAATTCACTTCTGGTGCTCGCTCTCGTCGTAGGTCTCGAGGACGTCGCGGAGCACGGCGACCGCCGTGGCGAGGTCCTCCTCGGTGCGACCGGGGTGGGCCTCGAGGGCCGCGGCCACCAGCTCGCCGTTGCGCCGGCGGATGTCGGTCAGCTCGCGCCGGCCGGCGGCGGTGAGCGTCACCACGCTGGCCCGGGCGTCGTCGGGGTTCGGGGTCTTGTCGACCAGGCCGCGGCCGGCGAGGTCGGCGACCGTGGCCGACATCGTGGGCTGGGAGCAGCGGTCGGCGGCGGCCAGCGCGCCGATGCCCAGGGCGCCGTGCTGGTCGAGCAGGGAGAGCACCCGGGCGCCGGCCGGCAGCTGCTGGACCCGGCGCACCGCGCGGACGAGGCGGGCGGCGTAGGTCACCAGGTCGCCGCCGAGGTCGATGGTGGACACCCGACCGAGATTACATAGGGAGCCTATGTATTTCGAATCGGGGTGCTACGTCGAGTCGGTGCGCAGCTCCCGGACGCCCGCCGGCGGGGCGCCGTACGTCGAGATCGGCCGGCCCGCCTCGGCGGTCGCGCCCTCGAGCGCGTGCCAGACGAAGCTCGCCAGGTAGCGGCTCATCGCGGCCCGGGACATCGTGCGCCGCTCCAGCCACCACTCGCCGCTGGTGAGCCCCAGGCCGACCACGCTCTGCGCCCAGGGCTCGGCCCCGGCGGCGTCGATGTCGAGCTCGCGCAGCGCGTCGCCGAGGACCCGGGCGAGCGCGGCCGCGATCCGGGCCTTGCCGTCGGCCAGCGGGTCGGGGCCGCCGGCCCGGTGCCGGACGAGGAGCAGGAACACCTGGTGGTGCTCGGAGATCGCGCGCAGGTACGCGTCCATGCACCGCTCGATCCGGTCGCGGATCGGGCCGTCGGCGAGCAGCGGCGGCACCACGCGGGACAGCACCTCGTCGGCGCCCCACTGGCCGACGGCGGCGTGCAGCTGGTGCTTGTCGGCGAAGTAGCGGTACAGGACCGGCTTGCTCACCCCGGCCTCGACCGCGATCGCCGCCATGCTGACGTCGGGGCCGTCGCGGTCGATCGCCCGGACCGCCGCCTCGACGAGGGCGGTGCGCCGCTCCTCGCGGTGGGTGTCCCACCGAGTGGCCCGGCCGTCGCTCGACGCGCCGGGCTTGCCGGACTTGTCAGCGGCGGCCACGTTCTCCACGGTATCGCCATGGCGACCTACATCGGGTTCCTTCGCGCGATCAACCTCGGCCCCACCCGCAAGTTCCCCAAGGCCGACATCGTGGCGGCCACCGAGGCGGCCGGCTTCGGCGAGGTGGCCACGTACATCAACACCGGCAACGTCCGGTTCGAGACGACGATGCGGTCCCGGGCCCGGATCGAGGCGGCGCTCGAGGCGGCGTACCTCGCCGACCGCGGCTTCGAGGTCCCCACGATCGTGTTCACCCCGGACGAGATCCGCGCGATCGTCGACGAGGCCGAGGAGGTCCGCGGCGACCACCCCGGCACGCACTACGTGTCGCTGCTCAAGGAGGAGCCCTCGGCCGCGCTGGCCCGCCAGCTCGAGGCGCTGTCCACCGACACCGACCTCGCCCGGGTCCGCGGTCGCGCGGTGCACCTCCTGATCACCGACCCCTACCACCAGGGCCGGCTCGGCAACGCGACCGTCGAGAAGGAGCTCGGCGTCGCCACCAACCGCAACCTCAAGGTGCTCCGCGCGATCGTCGAGAAGTGGTGCTAGCGGCTACTCCCCGCGGAACTCCGGCCGGCGGTGCTCGGAGAACGCCCGCATCCCCTCCGCCACGTCGGCGGTGCGCAGGAGCACGGTCTGCCCGGTGCGCTCGCGCTCGAGGGCGTCGTCGAGGTGGCCGAGGGTGGCGGCGTTGATCGCCCGCTTGGTCGCGGCGTGGGCCAGCGGCGGACCGGACGCCAGCCGCCGGACCAGCTTCTCCACCAGCCCGTCGTACTCGTGGTCGGTGGCGACGTGGGTGACGAGCCCGGCCTCGTAGGCTTCGCGGCCGGTCAGCGGCTCGGCCAGCAGTGCCATCCGCATCGCCCGGGCCCGGCCGACCGCCGCGGCGACGGTCGCCGAGGCGCCGCCGTCGGGCATCAGCCCCACCCGCGCGAAGGCGAGCAGGAACGTCGCCGACTCCTTGGCGACGATCACGTCGGAGGCCAGCGCCGCCGAGCAACCGACGCCCGCGGCCACGCCGTCGACGGCGGCGAGCACCGGCTTGTCGAGCTGCACGATCGCCCGGACGATCCGGTTGGCCTGGTCGAGGGCGCGGACGTCGAACCGCTCGTGGGCGTCCTCGCCGGAGATGTCCGCGCCGGCGCTGAACGCGCCGCCGGCGCCGGTCAGCACCACCACCCGTACGTCGTCCCGCGCCACGGCCTGCTCGAGCTCGGAGGCGATCCCCTCGCTCATCTCGGCCGACATCGCGTTGAGCACCTCGGGCCGGTTCATGGTCAGCCAGAGGGCGCCGTCGGCCAGCCGCACGTCCAGGTGGATCACGCTCGGCAGTGTGCCACCATGAGAAATATGTCAGCAGCGAGTCCCGTGGAGGTCGAGCCCGACCTATCGCCTGACGAGATCACTGTCCTCTCCACCCCGTGGGTGACCATCGTCTGGAACGACCCGGTCAACCTGATGTCGTACGTGACCTACGTGTTCCAGAAGTACTTCGGCTACGACCGCAAGAAGGCCGAGAAGCTGATGCTCGAGGTCCACAACGACGGGAAGTCGGTGGTCAGCTCCGGGACGCGTGAGGAGATGGAGCGCGACGTGCAGGCGATGCACGAGTACGGGCTCTGGGCGACCCTCAGCAGGCAGGAATGAGCGCATTCACGCGCCATCGGCGCAGCGGCCGGGTGATCGCGAACTTCACCGGCTTCGAGGCCGACCTGCTGAGGTCGCTCGCCTCCCAGCTGGTCGAGCTGCTGCGCAACGAGGAGGCGGCGCCGCAGCCCGCCGACTCGCTCGAGGCACTGATGGACTTCTCCGGGCCCACCGCCGAGCCCGACGACCCGGTGCTCGCCCGGCTGTTCCCCACCGCCTACCGCGACGACGCGGACGCGGCCGCCGAGTTCCGGCGGTTCACCGAGGCGTCCCTGCGCGACGGCAAGGCGGCCGCGGCGTGCACGATCATCGACGGCCTCGAGGAGGCCGGCCTCCCGCCGCAGCTCGACGAGGAGGGACTGATGATCGACGTCGAGCTCGACCGCGAGACGGCGGAGATCTGGATGCGCTCGTTCACCGACATCCGGCTCGCGCTGGCCACCCGGCTCGGCGTCGAGGAGGGTGACGAGGGCTACTGGGAGAGCCTCCCGGACAACGACCCGTCGAAGCAGGCCCACGACATCTACGAGTGGGTCGGATACCTGCAGGAGACGCTGATCCGGGCGCTCGGCTGAGAAAAGCCCAAATTGGTGAGACCACTCCCACGGGGGTGTCCGGCCCGATGGTTGACTCGCTCCCATGAGGCGACTGGTGATGCTCGTGGCCCTCTGCGGCCTGGTCCTTCCGGCGGCGGGGTGCAGCGACGACGACGGCAAGGACGGCGC
>Ga0164243_10011434_pt1 | contig 12658 bp, 17 predicted proteins | sample OricompcompostOP_FD_108781 | JGI IMG/M metagenome (GOLD analysis project Ga0164243, IMG submission 108781) | Organic Plus compost microbial communities from Emeryville, California, USA - Original compost - Organic plus compost (OP) | ecosystem: Engineered > Solid waste > Mixed feedstock >...
CCTATGCGGACGACTTGGATGACTGGGAAACACAGTTCCTCTCCGACATGAGTGCCTTCGACAACGCCGAACTGTCTACTCGCCAAGCCGAAAGCTTGCTCCAAGTCCGCGACGATCACGAGCGTCTATCTGTCGTCGATGGCTTCTCCGTCGCCAGCTTGTTGCAGTCCTGCTTAGAGCTACGCGATGACCTGAGCGAGGGGGATGCCGAGGCCGTGGTTCAACTGCGAGGCGCCAACACGCTACCTCGCAAGCGGGTGCTGTGGCTGCTAGGCCGTGCCCGCGAACTTGGTGTGGTCGAGCGCTATATCCACGTGCGCTGAACGTTGGCGGCGGGACCAACGCCGGGACCGATACGCAGGCCCCGGCTAACTTGTCATGTGCTCCAATCGCACACTGCCGTTATTCATGGCGATCCCCAGCGCTATGCGCCGACCATCCTGCTCGGCGATGGCAATGCCAGCTCCCTCGAACAGCTTCGCAAGCGCATTACCGAGCTTCGCGGCTGGCAGCGGCTCAATGCCCCGAGAGTTGCACCAGCTATCATAGGCGCGTCGGATGTCGAGCAGATCGACACCACCATCGGCTGCTGGCACCAGCGCCTCGACAGCAAACTGCGCCGCGTGCTCGGCCGGACGTGCAGCTAGCTTCGGACGCCTTGCCGAAACTGCTGCAAGCGCAATCTTGCGTTCGGGAGGGAGTGGCTCAGCTTGCACCGGAGCGCGCGCAGGCGGCTCCCTGTGGCTGCCGTGGGCCGCGAAGGCGATCAGGCCAACGCCAAGCCCATTGGCCGCCAGAGAACCCAGACCAGCGACTATGAGATCGAGCACCCAGGAGGGGATGCCGGTGCGGTCTGCAAGTGGTGTTGCCGAGGCAGGCTCGACCTTATCGGCTAGCTTGGCGCGAGAATCGCGCAACTCGGACTCTGCATGCACACGTGCGGCCTCGATCTCGGATCGGGCGTCTTCGACCTCTCGTGCTGCGGCATCGACCTGGCCTTGAAGGAGCAGGCGGCAGTTCTGTGCACAACTAGGTGCAGCGCTCTTTTCACGGATGGCAGTGTCAGCGGCCTGCTTCGCCTGGAGCGCCGAATCCAAACGATCCGATGTCGTTGGCAGGGCCGCAACCGCCGCCTCCGCCACACTGACCCGCTTGACGGCTTCCGCTCGCGCCTGCCGTGCCGCTCGCAGCGGGGCCTCTACTCGCTCGCGCCCCGTGACGAGCCGATCGGCGGTCATCAGGAATCCGAAGGCCTCTCCGGCAAGGATAGCGAGCGCCAACCATCCGGCAAGCAGCCTGGCGCTGGATGACCAGGCTGCACCAATCGCCACCGACGCGGCAGCGACGCCCAATGCTATCGCCATCGTCAGTATAGCACCTGAAGCCGTATAGCCGCCGGTATGGACGATGGTGACGTGAGCTGTTGCGGCAAGTAGAGCGGCACCCGCCACGAACGCACCAATGCGCAGAGCCGTCATCTCTTGCGCGCCCCAACGTTATGCTTCGACGACAGGTCGGAGATGGCTTCGGCGATCACGTCGGTTTCCGACTTGCCCAGATGGCTCACAAGCGACTTGAGTTGTGCAAGCGTCTCGACCGAGGCCCGGAAGTTCTTCTGCTTCTTCGGTAGCCCCTTGGTCCGCGCGCGCTGCTTCGGTGTGAGGTTGGCTCGACGCTCTGCCTTCCTCCGAGCCTTGGTGCGCTCTGGGTTGGCGCCGAACTTCTCGGTGAAGGCGGCCAGGAAATCCATCCCCTCGGCATCGTCGATTGTCATGCCCGAGCCTCCTTTGCTCGCGCCTTGGCCGCCCTGATCGCAGCCGCCTTGACCTCCTTCCAGAGGTTGTCGATCTCCTGAGCTGCGGCCGTGTCACGACCACCGTTGACCTCTGCAGCTGACTTGCCGACCGTCATGCCGGTGATGTGAGAAACGCGGTGCGGGATCTGCGTGCCGGCGATGGGGACGTCTGCATTGGCGAGGACGGCCCGCGCACCATCGACAACGCGCTCCCGGGGCCCAACGTCGTTGAACACGACGAGGAACCTGCGGCCAGCCTCCTTCGAGAGGTTCACCGCGTCCTGGGTCGCCAGCAGATCAATCATGGACGGCTTGACCGGCACGAGCGCGAAGTCCGCCGCCTGGATCATATCTTCCATCACGCTGATGAATGCCGGTGGGCCATCGAGAAATACCCAGTCCCAGCCATCGAGTTGCAGAGCCTCCACGGCATCGACCGCTGAAGCTGCGTTCTCGAAGATCGTGGGATTGTCCGTTCGCCCACGCCGCTGCCACCATTCGACGAGTGAGCGCTGCGGATCGAGATCGACCATAGCAACGCGCTTGCTCTCCTTGGAGGCGCGGACTGCTAAGGCACTGGCGAGAGTCGATTTTCCGACGCCGCCCTTTCCGTTGACCACGGCAATTGTGATCATGCTCGAAGGCCATTTGCTATACGGTTGAAGCGTATAGCATACACCGATTTGCTATACATCGGAAGCGCGGCCTTCCTTCATAGCAATCGGAGCGTGCAGGCTGACTCAATCTCGCCAAACAGTGGTGGTTAATGCCCACCCCAACTCAAGGGCGAGTACCATGGCCAATCAGAAATCGGCTCCCAATCCCGCGACCATCAAGCTGTCACCCAAGATTTCCAAGGCGCTAAAGCGCCAGCGCGAAGCGTTCCGCACGAAGTTTGGACGCGACCCGCTTCCCGATGATCCAGTGTTCTTTGATCCTGAAGCGGACGAACCGACTGCGCGCGTATCGCTCGTAGACGAGGTCGTTGATGCCCTCAATGCGGCCGGCTTACCTGCAGCGGAGTTGTATGCCTTTCGCCGAACCGGGCGCTTGGGGATCGGGAGCGATATGGCTACTTGGTCAGCGGACGCCATCGCCGAGTGGGACGCAGCAGTCAGCGAGTTCAAATCGGCGCCGGCCGACGTCGCGGACACAGCTCACCGCCTTGGCTTCTCGATCGAGCGGGCCACGGCCTGGGGGCACTCACACAAGCATTGCGCGTTCACCGGCTCTGTGGAACTGGACCTAGAATTCGTGCTGCTCGGCGAACGAGTCACAAGGCGAGTTCGTTATGAGTACGGTTACACCCCGGAGTGGGAGTACTACGACCTCGTCCTGGGGAAGCTGTTCGTCGGCTGGGGACCAAGCTGGAGGCTTGGCACGTCGCTCTACACGCAGCCTGAGGACGAAGAAGAAGCAGCGGAGCTAGGCGCCGCAAGCGAACCCGATGCGCCGCGTGATGCAGATGACGAAGACGACCCAGACCCGCCCGCATGGGCTCCGTTCTCCGATCTTCTGCGCGTGGGCGTTCTGCCCTACCGCGTGCAGGACAAAATCGATGAGCTAATCGATCAGAAATGCCGCGCGGAGGACATTGAACGGCGCAGAGCTGCGGGGCTGGTCGCTTAGCAGCCCTTGAAGTTCAAGCCGGTGCTGGCATGCTGGGTCGATGTGCAATTTATACTCCATGACCCGCGTTCCAGAAGCGGTGCGCCAGATGTTCGGCGTATCGCACAATCGCGCCGCCAGCATCGATGCTACGCCGGCCATCTTTCCCGGTTACGTCGCCCCGATCGTTCGCAAGGCTGCGGACGGGGAGCGGGAGTTGGTGACAATGAACTGGGGCTTCGTCCTGCAGCAGCGGGACCGGGCACCGCGCCGCGTTACCAATGTGCGCGATGATAAAATCCGCACCAGCTCGTTCTGGAAACCTTCGTTCGCACAGCGGCGCTGCCTGGTGCCCGCGTCTTCGTACTGCGAGCCGAAGGGAGAGAAGCCCGCCACATGGCACTGGTTCGCCTTACACGGCGCAGAGCCACGCCCGCTGTTCGCCTTTCCCGGAATCTGGATGCGCTATCGCGGACCACTAAAGAAGGACGGCGAGATGGTCGATCAGGAGGTGTTCGCCTTTATGACGACGGAGCCGAACGCCCTGACCGCTAGTATCAATCACGAGCGCATGCCGGTGCTGATAACCGACCCGGCCGACTTCGAGACGTGGCTGTCGGCGCCAACCGACGAGGCATTTAAGCTTGCGCGCAGCTATGCGGCCGAGCAGATGCGGATCGTTCAGTCGGGTGCACAACGTGAAGACTTGCTGGCAGCCTAGGCTTCGGTCGCCGCTGTGCTCGATGATGGCTTTTCCCGACTTAAAGCGCAGGAATTCCCGCAATCTTTGCAGCGGAACGAACCCCGTCTGATCAGTTGGCTTTGACAACGAGAACAGGAGGAAATCATGAAAAACACAATGGTCACGGCTGCAGCTCTGCTCTTAGCGACCACGCCGGTTCTGGCTGCCGACAGCACTGCCGGAAGCGACAGCGGAATGCATCCGCAGAGCACACAGAAGCCGATCCCGGGAGCTGCGGGTAAGAGCACCAACTCTGATGGTTCCAGCGTTTCGAGCGGCACGAATGGTGGCTCGACCGGCCCGGGTGGAACCGACACATCGAGCGGTCCCAATCCTGCTGCAGTAAAGCCGCAAGCCAGGTAACGCTTCGGCGCGTTTTCACGACGGGCCTCGCGGAAGCGGGGCCTATTTCGTTTTGGAAGAGCGAGGTTGCGGGTGTGTCGGGACTTCGACCCGAGTCTTGAAGGCATCCCGTGGTCCTATCTCGACGATGCTGAAGGCCTCGACGAGCGTACTGCAATCGGGACATTCCAATTTAAAGGCCTCGGGCCACTCGTCTTCCCATTCCATGCCGCAACAGCGGTAGGACATTCGCAGCCAGATACGCATATGCTTCGCCACGCGGACACCTCTCGACAGGCACTGACACCTGAGCGCTAGGGTGATTCGCAATTTGCAAGCAAACCGAGCTAAGTCTTTGCCGCCGCGAGAGCCACTCTCGAAGCCCCGCCGTTCCACGCATCGCTCGCCAGCGCGCTTCCTCGGCCGCATGGCGGAAGGCGCGAGCGCGGCCATCTTCCCGGGTTTCGTCGATCCATGCGTGCCGATCGAGCGCAAGGTGCCACCCAGCGGAGAAGACTGGCTGCACGAGATCAAGCACGACGGATATCGCGCGCAAGCTCACTTCCACGACGACAAGGCAGCTGTATTCACCCGGCGCGGTAACGACTGGGCCTCACGCATGCCGACAATCGCCGCATCCATTCGTGCGCTGCCGGTTAACAACGTCATCCTCGACGGTGAACTCGTAGCCGTCGACGCCGAGGGGCAAGCGGTGTTCTACGAGCTGCCATCGGCCATCACCACCAAGCCGACGCGGGTCAAGGCGCGTCTCATCTATTACGCGTTCGACTTGCTGTATCTCGATGGCTTTGACTTGCGCGGGGCTCCGCTCACTGACCGCAAGCGCGTGCTGCAGACGCTGCTCGAAGGCACCAGCGGCGTGCAACTGATCAAGTACGTCGATTACATCTGTGGAGATGGTGATCTCGTCTTCGAGCATGCGTGCAAGCTGGGGCTCGAAGGCGTCGTCTCGAAGCGGACCGACAGCACCTATCGGTCGGGTCGTTGCAATGATTGGGTGAAGGTGAAGTCGCCTGAATGGCGTGAGCGCAATCGCGATCGCTTTGAGAAAATGCGCAGGACGTCACCCCGATAGACGTCCGTTGCGGCTATTCGTGGCACCAATCAAATTTGCGCATTCATAAAACGCTGCGCACCGAGCCCGCTATGGCGGCAGGGATTACAGATCGCGTGTGGGCGATGGAAGAGATTATCGCGCTGATGGATGAAGCGGCGCCGAAACCCGGGAGGCCGAAGACGTATAAGAAACGCGCCGTTGCCTAGGCCTTGCTCCACCACCTTGGCCTCTCAGTTGGCACGGAATGCATCTCAAAATGCCCCTGCGCATTAAGGTCGAACCGATACCTCTCCCGCCGGGGCTTTCCCTCTGATAGGGCCTGCAGGACGATTGTTGCTGGCTTGTGCGATATCGCTGTGCCCCGTGCCGAAAAGTAGGGCCATTCCTCTCCGACGACTCCCAATTTACTCGGGCCTACTGAGCGCGGCCCATTGATCGGCACGGCAAGTACAGAAATCATTGCCTGCTCACCGCAGGATAGAGTGAAAATCCCCTCTCCGGTTCGATCGTGCCGAAGCGAAAATGGGATGCCGACCTGCTCTTTCCCATCGTCTGCCGTTATTCGCTGCACCTGCACTTTGCAGGCCCGCAACATCTGGCCACCATCATTGGTTACGCGCACGCGGTAGCATCGGAAGGTTTCGAATCCTCCCGGAAGGTCCGGGACCTCTACGCGCCTGTCGTACACAAACGGGCCGTCTTGCCCAAACTCAATCGACATACTGGGCTGCGCCGCCAACCGCTTCTCGGTTGCGTAGTTGAGGGTCCAATAGAACAGCAGCGCCGCAACCACGAGCGCGGGAACCAGAAAGGGCTGCAGGACCTGAAAAACCCAGGTCATGCCCGCACCATCAAGGTAACGCGCGAACGCTCCAGCACCCGCCACGGTGGTGCTGATCGCCAAGCCACGCACCCCAACGGCATCCCGAAGCGTCTTGAGGTTAGCTGTGATCCATTCCATGCGCTGGATTTTGTACCGGCAGGCGGAGCCGGCGTAGCCCCGATAGTGGCAATCTCCCCAGATTTCAAACTGAGACAGTACCGGCAGTTGACTGGAACAAAAACAGAACTATCTTCGCGAACCGGCAGGCCCCGGAGGCAAGTTCGATGCACGCACGCGAATTCAGATGGCAGCGTGAGATCGCAGTCATGGTCCACGAGGACGGCAGCAAACGGTCTGGAGGCTTGGTGTGGGAGCCGACAGCCATCGTGGAGCCCGCAGGCATTCGGCGGGACATCGTGCGTGTCGTCACCAGCGTTGGCTTCTTTGGGTGGCCGTAGGTGCGCAATGCAGAGCGATGACGAGCGCCTCCGCTTCGATATCTCCTATGCGTTGAGCCAGACACCTCTTCGTCCGCGAAATCGCGACGCCTCAGAGAATGATCGAGTTCGCGCCTCTACAGCCCAAAGCATCCTCGATCATCTGAAGCTGAGCGGGTGGTGCTTCTGGAAGAAACCCCCGCAGCCGCCACATTCTGCGGGCTGATTCACTAGGAGCATCCTGCGCAGCACGCCGGTTCCCTCGCACGTTGAATAGCGTCAGGCGGCTAGTGTTCTTGACCTTGCACGCTACCCGAGGCGAAGCTGTCCTATTTCGCGCGCCACGCAGCATGAATTTTTGGGGGCCATATGCATAGAAGTCCAAACTCGCGTCCACTGCTGGTCATTGCGGTGCTCATCTCAGCTATGGTCGTAATTTACGTGTCCTCGGCTTGATGATCGGAGTCACCGTCGCGGGCAAAGCTACGGCTGGCGAAATCTCTTCAGCGCAAATCGAACTGGTCGTACAAAAAACTCCGTCCGGCCATTCTGAATTGGCTCAGGCTCTCGACCTGTGGGCTTGAGGTCAGGGTGATCGAGGCTCGATACCTGCGCTGCACCAAGGAGCGCCCGAATGCGTCTCGTATAGAGTTCATACATACGCTGCTCTTCAACATAATCACGGATCAATTCGGCGCCGAAAGTGCCTGCCTGAGAACCCTCCAAAATTGAGAGGCTATTCGCAACGTTGTCCAGCGCGCCTTGGAGCCGCGCCGCTACGTCGGTTGGAGCAAACGGGGCGACGCCGGTACTATCTATCTGCTCCCTGACGTCACTCAAATCGAGGCGCAAGCCTGAAGCGTCGAGCAACTGCTCCTGCGTTTGACGCAAGTATGCGTTGTCACGAGCTAGCCGATTCACATTCACGATCTGGGCAGCCTCCATCGAGGCATTCAAGTATAGATAGAGGTGTACACCCACGAATGCATCAAATGCCGCGTCGAAGCTGACAAATGGTCCGAAACCGACCCTATCCGATACATTTTCTGAGAGGCAGCGATCCGCCAGGCGGTCGAAATAGCTATCGTGCCTGTTCTCTTTGAGCGTGTAGCCCAGCGTGTTGATGAAGTAGGGGTTCCCGCCATAGTACTGGCTCAGATACGAAAGCCATTGGTGGAACAGGTTTCGGTACAGAAATATCGTGTGCCCGCCAAATCCCCGCTTGATCGCTCCTATTCGACCAAGGGACCTACAGCAAGTTAGAACCGGTCGCCTTTCCTTGCTTCTGGCCACTGCTAACAACGTCTCTATATACGAGCACTCCGCAGCACTTAGGCACCCACTGAACCCACCCGCCGGAATCATCGAAGCAAATGCCATCCCCGCATCGTAGTTGCGCGCGCCACCCTCGGCCTTCAAAAGGGGGAGGTATTCTAGAAAGTATGGTTCTGTGTCGGGATGATTGGAGACCCAAGCGTCCGCACGGTATTTGTGCACGTCTTGCGGCGCCAATTTTGCCAGCTGTTCATGAAACACTTCACAGTAAGCCCACGAGTTCGGCAGCCTGCGGAAGGCGGTCCAGAACCAGGTACTGGACGTTCGGAAGCTAGAGTGAACGAACACAGGCGGCGCCGGGGCGCTTATCGCATCGATGCTGATCTGCACTGTTGCGCTACTCTTAGACCGCTTTGGGTTCATAGAAGCTAATGATCACTCACGGCTAGTACCATCACTGCTTTCAGCTCGTGAACAGATTTCAGAACTCCTGGCGGCACGGGCACCTTACTAGGTGCCACGAGGAAGCTGCGTATGGTCTCTGGGTCGATCCTGCCTCGATTGGGATTTCAACGTCGAGCATCTTCCGCTGACAGACGAGCGAGCCCACCGGTAACGCATGCGCATATTCCGTGTGTTACCAATGCCCCCTATCAGCAGCACTAGATTGCTCGGCTAGAACTGCAAACCGCTCTGCACAAACGCAACGCAGCGGTTGCGCAGCTTATGCCCGTCGACTAGCGTCACGTGCATTACATTGCCAGGGGGGAGTTCGATGCTTCGACGACTGCTGCGGCGCCCAATTTCTGAAAACGATCCGGCGTTTGTGCCGAACAATATCCCAGACGCTGTTGCCTATCGACCATACCGCGGAGTGCGGGCGGTTTTTCATCCGTGGCTGATTGACAAAGATATCGCCGGCCTCATGCGTCACATGCATGAGCGTGGCTCCACGACCCTCGTCGATTGGGACCGCATGGCGACGCTGAAATGGGGATTTGAACAGACAGCAGGGCTAGCTGGCGAGGTATGGGAGCTTGGCGTGTACCGCGGCGGCTCCGCGCTATTTCTCAAACGTCTTATGGAAAAGAGCGCACCACCTCACCCTGCACTTCGGTTGTTCGACAGTTTTGAGGGATTGTCGGCTCCAGTCGACGGTGTCGACACTCACAAGGCGGGGGAGTTTAACGACACTTCTCTTGACGAGGTTCGAGCCCTAGTCGGAACCGACGATTTCATTGACTATCGGGCCGGATGGGTTCCCGACACTTTTTCCGGGTTGGGCGACAAGGCGATACGCTTCGCTCACATCGATCTCGACCTCTATCAGCCCATTCTCGATGCAGCCAATTTTGTCTACGAGCGGCTTGTACCGGGGGGCGTGATCGTATTCGATGACTATGGTTTCAATAGCTGTCCTGGTGCACGACGAGCTATCGACGAGTGCTTCGCCAATCGTTTGGAAACACCTCTCGCATTGCCGACCGGCCAAGCTTTAGTCGTTCGCCGCGCTTGATGATGGCCGGCGGTCGGTCTGCATGACTTGATCGACCGCCTTCATCACAAGGTCTACTGTCAGTATCTTCATACATGCTACTGACGCTGAACAGTCCTTGGCGAATCTGAGGCCACAAGGAGCGCAGGGAATTTCGGCGACGACAGTGATGGCATTGCGTCCAGATGGGCGCCAGACATCAACTTTGGCCACGCCTGCAAGAATACCTACCGCTGGGACTTCCAACGCCGCAGCAAGGTGAGTGATTCCAGAGCCGTGGCCGACATAGAGCGCTGCTCCATTGACGACACTCACAATTTCTTTCAACGGCACGCCCACTGCTGTCTGCACGCGATCTGGCGGTAGTGCCTGGGCAAGCTTCTCGATGAGTTCGGACTCTGCGCCCCCTCCGACGACAAGTATGTCAAGAGCATACCGCTCAATCACCAGCAGCGACAGCTCGACAAACTTTTCAACTGGCCACTGACGAATGGGATCGCCCGCCCCAACGCAGATGACTGCGTACGGCCGAGCGGAGGGGGACTTCTCAGTCAGAAGCGCACGAATGGGATGTGGCCGCTCAGCATTCCCAACACGGGCAATGACAGCGTCAACAAGCGCCTCCAGCCTTTTCTCGGCGTGCAAGGAAGTTCGCGTCCCGCCTATGTCCTCCATCGACGGCAACGACAGGTCTAGGCAGGGCAACCCGTCTTCGTGCGGAGCGGCATAGCCCGCGCGGAACTCAGCATCCACTCTGTAGAGAAGTGGCCGCGTGTCGCGATCGTGACGAAGGTCTATCGCAAGATTATAGCGGCCCAGAGGAAGCTTGCTGATGCCTGCGTAGGATTTCCACGTAGCTCCTTTCCAGTCTTTATTCATGGCCGAGAAGAAATCGAACGGGATGACCTCGTCAAACCAGCCCAGTTCTCTCGCCCAATTTTCATTCCACGACCCGCAGACCAGAGTGATTTTCGCTTCGGGGAAGGTTAGCCGAAGTCTTTCCATGGCCCTTAGGCTAAGGACAAAGTCGCCGATGTGAGCAAGCGACAGCACGAGAATGCTTGAGCGGGGCGATATAGAAAAACGGTCCTGGACGAGGACTGGTCTTGCCGCGGCCACTATGCTGGCCGCGCCCTGGCTCCTTAGGGCGACCCGCCTGATGAGCGGCATGATAGCGCGGTGCCATACTCGTTCGCGCCAGCTATCGGGTGGAAATAGTTTCCTACGGGCGCTCCGCATTACTGCAGCGATGGCGAGTAGTTCCGAGTCGTTGACTTGAATTTTAGCGGTCATACCGCTCCCACTTGCAAATCCGTCGTAAAAAAAGAAACGGTAGCTTTTGCATCCCGGCCGAGAAATGCGATTTCGGCTTTGGTCGTGTGATAGTAAAAAATATTTCAGCAGTGGCCCAGGGGCAGAACGAGTCCACGGAGCACCCATTTGGATTAGGGCCCCACGATCAACTGCATTGATAATGCCTTCAATCGCCAAGAGCACAAGGCCCTTTGGCCAGCAGGAGCAGAAAAAAGGTGGCCGTTATGACCGTCAAGTGACGGCCACGCCGTTCTGATTAGGGCTCACCTGCTTGTTTGCACACGTTTCGACTTCCGCTGCCGGACCCGATCCGAGACAGATCGAGCCGAGCTGGCCTTCACGACCTTCCCGCTCTTGTCGAGCTTGTAGCCCTTGAGGGTGATGGGGCGGGTCATCGCTTTCCACGCTTCGCGGTAGCCTCAAGGTGATCCAGCACCAGCTTCTCGATGAAGCCGGTGAGGCTGCGATTGTCCGCCTTCGCCGCGCGCTCCGCTGCGGCTTTGAAGTCCTGAGACACTCGAAGATTGATCAGGACGGTACGTGGGCTGAGTTCCACTGTAAAGATATCCTCTTGACGTGTTTGTAAAGATGATTTATACACGCGTTCATTGAGCAACGCAAATCGAACCGAGGATCAACATGCAGACCAATACCTTTTCCTGGCGCAACGAGCCGGAGCTTATGGCTCGCCTCATCACTGCTCAAAACGCACTCCGCACCCCCATCGATATCATGACGTTCGCGGGCTTCTGCGACAGCCGCGAAGCGCTCGAAGCTCACGTTCTCCGCTACGAGGCTCGGATGATCGAGGAAGAGGAAGAGGCAGCTGCCCTCAAGGCCGCGCGCCGGGCCAAGCGGCACAAGGCTCGTGGCACCCGCTGCGCCAACACCTGCGACCTCGACGCAATCATGGGGTGGTGAGCAGCCCCCCAAACGCAAAGCGACCCCTGTCGGTGGTGGAACACCGAGCAAGGGTCTAGCCCCAACCATGGAGATAGAGCCATGCCTGAGACTGAAGACAAGAATACCACACTCGCCCCAACCCGTCGCGACGCGCTCGTAGGAGCCATCGCATTCCCCGCAGCCGCACTCGCGACTAAGGCAGTTGCCACTCTCCCCGTCCAACTCTCTTCTGATTTCCGAGAGCTTCGCGCGCTCGTCTCTGAGCTGTCGTCGGTCGAGAAGTTCAGAGCCAACCGAGTAGAAGGCAGAGAGCCCCGTAGCGATTATGCAGCCGCCGCGTTGAGCGATGACCTATCCCAGCGCATCGAAGCCACAATCTCACGCATGCATGCGCGCCCGGTCAGCGGTCTGAACGATCTGTTGGAGCGCGCGGCAGCGGTGCTGTACTGGTCGGATGGAGGCATTGAAGCCCGGGCCTGGGCCGATCCCGTTGCCCATCTGACGTCAGACGGTGTTGCGGCCACTGACGATCCAATGGCGATTGCAGGCGCTCAGCTGGCCGCCGCTGTCTTCGCTCTCGCTCGGCAGGGAGGGGCCAATGTCTAAGCCACGAAAGGCCACGGCTCACCCGGACGCGCGACTTCTGGCTCTCGGGGAACACTTGCTCAAGGCGCATAAGCTAACTCGCCGCTTCGCCGCCTTGAGTAAGAGGCTCGACGCCGACCACTACCCGGAAGAAGAAGCCGACGTGGCGTTCGACCGCTACTTTGAGTTGTTAGAGGCGGTGAATGACTGCCCAGCGCGCACAGTAGACGGCCTCCGAGTGAAGGCACAGGCTTTGGCCAC
>Ga0164243_10011436_pt1 | contig 12658 bp, 7 predicted proteins | sample OricompcompostOP_FD_108781 | JGI IMG/M metagenome (GOLD analysis project Ga0164243, IMG submission 108781) | Organic Plus compost microbial communities from Emeryville, California, USA - Original compost - Organic plus compost (OP) | ecosystem: Engineered > Solid waste > Mixed feedstock >...
GGGGAAGTAGCCGAGTGCGATGTCCACTTCTCCGGAACGCAGCGCCGGCTCCAGCAGCGGCGCCGGCAGATTGACCGTGCGCAGCTGCAGGCCCGGCGCGACCTCGCTCAGGCGGCGCAGAATGCGTGGCAGGAACACCAGCTCGCCGATGTCCTGCATGTTGAGCGTCACCGAGCGCTGGGCGGTCGCAGGATCGAAGGTCTGCTGCTGCAGCAGATCGGCGCGGATCCGATCCAGGATGGATTCCAGCGGCGAGGCCAGGCTCTCTGCGTACGGCGTGGGGTGAATGCCGCGCGAGGTTCGGACGAACAGCGGCTCCCCGAACATCTTCCTGAGCCGGTTCAGCGCGAAACTGGTCGCGGGCTGACTCATCTTCAGCTCGCGGGCGGCGCCGCTCACGCTGCGGTTGCGCAGCAGGGCGTCGAACACCACGAGCAGGTTCAGGTCGACGTCGGTGATATCCATGGTGCTTATATCTTATATACCTGTTACAGCTCTTTCCAAATGAGCCTGATGCAGGCGAAATCCCGGGGACAGCTGCCGGCACGAGCGGCGGCTCGAAGGGGGATTCCATCGTGTCATCGTCCAACGTCGTGCGCGTCGAGCGCGACGGCGAGCTTGCGTCAGTCATCGTCCATAATCCGCCGGTCAACACCATCACGGCGGCGGTCCGCAGCGGCCTCGCAGAGGCGCTCGATCAGATCCAGGCGAGCAGCGACGTGCGCGGCGTCCTGTTGTTGTGCGAGGGAAACACATTCTTCTCCGGCGCCGATATCGGTGAGTTCAGCGGCCCGCCGAAAGAAGAGGAATACCGGGCCCTGTTCAACGGCTACGAAGCTTTGAACATTCCGGTCGTGGCCGCCATGCATGGCAACGTGATGGGCGGGGGGCTCGAGCTGGCGCTCGCATGTCATTACCGCGTTGCGGCGGCGGGCACGCGCTTTGCGATGCCCGAAGTGACGTTGGGCATCATCCCGGGCGCAGGCGGTACGCAGCGCATGCCCCGCCTGATCGGCGCCGACCAGGCGCTCGAGATGATCATTTCCGCGCGGCCCGTCGATGCGGCCAGGGGCCGCGAGCTCGGCTTCATCGACGAAATCATCGAAGGAGAGCTGCGCACGGGGGCGATGGCGTACCTGCGCTCGCTGGTTTCTGCGGGCAAGCGCCCGCGTCGAACCAGTGAGATGACGGTACCTGCCGCCAGTGCGACGCCGGAGGTTTTCGAGCGGCGGCGCGAGCAGGCGCGCAAGCTCTATCCCAATCGCAATGCCGCACAGGTGGCGATCGACGTGGTGCAGGCGGCGATACGGCTGCCTTTCCAGCAAGGCCTCGAGTACGAGACCGAGCGGGTCAACGAATGCAAGCAGAGTGCGGAGTCCAAGGGCGCCGTCCATGTGTTCTTCGCCGAACGCGAGACGCGCCGGATTCCGGGGCTGCCCGAAACCGTCAAGGCGCGCCCGATCCAGAGCGCCGGCGTGATCGGCGCCGGCACGATGGGTAGCGGCATCGCGGTCTGTTTTGCGAATGCGGGTATCAGCGTCACACTGCTCGATGCCGACGAGCAGGGCTTGAGCAGGGGGCTCGCCAGCGTCGAGAAGATCTAACAATCGATGGTGGATCGCGGCCGCCTCGATGCCGAGGAAAAGGCCAGGCGCATGGCATTGATCGGCACGTCACTGAGCTACGAATCGCTTGCCGGGGCGGACGTGATCATCGAGGCGGTCACCGAGAACATGGAGCTCAAGCGCCAGGTGTTCAGCGAGCTCGACCGGGTGGCCAAGGCCGGCGCGGTGCTCGCGACCAACACATCGACGCTCGATATCGAGCAGATCGCCGCGGCCACCAGGCGCCCCGAGGACGTGATCGGCATGCATTTCTTCTCGCCTGCCAATGTCATGCCGCTGCTCGAAGTGGTGCGAACCACCCGGACATCGCCGCAGACGATCCGCACCGTCATGGATCTCGCAAGGCCGCTGCGCAAGACGCCGGTGCTCGCCAGGGTCTGCTATGGTTTCATCGGCAACAGGATGATGGAGGGCTATGCTCGCGAGGCCCAGCGTATGGTGCTGGAAGGCGCAACGCCGCGCATGGTCGATTCAGCGCTGGAAGAATGGGGCATGGCGATGGGGATCCTCGCGGTGTTCGACATGGCGGGCATCGACGTGGGAGTCAACGTGCACAAGGCGAACGCTGAGAAGTTCCCGCCCGATCCGGCTTATTACCAGGCCGACTTTGCGTTGTACGAGGCAGGCCGGCTCGGCCAGAAGAACGGCAAGGGCTATTACCGTTACGAGCCCGGCAACCGGGCGCGCATCGACGATCCGGAGGCGGTGGCGATCATCGCCGAGCGGGCCCGGCAGCTACAGGTGCCGCAGCGCCGGCACACCCGGGAGGAGATCGTCGAACGTTGCCTGTATCCGCTGCTGAACGAGGGCCTGCGCATCCTGGGCGAAGGCGTGGCGCTGCGGGCGTCGGACATCGACGTGGTCTGGACCTCGGGCTACGGGTTCCCGCGTTATCGCGGCGGCCCGATGTTCCACGCCGAAACCATCGGGCTCGACGTGTTGCTGGCGGGCATGCGCAAGTATCAGGATATGTTCGGCCCCCTGCATTGGCAGCCGGCGCCGCTGCTGGTGGAATTGGTCGAACGCGGCTTGACGATAGCGCAGTGGGAAGCTCGCCAGCGAGGAGCGGCCGGATGAATGTCCACGACCTGATCGCCATCGACGTTCACACGCACGCCGAAGTGTCCTGCCGGCAGGAGCCGGATGAAGCGTGGAAGCCCTTCGAGGAAGCCTCCGGCAAGTATTTCAAGGCGGGCAAGCGACCCACCATTGCCGAGACGATCGCCTATTACCGCGAGCGCAGGATCGGCCTGGTGATGTTCACGGTCGATTCGGAGTTCCAGATCGGCGCCCGGCGCATTCCCAACGAGGAGGTGGCCGACGCGGCCCGCGAGAACAGCGACATCATGATCGCCTTTGCCAGCATCGACCCCCACAAGGGCAGGATGGGCGTGCGCGAGGCGCGGGCGCTGATCAAGGATGGCGTGATTCGCGGCTTCAAGTTCCATCCGACGTGCCAGGGGTTCTTTCCCAACGACCGCATGGCGTATCCGCTGTACGAGGTCATCGCCGAGCACAAGCTGCCGGCGATCTTCCACAGCGGCCACTCCGGCATCGGCACGGGCATGTCCGGGGGAGGCGGCCTGCGCTTGAAATACTCCAATCCCATCCATCTCGACGATGTCGCCGCCGACTTTCCGGACATGACGGTCATCATCGCGCATCCTTCCTGGCCCTGGCAGGACGAGGCGCTCTCGGTGTGTCTGCACAAGCCGAACGTGTACATCGACCTGTCGGGCTGGTCACCGAAGTATTTTCCGCCGCAGCTGATCCAGTATGCCAACTCGCAACTGAAGACCAAGATGTTGTTCGGTTCGGACTATCCGTTGATCAGTCCCGATCGCTGGATCAAGGATTTCAAGGAAGCGGGTTTCAAGCCCGAGGTGCACGAGTTGATCCTGAAGCAGAACGCAATTCGCGCTCTGAAGCTCATGTAGGCGGATCGCCGCAGTGGTCATGCGAATCGAGCCATTGCCCACGTATCGACCTTGGACGCCGGACCCGTTCCGAACGGAAGTGGAGCGCCGGCCCGATGGCACGATGTATCTGCGTCCCATGGACGCGCTCGCGGCATACCCGGATCGATTGACGGATTGGCTCGAACACTGGGCGATGCAAGCGCCGCAGCGCGTGTTCGTGGCTCGCAGAAACTCGCGAGGCGAGTGGCAGACGGTCACGTACGAACAAATGCTCGATCGAGTGCGGCGCATCGCTGCCGGCTTGCTGACCCGCGAGCTCTGCGCCGACCGTCCCATCGCAATACTCTCCGGTAACAGCATCGAACATCTGACCCTTGCGTTGGCGGCAACATGGATTGGCGTTCCTTATTGCCCCGTGTCGCCAGCGTATTCGCAAGTCTCTACGGATCTGCAGAAGCTGCGCTACGTGCTCGATCTGCTCACCCCGGGGCTCGTCGCGGCGTTCGATACGACCGCGTTCGAGCGCGCACTGCAGCTCGTGCCCGGTTCCGTCGAGATCGTAGGAGACAGCGGCGCAAGAGAGATATCGCTCGATGAGCTGGAGCGCGAGCCGAACACGGCGCTCGAGCAGGCCCATGCGCGCACCAATGCGGACACGATCGTAAAATTCCTGTTGACCTCGGGATCGACCGGCCAGCCCAAAGCCGTGATCACCCCCAATCGCATGCTGTGCAGCAATGCGCAGATGCTGCGCCAGTCCATGCCGTTCCTGGTCGAGGATCCACCGGTCCTGGTCGACTGGCTGCCGTGGAATCACACGTTCGGCGGCAGTCACAACGTGGGCCTGGTGCTCAGTAACGGCGGCTCGTTGTACATCGACGATGGCAAACCGACCCCGGCGGGAATCGGTGAAACCTTGCGCAATCTGCGCGAGATCGCACCGACCGTATATTTCAACGTGCCCAGGGGATTTGAAATGCTGTCGCATCACTTGCGGTCGGATGGACAGCTGCGCCGTGTTTTCTACAGCCGTTTGCGCGCATATTTCTTTGGCGGCGCGGCACTCGCCCAGCACACCTGGGATGCGCTGGATGAGGCGGCATTGCGGGAGGTCGGCGTACGCGTCCCAATGCTTGCCGGATTGGGCGCGACCGAGACGGGGCCGTCGGTGACTTTCACGAGACCGCAGGACGGGCGCGCAGGTCTGATCGGGCTGCCTGCGAAAGGCAACGTGGTGAAGCTCACGGCGGTGGCGGAAAAGCTGGAGCTGCGGGTGCGCGGGCCGAATGTCACTCCCGGCTATTGGCGGCAGCCGGAGCTCACCGCGGCAGCTTTCGATGAGGAGCAGTTCTATCGCCTGGGCGACGCGGTTCGTCTCGTCGACGCCAGCGATCCCACCCGCGGATTGGTGTTCGACGGCCGCATCGGCGAAGACTTCAAGCTCTCGAGCAGTACGTGGGTGAGCGTCGGTCCGTTGCGGGCGGAGTTGATCGCCGCGCTCTCGCCAATGGCACAAGACGTGGTGATCGCGTGTCCCAATGCAGACTATCTCGCGATCCTGATCGTCCCCGATCTGCGCGGCTGCGCTCAGGTGATGCGCTCGAAGCAAACGCCTTCCTACGAGGCAGTCGCAGCCAATCCGGTCGTGCTGGCCGAGATCAAGCGACGACTGAGCGCTCATGCACAAAAGAATCCGGCAAGCACGCGCTGCGTGCGCCGGGCTTTGGTGTTGCCTACGCCGCCGTCGCTCGACAGGGGCGAGATCACCGACAAGGGATCCATCAACCAGCGCGCCGTGCTGAGTCATCGCGCCTCGTGCGTCGATGCACTGTACGCGGCGACACCGCCACCGCAGGTCGTATCGATCGAATGACGGCGTAGCAGCTGGATAGGTCACTCGAGCCGCTATTGACGGAAACGTTCAATAGTGACGTAATGGTTCAAAACAATTCAGCAGGCCGGATGGCTTGCAACGCAAGGGGGGCTGACGATGAGCGTGAAAGAAACATTCGCTGGCGCACGCGTGTGGATGGCCGCTTGGCAGCTGCCGATCGTCATGGGCCTGGCCGCGCCCGGCACGAGTGTCGCGCAAGAGGGTCGGCAGGCGGGTGCGCTGGAAGAGGTGGTCGTCACCGCCCGCAAGCGCGAGGAGTCCCTGCAGGATACACCGATCGCCATCTCGGCCTTCTCGGCGGCGGCGCTGGAACGTCAGCAGATCGGCAGCACCGAGGATCTCGACCAGATCGCGCCGAACCTGCAGTTCGCAAGTTACGGCCCGCTCACCGGCAACAACTCCGCCGCCCAGGTCTATATCCGCGGCATCGGCCAGAGCGACGGCTCATCCGGCGTCGATCCGGGCGTGGGACTGTACATCGACGATGTCTACATGGGCCGATCGGTCGGCGGTGTCCTCGACTTCCGTGACATTGCGAACGTGCAGATCCTGCGCGGCCCGCAAGGAACGCTGTTCGGGCGCAACACCATCGGCGGCGCGGTGCTGTTGACCACGACGCTGCCCGGGGAGGAGTTCGGAGGCACGGCGCGCGTCGGCTTCGGCGATGACAATCTCTACGAGGGCTTCGTCGCCGTCGATGTGCCGATCGCCGATCGTCTGGCGGCACGATTTTCGGTCGGCGCACGCCAGCGCGATGGATATGTCACACGCGTTTTCGACGGGCTCGATCTCGGCAACGAGGATACGTACACGGTGCAGTCCTCGTTGAACTGGAGGCCCAACGACAGCATCACTCTCACGCTGCGCGGTGACTACACCAAGGAAGATGAGCACGGGTCGCCGTTCGTATTTGCGGCCATCAATGAATCGCAGGTGTTTCCGGCTGCGATCAGCACGGGCGCCGGCTGCCCTGGCGCGACGTTTCCACCGCCGTCCGTGCCCCAGGATATCGTGGATCCGCGCTGCGCGAATGATGCGACCTGGGACCTTGGCAAGTATCGCAACGGCGGCAATGCTCCTGCCAGGAGTACGCTCGAGAACTGGGGCGTCTCCGGGACGCTGCGCTGGGAGCTGAGCGATACGTTCTCCCTGAAGTCGATCACCGCGTATCGCGAGCTCGATTGGAGCGGCAGCCGCGATGCGGACAATACCGGGTTGCTCGTGCTGCACACGGATTATTCCAGCTCGGGCGATCAGTTCAGTCAGGAGTTGCAGGCCCTGGTCGAGACCGAGCGGCTGCGTGGAGTGATCGGTGCCTTCTATTTCGAGGAGAGCGTCGATGACCTTCTGCTGGTGCCGTTCGCGGCACCGCCGCCGCTCGTGGCGAGCGGCGCGGTCCCCGGATCGCTCGACTATCAGCGCGCACTCATCGACAACGACAATTTCGCCCTGTTCACACAATGGACCTTCGATGTCACCGATGCGCTGAGCCTGACGGCCGGGGTGCGCTATACGGAGGAGACCAAGGGCATCGAGATCATTTCGTTCACCGTAACGCCCTTGACGGCGCCGCTGGTCATTCCGAGCACGTTGAATACGCCGTTGGTGGCCGGGCCCGGCCTCAACATCATTCCGCGGCCGTTCGAGAACAAGTACGAGTCCACCACGGGCTCGGCGAGCATCCAGTATCGCTGGAACGAATCGGTGATGACCTACTTGAGCTGGTCGCAGGGCTTCAAGAGCGGCGGCTTCAATCAGCGTTACAACCTGGCGCCGCCGGACAATCTGCCGGTGGCTTTCGATGAGGAGAAGGCCGAGACCATCGAGTTCGGTATCAAGACCGAGATCGGCGCCAACCTGCGCGTGAACGCGGCGGTCTTCACCACCGATTACGACGACATGCAGTTGACCTATCGACTCGGCATCGTGCCGCTGCTGTTCAATGCGGGCAAGTCCACCATCGAAGGCGCGGAAGTGGAGCTCACCTACGCGCCGGGCGGCCTGATCGTGGAAGCGAGCGCCGGCTACCTGGACAATGAATTCGATGAGATTGCGGTGGTGCCGGGCACGACGCAAACGGTCGGCCCGGAGAACACCCTGCCGTTCGCGCCGGAATGGCAGGCGAATCTCGGTGTGGGCTACGACTTCCAGATCGGCAACGCCACGCTCACGCCACGAGTCAACTTGAGTTACACCTCCGAGCAGTTCTTCGACGCCGCGAACTCCATCGAAGTGGCGCAATTGAAGGACGTGACGCTGGTGAATGCATCGCTCACGCTCGAGCTGGGCGCCTGGCGTTTCAGGGCCGGCGTGAACAACGCGACCGATGAGCGTTATCGCGTGGCCGGCAATTCATCGTTCAGCACGTCGGCCGGCTACGCCGAGGCGATATATTCACGGCCCAGGAACTACTTCTTCTCGGCGAGCGTGGATTTCTGATCCGCCAGAATGTCCTCGGCCGCTTCGCGGGCGAGCCGCTCGGCTTGAGCCGGCGGCACGCCCAGCGAGCGGAGCAGGCCGGCCGCCATGCCTCTGGCGATCTCGACGTGCGGCGTCACGAGCCGATCTTCCAGGGCGTGACGCAGCGAGATGATGATGGTGCCCATCACCAGCAGCGCCGCGACTTCCAGATCCACGTGCTTGAAGCGCCGCTGCGCAATCCCTTGCTGCACGTCGTTGCGGAGCTTGCGGTTGATGGGCGCATCGACCATGGTTGCGCCGGAGTTCAGGCGCCAGAGCACTCGCGCGCTCTCGGGGTGTTCGATGGCAAAGCGCATGAAGACACATAGCGCGCGTGCGAGCTGCACGGCAGGATCGGTAATGTTGGCATTCGCTTCATTGACCGCTTGCTCGGCCTGGCGGCGGACGGAGCTGGCGATCTCGCGAGCGAACACGTCCTTGTCGACGAAGTGATTGTAGAAGCTGCCCTTGGCGACTTCGGCGGTCGCCACGATCTGATCGACGGTGACGCCTTCGACGTCGCGCGATGCGAACAAGGTGCGGCCGGCGTTCAACAGCGCGGCGCGCGTGCGTTCCCAACGGCGATCCATTTTCGGCGCGGGCCTTGCGACCGTGTTCTTCTTGGAGCGCACTGTCTTATCGACCCTGGTTTATCGACTCAAGTCATCGGATGGTATCCCTCGCCTGGAAATTGGCAATAGCGGGCGCGGTAGATGCCATGCTGCTCGCAGCAGCAGAAGATACTTACGTCGTCTTCACGAAGCTCGCAACACTTCGCGATGGTTCTACGGAACGGTCAGGTGGCCGTCGTGTCTCGAGATCTTCGCGCAGCCGCGCACGCTGGCAACATCGTTGCCAAGCTGCGGCTGGCTAGGTCGCTGCGAGCACGCCGTCGCGCAGCCGAATGGTCAGGCTGCGGCCGGCTTTGATCGACACGGGCAGGGATGATCTTCCGCTTCGAAGCATCCAGTGGCCGTCGCGAGCGGCGTTCAGACGGCACTCCCGCAAGGCGCCAGCCTGCCAGTGCAGATCGACGCCCAGCCCGCCGCGCGCTCGCAGACCCGTGATCGAACCGTCGGGCCATGCTTTCGGAAGCGCCGGCAGCAGCCACACTTCATCGTCGCCGGCCGGCGATTTGAGGCTCTGCAACAGCATCTCCGTGATGCCACTGACGCCGCCGAAATTGCCATCGATCTGAAAGGGCGGATGGGCATCGAACAGGTTCGGATAGGTGCGCTGCGGGCCGAGCAACAGCTTGAGCACCGCGTGTGCGTGTTCGCCGTCGCGGAGCCGAGCCCAGAGATTCAATCGCCAGCCGATGCCCCAGCCGGTGGCGTCGTCGCCGCGAATCTCAAGTGTCCTGCGCGCGGCCTGCGCGAGTTCCGGCGTGTGATCGACACTGATCTGGCCCGACGGGTACAGTCCGTACAGATGCGAGACGTGACGATGATGTATGTCCGGCACGTTCGCGTCCCAGTCCTCGAGCCATTCCTGCAACTGGCCCTGCGAGCCGATGCGATCAGGCGGCAGGCGCTTGCGGGCCGCCTCCAACGCCGCGACGAAATCGGCGTCGCGATCGAGAATGCGGGCGGCCTTGGCCGTATTCGCGAACAGGTCACGAAGAATCTGGTTGTCCATCGCGGGGCCGGCGGCAACGGCAACACCGGGACGATGCTCGTTCTCCGGCGACATGGACGGGTTGGTCACGAGCCACTGGCCGTTCGGATGTTCCACCAGCGTATCCAGGAAGAACTCGCAGGCGCCTTTCAGCAAGGGATACACCGTGGCCAGATAGCGCGCATCGCGGTTGTAGTCATAGTGATCCCATAGATGCAGGCACAGCCATGCGCCGCCCATCGGCCACATGCCGTATCGGGCGCCGTCGATCGGGGCGGTGGCGCGCCACAGGTCGGTGTTGTGATGGGCGACCCAGCCGCGTGCGCCATACATCGCCTGCGCCGTCTTCGCGCCAGTGATGGACAGGTCCCGGACCATCGCGATCAACGGCTCGACACACTCCCCGAGATCGGTGGGCTCGGCGGGCCAGTAGTTCATCTCGGTATTGATGTTGATGGTGTATTTGCTGCCCCAGGGCGGATCCAGCATGTCGTTCCAGACGCCCTGCAGATTCGCGGGCTGCGAGCCGGGGCGGGAACTGGCGATCAACAGATAGCGACCGTACTGGAAATAGAGCGCTGCGAGGGCCGGATCGTCGCTGGTCAGCGAGGTCCGTACACGCTCGTCGGTGGGGCGCTCGGCAGCCGGCGTACGCCCCAGGTCGATCTGCACACGTCGAAACAGGCGGCGATGATCGGCTTGGTGGCGGGCGAGGAGCTCATCGAACGAGCGACTTGCCGCCCGGTCGAGCGTCGCCTCGTTGAGCGCCGTGGGGTCTGCGTCCACGCGTTGATAGTCCCGGTAGCTCGTGGCCATCGCGATCAGCACGACTACGCTGTCGGCGCCGCGAACAACGATGCTCGATCCGCTAGGCTGGCGCGTACCGCCAGCTACGATCACTCTCGCGCGTGCTTCATATGTCAGTGCTCCCGGCACGCCGAGGCGCGTAGCGTTGCGTCCCTGCATGACCAAGTCGCCATCGGGCAGCGCTCGTACTATCAAATTCGCCGGCGCGGGCGTACTGTCGTCGAAGGCGACGGGGCTGGGTGAGCGTGTGTCGGCCTCTTTCAGCTCGTCACCGGGAGGATCGGCCGGGCGCGACCGCGGCGGCCATCGAAAAGTCAGATCCACATCGACGCTGCGTGACTTGTCAGCACTGAGTCGCAACACCAGCACATTGTCCGGAGCGCTCGCGAACAGCTCCCGGAGATGGGTGACGCCTTTGCTAGAGAAGCGAGTGGTCGCGATGGCGCCGTCGAGATCCAGATCGCGGCGATAGTCGTTAGCCGCGCCGATGCCGGGAAATACCAGGCGCAGCTCGCCGATGCTCTGGTACGCCATTTGACCGGAGGGCTTCGCAAGGACCTTGGCGTCCACGAGCTGCGACGCCTTCTCGAACTCTCCCGCGAAGATGAGCTTGCGAACTTCGGGGAGCGCCTCGCGCGCTTCAGGGTTGACCGGATCGTAGGGCCCGCCGCTCCACAGGGTGTTCTCATTCAGTTGCAGGCGTTCCTGGGCCGTGCCGCCGAATACCATCGCGCCGAGGCGCCCATTGCCGACGGGCAACGCCTCGACCCATTCCTTGGCGGTGCTCGTGTACCAGAGCCGATGGGCCATCTGATCCGTTGATCGAGCCGAGGAGGCTGCGGAACGGGCAAAACCCGAGCTCAACAATGTAGTCGCGGCGGCTGCAGCTTGCAGCAGTTTGCGTCGGCTGAGTTTTGTCATCGCGGGCACCAGGACACCTTGTCTCGAGCGTAGAAATCGTTGCAGGGATCAACGCGGGCACCAGCGTTGAACTCTCATGCACGGGATGGTTGCGCGCGATATTGTGTTGTTGCCCCGGTTTGCACAACGGCCAGCGATGGATGCTGAGTCTCAATGGAGGACCGATGCTCACGTCGGCGCGACCGTCCGACGGCGACTGCTCAAGCGCACCGGAATAGTCTTCCTAGCCTGGACGCTTCGATGCGACGCTGACGATCCCGTGACTCATCGCTCGCGACGGGGAGGTGGCAGGGCTGCATGATCGTTGTGGCCGATCGTGCTCTGCAGCTTTCTCATTCAGGGGTGGGCAGCTGCACATACGGGCCTGTTTGCCTGCCGGTCCGGCCGAAAACAGCTGCGCGGCGCCTCGCGTGCTGGTTTTCTTTCCGGCAAAGTACCTGAGTCTCGATGATCGTAGTTGATGGAAGTCTGTTACTGGGTGAGCGTTTTCGACCGTTACAGTCGTCTGGTGAGCGAAACCTGCATGGATTTGCTCGATCGGGGAGGGCCGGGACGAACATTTTGTATGAGTATTGACGTTCCAGGCGTCGGATGATAAGTACGCCGCAGATTACATCCGGAACAGGGTGGACCTTCCAAGGGGGACAATGAATGCAATCGTCGAACAAGAATGGCCTCTTACGCACCGCCGTTTTGTTAGCGCTAGCAAACTCGGCTGCCGCGATCGCCCAAGAGGCTGCGTCGGATTCCGGTAATTCAAGTGAACTCGAAGAAGTAGTTGTTACCGGTATCAGAGAGTCTCTGCAGCGCAACCTCGACATGAAGCGCGAGGCGATCGGTGTCGTGGACGTGATTTCGTCCGAGGACATCGGCAAGTTTCCTGACTCCAACGTTGCTGCGTCGCTGCAGCGTGTGCCGGGCGTATCCATCCAGCGCGCCGGCACCCGCGGCGAGCCGACGGGCATCACGGTGCGTGGCTTCGGCGGCGACTTCAACGAAACGCTGTTCGATGGTCGGCGCATTTCCACCGCTTCAGGCAACCGCTCGGTCGATTTCAGCACCGTCGGTGCCGACTTCGTCGGCGCGCTCGCCGTGTTGAAGACGCCGGACGTCACGTTGTCATCGAGCTCCATCGGTGCGACGGTGAATGTGCTGTACCCGAAGCCCTTCGATCAGCCGGGGCCGCGCTTCGTGACCAGCGCTTCCGGGTCGATGCAGGATGAGGCGAGCGATATCAAACCCACGGCGGGAGTGCTGTTCAGCAACACCTTCGCGAACGACACTCTCGGCATCCTCGCCGATGTGATCTATACCGAGCGCGCCACCGACACCAACCGTGTATTCGTCTCCGGTTGGGTGGGCAGCCGCTTCGCGCCGTGCCAGCTGACGCCCACCTGCGTGGGCGATGAGATCGA